>Ga0247840_10000284_pt1 | contig 105795 bp, 71 predicted proteins | sample LaCruzMarch2015__FD_192404 | JGI IMG/M metagenome (GOLD analysis project Ga0247840, IMG submission 192404) | Freshwater microbial communities from meromictic Lake La Cruz, Castile-La Mancha, Spain - LaCruzMarch2015_17m | ecosystem: Environmental > Aquatic > Freshwater > Lake | place: Spain... | reverse complement strand
GGTCCGGGATCCTGGTGTTCGCCAGTCACTCCAATGAGTTCCTGGCGCGACTGTGCAAGACGGCGATGTGGATCGACCACGGAACCGTGAAGATGAGCGGGAGCATCGAAGATGTGGTGCGGGGCTATGAGGGTGAGGACGCCGCGCGACACGTACTCCAAGTCATGGCCGAACATCGCCACGATTGGTCAGACGATCAGGCCGAACCGCGATGACCATGGTGTGCGCGGTCGTCGTCACTCACCGCCGACCCGAGCAGTTGGCCACGTCGCTGGACGTGGTGACGACACAGACCCGGATGATCGACCATCTCATCGTGGTCGACAACGATCACGATCAGCAGGTCAGCGAGTTGGTGGCCGGCCAAGCAGTTCGGTCAACCTATCTTGGCTCGCGCCGAAACCTCGGCGGCGCAGGTGGTTTCGCGCTCGGAATGCTTCACGCACTGGCTCTGGGCGCGGACTGGGTATGGCTGGCCGACGACGACGGCCGACCGGGCGACAGCGAGGTGCTGGCCACCCTGCTGGCCTGTGCGCACCGACATGGCCTCGCCGAGGTGTCACCGATGGTGTGCGATCTCGACCAACCCGACAGGTTGGCGTTTCCGCTGCGGCGCGGGCTGGTGTGGCGGCGGCGGGTCGATGAATTGCGCACCAAGGATTCCCCCGGCAGCGACCTGCTGCCCGGGTACGCATCACTGTTCAATGGTGCATTGTTTCGGGCGGAAACCATTGCGGCGGTAGGGGTTCCCGACATCCGACTGTTCGTCCGCGGCGACGAGTACGACGTGCATCGCAGACTGGTCCGCAGCGGCCTACCATTCGGAACCTGCCTGGACACCGTCTATCTCCACCCGTACGGCAGCGACGAATTCAAGCCCATCCTCGGGGGGCGAATGCACACCCAGTACCCGGATGATCCGGTGAAGCGTTTTTTCACCTACCGCAACCGGGGATACGTTCTGGCCCAGCCCGGCCTTCGCAGGCTGCTGCCACAGGAGTGGTTGCGGTTCGGGTGGTACTTCCTCGTTACCCGGCGTGATCCGGCCGGATTGCGGGAGTGGATCCGGTTGCGCCGCATGGGTCGCCGAGAGCAGTTCGGTCCGCCGGAGCCACGGCCCGGGAGTCCGCGATGACCTTTATCGATGCGGCCGACCAATCCAAGTCCTTCGCCCGGGCTTGGGGGGATCTCACCGAGGGATTCCGCAAGCACGAACTGTGGCTGCACCTCGGTTGGCAGGACATCAAGCAGAAGTACCGGCGCTCGGTGCTGGGTCCGTTCTGGATCACCATCGCCACCGGCACCACCGCGGTCGCCATGGGTGCGCTGTACTCGAAGTTGTTTAAGCTCGATCTCGCCGAGCACCTGCCCTATGTGGCATTGGGGCTGATCATCTGGAACATGATCAATGCCTCGATACTGGAGGGCGCCGACGTCTTCATCGCCAACGAAGGCCTGATCAAGCAGTTGCCGACGCCGCTGAGCGTGCACGTGTACCGGCTGGTGTGGCGACAGATGATCCTCTTCGCGCACAACATCGTGATTTTTGTGGTGATCGCAATCATCTATCCCAAACCGTGGTCGTGGGCCGACCTGACGGTGATTCCGGCCTTACTGCTCATCATGCTCAACTGCGTCTGGGTGTCGTTCTGCTTCGGAATCCTGTCCACCCGTTACCGCGACATCGGCCCGTTGCTGGCCTCACTGGTGCAACTGCTGTTCTTCATGACACCGATCATTTGGAATGCCGAAACCCTCCAGCAGCAGGGCGCGGGCCGTTGGTCGAAGATCATCGAACTCAATCCGCTGCTGCACTACCTCGACATCCTGCGCGCTCCCCTGCTGGGTGCCCAGCAGGAACCCCGGCACTGGGTGGTGGTGATCGTTTTGACGGTGCTGGGTTGGTGCGCCGCCGCGTTCGCGCTGCGCCAGTACCGGGCCCGGGTGCCCTACTGGGTCTGATGCGCCGGGATCTCCGTAAGCTTCCCGCGATGGCCCACCCCGCCGCGCCGACCCCGCTGAGCCTGCGAACCCAACTGCTGCGGTTCGTCGTCACCGGCGGTTTCTCGGCGATCGTGGACTACGGGATCTACATCGGCCTACACGCGCTCGGGATGGCGTTGGATCCGGCAAAGGCCATTGGGTTCGTCGCCGGTACCCTGACGGCCTACCTGATCAACCGGCGATGGACGTTCCAGGCCGCTGCCAGCCGCGCCCGGTTCCTGGCGGTGATGGCCCTCTACGCGATCACATTCGCCGTTCAGGTCGGTCTCAACCATGTGCTGCTCCAGATTTTCGACGGCCGGGCCTGGCGAATTCCGGTCGCATTCGTCATTGCTCAGGGCACCGCGACGATCATCAACTTCATCGTGCAGCGAGTATGGATCTTCCGGCTGCGCTAATCAGACGCTCAGCAGGCGCTGAACAGGCGAGGTCGCACGGTACCCTCGACACGATGTCCGCAATCACCACTCCGCAGCGACTGACCGGCTGGGCCCGCACCTCACCCAGTGTCGCCGAGGTGCTCCACACCCCGGATCCCGAGGAGATCGTCAAAGCCGTCGCCCGGGTGGCCGCCGAGGCCGCTGAAGGCCGACATCGCGGGATCATCGCGCGCGGACTGGGCCGCTCCTACGGCGACAACGCCCAGAACGGCGGCGGACTGGTCATCGACATGACCGCACTGAGTCGGATTCACTCGATCGACGCCGGGACGCGCATGGTCGACGTCGACGGCGGAGTCAGCCTGGATCAGTTGATGAGAGCGGCCTTGCCGTCCGGACTATGGATCCCGGTATTACCCGGAACCCGCCAGGTGACCATCGGCGGCGCCATCGGTTGCGACATTCACGGTAAGAACCACCACAGCGCCGGCAGCTTCGGAAACCACGTCCGGTCGATGGACCTGCTGATGGCCGACGGCCAAGTGCACACCATCGCTCCCGACGGACCCAGTGCCCCGCTGTTCTGGGCCACCGTCGGTGGCAACGGGCTCACCGGGATCATCCTGCGAGCGAGTATCGAGATGACCCCGACCGAGACGGCCTACTTCATTGCCGACGGCGACGTGACCGCCACCCTCGATGAGACGATCTCCCTACACAGCGACGGCAGCGAATCGGGCTACACCTACTCGAGCGCATGGTTCGACGCCATCAGCCGGCCACCGAAACTGGGCCGTGCGGCGGTGTCCCGGGGATCACTCGCCCGCCTCGATCAGTTGCCGGAGAAACTGCAGCGCAATCCGTTGAAGTTCGACGCCCCCCAACTACTGACGTTCCCGGACATCTTCCCCAACGGCCTGGCCAACAAATACACCTTCGGCCCGATCGGGGAATTGTGGTACCGAAAGTCGGGCACCTACCGCGCCAAAGTTCAGAACCTGACGCAGTTCTATCACCCGCTGGACATGTTCGGTGAGTGGAACCGGGCCTACGGCCCAGCCGGATTCCTGCAGTACCAGTTTGTCGTGCCGACCGAAGCCGTCGAGGAGTTCAAGGCGATCATCGTCGACATCCAACGATCCGGTCACTACTCGTTCCTCAACGTATTCAAGCTCTTCGGACCGGGTAATCAGGCGCCCCTTAGCTTTCCCATCCCCGGATGGAATGTGTGCGTGGACTTCCCGATCAAGGCCGGGCTGGGTGAATTCGTCACCGAACTGGATCGGCGCGTGTTGCGCTTTGGCGGCCGGCTTTACAGCGCGAAGGATTCCCGCACCACGGCCGAGACATTCCACGCCATGTACCCCCGCATTGACGAGTGGATCGCGCTGCGGCGCAGGGTGGATCCCGACGCAGTGTTCGCTTCGGACATGGCCCGGCGCTTGGAGTTGGTGTAAGTGGTTGTGGACGCGGTGGGAAACCCTCAGCGGATTCTGTTGCTCGGCGGCACCTCGGAGATCGGATTGGCGATCTGCGAGCGCTATCTGCGCGACGCCCCCGCGAAGATCATCCTGGCGGCACTGCCCGATGATCCCGGCCGCGAGGACGCCATCGCACAGTTGCAGCGGGCCGGCGCCAAAGCCGTGAGCGTGGTGGATTTCGACGCACTCGACACTGCGAGCCACCCCGCGGTGATCGACGAATGTTTCGCCGCCGGCGATATCGATGTGGCGATCGTCGCCTTCGGGCTACTCGGCGACGCCGAGGACCTGTGGCAGAACCAGGCCAAGGCCGTTGCGATCGCCGGTATCAATTACACCGCAGCCGTTTCGGTGGGTGTTCTGATCGGAGAGAAGATGCGCCAGCAGGGCTATGGGCGCATCATCGCGATGAGTTCGGCGGCCGGTGAACGGGTGCGACGGTCGAACTTCGTCTACGGGTCCACCAAGGCCGGCCTCGACGGCTTCTATCTGGGCCTCGGGGAAGCCCTTCGGGAGTATGGGGTCGGGGTCCTGGTAATCCGGCCCGGGCAGGTGCGCACCCGGATGAGCGCCCACGTCAAGGAGGCTCCTTTAACCGTCGACAAGGAGTACGTCGCCGAACTGGCCGTCACCGCCTCTGCCAAGGGCAAGGATCTGGTCTGGGCACCGGGCGCTTTCCGGTACGTGATGATGGTGCTGCGGCACATCCCCCGACCCATATTCCGCAAGCTGCCGATTTAGCCGGGCCGGCGTGCGCACGAGTAACTTACTGGCCTTCCTCGGCCAGATGATCGCGGCAGCCGTTGCAGCCGTGGTGGTTTCGGTGGTTGCGCTGACTGCCATCGCACGCGTGGAGTGGCCGGCCTTTCCGTCATCGAATCAATTACACGCACTGACGACGGTCGGGCAGGTCGGCTGCCTCGTCGGTCTGGTCGGCGCCGCCGCGCTGTGGCGCAGCGGCCGCGAGTGGCTCGCCCGGATCACCGCCCTCGTCCTGCTGGCCGCCTTCACCGTCGTGACACTCGGCATGCCACTGGGCGCGACGAAGCTGTATCTGTTCGGTATCTCAGTCGACCAACAGTTCCGCACCGAGTACCTCACCCGCCTGGCCGACAGTGCCGAGTTGCGGGACATGACCTACGCCGGCCTGCCGCCGTTCTACCCGCCGGGATGGTTCTGGATCGGTGGACGCGCGGCGGCACTGACTGGCACGCCCGCCTGGGAGATGTATAAGCCGTGGGCCATCGTTTCCATCGCGATCGCCGTGACGGTGGCCTTCGTGTTGTGGTCGGCGATGATTCGTTTCGAGTACGCGTGCGCGGTCACCATCGCCACCGCGGCGGTGACCCTCGCCTACACGTCGGCGGAACCGTATAGCGCCATCATCACGGTGCTGATCCCACCGGTGCTCGTACTCGCCTGGTCGGGTCTGCGGGCACCTCCGCCGGGAGGGTGGGCCGCCGTCATCGGTGTCGGCCTCTTCCTTGGCTTCACCGCCACCTTCTACACCCTGTTGCTGGGTTACACCGCCTTCGCCGTCACAGTGATGGCGGTGCTGGCCGCCATCGCCCGGCGCGGGATCGCTCCACTGCTGCGACTGGCGGTGATCGCGGTGATCGCGGTGGCGATCGCGGCGATCACCTGGTTGCCGTTTCTGCTGCGCGCGGTCCGCGGCCCCCTCGGCGACACCGGAACAGCCCAGCACTATCTACCCGGCGACGGCGCCGTGCTGACGTTTCCGATGCTGGAATTCTCGCTGCTCGGCGCGTTGTGCATGTTGGGCACCGTCTGGCTGGCCTGGCGGGGGTGGAGTTCGGGCAGGCCGGGGCGAGGCGACCCGGGAGTCGGATCCGTTCGCGCCGGCGCGCTCGGAATCGGTGTTTTGGCGGTCTATGCGTGGTCGGTGCTGTCGATGCTGACCACGCTGCTGGGCACGACCCTGCTGTCGTTTCGGCTACAGCCTACTTTGATCGTACTGCTCTCGGCTGCAGGGGTTTTCGGCTTCATCGACATCGCGCTCGCAGTGGCGGACCGCTGGAGCCGGCGAGCAATTCCGGTGGCAGTGGCCATCGGTCTGATCGGCGCCATCGGCTTCAGCCAGGACATCCCGAACGTGTTGCGGCCCGACCTCGCCGTCGCCTACACCGACACCGACGGCAACGGCCAGCGCGGCGACCGCCGACCACCGGGAGCCGAGAAGCACTACCCGCGGATAGACGAGATCATCCTCGCCGCCACCGGTAGTCCCCGCGACGAGACCGTGGTGATGACCGCCGACTACAGCTTCCTGTCCTACTACCCGTACTTCGGCTTCCAAGGTTTGACGTCGCACTACGCCAACCCGCTCGCACAGTTTGATGAGCGGGCCGCCGCGATCGAGTCGTGGAGCACCGTGGACAACGTCGAGGAATTCACCGCGGCGCTCGACGCGATGCCGTGGGATCCGCCGACGGTCTTCCTGATGCGACGCGGCGGTGCGGCCGGCTCGTCAAACACCTACACCCTGCGGTTGGCCGAGGACGTCTATCCGAACCAGCCGAACGTGCGTCGCTACACCGTGGAGTTGGACGCCAAGCTATTCTCCGAACCGCACTTTTCGGTGACGACGATCGGTCCGTTCGTTGTGGCCATCCGGAACCGCCGGTGAGCGCCGTGCCACCGGGTCCGGCGGACTATCGAATTGCCCGCATTGTCGCTGTCGTCGCCGGTCTGCTGGGAGCCGCTCTAGCAATTCTGACGCCGTTTCTTCCGGTCACACAGACCACCGCAACCCTTGACTGGCCGCAGCGCGGCACCCTGTCCAGTGTCACCGCTCCACTGATCGGTTACGTACCAGTTGATCTGCGGATCAGCGTGCCGTGCCAGGTGGCAGTCGGCCTGAACACCGCGGACCGCACGGTGCTGCTGTCCACGGTGCCCAAGCAGGCACCCAAGGCCACCGATCGTGGCCTGCTCATCGCGCGAGTCGGCGACTCGCTGGTCGTCGTATCGCGCGACACCCCGATCGCGGCGGCCCCGATGAGTGAGGTGCTCAGCCCGGCCTGCCAGCGACTGACCGTGACCGCCGACGCCGACACGATCACCGGTGAATTCGTCGGGCTCGGGCGCGGCGGCGAGCGCGCCGGGAAGGACTCGCGTCCGCAGATCGTGGGTGTGTTCACTCATCTGTCCGGACCGGCCCCGCCGGGCCTGAGTCTCTCGGCCACCATCGACACCCGTTACAGCAGTGCCCCGTCCGCGCTGAAGATGGCGGCGATGGTGCTCGGGGTCGCGCTCACCGTGGTCGCGCTGATCGCCCTGCACGCGCTCGACCGCGCCGACGGCGCCCGGCGGCGACGGCTGGTGCCGACACGGTGGCGGGCACAAAGTGGGCTTGACGCCCTTGTAGTCGCGGTGCTGGGCTGGTGGCACTTCGTCGGCGCCAACACCTCCGACGACGGCTACATCCTCACCATGGCGCGGGTGTCGGACAACGCCGGCTACATGGCCAACTACTACCGCTGGTTCGGCACGCCGGAGGCACCGTTCGGCTGGTACTACGACCTCCTCGCGCGCTGGGCCGACGTATCGACGGCAAGCATCTGGATGCGCCTGCCCACCCTGCTGATGGCGCTGGCGTGCTGGTGGCTGATCAGCCGGGAGGTCATCCCCCGACTCGGGACAGCCGTCGCGGCCAGTCGCGCCGCAGCATGGACCGCGGCCGGAGTGTTCCTGGCCTTCTGGCTCCCACTGAACAACGGGTTGCGCCCCGAACCGATCATCGCCCTCGGCATCCTCGCGACCTGGTGCGCGGTGGAACGCGGAGTGGCCACCAGCCGACTGTTGCCGGTCGCGATCGCGTGCATCATCGGTGCGCTGACACTGTTTTCCGGCCCCACCGGGATCGCGGCGGTCGGCGCACTGCTGGTGGCCGTCGGACCGCTGCGCACCATCGTGGGCCGGCGTGCCCGACAGTTCGGTCTCGCACCGCTGCTGGCACCGCTACTGGCCGCGACAACCGTGTCACTCATTGTGATCTTCCGCGACCAGACCCTGGCCGGCGAATTCGGTGCCAACGCACTCAAGCGCGCCGTCGGGCCCAGCCTGAGTTGGTTCGACGAACACCTGCGCTACGAGCGGTCGTTCCTGGCCACCCCGGATGGGTCGATCGCGCGCCGGTTCGCGGTGCTGGCACTACTGATCGCACTGGCGGTGTCGGTGGCAGTCATGCTGCGGCGCGGCCGTATTCCTGGCACTGCGGCAGGGCCCTCGCGGCGCATCGTCGGAGTCGCCGTCATCTCGCTACTGGCGATGATGTTGACCCCGACTAAATGGACACACCACTTCGGGGTGTTCGCCGGACTGGCCGGGGCGCTGGCGGCGCTGGTTGCCATGGCCCTCGCCCCGCACGTAGTGAGGTCACGGCGAAACCGCACCCTGTTCACCGCGATCGTGCTGTTCATCACGGCACTGTCGTTCGCCAGCGTCAACGGTTGGTGGTACGTCTCCAACTTCGGCGTGCCATGGTCGAATCGGTTCCCCGAGTGGCGATTCGGCTTCACCACGGTCCTGTTGGGCGCGACCGTCGTCGCCCTGTTGGTCGCGACATGGTTTCACTTCACCGACGACGGCCGCGGACCGGGGATCGCCCGTTGGCACCGCGGCCGGGCGAGAGGATCGGCGCTAGCCATCGCCGCATGGGCGCTGGTGGCCTTCGAGGTCGGTTCACTGACGTTGGGGATGATCAACCAGTACCCGGCGTGGTCAGTGGGCCGCTCCAATCTGGAAACACTCACCGGAAAAACCTGCGGTCTCGCCGAGGACGTGTTGGTCGAACAGGATCCGGGCACCGGAGTGCTGACCCCCATCGACGTTTCCGCCGATCAGGCCCTCGGTGCCGACAGCGCGAACGGTTTCTCCCCCAACGGGATTCCCCCCGAAATTGCAGCAGATCCGGTGGTGGAGCCGCCAGCAAGCGGCAATTTCATCGACGCCGCCGACAACGACGGCGCCGAGGTCGGAGTCGCCGACGAGGCCACCGGCGTCGGCATCAACGGGTCGAAGGCACGACTGCCCTACGGCCTCGACCCGGACCGCACCCCGGTGCTGGGGAGTTGGCGGCCCGGCGCACAGCAGCAGGCGCAACTGCGTTCGGCCTGGTACCGATTGCCCTCACGGGGAGATGCCGATAGCCGGGTCGGACCGCTGCTGGTGATCTCGGCGGCCGGTCGATTCCCGGCGGGGGCGGTTGCGGTGCAATGGGCCACCGACCGTCAGGCGGCCGACGGGGAGGTCGGCGGATCACTGGACGTAGCCGATATCGGCCCGCCGCCGTCCTGGCGCAACCTGCGGGTGCCACTGGCCGCGATCCCGGCCGACGCGACCGCGGTCCGGGTCGTCGCAGAAGACGACGATCTGGCACCGCAGCAGTGGATCGCGGTAACCCCGCCCCGCGTCCCGCAACTGCGCACTCTGCAGCAGGTCGTCGGATCGCGGGATCCGGTGCTCCTGGATTGGGTGGTAGGCATGGCCTTCCCGTGCCAACGCCCGTTCGGGCATGCATTGGGGGTGACCGAAGTGCCGAAGTGGCGAATCCTGCCCGACCGGCTCAGCGCGGACGCCAACTCCCCGGTGATGGACACCATCGGTGGCGGCCCGCTGGGCATCAGCGAGTTGCTCTTCCAAGCGACGACCATGCCCAGCTACCTCAGGGACGACTGGTCGCGCGACTGGGGTGCGCTGCAGCGACTGACCCCGTTCTACCCCAACGCCACCCCAGCTGAACTGCGGGTCGGTACCGCCACCCGCAGCGGCCTGTGGCGGCCCGCCGGCGGCTAGGCGAGCAGACGCAAACTCCCCCGACACGCCGCTCCCGAGTGACACTTTGCGTCTGCTCGCGACGGTAATTGCGACGCGGTCGCCTACCATCGACCCTCGTGTCCAGCGACAGGGTCAAATCCGCTCGGCTCGTCGCGATATTCGCCGGTCTGATGGGCATCGTGCTGTGCGCGCTGGCGCCGCTGCTACCCGTCCGGCAAACCACCGCCACCATCGGTTGGCCCCAGGGAGCGGGACCGGGCGGGCTGGTCGGCAACATCACCGCACCGCTGGTCTCGGGTGCCCCCGAGGCCCTCGACGTCTCAATCCCCTGCGCGGCGATAGCCACTCTCCCGGCGGCCGGCGGGCTGGTGTTCGCCACGAATCCCGCCGATGGCATCGACGCGGCGCGCAACGGCCTGTTCGTACGGGCCAACACCGACTCGGTCTTCGTGGCATTTCGCGACAAAGTAGCCGCGGTGGCGTCACGGTCGGCGGTCGCCGCCGGATCCTGCAGTGTGCTTCGGGCGTGGGCCGGCCCCGGTGGAGTGGGCGCGGACTTCGTCGGCATCCCGGGCGCGACCGGCACCCTCACGCCCGACAAGAAGCCTCAGGTGACCGGGATCTTCACGGAATTGAAGGTGCCGGCCCAGCCCGGGCTTTCAGCCCGCATCGATGTCGACACGCGCTTCATCACCACCCCGACTGCGCTCAAGATCGCGGTGATGGCGGCGGGACTGGCCGGCGTCATCGCCTCGATCTTGGCACTGGCGATCCTGGACCGCCACGGCCGACGGACAGTGGACAGGCGTCGTCGTCGCCCGCTTCGGCACTGGCTGATCGACACCGCCGTGATCGGCACCCTGGTGCTGTGGCACCTCATCGGGGCGATCTCCTCCGACGACGGCTACAACCTGACCATCGCCCGAATCTCCGGCGAGGCCGGCTATATGGCCAACTACTACCGCTACTTCGGAGCCACCGAAGCGCCGTTCGACTGGTACCAGTCGGTGCTGGCACAGTTGGCCTCGGTCAGCACGGCCGGGGTGTGGATGCGACTCCCCGCCACCGCGGCGGCGATCGCAAGCTGGCTGATCCTGAGCCACCTGGTCCTGCCGCGCCTTGGATCCGGGATTGGCGGCCTGTCCCGAAACCGGATCGCGGTCGCCACCGGCGGGATGGTCTTCCTGGCCGCCTGGCTGCCGTTCAACAACGGTCTGCGTCCCGAACCGCTGATCGCTCTGGGCGTGTTGACGGTCTGGGCACTGGTGGAGCGCACGATCGCGACCCAGCGGTTGGCTCCCACCGCGGTGGCGATCGTTGTCGCGGCGTTCAGCGCGACACTCGCTCCGCAGGGCCTGATCGCGCTTGCCCCACTTCTGGTGGGGGCGCGAGCCATCAGCCGGATCATCGGTCGACACCGGGGGGCCGACGGTTTGCTGGCACCACTGGCCGCGCTCGCCGCAGCGGCGTCGGTGATTTTCGTCATCGTCTTCCGCGACCAGACCCTGGCCACCGTTGCTGAATCCGCCCGCATCAAATACGTTGTCGGCCCTACGATCTCGTGGTATCAGGACTTCCTGCGCTACTACTTCCTGACTGTCGAAGAGCACGTCGAGAGCTCACTGACACGGCGCTTCGCCGTGCTGGTGATGCTGCTGTGTTTATTCAGCATGCTGACGGTCCTGTTGCGTCGTGGTCGGCTGCCCGGGCTGGCTCGCGGACCAGTGTGGCGCCTGATCGGAAGCACCGCACTGGGTTTGCTTCTGCTGACCTTCACCCCCACCAAATGGGCGGTTCAGTTCGGCGCGTTCGCGGGGTTGACGGCCGCACTCGGCGCGGTGACCGCGTTCACCTTCGCCCGCGTGGGTCTGCACAGCCGGCGCAACCTTGCGCTCTACATCACCGCGCTGCTGTTCGTCTTGGCGTGGGCGAGCGCCGGCATCAACGGCTGGTTCTATGTCGGCAACTACGGGGTGCCCTGGTATGACCGGGCGCCGGTTCTGTTCCACCAGCCGGTGACGTCAATGGTGCTGGGACTGACCCTGATCGCGGCCCTGATCGCCGGATGGCTGCACTTCCGGATGGACTACACCGTCCACGCCGAAGTCGAGAACACTCGTCGCAACCGGATGCTGGCCGCCACTCCGCTGCTGGCCCTGTCGATTGTCGTGGTCGTGCTGTCGGTCGGGTCGATGACCAAGGGGTTCGCGCAGCGCTATCCGGCCTACACCACCGGGAAAGCGAACCTTGCGGCCCTGAGTTCGGGCCTGTCCGGCACGAGTTGCGCAATGGCCGACGACGTCCTGGTTGAGGCCGACACCAACGCGGGGATGCTGCCGGTAGCCCCCGGACAGCAGTGGGGACGGTACGGACCGCTGGGCGGCGAAAAGCCGATCGGCTTCACTCCCAACGGCATCAGTGAGAACCTGGACCCGATCGCACCGTTCATCGCCAACCCCGGGACCGTCAACTCTGACGGCTCGCCGGACAAGCCGAGCTTCGGGATCGCTTTCTCCGGCGGCACCGGAGGTGGCTACGGACCCGTCGGTGTCAACGGCTCAAAGGTGTTCCTGCCGTTCGGGCTTGACCCCAAAACCACACCGGTGATGGGCAGCTACAAGGAGAACACGCTCGCAGCCAAGGTGACCTCGGCCTGGTACGAACTACCGGCGCGTTCGCCGAATCGACCGCTGGTGACCGTCGCCGCGGCCGGCGCGATCTGGTACTACGACGACGAGGGCGAGTTTCACTACGGGCAGTCACTGAAGCTTCAGTGGGGAGTTCGGCGCCCGGACGGCAGCTTCGCGCCGTTGGACAAGGTGCAGCCGATCGACACCACCGAACAGAAAGCCTGGCGCAATCTGCGTTTCCCACTAGCGTGGGCACCGCCGGAGGCGAACGTCGCCCGGATTGTGGCCGACGATCCGAACCTGAGTTCGGATCAGTGGTTCGGATTCACCCCGCCGCGGGTGCCGACGCTGGAATCGGCGCAGGAATATCTCGGCGACCAGACGCCGGTTCTGATGGACATCGCCACCGCCGCGAACTTCCCCTGTCAGCGTCCGTTCGCTGAGCGGTTCGGGGTGGCGGAACTTCCGCGTTACCGGATCCTGCCCAACCTCAAGCAGGTGGTGGTGTCGTCGAACATGTGGCAATCAGCGCGGGCGGGCGGGCCGTTCCTGTTCATTCAGGCCCTGCTCACCACGGCGACGGTGCCGACCTACCTGCGTGACGACTGGTACCGCGATTGGGGGGCGATCGAACGCTACGTCCGGGTGGTGCCTGCGGCGCAATCACCCGACGCGGTGATCGACGAGGGTTCCAAGCGAGTACTCGGCTGGAGCCGCAACGGACCGATCAGGGCGCTCCCATGAATCGAGATATGACGCGGACTCTCCGACCCAGTGACCACGACGCGGCCGACGACGTGAAGATCACCCGGTGGGTGGCCACGATCGCCGGTCTGCTGGGTTTTGTGCTGTCAGTCCTTACACCGCTACTGCCGGTGGTGCAGACCACCGCGACACTGAACTGGCCGCAGGACGGGAAACTCAACAACGTCAGCGCACCGCTGATCTCACAGGCGCCGGTATCACTCGATGTCACGGTGCCGTGCGAGGTGATCCGAGGGATGCCGGCGAAGGGCGGTCTGGTGCTCGGCCTGGCACCGCCGGAAGGCAAAGATGCGGCATTGAATTCGTTGTTCGTCACCCTCACCGCCAAGCGGGTGGACATCACCGATCGCAACGTCGTCGTCGCCAGTGTGCCGCGCAGCGAGGTCGACTCGCCGAATTGTCAGCGCATCGAGATCACGTCATCAGAAGCAGGCACCTACGCCATGTTTGTGGGCCTGCCACCGAGCACCACGGATCAGGAACAGGATGATGACTCGGCCCAGACCGGCTACCGGGATTTGCGCAGCGGGTTTAAAGACCCCAACCTGCGGCCCGCGATCGTCGGCGTCTTTACCGATCTGACCGGGCCCGCGCCACCCGGCTTGAGTGTCACGGCCACCATTGACACCCGGTTCTCCAGTGGGCCGACGGCGATCAAACTCGCGGCGATGTTGCTGGCCATGGCCGCCACCGCGATCGCGCTTGCGGCTCTGTGGCGGCTCGACCGACTCGACGGTCGCCGCATGCGCTCTCTGGTCCCCGAACGCTGGCGCACGTTCACCTCCGTCGATGTGACGGTGGTGACCAGCTTCCTGGTCTGGCATGTGTTGGGTGCCAACTCATCTGACGACGGCTACATCCTCGGGATGGCACGGGTCGCCGACAATGCCGGATACATGTCCAACTACTTCCGGTGGTTCGGCAGCCCCGAAGACCCGTTTGGCTGGTATTACAACGTGCTGGCGTGGATGACGCATGTCAGCGATGCGAGCATCTGGATCCGACTGCCCGATCTGGTGTGCGCGCTGGTGTGCTGGCTGCTGCTGTCCCGCGAAGTCCTGCCCCGATTGGGTCCTGCCGTTGTCGGCAGCAGACCGGCACTGTGGGCGGCCGGCCTGGTCTTGCTGGCCGCGTGGATGCCGTTCAACAACGGCCTTCGGCCCGAGGGTCAGATCGCCACCGGGGCGTTGATCACCTATGTGTTGATCGAACGGGCGATCAGCTCCGGTCGGCTCACACCGGCCGCGCTGGCCATCCTTACTGCTGCGTTCACCCTGGGCATCCAGCCGACTGGGTTGATCGCTGTGGCGGCACTGATCGCCGGCGGCCGGCCCATCCTGCGGATCCTCGCGCGCCGTCGCGCGGTGGTGGGCACCTGGCCACTGGTGGCCCCGTTGCTCGCCGTCGGCACGATTGTGCTCACGGTGGTCTTCGCCGATCAGACACTCGCCACCGTGCTCGAGGCGACCCGCATTCGCACCGACATCGGTCCGAGCCAGGCCTGGTACACCGAGAACCTGCGCTACTACTACCTGATCCTGCCGACGGTCGACGGCTCACTTTCGCGACGTTTCGGTTTCCTCATCACCGCGCTCTCGCTGTTCGTTTCCATGTTCATCATGTTGCGCCGCAAGAAGGTTGCCGGTGTGGCACGCGGTCCGGCCTGGCGTCTGATGGGCGTCATCTTCGCGACGATGTTCACCCTGATGTTCACGCCGACGAAGTGGGTCCATCACTTCGGGCTGTTCGCCGCCGTCGGTGCGGCGATGGCCGCCCTGGCGACGGTGCTGGTGTCGCGCAGTGTCCTGCGTTGGTCGCGCAACCGGATGACCGTCGTGACGGCGGTGCTGTTCCTGCTCGCTCTGTGCTTCGCCACCACTAACGGTTGGTGGTACGTGTCGAGTTACGGCGTGCCGTTCAACAACGAGATGCCCCGCATCGGCGGCATCAGCGTCAGCCTGATCTTCTTCGCGCTTTTCTTGATCTCCGCGCTTTACACCGGCTGGCTGCACTTCGCCTCCCGGGAGCACGGCGAGGGCCGCGTCGTCCGGGTGCTCACGGCCGCGCCGATACCGGTGGCGGCTGGATTCATGGTGCTGGTGTTCATCGCATCCATGACGGCGGGCGTGGTGCGCCAGTATCCGACCTACTCCAACGCACTGGCCAATATCCGGTCGTTGTCCGGGGGGTGCGGACTCGCCGACGATGTGCTCGTCGAACCCGACACCAATGTCGGATTCATGACCCCACTGTCCGGCGACTACGGACCGCTTGGCCCGCTCGGCGGCACCAACCCGGTCGGGTTCACCCCCAACGGTGTGCCGGAACATATTGTGGCCGAGGCAATTCGGGTTCTTAACCCGACACCCGGCATCGATTACGACTGGGAAGCGCCGGTCAAACTCGACAAAGCCGGGATCAACGGCTCGAAAATTCCGCTTCCGTACGGATTAGATCCGGATCGCGTACCGGTGGCCGGCAGCTACGTTGGCACGGCCCAGAAGGAGAGCCTGCTGACGTCGGCCTGGTATCTCCTGCCCGCCGCGGCCGATCAGCCTCTGGTGGTGGTGACCGCCGCCGGCACCATCGGCGGTAACAGCGTGCTCAAGGGAAAGACCGACGGCCAGACCATCGAGTTGGAGTACGCCAGACCCGGCCCTGGCGGCGATCTGGTTCCGGCCGGCCGGGTGCAACCCTACGACCTGGGCCCGGCCCCATCCTGGCGAAATCTGCGTTACCCGCGATCGGCAATCCCCGCCGATGCGACTGCGGTGCGGATCGTGGCCGAGGATCGGTCACTGTCCCTGGGCGACTGGATCGCGGTCACCCCGCCGCGCGTGCCCCGGCTGCTCTCCGTGCAGGACTACGTCGGATCCACCCAGCCCGTGCTGATGGACTGGGCGGTGGGCCTGGCCTTCCCATGCCAGCAGCCGATGTTGCACTCCAACGGTGTCACCCAGGTGCCGAAGTTCCGGATCACACCGGACTACACCGCCAAGAAGCAGGACACCGACACCTGGGAGGACGGCCGCAACGGTGGCCTCCTCGGAATCAGCGACGTGATGCTGCGGGCCCACGTCATGGCGACTTATCTGTCCGAGGACTGGGGCCGCGACTGGGGATCGCTGCGCAGGTTCGACACCATCCTCGATGCCGAGCCGGCGCAGATCGAACTGGGAACCGCGACCCGCAGCGGGCTGTGGTCGCCCGGTCGGATCCGCATCAAGGCCTAGCCCGAACCCGCCGACCGTTACTCCAGAGCGACAGCGGGCATCGAGCGGCGCGCTGGAGTAACGCTCGGCGCAGAAATTACAGCCCCACCTCCGCGGAGACGGCCGCCGGCGTCACCGCGAGAATCGGTGCGCCGACAGTCGTTTCGCCGTCAGCGGTTTGCTCTACCGATCCAAATTTCTTTGAATTCAAGATGATGATCGGGGTAGTCAGTGGATAACCGGCAGCTTCGATGACCTTGCGGTCGAAGGTGACGAGCGGGGTTCCAGCGGAGACCCGATCGCCCTTGGCGACGTGCACGTCGAATCCTTCGCCCTTGAGTTTGACGGTGTCGATACCGATATGGATCAGCACCTCGACACCGCTGTCCAACAGCAGGCCGAAGGCGTGGCCGGTCGGCTGCGCGGCGACCACCACGCCCGCGCCGGGCGCATACGCGGTGTTTCCGGACGGAATCACCGCGATTCCCGGACCCAGGATTCCCTTGCCGAACACCGGATCGGGAACGTCACTCAGCGCGATGATGGTTCCTTCCAGCGGCGAGAGAATCTCGGTGGTGACGCCGACATCGCCGGCTGCCTTGGTCGCGGCGGCGGCGACGAGGGTATCCGGGCTGGCCTCCGACATCGGGCCCTCAAGGTCGGCGACTGACACTCCAGCCGCGGCGGCCGCGGCGGCCTGCTCAGGCGTGCGGTAGCCGGAAAGGATCACCAGGATCATGGAGGTGAGGAACGCCGCGGTGATCGCCACCGCATACAGGCCCATATTGCTGAACGCCGGGATGGTCAGCAGCGAGGTGAAGACGAACGCCTTCGTCGTGACGCCGCCGCCGAGACCGATGATCACGCCGCCGACCAGACAGCCGGCCAGCAACCGTGGATAGATTCGCTTGAACCGCAGGTGGATTCCGTACAGCGACGGCTCCGATATACCGCCGAGCAGACCGGCCGCCAAGCCACCCATTGCGGTCTGGCGCATCTGCTTGTCCCGTTCCCGCCAGGCCAGGAACAGCACACCGGCAGTGGCACCGAAGCAGGCGAAGTTCCACGCACCCATCGGGCCCTGGATGAAGTCATAGCCCAGGGTCTGGATGTTGATGAGCATGATCGCGTTGATCGGCCAGTGCAGACCCAGAGGCACCATGAACGGGTATGCCAACGGGATGAGGATCGCGAAGATCAACGGGGAGAAATCGTTGACGGACTTCAAAAATCCGCCGAGCGCCGCACCGGTATAGACGCCGATCGGACCGATCAGGAACGCGGTCAGCGGAATCATGACCAGCATCGACAGAAACGGCACGAAGATCAGCTGGACGTTCTCCGGAATGACCCGCTTCAGGAATTTGTACAACAGCCCAAGTACAGCGGCCATCAGCAGCGGCGGGAAGACCTGCGAGCTGTAGTTGAAGATCGTCAGCGGCAATCCGAAGACCTGCACGACGTCGACCTGGGAGCCGAACACGGTCGTGGGCTCGGTGAAGTCCTTCAACGCGGCGAAACCCGGCAGCATGACCACGGCCATGATGGCGAACCCGACCCACGGATCAGCGCCCAATTTCTTGGCGGCGTTATAGGCGACCATCAGCGGCAGGAAGACGAAAACGCCCTGCCAGCACAGGTTGATGAACTGCCAGGTCGGCGACAGTTGGCTGGCCTCGCGCGGGTCGGCCCAGTTGGGGATGACGTTGAGCGTGCTCATCAGCGCCATGAAGGTGATGAACAGCGATGCACCGAGCAGCGCGCCGAGGATCGGACGGAAAGAGTCGGAGAGGAACTCGAAGAAGGAGTCGAGCCAGGCGAACTTGCCGCGCGGACCCTTGGCCCGGGCCGCGGCTTTGACCGCGGCGGCATCATCGACGGCGACTCCGCCGCCCATGCCGGGCAAGGCCTTGATCTCGTTGTAGACCGTCTGCACGCCACCGCCGATCACGACCTGATAGCGGTCACCGGCCTGCGGGACGGCTCCCATGACGCCGGGCACAGCCTCCAGATCGGACTGCTGGACCCCGGAGGCATCGTGCAGGGTGAACCGCAACCGGGTGGCGCAGTGCGTGAGACTCTCGATATTCGCCGACCCGCCCAATTTGTCGACGATCTCAGCAGCTGTATTCGACGACACTGATTGCCCACCCTTCACGAAGCGCCCCGGACCGAAGCGGCCCGAGTGAGCCGATGGTATCGGCGCGGCCTCGAACGCCGGATCAGATTCGGATCACCGGATCAGATTGAGAACGCCGATACCCAAGTCAGGGTGCGGTCGGTGGTCGGGATCCGGCCGTGCGTAGCCGTTCCGGCTGGGGTGACCACACGGTCTCACTGCTCTGGGAGTCCACCCGGGCGCAGTAGGCGGGAGCGCCGTTGTTGTCGACTGCCGCCGCACCGAGCACCGCGCAGTCCGCGCCGACGACCACCACGGGCAGGTCCATCCGGGCCGACACCGCCGGCGGCGGGGGCGTCGTCGGGATCGAGGCTGTGCCGGTGTCGCGGCCCGCGGAGAACATCGCGAGAGCGACGCCGAGGGCCGAGACGACGACGAGCGCAGCCAGTGCCGCAGCGATCCAACGCTTCCCACCGGGAGCGGCCTCGGGCTTGCGATGTCGGGCCGCCGAACCCACAGCCGTTGAACCCAGAGCCGCCGAGTCCAGAGCATCCCGCATCGCTGTCGCGAAATCCCCGCACTGGCCGAAACGGTCGGACGGATCTTTGGCCAATGCCCTGGCGAACACGGGTCCGAGTCGGGCGAGATCGGGGTGGTCGGTGCCGATGGGTGGCGGCTGTGAACTCAGATGGTTACCGATGACGACGGCGGGGTTGCTGTTGGCGAACGGCGCCGCACCGGTGAGCAGATGGTAGGCGGTTGCGGCGAGCGAGTACTGGTCGGCGCGGCCGTCGATCTGCTCGCCTTTGAGTTGTTCGGGGGCCGCGTAGTTCACCGTGCCGACCGTCATGTCGGCACCGGTCAGATCGCTGGACTGGCCGATCCAGCGAGCAACACCGAAGTCGGTCAACATGACTCGTTCGTCGCCGGACTCCGACACTCCGAGAAGGATGTTTGCCGGCTTGATGTCCCGGTGTAGCAGCCCACGGCTGTGGGCGTAATCGAGGGCATCGGCGATATCGGTGACGATGTGCGCCACATCGGCGGGCGGAATCCCGTTCGGGTATTTGTCGGTCAGCAGCCGTGAGGCATCGGTGCCATCGACGAACTCCATGGCGATCCACAGTTGGCCTTCGAAGTCACCGCGGTCGTAGATGGTGACGATGTTCGGGTGGCGCAGCATCGCCACCATCTCGGCTTCCCGATTGAATCGCTGTCGATACTCGTCATCGTGGCTGACCCCGGTCCCGAGCACCTTAAGCGCATCGTGGCGGGGCAGGCGTGGATGCGCAGCCAGATAGACCTCGCCCATTCCGCCGGTGCCGAGGACCCGGCCGATGTGGTAACCGGCGAAGATCTGGCCGTCCGCTAACGGCATCTGCGCAACCTAAACTCCTGGCCGCTCACCCCGGGACATTGGCCTTCAGGGTCGCAAGGGCCCCGACGCTGAGCCGGGCCAGCTCGGCGGCCTCATCGTGATCGAGTGCGGCGGCGAATATCTCGGTCATCCGGCGGTTGGTTGCCTCCTCAACCTCCGCATAACGCTCGGCCTTCTCCGCTCCGTCGGCGAAGGGTTCGGCAAAGCCGAACATCATGGTGTAGTCGCGGCCACCATGGAGCATGTGAGCTTCGACCGGGGTGATGTCCGACAGCGACAGCGCCTTGAAGTGGACATCGCCGCGCAACTCACGCAATACGAACATCACCTGCAGTGCCCGGGCCGCGTCGTCGCCGGCCAACGCCATGTTCCGATAACCGGCGTACATCGGCAGTCCCAGCGGCGACGTCGCGGCAATGACTTTCTCACCGAGTTGCGCGATGCGCGCGGGCCCTTCGGCGCCGCTCAGGTACTTGCGGCCGAAGTCGCCCACCTGATCCCAGTACACCTTCGCCGCACCGGCCGCCCCACGGACCGCGACGCCTTCCTCCCAGCAGGCGCTGACGAAGTTCGGCTCGAAAACGGTGAACACCGCCGCCACCGTCGAACCGGTGGCCTCGCCCAACACGCCACCGCGGCCGGCGACATAGCCGGCGAACGGGTTTTCATAACCCGCCGCGATACTGCCGCCGAACGTCTCCGGGTGCAGCATGAAGACTCCGATGGCCTCGCCTATGGCGGCGCCCGCGTCGCGGACTGCTTCGCTCAACTCGGACTTGCTCATTGATATTCCTCCCGTAGAGACGACGGCTCTGCGCTCGCGGTCTACCGGCAGCGTAATCCGATCAGTCCAGCGGAACACCCAGGGTGTTGAGCGTCATCGCCAGAGCGTCGTACTGACCCACCAGCGTGACGAACTCGATCAGTTGGCGCCGGTCCAGATACTCGCCGAGCTGTTGCCAGGCCTGCTCCGAGAGCATCCTGGTGGCGAGGAGTTCATCGACGCCGGTGAGCAGCGCGCGGTGGCGCACGGAGAGCCCCTCTGCGTTCGGCCAGGCGAACACCTCGGCCTGGGTGTCGGCATCGACCCCCCGGCGCAGCGCCAACTGGCGGTGCTGCTGAAGCTCGTAGGCACAGCCGCGCAGGTGGCCGACGCGCAGAATGATGACCTCGGCGTCCCGTTTGGGCAGCCGGCCGCGGTACAGCAGCACGCCGCTGAACGGTATCCACGACCAGAACAGGCGCCGATGAACGGCGAGCGTGGTGAAGAGGTGGAATTCGGGCACGCCCAGGACGCGGGCCGTCAACTTACAGAACAGCCACCCCGGCAGGCCCAGTTCGCGCCGACTGCCCGACGGGATGCGCGGCGGCGCGACAGCGGGCAGTGCGGCCGGCAATTCCGGGTCGGGATCAATGGTCACCGCAATATCCTCGCTCGGCCAGTAAGCCGTCGCCGGGCTTCGCTATCCTCAACAGGTCTTCGTTATCCTCGATGGTACGGGTGAATCGGGGGTTCGCACTTTCCGGACCGGCGCATAAGCCACCCGGGCTGTCCAAACGCCGCACCGGCGGGGCTCCGCCGGGTGATGCGTCCGAAAGGTAGTGCTGTGCTCGAAGCTCGTGTCACACCGATCGCGGTAATCGGTATGGGCTGCCGACTGCCGGGCGGCATCGACTCCCCCGAACTTCTATGGGAAGCGTTGCTGCGCGGCGACGATCTCATCACCGAGATCCCCGCGGATCGGTGGGACGTCGATGAACACTATGACCCCCAACCGGGCGTGCCCGGCCGGTCAGTATCGCGATGGGGCGGATTCATCGATGACATCGGTGGTTTCGATGCCGATTTCTTCGGAATCGGTGAGCGCGAAGCGGCCGCGATCGACCCGCAGCACCGCCTCATGCTGGAGACGGCCTGGGAGGCGGTGGAGCACGCCGGACTGGCACCGTCGGTTCTGGCCGATTCACTGACCGGAGTGTTCGCCGGACTCTGTCACGACGACTACACCCTGGTGACCAGCGAGGCGGGCGCCATGGAGGGCCCGTACGGCTACACCTGCACCCCGTACAGCATGGCGTCGGGACGCATCGCGTACGCGTTGGGACTGCGGGGACCGGCGTACACCGTGGACAGCTCGTGTTCCTCCGGCCTGCTGGCCGTGCATATGGCCTGTCGAAGCCTGCATGAGGGCGAGAGCGACTACGCGCTGGCCGGTGGCTGTCAGGTCATCTTGAAACCGTCGGTGAGCGCATCGGCCTCGGCGCAGGGCATGCTCTCGCCGACCGGCCGATGCCAAGCCTTCGACGCTGATGCCAACGGCTTCGTGCGTTCCGACGGCTGCGCCGTGGTGCTCCTCAAACGACTACCGGACGCTCTGCGCGACGGCGACCGCGTGCTGGCCGTCATCCGCGGGACCGCCGCGAATCAGGACGGCCGGTCGGTGACACTCACGACGCCGTCACTGGACGCTCAGGCGGACGTCTACCGGACGGCCCTGGCCGTAGCCGGTGTGGATGCGACCACCGTAGGAATGGTCGAGGCGCACGGCACCGGGACCCCGGTCGGTGATCCGCTCGAGTTCGGCAGCCTGGCAAAGGTGTACGGCACCGACGGTCATCAGTGTCTGCTCGGATCGGCGAAGAGCAATTTGGGTCACACCGAGTCCGCCGCGGGTGCAGTCGGGCTGATCAAGGCCATCCTCGGGCTGCGCCACGGCGTCGTGCCCGCGATGGCACATTTCCATCGCCTACCCGACGAACTAGATCGAATCGAGACCGGCCTGGTCGTACCCAAGGAAATCACCCCCTGGCCGACTGCGGTGGCTGGCCAGCCGCGACGCGCAGGGGTGTCGTCGTTCGGCATGTCCGGAACGAACGTGCACGCCGTCCTGGAGCAAGCACCACCGAGCACCGAATCCGACGCCGCCGCGAACAGCGGCACTGAATCATTGCTGTTCGCCGTATCGGCAACCTCGACCGAGGAGTTGCGGCGGACATCCCGTCGTCTGGCCGACTGGGTGAACCAACACGCAGACGGCCTGGCGGCCGCCGATCTGGCGTATTCGTTGGCCCGTCGGCGCGGCCACCGGTCGGTGCGCACCGCGGTGCTCGCCGCGGACCTCACCGGCCTGATCGATGGGCTGCACGGAATAGCCGAGAGCGACGTTCCCTATCCGGAGTCGGTGGGCCAGGGTGATCGCGGACCGGTCTGGGTGTTCTCCGGCCAGGGTTCGCAATGGGCGGCAATGGGCGCCGACCTTCTGGCCCGGGAGCCGGCGTTCGCTGCCCGCATCGCCGAGTTGGAGCCGCTGATCGCACGCGAATCCGGGTTCTCGGTGACCGAAGCGATGTCGGCGCCCGAGACGGTGATCGGTATCGACCGCGTCCAGCCCACGTTGTTCGCCATGCAGGTCGGAATCGCGGCAGCGATGCAGTCCTACGGCGTCCAGCCGGGTGCGGTGATCGGACATTCCATGGGTGAGGCGGCAGCGGCCGTCGTTGCCGGCGCTCTGTCACTGGAGGACGGCGTGCGGGTGATCTGCCGCCGATCGCGGCTGATGTGCCGGTTATCCGGCGGCGGCGCGATGGCCTCCGTCGAGTTGACCGCCCAGCAGGTGCGCGACGAACTGGCCGCCCGTGGGGTCAACGATGTGGTGGTGTCGGTGTTCGCTTCGCCGGAGTCCACAGTCATCGGTGGTGCCACCGACACGGTTCGCGAACTGGTGGCGGCCTGGGAGTCCGCCGATGTGATGGCCCGCGAGGTGGCCGTCGACGTCGCCTCGCACTCGCCGCAGGTCGATCCCATCCTCACCGATCTCGCCACTGAACTTGCCGAGCTCGTTCCACGGGAACCGCAAGTGCCGTATTACTCGGCCACCCTCGATGACCCGCGTGCCCGGCCGGCCTTCGACGCCGGCTACTGGGTCGACAACCTGCGTCAGCCGGTGCGCTTCGCGATGGCAGTCCAGGCCGCACTGGATGACGGTCACCGGGTGTTCGGTGAGCCCGCTCCGCACCCCTTGCTGATTCGTGCGGTCGAACAGACCGCCCAGGCCGCGGGTATCTCGGTCCAGACCGTCGCGGGTATGCGCCGGGAACAACCGCTGCCGCATGGGTTGCGCCAGTTTCTCGCAGATCTGCACAGCGCGGGCGCCGCAGTCGATTTCACCGCCCTGTACCCCAGCGGACAGTTGGTGGAGGCACCACTGCCGACGTGGACGCATCACCACTTCCTCATCGAGTCCAATGATGAAGACTCCGCAGCGCGTGGCGCGTGCACAGCATCGGTGCACCCTCTGCTGGGCGAGCACGTGCGCCTGCCGGAAGAGCCCGAGCGGCACGCCTGGCAGTCCGACGTCGGCATCGGGAAACTGCCGTGGCTGAGCGATCATCGTGTCAACGATGTTCCGGCGTACCCGGGCGCCGCTTACTGCGAGATGTCACTGGCCGCAGCCGAACTCGTTTTCGGCGATGACAGCGAGGTCCGCGACGTCCAATTCGAGCAGCTGATGCTGCTCGATGAGCACACCGATATCACATCCATCGCGGAGGTTGTTGGCTCCGCGATGGCAGAGTTCGCTGTGGAGACCGAACAGGACGGCGAGCGCATCCGCCAGGCGGTAGCGATGCTGGCGCGAGCCGACGAACACACTCCCCCCGCGCGCCAGGACATCGCCGAGGTTCTGACGGCGCATCCCAACCGGATTTCCGGTGACGAGGTGCGCCAGTGGTTCGCCACTCGGCGGATCCATTTCGGTCCCGCGTTCACCGGCCTGATCGCCGTACATACCAGTGGCGGCGACGATGGATCGACGATGCTCGCAGAGATCGCACTGCCCAGCGACATCCGCTCCCAACAAGCCGGCTACGGCATTCATCCGGCACTACTGGACGCTTGCTTCCAGTCGGTGGCCGCCGTGATGGTGGCTGCCGGCCGCACCGACGGTGGGCTGTTGCTGCCCTTGGGCGTCACCCGGCTGCGCCGGACCGGCGCCGGCCGTGACGCCCGGTACTGCCTGGTGCGGGTGCTCTCGTCAGACGCCACCACGATCGAGGCGGATCTCGACATCACCGACGCCGACGGCGAGGTCGTGCTGCAGGCCGCGGGCCTGCGGATGGGCACCAGGGAATCCAAGGGCGGCGAGCGTGACCGCGTACTCGCCGAACGACTGCTCACCGTGGAATGGGAGCGGCACGAACCGCCGACGGCGATCACAGATCCAATCCCGGGCGCCTGGCAGCTGATCACACCCGACGGTCGCGGCGACGTCGCCACACAACTTGCCGACGCGTTGACTGCCCTCGGCGCCCGGTGTCAGGCACTGCACGCCGTTGACCTGTCCGCCGGTCCAGTCCGGGGCGTTGTCGTCCTCGCACCGCCATCGGAAGGCGATGAGAAATCGCTGGATCGCGGCCGCGACCTAGTGGCGTCGATCGTTGGGGTGGCGCAGCAGTTAACGGACACCGACGGTGAGCCCCCGCGGCTGTATGTGATCACCCGGGACGCCCAAGCGGTGACCACCGGCGACACGATCAACCTGGACCACGGCGGGGTGCGCGGCTTGTTGCGGGTGATCGGTGCCGAGCATCCCGATCTTCGACCTACCCAGATCGATATCGACGCTCACACCGAGGCCGATGCGATAGCCATTGAATTGCTTAGCGGCTCCGACGAGGACGAGACGGCGTGGCGGCAGAGTGCGTGGTACGCCGCGCGCCTGCGACACAGCCCACTGCGCCCGGAGGAACGACGAACCACCACGATCGACACCGAGAACGACGGTATGCGGTTGGACATCCGTACCCCGGGTGATCTGGAAACCCTCGAGTTCGTCACCGCTGACCGGCAGCCGCCGCAGGCGGGCGAGATCGAAGTGGCCGTCGGAGCTTCCAGCGTCAACTTCGCCGACGTGTTACTCGCGTTCGGCCGCTACCACACCGTGGAAGGCCCGCGACCCGGTCTTGGGATCGATCTTGCAGGCGTCGTCACTGCGGTTGGACCCGGCGTGACCGACTATCAGGTCGGCGACAGGGTCGGCGCCATCGCCGATGCGGTCGCATGGGGCACGTTCGTCACCTGCGATGCGCGACTGGCGGCAAAGCTGCCGGAGAACGTGTCCGCCGAGCAGGCTGCGGCGGTGTCAACCGCATACGCCACCGCGTGGTACGGCCTGCACGATCTGGCCCGAATCCAATCCGGCGATCGGGTTCTGATCCATTCGGCGACCGGCGGCGTGGGGCAGGCGGCGATCGCGATTGCCCGCCATGCCGGTGCCGAGATCTTTGCGACCGCTGGCAGCGACGAGCGCCGTGAGCTGCTCCGCTCGATGGGTATCACCGGTGTATACAACTCTCGGACAGCGGATTTCGCCGATGAAATCCGTCGTGACACCGACGGTTACGGTGTCGACATCGTGCTGAATTCCCTGACCGGGATCGCCCAGCGGGCGGGGCTGGAGCTACTGGCCTTCGGTGGTCGCTTCGTGGAGATCGGTAAGCGCGACGTCTACGAGCACACCCGTGTCGACCTCTACCCGTTCCGCCGCAATCTGGCGTTCTACTACGCCGATCTGCTGCTGATGAGCACCAGTGCGCCGGACAAGATTGGCAACCTGCTGCAGACGATTTACACGTCGGTCGCCGACGGCACATTGCCGACGCCGGAGTACTCCGTGCGCCCCCTGTCCGAGGCCGACTCCGCCATCCGTGAGATGAGCGCCGCTCAGCACACCGGGAAACTTGTCCTCACCCTCCCGCATGGACAGCAGACCGATGTCGCGGTGCCGCCCACCAAGGCCGGGGTGTTCCGCAAGGACGGCTCCTACATCGTCACCGGCGGGGTCGGCGGCCTTGGGTTGTTCCTGGCGGCCGTAATGGCATCAGCCGGCTGTGGCCGGATCGTCCTGAGTTCGCGCTCGGCGCCGAACGCGCAGGCGCAGAAGACGATCGAGCGACTCCGGTCCAATGGCGCCGACGTCGTCGTTGAGTGCGGGAGCATCGCCGATCCGGAGACCGCAACCCGGCTGGTGTCCGCTGCCACCGCCACCGGCCTGCCGTTGCGCGGGGTGCTCCATGCCGCCGCAGTCGTCGACGATGCGACGCTCGCCAATATCACCGAGGAGTTGATCGACCGGGACTGGGCGCCGAAGGTGCGCGGCGCCTGGTATCTGCACCAGGCCAGTGTCGGGCAGCCATTGGACTGGTTCTGCAGCTTCTCGTCGGTAGCAGCGCTGTTCGGTTCTCCCGGCCAGGGCGCCTACGCTGCGGCGAACAGTTGGCTGGACACTTTCACGGCGTGGCGACGCAGCCAGGGGTTGCCCGCGACGGCAATCGCTTGGGGCGCATGGGATCAGATCGGTAAGGGCGCTGGTCTCGCCCAGCGCGGTGACACGGCGATGATCTCTCCGCAGGAGGGAGCGCATGCCTTCCGTGCGTTGCTGCGTTATGACCGTGGTTATAGCGCCTATCTGCCCTTGACCGGAGCTCCGTGGCTCGCCGCGTTGGCGGCTCGAAGTCCCTTTGCCGCAACGTTCCACGCTGCCGAGGACGGTGGCGCTACCAGCGCGGCCGCAGTTCTTGCCGAACTTCGCGCGTTGGCACCGGAGGAATGGCCGGACCGGTTACGCAGGCTGGTCACCGACCAGGTGGGCCTCATCCTGCGCAGGGCGATCGACCCCGATCGTCCGTTCGCCGAGCACGGCCTTGATTCCCTGGGCAACCTGGAGTTGCGAACCCATATCGAAACCCAGACCGGCGTCCGGGTCACTCCGAAGACGATCGTGACCTACAACACCGCTCGAACGCTGGCGGGGCATTTGACCGAGGCTCTCTCCGGGGAATCAGCCGGATAGCGAAAAGGGTTGCCTAACAGCTCTGTTCAGCCTTCGATCAACCAGCCGGACAGGGCAATCATCAGTCGCCTGGGCAGGACTTTGGTAAAGCCGCGCCAGACCACCGCGTTGGCAGCGCCATCGACGAAGCTGGGTTTGTGACCGGACAGTACCCGCATGGTGTTGTCGACGACCTGTTCCGGGGTGCGGGTGAACCTCACGGCCGCCATACCTGAGGCGGCCTTCACCGCGGCATCACCGGCCACCTCGAAAAACGCGGTGTCGGTCAGCCCGGGGCACACCGCCAGGACACGGACACCGTGCTTGCGCTCCTCCGACCACAGCGCCTCGGTGAACGACAACACAAAAGACTTCGTCGCGCCGTAGACCGCCATCTTCGGCAAGGGCAGAAAGGCCGCGGTTGAGGCCAGATTGATGATTGTTCCGCTGCCCCTGGCCCGCATCTGGGGCAGATAGCGCGAGGTGGTCCCAACCAGCGTCAAGCAATTGAGTTGGACCTCTTCCTCAAGGCGTTCCGGGCGCGCGTCGGCGACGTCACAGTGAGTGCCGAAGCCGGCGTTGTTCACCAGCACCGTGATCTCCAGACCCAGGCGATGAGTCCGCTGCCACAGATCACCGGCAGCGGTGGGGACCGCCAGGTCCATGGCGATCACGGTGACGTTCACCCCGTGCGCCGCACGGAGTTGTTGCGCCAGAGCGTTGAGTTTGTCCTCGCTGCGGGCGACCACGACGAGGTCGTGGCCGCGAGCGGCGAATTGCCGCGCGAACTCGGCGCCGATACCGGTTGATGCCCCGGTGATCAAGGCGACCATCGCAACCTCGCAATCTGGGGATGGATCTCCTCCGGTCACCTCAGTCGGCGCCGTTCGTTCGTTCCTCATCGTAGTTGGGAGTCAACCTCGGTGAACTGCGCCGCGTACACCCACGGTGCTCAGTACGACGGACACGTACGATTGGTGTTGTGGAACGTCCAGAGTGGCTCACCGGACTCGACGCCAGCTTCCTGAACCTCGAGACCGCGATCCAGCCTCTGCAGATGTTGATCGTGCTGCAACTCGATACCACGACCATTCCCGGCGGCTACACCTACGACAGATTCCGCGCGGAGTTAGCCGAACGAATCCGGGCAGTTCCGGAGTTTCGGGAGAAGCTGTCACCGAGATTCGCCAACCCCGATCACCCCGCCTGGGTAGAGGATCCCGAGTTCAACATCGCGGAGCACGTCCACCGGATCGGTGTTCCAGAACCGGGAGGCCCGGCGGAACTGGATGAGATCTACGGGTATCTGGCCGGGTTACCGCTCAACCGTTTCCGGCCGCTGTGGGAGATGTGGATCATCGAGGGCGTCGACGGCGCGCCCACCACCGAACGGCTATCCGTGGTGATCAAGATTCATCACGCCGCCGCTGACGGTGTCACTTATTCGGAATTGTTCGCGCGACTGTGCAGCACCGAACCTGACCCACCCCGTCGCGAATTCGTTGCTGCCACGGGTACCGGCCAGCCGATGCGGATCGCGATCGGCGGGATGGCGCGGTTCGCCTCCCGGCCACTGCATCTTGCACGCACAGTTGTTCCCGAGACCGTGCACGCAGTGCGTGACGCCTACCGGCGCGCCGCACTCGGTCGCGCGATGGCTGCTCCCTTCAGTGCACCGCCGACCGTGTTCAACAGCCGCTTCACCGCGAATCGCAATGTCGCGTTCACCCGTCTGGATCTCAATGAGGTCAAGAAGGTGAAAAACCAGTTCGGCGTCACCGTCAACGATGTGGTGACCGCACTGGTGAGCGGATCGGTACGGCAGTTCCTGCTGGATCGCCGCGAACTGCCGAGTTCTTCACTGACGGCGCTGGTGCCGGCGTCGGTGCACGCACCGGATCGCCTGGGACGCAACCAGGTTTCGGGCATGATCGCCACACTGCAGACCCAGATAGCAGACCCGGTCGAACGGCTACGGGCGGTCGCCGAGTCGAACACCATCGCCAAAGAGCACAGCGCGGCGATTGGCGCCACGCTGTTGGAGGACTGGATGCAGCTCGGCGGCCGGGCGCTCCTCGCGGTCATCAAGCGCGTGTACGGCCGGGTCACCCGGTCCAGACCGATGTACAACATCGTGGTGTCCAACGTCCCCGGACCGCAGCCGGCCGACTACTTCATGGGCGCCAAAGTCACAGCGTTTTACCCGGTCGGGCCGGTCATGCTCGGGGCGGGGCTCAACATCACGGTGTGCACGGTGGGGGGAAAACTCAACGTCGGCCTGATCTCGTGTCCGGACGTGCTGCCTGACCTGCCGGAGATAGCCGACGGACTGACCGCGGGTTTGAACCTGCTACTGGCCCAATGCGTTTGATTCGCTACTCCGTAGCCCATTCGTACCGCGACGGGATAGCCGCCAACAGCGTGTGAATCTCGTCCGTGTACTGCTCAGGTCGCGCCCCATGGCTGTGATACGTGATTACCAGGGTGCCGTCGTACATGATCGCTGAATACATATCGACACCGGCCGCCGTCGATGCGAACAGCACCTCGAAGCCGAACTGCTCCACCGTCAACTCCGGCGGTGTGCGCAATGACGGGATATCACCGCTGTCAGTCGCCATCACCACATCAGGCAGGCCAGGAGGATTTCCCTCGTAGTGCTGGCCGAAATGCAGGAATGACTGTTGGATCACGCCTTCGGCAAGATCGGCCCGGAATGCCTCGGCGATATCGCGGGCCAGATCCAGGATATCGGTGTCGGAACGGATTTCAGCCAGGTACATCGCCATCCCGATCGGGTTGGTGGCCTCGGTCGCACCCACCGGTGGGGTCAGGAAAAAACGCAGATCGACCGGATACGTATAGGGGATCGGTATGTTCGGAGTACCCCGAATAGTCCACTCGGCCATCAGAATGGCGGCGGCGACAACCGCGTTGAGGCTGACCCGACGGGAGGCACACATGTCGACCATGCTCTGGCTTTCCTGCCGAGAAAGCCGGCAGGTGGCCGACGGCACACGTACCGACTGAGGCCCGACCCGTCCTTCGTTGCGCTTTGAGGGCGGAAGGTCATAGGCGAAAATCGCCGGCATGAAACGTTCCAGACCGAAGCGCTGAAGCTTACTGATGCCGCGCGCCGACAGTACCGATTCGAGCGACTCAGGAATGGGTTCGACCTTGACCGGTCCGACGCCTTCGCCCGTGACGATATCGGTGTACCAGCCGAACAACTGCTCCAACAGAGCGAACTGGTGATGCGCATCAGCAAGCGAGTGGTGGATGTAGAGGGTGAACTCCGAGCGCTCCCCGCCCAGTCGCAAACGCAGGTTGACCAATGCCTCGGATTGTTGAGGGAGTCGCTGTGACGGCGGGTCGTCAGCCTTCTCGAGCCAGATTCCCGAGTGTTCGAAATCATCGACCATGATCTGATGCCTGCCATCGGCACCCCGACTGAGGTGCCCGGCATGGGCAGGGTGTACCCGCAACAAAGTCCTGAAAGCCTCCGCCATCGCATCGACGACGACCGGTCCGCTCAGCGTCAGGGTCATGCCGATGAAGTTCTCCGACTGCGCGAAGAACTCCTCACTAGGCGCCAAATACCGAATCGGCGACGAGTCGAACATCGTGAACCCTCCTGTCGATTTCGCGGCCGGTCAGCGGCTCGTACTGGCCTTTCGGTAACCCACCATGATGGGCCACAGACACACTGCCACGAGCCCCGCGGACCAGGCGAGGGTGCCGAGCATCGGCATCAGCACCGGACCGCCGACTGAGAGACCTCTCATCGCGTCGACGGCGAGCGACATGGGCTGGTACCGGACGATCGGCTGTACCCAGTCGGGGTATTTATCTACCGGCACAAGCCCGGTGCACAAGGCAAGTCCGAGACCCGCCACAGGTTGAATCGCATCCACCAGAAGCGCTTTCGGCCAGTAGAGCGCAACCGTGGTCACGACAAAGGCAAATGCAACGCCGAAGATCACCGGGACAGCCACCCACAGCAATGCAGCAGCAATACCCTGGTGGAATCGAAACCCCAGGATGGCTCCTACACCCAAGATGACCAGCGTCGTCGCGAAGAGTCGAAGGACTTCGGCAACCAACCTGGCCAGCAGTCCGGCACCGCGATTCAACGGCAGTACCCAAAGTCGATTCAGGAATCCGTCGAGTTGCTCGCCGATGATGCCGACCATGCCCACCGCGGATCCCGATATCGCCGCCACAAGTGCCATCAGGGGCGCGCTGCGGTAGATCCCGTTTTCTCCGGTGGCCATCTCAATCGAGTCACCGAGGACGACGTCCAGCGTAAGCAGGAACAGCACAGGCAACATCAACGCGAATGCGATCGTTATCGGGTTTCGGATCAAGCGGATGAGCAGTCTGCGCGTGAGCACCGGCGTTTGTGAGAAGAGATTGGGCAGCGAGTTCTCCGACTGAGCCCGAGCACCGGTGGTAAGCGGCGCGCCCGAAATGATCGCCATCAGGTCCTCCGCCGGTAGACCACGACAGCCCAGGGAATCGTGAGCGCGATCAGACCGACAATCCAGGCAAGGGCCGGGCCGATCACCGACCAGGTGACCGGTGCCGTTCCCGGTGAGCTGTCGCCGGCCAATGCTTGCAATGCGTTGACGATCTGCGAAATGGGCTGGTTGCGCACAATCGGCTGGATCCACTCCGGAAAGCGTTGCACCGGTTGGATTCCCACCGACAGGTACCCGAAGATCATCTGCGGCAGGAGCAGCCACTGCGTAGTAGCCGCCGGATTGCGGGAATTGGTGCCGATCACATCACCGATGAACGACAGCGCGAGGCCGGTGAAAAGTGCCAGCAGGCAGAACGCCACGATATCCAAGGGCCCGCGGTGGAACCGAAATCCGATGACATATCCGCACACCACCGCCACAACCAACGCGATCACACACCGGTAAAAACTCGCCGAGATCCTGGCTACCAGTGGTGTGAGTGAGGCGATCGGCAGTGCTTTAAGGCGCCGGTTGAGCCCCTGCACTGAGTCTGTCGCGGCCCGGAATGCGGTCGTGACCGACGCGAACGCGATGGCCTGCAACGTGATCAGCGGCAGGAGGTACTGGGCGTAGCTACTCGTCGGCAGATCAGGGCCGTCCATGAGCCGGTTCAGCGGGATGTAGAAACCCGCCGTTGCCACCACCGAGGTCACGATGCCCACCGCGACCTCGCCGTTGCGCAGGCTCGGAGCGATCAAACGAGAGGTGAGCACCCACCACTGCTGCACCGTCGCCGGTGCGGCACGGTTCGTGGTCAAAATAGTCACGAAGTCACCTCGCCGGCCACGCTCGCCTTCTCAGCGGTGGCCGCCGGACCCCCCGTCAACGCCAGGAACACATCATCGAGCGATGGGCGCCGCAACGCGATGTCGGCCAGTTCGATGTCTGCCGACGTCAGCCGCTGCACAACAGCGGTCAACGTGCCAGGGCCGTCCGGAGCGGGGATGGTCACGCGATCCGAGTCCGAGGTGAGCGCCGCGCGACTGGCTCCCGGCAGAAGCGAACCGAGGGCCGTCGCGATAGCGAAGACGTCGGCGGGATCGCGGGGCACGATCTCGCAGTAGGTACCGCCGGTACGCTCCTTGAGTTGATCGGCGGTGCCTTTCGCAACGATGGTGCCGTGGTCGATCACGACGATCCGGTCACTGAGTGCGTCGGCTTCCTCTAGATACTGCGTGGTCAACAAGGTCGCGATACCGGCCTCCTTGAACGAGGTGACCAGATCCCAGATGGCTTGACGGCTGCGCGGATCCAACCCGGTGGTTGGCTCGTCGAGAAACACCACTTCCGGGCGAACTACTAGGCCACAGGCGATGTCGACACGTCGGCGCATACCGCCCGAGTAGGTGCCAACCCGGCGGCCGGCTGCATCTTCCAGATCGAACTCACCGAGGAGTTGGTGCGCGCGCGTCCGGGCGGTCGCTTTCTTGAGACCCTGGAGCCGGCCGAACATCACCAGGTTCTCGTACCCGGTCAACATATCGTCGAGAGCGACATGCTGGCCGGTGAGCATGATCGACCGACGCACCATCGCCGGATCAGAGACGACGTCATGACCCGCGACCAGTGCGCGCCCACGGTCCGGCTTGGTCAGCGTCGACAGGATCTCCACCGTTGTCGTCTTGCCGGCACCGTTGGGTCCAAGCAATGCGACGACCTCACCGCGGCCCACGTCGAACGAGATGTCGCGCAACGCAGCAACCGGACCGAACGATTTGCCGACGCCTTCGACATCTACGCCTTTGTCGGACTCCGACATCGCTCCCTTACCTATTCGTCGTCATCGAGAACGGCTGCAGACAGATCCACTAGCGCGAGGGCTTCGTCCTCGGCTTCGCCGTCACTGCCATCCTCCTCACCCGCAACTGCTTCACCGATCAATTCGAGCAGGATGGCGGGGAACTGTTCGGCGAACGCTTCGGCAGTGCCACTACGGACCCGCCTGCTGTCGTACCACCAGTCCACGTGCAGCTCGCCACCGTGCCGGTACGCCCTAAGTTCGAGCGGGTGACCCAAGCCGGGCAGGGTATCGCGGATCGCCAGCCCGTTCTCGCTGTCGAACTGCACCGGCGCATCGCTTTCTGGCCACTCGGGAATCATGCCGAGGTAGGAAACGAAGATGTCTGAGGTGCCGGCGGCCGCGAGTACCTCAGCAGTCGGAGCGTGCAGGTATCGCAGCAGTCCGTAACCGATGCCGTGGTGGGGCACCGCGTCGAGAGTCCGGCTGACCTCGCTGAGGAGTTGTGGCGCACTAGCACCCGAAAGACTCATACAGGGCAGCGCGATCGGATAAATCGTGGAGAACCCGCCGATTGTCCTGCGCAGGTCGACATCTGGGCGCAGAACCGAGCGCCCTGCCCCGGCGAGGTCGACAGAAGCCACACCGTCACCGATGGTCGCTGCGACCGTGCGCGCCAGCGCGGCAAGGAGGATCTCGTCAATAGAGGACTGCAGGAGCCTGCGGGCGTTATCGAACTGCGAGGTTTGCTCGAGGGTCAACGCCGTCGCCAGTTTCTTCACGTCGCCGACATGCGGTGCGCCGGCGTTCTCAGCATCCTTCTCGAGGCCGGCCAGCCGAAGAGTCACCTTCGCGGCGTTATCGATCCAATAGTTCCGGCTGTCAAGCACCGCGGGATGTGCGGCGAGTGCCGCACATCGCTGCGACCACTCCCGCCAGTCCGCAGTGGCCGGTTCCAAGGCGATGTCCTGTTCCGCCAGCCGTTGGCCGAAAGCGGTCAACAGGTCTGTGGCCAATACGTCACGCGAGGTGGCGTCGTAGACCATCTGATGCACGGTGAGAACCAGGAAGCGTGACTCGCCCCGGGCGCCTAAGACGCGGGTTGCGGTCAGCGGCCAACTGCTCAGATCCTGTTCGGCAACCGTCTCGGCGATGATCGACGCGAGGGCATCGCGTTCCTGCGGCGAACCCGGCTCGACGCCGGCAGGCAATGCGGCCTCCACCAGATCGGTGAAATCACCCGGACCGGTGATCTCCTGTTCCCAGACCCCCGCCCGCTTGATGACCCGCATCCGTAGGGCGTCATGGTGGTTGACCACCGTGGTCAGCACGGCCCGAATGTCGTCCGCGCTCACGCTCGGACTGATCCGCACGACAACCGGCACCCGCCAACTACCGGCCTCCGCCACACCGCCGTCGAGGAATCGCAGGACGTTCGGCGGGACGGCAGGATTTAGATCATTCGTGTCCTGACTTGCCAGGCTGCCGGATCCGTAACGGGCTACCAGGGTATCGGCGAGTGCGGCCAGGCTCGCGTGGTCGTAAAGATCCTGCGGTGTGAGCTCCAGGCCTTGGTGGGATGCGGTCATGGCCACACCGATCGCCAGCAGCGAGTCGCCGCCGAGTTCGAAGAAGTTGTCTCCGGGCGCGACCGTCTCGACGCCGAGGCACTGCGTCCAAATCTGCGCCAAAGTCGCTTGCATCTGAGAGCGGGCGTCGGCGGCACTCCCGGTCTTGCGATCCGCCGTCGGTGATTCGCCGACGGTGGTGCCTGCCCGGGTGCCAGCGGCTGACGAGCGCGTAAAGGCCACCGGCTCGATCCAATGACGCTGCCGTGCAAAGGAGTAGCCCGGCAGCGTCACGCGCTGGGCATGATTGCCGTGCAGAGCATCCCATTTCACATCGATATCGGCCGACCACAGTTGGCCGAGTGCGAGCAGAAAGGCGTCGCGATCATCCCTGCTCTGCAGGGGATGCCGCATCATGCGCACCGCGCGGTGGCTTTCTGACCAACCCGGTTGCCGAACCGCAGATCCAGTCAGACTCCCGCCGGGGCCGACCTCCACGATCACTCGATGTGAATCGCCGAGAAGTACGGCCAATTCGTCGGCAAATCGCACTGTCGATCGGATGTGCTGGGCCCAACGGTCCGGATCTGTGGCTTCGTCATCGGTCATCCAGGTGCCGGTCACGTTGGACAGCATCGGAATCGTCGGCGGGTTCAGGGTGACTGTTGCGAGGTACTCCGAGAAGGGTGCCAGTACCGCATCCATCGCCTGCGAGTGAAAGCCGTGCGATGTGCGAACCCGTCGGGCCAGGATGCCCTGGGCGGCAACGCGATCGGTGAATTCCTGAATCGCATCCTCAGGGCCGGCCACCACGCAACCGCCAGGCTCGTTGATGGCGGCGAGGTCGACGTCGCCGGTCAGCAGATCTGCGATGTCATCGGGACTCGCCGCCACCGCGACCATCGCGCCCGGGGGTGCGGCATGCATCAACCTGGCACGGAGAGCGACGACCTTGATCGCTGTCGGCAAGTCGAAGACACCGGCGATGGTGGCGGCAACCAACTCGCCGATACTGTGCCCGGCAAGTGCGCTCGGCATCACGCCGTAGGACATTGTGAGCTGCGCCAGCGCGTATTCCACCGCGAAGAGTGCGGGCTGGGCTAAGGCAGTCGACTCGAGGCCGGTGGCCCCGCCGTCCGCGTCGAAGATCGCCGCCTTCAGGTCGATGTCGAGTTCCTCATCGAATCCGGTGGCGCACCGGTCGAAATGCTCACGGAACACCGGTTCGGTGTCATAAAGCCCATGGGCCATACCGACATGCTGCGCACCCTGGCCAGGGAACAGGAACGCGACTCGGTCGGTTCTCTGGCCGATGCCGGAGGGACAGCGGCCAACCGAGACATTGTCGTGTTCGGCACAAGCAAGCGTGGCGTCGGCGTCTTCGCGGTCGTGCACGACCACAGCCACTCGAGCCTCTTCGCGTCGGCGACCCAACAGCGTGTACGCCACATCGGCCAGTCGCAGGTCGTCGTTGTTGGAGATCTCGGTGGCCAGCGCCGCCCGTGCATCCTGAAGGGACTCAGCGGTGCGGGCGGACAGCAAGAGCACCTGTGGGCCGCTGGGAACCTCATGGACCACCGACGGCGGAGCCTCCTCCACGACGACATGCACATTGGTTCCGCCCACACCGAAAGAGCTCACCCCGGCTCGTCGCGGCGTTTCCGACTCCCACGGCAAGTAGGAGTCGGCAACCACGAAAGGAGTCTGGTCAAGATGAAGCTCGGGGTTTGGTTCGGTGTAGTGCACGGTAGGCGGAATCGCCTTGTTCTTCAGGCACAGGATCGTCTTGACGAGTCCGGTGAGGCCGGACGCCCCATCAAGATGTCCTACATTCGATTTGACCGAACCCAGCACACACGGGCCGGAACGCTGTTGTTCGGAGACGTCAAACGCCTGACGCAAGGCAGCGACCTCAATCGGATCACCGAGTGGGGTTCCCGTCCCGTGAGTCTCGATGTAGCCGATTGTCGCGGCGTCGACCTCCGCAACCGCAAGCGCCTCGGCGACCACCTCAGCCTGTCCGGCGATGGCAGGCGCGGCGTAGGTCATTTTGACCGCGCCGTCATTGTTGATCGCCGAACCACGGATGACGGCGTGGATACGGTCACCGTCATCGATCGCCGCCTGGAGCGGCTTGAGAATCACCGCTGCCACACCGCTGCCGAAGATGGTGCCGTCGGCGTGCGCGTCGAACGGCCGACAGTGGCCCGACTGTGACACCATCGCCCCCGGCTCGTATCCGTAGCCCACGCGATGTGGCACCTTGACCGAAGCTGCACCCGCCAACGCCATCTCGCACTCGCCGGACAGCAGGCTCTGGCACGCCTGGTGCACTGCGACCAGAGACGACGAACAGGCAGTCTGAATCGAAATGCTGGGCCCGCGGAGATTGAACTGGTGGGACGCCCGTGTCGCCAGATAGTCCTTGTCGTTGAGCAGTAACAGATTGAACATCTCGATGGTGATGCCCTCACCGATGAGCGCCTGCGGGTCGTGGTGCGACATAAGGTTATAAGTCAGATAGCCGCTGGCCGTACTCGTCGCGAAGACACCGATGGCGCCATCGTAGTTGGCGGGGTCGTACCCGGAGTCCTCGAAGGCGTGCCACGCGGTCTGTAGGAACAGCCGTTGCTGGGGGTCCATCAGTTGCGCCGTATACGGCGTCATCTGAAAGTACTCCGCGTCGAATTCGTCAATCCGATCAAGCATGGCCGCTCGCCGAATGTAGGCGGGATTGGCGAGTGTCTCGGCACTGACTCCGGCGGCGGTCAGCTCTTCCTCTGACAGCGTCGTGATCGATTCCACTCCGGCACTGAGGTTCTCCCAGAATTCCGCTACTGAGTCCGCTCCGGGAAACCGTCCTGCCATTCCGATGACGGCTACCGCGTTCGGCGGCAGCTCAGGCTCGATGGTCAACTCTGATGTCCTTTTCTTCTCCCCGACTGTGCGCCCTGGCGGGCCTTGGCGCGTAGCTGGGCTCGCGCGCCGAGACCGGACCGTGCTGCTGATGCGGTCTCGGCGGCAGTGACGTAACCCATCCGCTCACAGAGTGCGTCGGTGAGCGAGGAGATGGTCGGATACTCATAGATGACCGCCGCCGGCAACGTGATGCCCAGGCTCGCGCTGAGGCCGCGCTGCAGCGTGACGCTCATCAGCGAATCCATGCCGAGCTGAAAGAAGCCCACCGCCGGATCCAGATTGTCGGCGCTCGTCAAACCCATCACCGTCGATGCCAGCGTTGCGACGTGGTCGGCCAGGAGATCGCGCCGTCGTTCCGGTGGACACTCCCGCAGGGTCTTGGCGAACTCGCTCTCCGGGGCGTCCGCGTTCGATGCATCGCGCTCGGCCAGGACGTCGTCGACGATGCGCAGTGCACCGCGAGTGCGATACGCCGCCGCCAACAACGGCCAGTCGGCGTCCACCACAACGGACTGCACCGGCGCGTCGGGTCCCATGACCATCGACAGCGCGCGAATCGCCACGTCGTCAGCCATGGGCACGAGTCCGGAGTCCGACGTCACCGCGCTGGTGCCCGATTGCTGATCCGCCAGCGATTTCCACAGACCCCAGTTCACGGTGGTGGCGGGGAGGCCGAGGTTCCGGCGGGCATGGGCGAAGGTATCGAGGAATGTGGAAGTCGCCGTGTAATGGGCAAGCCACCGCGATCCGAGTAGACCGGAGATGGACGAGAACAGTACGAACTGGCGGATGTCGGTCTTCAGTGACAGCGCGTGCACCACCCCGAGTGCGCCCAGTTTCGGCCCGAACATGGCGTCGACGTCCTCGTCGGTCATATCGGCCAGCGCCACCGGCCCTCCGGCGAAGGCCGCGAGGTAGATACCCTCCAGAGGAGGAAGATCCGCGCCGAACCGGTCAAACAGTGCCGACATCGCCACGTCATCGGTGGCGTCGGCGGCTACCTCGATAACGGTGGTGCCGGTCGCTGACAGCCGCCGGGCCAATTCGGTGAGCCGTCCGCCGGGATTCCGGGACACCGCGACGATAGTGCCGGCACCCATCTCGGCGAGGTGCGCAATCAGATGCGGACCGATGTGGCCGGTGGCGCCGATGACGAGTTGGGTGCTGTCTGTTCGCAGCACCGCATCCGGGGTCGTCGGGGCGATCGCCTGCAGGCGCGGGACGTGGCGCGCGCCGGATCGGTAGACGACCTGGTCCTCCCCGTCATGGGCGCTCGCCTCGTCCCGCACGTGGCGGGCAGCCAGCACAGCCGGCATCGACTCATCGACGTCGATCAGCCCGCCCCACATCTCGGGGTGTTCAAGGGCCAGCGTGCGGCCCAGGCCCCAGAGTGCGGCGTGAACGGGGTTGGCCCGGTCGCTGTCGGCGACGGGTTGGGCATTGCGGGTCAAGAAGAACAGTTTCGGTGGCGACGGTTGCGCGGCCAATTCGGTGGCGATGCGTCGGCCCTCGTTGAACAGTGCGTAGGCCGCCGCGACATCGACCGACGGCCCACTGGCGGCCGGCGCATAGAGCACGTTCTGCGGCGCGGGTGCGACGCCTTGGGCGCTACTGGGGCCGCCAGCCAATTCGGCGGCCAATTCCTTCGCCAGTTCAGGGTCGCCGAGCACCCGCCACGAGCGGTCGGGGGCAGCGCCGGCTTCGGGCAACGGCACGGTCGGCCAGGTGAGTTCGTACAACCAGTCCACCGGGACCGGACTGTGCTGCGCAGCCACCGGCCGCCGCAGGCTGCGACGCACCCCGGCGCCGGTGCCCGGCGACGGGGGTGCGATGTCGATCCAGTGCCGGGTATGTCGCCAGGGCGTGGTGGGGATCTCGGGGTGTGGGCCCGGCGGGTGCTCTCCGAGTGGGGCCCGGAGGGTGTGGGTTGCGTTGAGGTTCGTGTGGAACGCGACCGTGTCGAGGACGTCGCGCTGCAACGTGCCGAGACAGTGGTGACGCGCGGTGGCGGCATCCGGATCGTCGAGCGTGTCCGAAATCGCTTTGGCGAGAACGGGATGCGGACTGATCTCAATGAAGGTGCCCATAGTGGCCCCGGCGGTGGCGATCGCATCACTGAACCGGACCGGGTTGCGCAGATTCGCCACCCAGTGCTCCGCGCCGAACAGCGCGGCCGGGTCGGCGCCTTGGACAGTGCTGAAGACCGGAATGCGCGGAATCTGTGGATCCAGTGAACCCAGCGCGGTCCGTAACTCCGGAAGGATCGGTTCCATCATCGCGGTGTGGGAGGCCACCTCCATGTTCACCCGGCGGGCAAACACGTTGCGATCTCGGGCCGCGGCGATGACAGCTTCGACCGCATTTGTCGGACCGGCGACGACAGTTTGTCGCGGTGAGGAATACACCGCGACAGACACACCGGGGTGGTCAGCGATCAACGCCTCGGCGGCGGTGGCGTCGAGTTCCAGCAGGGCGACCGCGCCCTTGTCGACGAGTTGCGACATCAGCGCCGACCTGCGGGCGATCACCGCAAATCCTTCCGCCGCGGTCAACGCACCCGCCACCACCGCGGCGGAGACCTCGCCCATCGAATGACCGATGACCCCGTCCGGCTGGACTCCGTAGTGACGCCACAGCGCAGTCAACGCCAACTGCATACCCACAAGGACCGACTGGACCCGTACCGAACCCTCCACCGGCTCACCGTTGGCGATGATGTCGTGCAACGAAAATCCAAGCTGCGCAACAAAGTCCGGCTCCAGCTCCGCGACGGCAGCCGCGAACGCCGGCTCATCGGCAAGTAACCGTTGGCCCATACCAGTCCACTGCGAACCCTGACCGGAGTAGACGAACACCGTCCCGGGATCAATGTTCCCGGACTGTGGTCCGACCACACCAGTCGCAGATTCGCCGGACGCCAGTGCCCGCAGTCCGGTCACCGCCCCGGCTCGGTCGGCCGCGCAGACAGTGCCGAAGACCGCATGGTGGGTCCGGTGGTGATTGAGTGCGTGCGCGACATCGGCCAGCGGCGCCGAGGCGCCGATACCGGTCATCCAATCGGCCAGTGCGGTGGCCATGTCGGCCATCCGTTCGGGACTCTTTCCGCTGATCACCAAGGTATTCACCGGCGGCGTCGCGGCCACTTCGGGCACGCTCATCTCGGGTGCCTGTTCAAGAACGATGTGAGCATTCGTTCCGCCGAAACCGAATGACGACACGCCCGCCCGGCGCGGTTGGCCGGTGTCCGGCCATGTGGTCACCTCGTCGACCACTTTCAATCTGAGCTCGTCGAACGGAATATGCGCATTGGGTTTCTCGAAGTGCAGATTCGCCGGGATCGTGCCCCGCTGCACCGCCAGGGTGGCCTTGATCAGCCCGGCGATGCCCGCCGCTGCTTCCAGGTGGCCGAGATTGGTCTTGACCGCGCCGGCCAGCAGCGGCATGTCGGGCTGCCGTCCCCGGCCGTACACCGCGCCGAGGGCGCGGGCTTCGATCGGGTCGCCGAGCAGCGTGCCGGTTCCGTGCGCCTCGACATAGTCGATCTCCGATGGCTGCACGCCGGCATCGGCGCACGCCGCGCGCAGCACCGCGGCCTGGGCGGCCGGATTCGGCGCCATCAGACCGTTGGAGCGCCCGTCCTGATTGACCGCGGAGCCGCGAATGACCGCCAGCACCGGGTCGCCGTCACGCTGCGCATCCGAAAGTCGCTTGAGCACGGCGACACCGCAACCCTCGCCGCGGACGAAGCCATCGGCGGCGGCGTCGAAGGTATGACAGGCACCGGTGGGCGACATCGCTTCGGCGGCATCGAAACTGCGTGTCACGACGGGCGACAGGATCAGGTTCACTCCAGCAGCAATCGCCAGTTCCGACTGGCCGGCACGCAGGCTCTGGCACGCCAGGTGCACGGCGACCAGCGACGACGAACATGCGGTGTCGACCGTGAGCGAAGGGCCGCGAAGGTCGAGGAAATACGACAGCCGGTTGGCGATGATGCTCAATGCTCCCCCGGTGCCGGTCCAGGCGTCGATCTTGTCGAGGTCGCGCGAGGCGAGGTAGCCGTACTCGCTGACACATGAGCCCACGAAAACTCCGGTTTGCGAACGTTGCAGTGTCTCGGCCGGAATACCGGCATGCTCGAAGGCCTCGATGGCCACCTCGAGAAGCAGACGCTGCTGCGGATCGATGCGGTCTGCTTCGCGCGGCGTAATGGCGAAGAAATCGGCATCGAAGGCATCGACGTCGCTCAGGAACGAACCGAACCGGGTGGTGTCCGCCAGGGCCGTCGCCGTCTTTTGCGAACCATCCTCGAACGCTTGCCAGCGCCCTTCGGGCACCGTTGAGACCGCTGAGCGACCCGCGGCCAAAAACTCCCACAGTTGCTCGGGGCCGTGAATGTCTCCGGGGAGGCGGCAGCCCAGTCCGATAATGGCGATCGGCTCGGTCAGCGCACTATCCGTCGCGCCCGGCGCCGCACCCCCCGTCTCCGCCTCGGGCGCCAGCAGCGCGGTGGCCAGAGCGTTGATGGTGGGGTTCTGCCAGAAGTCCACCGGCGACACCGGCCGCCCAAGATGCTCGGACAGCTCACCGGAAAGGACCACGGCATCACGGGATCCCACACCCAATTCGTTAAATGGGGCATCCGGGTCGATCTCAGCTGGATCGCAGGAGAGGTTCGTGACGAGGTAGTCGACCAGCCAGAGGGTTAGTTCGGCGTGGGCGTCTGCCTCTGAGGTCATACTGCTATATCTAACCGGTTGAACTCGCCGTCACGATACAGATCAGCACACGACGACCGGCGGATCTTGCCGCTGGTTGTGATGGGGATCGAACCCGGCGACACCAGAACGAGGTCACCGACCCGAAGGCTGTGTTCCTTCCAGATCGCGGTCTTCACCGCGCGACTGACAGAGTTCAGCTGCGAATCCTCCTGGTCGTCCCGTGCGGGCTTGACCTCAACGATCGCCACCAGGTTCTCACTGGTGTCGTCCTCGACAGCGATCGCGGCCACGCGACCACCGGTGATCTCCCGGATGGTGGACTCGATGTCGTCGGGATAGTGATTGCGTCCGTCGACAATCAACAGATCCTTGAGCCGACCCATGATGAAGAGCTCACCGTCGGAAATCACCCCGAGATCACCGGTGCGCAACCACGGCCCGACCGGGGTGCCCGCCGAGGGCTGGTTGATCCGCGCGCGGAACATGCGGTCCGTCAGCTCCGGCTTCTGCCAATAGCCCAACGCAACGTTGTCCCCGCGCACCCAGATCTCACCGATGTCGCCCTCGGACTTCTCGATTCCGGTCTCGGGGTCGACGATGCAGACCGGGTAGGCCCGCGGAGGTCCGTAGGTGACCAGTTCGGTGCTGGCATCCTGACCGGCCTCGCAGCGCAGCGCAACACCGGCCGCGAGCTGCTCGAGGTCGAAGTGAGCGGTGCGGACCGGTTCCTCGACATCCGGGGTGGCCACGTACAGGGTCGCCTCCGCCAGGCCGTAGGACGGCTGGATCACCCGGTCCTTGAGGCCGAATTTGGCGAAGCGGCCGATGAACCGGTTGACCGTGGAAGAGTGCACGCGCTCAGCACCGCTGAGGATGACGTGAACACGGCTGAGGTCAAGGCCCTCCATGTCGGCGTCAGAGGTGCGCCGTGCGGCGAGTTCGAAGGCGAAGTTGGGCGCGCCGGAGAAGCAATGCGGGTGCTTGGCCATCAGCTGGATCCAGCTCGCGGGCTTGAGCAGGAACGCCAGCGGGCTCATCAGCACGGCCTTGCGGCCCGTCACCAGCGGTGAGCAGACGCCCATGATCAGGCCGAGGTCGTGGAAGAAGGGCAGCCACGACACGACCGTGGTCTCCTCGGGCAGCGTGGTAGTGCCGAAGTAATCCAGCATGATCTGCTCGATATTGGCGGTCACGTTGCGGTGTGAGACAACGACGCCGGCCGGCGTGCGTGTCGACCCCGAGGTGTACTGCAGGTACGCCGCACCGGGGCGGGAATTGTCGGCGGCGGACACCTCCCGGGTCACCGCGTAATCAAGGAGGTCGATCTCGATGACGCTCGGCGCCGGTCGGCCCGCCTGGCCGGAGGCGTACTTGTTGACGTCGGCGACCGACGCCGAGTTGGTGAGCAGCACGACCGGCTGGCTGTCCTCCAGCGCTGAGGCGACCCGCTGGTCATGGACCCCGAACTGTGGCACCGACAGCGGCACGGCGATGAAGCCGGCCTGAAGCGCGCCGAGGAAGGCCACGATGTAATCCAGACCCTGCGGGGCCATGATCGCCGCCCGATCGCCGGGCGCGCCGTGCAGGCGCAGCTCATCGGCTAGGACCAACGACTTGCGGTGGAGCTGGGCCCAGGTCAGCGTCTCGGCCTCACCGGTGCCGGTCACCTCTGGATCCATGAAGATGTACGCCAGGTCGTCGGGGGTTTCGGTGGCGCGCTGCAGCAGCAGAGCGGGCAGCGACAGGTGGGCGATCGGGGAGATTTGGGTCTGGGAGATTTGGGTCTGGGAGATATCGGTCTGGGACATGTCGGGCACACCTCTTCGCTTATGGTGCGGACGGCTGAATGGGGAATCCGGGGCTTTACCCGGGGCGGCCGATCGCAATTTCGGGCCGTGTTGAAACGGCCTCTTACCGAAAATCTAAGCGTGCGAGATCTCCACTCTGAGCCCTCGCTGCTCCCCCAATCTATCAGCTTAGTGTAATGCGTGCCGCGGCCGACGGCAAGATTCGGAACGTGCGGGGGCCTCAGAGCACACTACAGAGATTAGCTGGCGGCGCGGCCGGGCGCGTCGAGTCAGTCGTATCGATTTAGTTTGAACTGGTGATTTACCTAATTCTCACTGCATGCACAGCCCGCGATCAGCAGGAAATGATACTTGCACGGCAAACAATCACCGGAACCACCTTCTGCCCTCAGCTTAATCTCAGCTTGGCGCGGCGTCGCGCGGGGCCCGGATCCGCTCTTCCATCCAGTGCGCCAACTCGGGCAAATTCTCATTGATGTAGAAATGGCCACCGGCGAAGGTGGTCAGGTCGAATGCCGCGGTGGTCCGCTGCTCCCATGGCGACATCAGTTCCGCGGTGCCCAACTCGTCGTTGTCGGCCATCATCGCGTGGATCGGGCAGGACACCTTCGCCTCTGGGGGACTCTCATAGCCCGTCACGGCCTTCAGTCCGCGCAATGTCGGCAGGAGTGTCGCAGCGAACTGTTCGTCGTTGAGGAATTCCGGATTGGCACCCGTGACAGTGCTGATCATGTTCAGCAGGTGCGCGTCCGAGCCCTGCAGGTTGGCGATCCGACGTAGCAGGCCGGGGGCGGCCGCCGCCGAGACGAACAGAGCGGTGATCGGGTTGCCGGCCTGCTCGAAACGCAGGGCGACCTCGAAGGCCAGAAGTGCTCCCATGCTGTGCCCGAAAAACGCCACATTGCCCCCCGGGTTCTCCTCGGGTTTGAGCATCCCGCAGAGGCGATCCGCCATCTCCGGAATGCTGGTGTACTTCGATAAGTCCTTGCCGGCCCGCTTGCCCGGATACTGCACAGCCACACATTTCGTGTCAGCGGTGAATGCCCTGGCGAACGGCACGTAGAACTCGGCCGAGCCACCGGTGTGGGGAAAGATGTACAGCCGGGACCCCGCGGGGCCCGTCGGATCGGGCGCCATCTAGATCGGGATCAGCCCATGCTTACGCACGACACGCTGAATCTGCTTGTCACGCAGCAGTCTCATGGTCTTGCGCAGTAGCAGCCGGGTCTGGTGCGGCTCGATCACGGCATCGATGAACCCGCGCTCGGCGGCGATGTACGGAATAGCCATGTTGAGGTTGTAGCCCTCGATGAAGTCAGCGCGAATCTTCTGGACCTCGGGCGCGGTGGGATCAGGGAATCGCTTGACCAGCAGTTGGGCCGCGCCGTCAGCCCCGATGACCGCGATACGCGCGGTGGGCCAGGCGAAATTGAGGTCAGCGGTCAACTGTTTGGATCCCATCACCGCGTACGCCCCGCCGTAGGATTTCCGGATGGTGATGGTGACCTTCGGAACATCGGCCTCGACGACCGCGTAGAGGAACCTGCCGCCGCGTTTGATGATGCCGTTGCGCTCCTGCTCGACGCCGGGCAGAAAGCCCGGGGTGTCCACGACGAACACCAGGGGCACGTTGAACGCGTCGCAAAACCGCACGAATCGGGCGGCCTTATCAGAGGCCTCGTTGTCGATCGCCCCGGACATGATGATCGGCTGGTTCGCCACCACTCCGACCGGACGGCCGTCGACGCGGGCGAATCCAGTGATCATCGCCTTACCGGCCTGAGCGGCCACGTCAAGAAAATCCCCGTCGTCGAAGATCCGCACCAGCACGTCGTGCATGTCGTAGGCGGCGTTATCGGCGTCAGGCACGATCTGATCGAGTTCGAGATCCTCGGCGGTGATCTCCGGTTCTAATCCGGGATTGATCACCGGCGCGTCATCGAAGGTGTTGGGCGGGAGGAATTCCAGGAAGTCCCGGGTGTATTGGAACGCCTCTTTCTCCGAGTCGACGACCTGGTGGATGTTGCCGTACTTGGCCTGATAGTCGGCGCCGCCGAGTTCGTCGAGGGTGACGTCCTCGCCGGTGACGTCCTTGATCACATCGGGCCCGGTGACGAACATGTAACCCTGGTCGCGCACCGCGATCACCAGGTCGGTCTGGATCGGCGAGTACACCGCACCGCCTGCGCACTTGCCGAGAATGATCGAGACCTGCGGCACCACACCGGAGAGGAGTTCGTGGCGGCGGCCCAGTTCGGCGTACCAGGCCAGCGAGGTGACCGCGTCCTGGATGCGGGCGCCACCGGAATCGTTGATACCCACGATCGGGCAACCGACCATGGCCACCCACTCCATCAACCGGGCCACCTTGCGACCGAACATCTCCCCCACCGAGCCACCGAACACCGTCTGGTCATGGGAGAACACTCCGACCGGACGGCCGTTGATGGTGCCGTGCCCGGTCACCACCCCGTCGCCGAAAAGCGCGTTGGGGTCGCCCGGCGTACGCGCCAGAGCGCCGATTTCCAGAAAACTGCCTGGATCGAGCAGTTCCCGGATGCGGTCCCGGGCACTGGGAAGGCCGCGCTTATCCCGCTTGGCGGCTGCGGCCTCACCGGCGGGTTCGGCTGCCAGTTCGAGCTTTTCACGCAATTCGGTCAGAAGTTCTGCGGTGGTTTTCTCGGTCACTTCGGCTGCGTCTCCCGCGTCTCGATGCCCTGGATGCGGTTGATCGCCTCGCTGAGGTGAGCGCCCACCTTGGCAATGTACGGCTCGTCGATCGCCTGGATGTGCTCACCGCCGATCGGCACGACTTCCAGATCGGCGGCGAACTCGCCCCATCCGCCGTCCGGTTGGCGGATACCGTAGCGGGGTTCAAACATGATTGCGTCATCGTGATAGCGATCCGCCATGTAGAGGGTCACATGACCGTCGAACGGCTCGATATTGGCAGTGTCCAATGCGCGGTTGTCCAGATACGACGTCCGCTGATGTTCGATGACGCCGCCCGGGATGTTCACTCCGCTGGCCTGCACGGCGTCGAGCACGAACCGGACCTGCCCCTCGTCGTCGAGGTTCTCGAGTTGTTCGTACGGTATGGCCGGGATTTCCACATTGAAGGTTCGCTGCGCGAACAACGCGTAGCGGTCCCACCGGGCGCGAATCTCCTCTTTGGTCTGTGGAACTTCCTCGCCGGCCCGCACCGTGTCGATCAATCCGACGAACCGGACGTCGGCTCCGGCACGTTTGAGTCCGACGGCACACGCGTACGCCAGCGCCCCGCCCAAAGACCAGCCGGCCAGGATGAACGGGCCCGCACCACCGATCTGAAGAAGTTTGGGAACGTAGTGCTGCGCGCGTTCCTCGATGGAACCCTCGACCCGTTCCAGTCCGTAGACCGGGGTGTCCGGCGGCAGTCGCTTGATCAACGGCTCGTAGACCACCGTCGAGCCACCGGCCGGGTGGAACACGAACACCGGCACGGCATCGACGCCGTCTTTCGGCGCTCGCAGGGTGCGCACGAACCCCTCGAGTTCACCGGCCTCCAGATATTCACGGACGTCGGTGGCCAACTCCTCAATGGTCGCTGCCGCCTTCACCTGCTCGACGGTGATGGTGCCCTCGGCGCGTTCGGAAAGCCGTTCGGCGATCTTGGCCGCGGTCTCGTCGTTGATCTTCGGCAGTTCGTTGAAAATGCCGCCCGGCGACTTGCCGGTGACGATGGCCCAGGTGGCGAAGGTGATGCGTTCGGCTGCCTCCCGGGGCGGGACGTCGGTACCGAGGGCCTCCACGACCGCTTGCTGGCTCAGGGCCTTGCCGGCGTTCGGTCCGGCCGGGTCTGACGGCGGGGGCGGCGGCGGCGGTGCGTCCGACTGGAGTTCGGGATGTTTGGCGGCAAGTTTGGCCGCCAGTTCCGGCGGTAGTTCACCGGATGCGATCGCCGCCTGCTCGGCAACGATCTGCTCCGGGGTGAGCGTTTTCTGGTGTTCGTGCAATTCCGACACCGTCTCGCGGTTCTCGATCGCGTATTCGATGAGCTTCTCGACCGCGTAGAGGTTGGCGTCGCGAACTGCGGTCAGCTGAATCGGCGGCAGGTCGAAGTCGTACTCGACGCGGTTCTTGATGCGCACCGCCATCAACGAGTCCAGTCCCAACTCGATCAGCGGCACTTCCCACGGGAGATCTTCGGGCTCATAACCCATCGCACTGCCCACGATCGTCGACAATCTGTCGTGCACGGTCTCGGAGGAGTCCGGAGACCACTTGCCCAGGCTGCCGCCCACGCCGGCGCCGGCGGCGAGAGTGTCGTGCAGGATGTCGGCATCATCGTCAACCGCAGCCTGGATCTGCTCGGATACGGGCGCGATCACCGCAACACCGGTGGCCACCGCGGCGGGGAGATTCGTCGTCGCACCGGACCGGGCCACGATGGCGTCGTAGACCAACGTGAACGACTCGTCGATGCGAGCGTGTACCTGCACCGAGGCACCGCCGGGGTGACGGGTGAGGGTGGTCACCAGCCGGGCACCCTCACCGGGGACCGCACGCTGCTCAGAGGCCGCCAAGGAGGCATCCGGTAGTACCTGTACTGCAGCGGCTTTCACCAACGCGGCCAGATCGGTTGGCCCCTGGGCCGCGTACTCCCACACGTGGCGACCGTCCGGCATGGCGACATGGGTACCGGGGAGGATGCCCGATCCGTCGGCCGAGAACTGGGCGGCGAGCCAATGTGGTTTGCGGGTGAACTGCGTCGGCGGAATATCGGCATAGTCCTCAGGGTCTACCGCTCGGGTGAACAGTGTCGTGAAATCCAGGTCATGGCCCAAGGTGTAAAGCTGCGCCATCGCCGCGACCACGGAGGTGACCTCATCGGAATTGCGGGCCAGGGTCGCGATCAACTGGGCATCGAGAAGGCCCGCCGCAGCCGTGGTGAGACCGACCTGCATCAGGGCCACCGGGTTTGGCGCCAACTCAAGAAACGTGGTGTAGCCGTTGTCGACTGCGTTCGCAATGCCCTGGGTGAAATAGACGCTGTGCCGCAGGCCCTTCTTCCAGTAGTCGACCTCGTGGATCGGGTCGCCGCCGGGCCGGATGTAGCCGCCCTCATGCACGGTGGAGAAGTAGCCGATCGTCAACGGGTGCGCGGTGATGCCCTGCAGTTCGGCCGCCAACTCTCCGAGCAGCGGATCCATCTGGGTGGTGTGACTGGCGCCCTTGGTCGCGAACTTTCGGGCGAACTTTCCTTCCGCCTCGGCACGGGCGATGATGGCGTCCACCTGCTCGGGCGGGCCACCGATGACGGTCTGGGTCGGCGCGGCGTAGACGCACACTTCCAGATCCGGGAAGTCGGTGAATACCCCGGTGATCTCCTCGGCGGAGTATTCCACCAGCGCCATCAGCCTGATGTACTCACCGAACAGCATGGCCTCGCCCTCGCCCATCAGATGCGATCGCGCGCAAATGGTGCGGGTCGCGTCGGACAGTGACAGTCCGCCGGCGAAATACGCCGCGGCAGCCTCGCCCAGGGATTGCCCCACCACCGCAGCGGGTTTCGCCCCGTGGTGGCGCAGCAGTTCTCCGAGGGCGATTTGAATGGCGAAGATGGTCACCTGAGTGGTTTCGATGCCGTAGTCCTGGGAGTCGTCAAGGATCAGTTCGACGATCGAGTATCCAAGCTCATCTTGGACCAGGGCATCGACCTTATTGATCCAGTCGGCGAAAACCTCGTCACGCAGATACAGGCTCTTGCCCATCTTGCGATGCTGGGCGCCGAAGCCGGCCAGCACCCACACCGGTCCATTGCTGATGGGACCGTCGGCGCTGTAGACCAGCGGACTCGTTTTGCCCTCGGCGATCGCCCGGAGGCCCTTGACGGCCTCTTCGTGGTCGTGGGCCATGACCACCGCGCGAGAACGGCCGTGATTGCGCCGCGAGAGCGCGCGACCTATCGACTCCAAGGGCGAAGCCCGACCGGCCGGGCTGTCGATCCAGTCCGCCAACACTGCCGCGGTCGCCTTCTTACGCGATGTCAGAAACCCTGAAACAGCTAGCGGCACAACAGGAACCGGCTGCTCTGCGGCTTCTAGTTCAGCGCGCGCAATGGCCAGCAGTCGGCATGCCTCATCGGTGAGGCCGGGCAGCGCGGGTTCGACATCATCACCCGGCTGATAGTTATCGCCGTACCCACCACTGTCTTCCTCATCGATGAACTCGCCGTACTCATCCATCCGGACGCCGCCGACGTACACGGCTTCGGCCTCGGCGGACGCCGGTGCTGTGGGGGCGACTTCGGGTTCGGGTTCTGGTTCGATGAGATCGGTGGCCAGCACCTCGCGCAAGACCAGATGCGCGTTGGCGCCGCCGAATCCGAAGCCCGACACACCGGCGATCGCGTGTCCGCTGTAGCGCGGCCAGTCGGTGGCGGTTTCGACCACCCGCAAATGTACGGCGTCGAAGTCGATATACGGATTTGGTCCCGCGTAGTTGATCGACGCCGGAATCTTGTTGTGGTGCAGGGCCAGTGCGACCTTGGCAAGGCTGGCCGCGCCGGCGGCGGACTCCAGATGGCCCACGTTCGACTTGACCGCGCCGAGCAGTGCGGGTTGCTCGGCCTCGCGGCCTCGGCCCACCACCCGACCGAGGGCATCGGCCTCGATCGGGTCACCCAGAATCGTGCCGGTGCCATGCGCCTCGATGTAATCCACGGTGCGCGGATTCACTCCGGCATCGCGGTAGGCCCGGCGCAGCACATCGGCTTGGGCGTCAGGGTTGGGCGCAAGAAGTCCGTTGGAACGGCCATCATGGTTGACTGCGCTGCCGGCGATCACGGCCAGGATCTCGTCGCCGTCCCGGCGGGCGTCGTCGAGGCGCTTGAGTACCAGCATGCCCGCACCTTCGGAGCGGGCATATCCGTCTGCGTCGGCGGAGAACGATTTGATCCGGCCGTCCGGTGCCAGCACGCCACCGACCTCATCGAAGCCCAGCGTCACAGCCGGGGTCACCAGGGCGTTCACCCCGCCGGCCAAAACGACATCGGCCTCACCGGCCCGAAGAGCCTGCACGCCGGAATGCACCGCCACCAGCGACGACGAGCACGCCGTATCGACCGCCACCGACGGGCCGCGGAAGTCAAAGAAGTAGGAAACCCGATTGGCGATGATCGAACTGGCGGTCCCGGTAATCGCGTACGGATGCGCGGTCCGCGGATCCATCATCGCCAGATAGCTGTAGTCATTGGTGGAACTGCCGACGTACACCCCGACGCTTTTGCCCCGCAGACTCGATGCGGGGATGTGGGCGCCCTCAAGAGCCTCCCAGGTGAGTTCGAGCGCCAACCGCTGCTGGGGGTCGAGGTTATCGGCCTCCATCTTCGACAATGCGAAGAACTCGGCATCGAAACCCTTGAGGTCGGACAGGTAACCGCCGCGGGTGCGGGCTTTGGCGATCCGTTCGGCCAGTCGCGGCTCGCTCATGAACTCCGCCCAGCGACCCTCGGGCAGGTCGGTGATGGCGTCGCGGCCCTCGAGTAGGGCTTGCCACATTTCGTCGGGCGTATTCATCTCGCCGGGGAACCGGGTGGCGAGTCCAACGATCGCGATATCGGCGACCTCGCGGGTCCGAGACCAGTCTTCGTCGGGATCTAGTGCCTCGAGTTCGGGCTCGCCCTCGATGATGACCGTCGCCAACGACTCGATGGTCGGATGCCGGAACGCGATCGTCGCGGTTAGGGTGACGCCGGTGAGATCCTCGATGTCGCTGGCCATTGCCACCGCGTCCCGCGAGGACAGCCCGAGTTCGACCATCGGGGTGGACTCGTCGATGGTGTCGGCCGGTTGCCCGGTGGCGTTGGCCACCCACTCGCGCAGCCACCCGCGCATCTCGGGAATCGACATGCCGGAGCGAACCGGGGTGTTCGCGGCCTCGGCGGAACCCGGTTCGGCGACGTCGTCATCAGACGCAGGGACTTCGGTCATTGGGCCTCGTCGGGGAAGGCGTTGGCCGTCGTCCCGCTGTGCAGACTGCCGTCGAGGTATGCCGAACGGCAGGCTCGCCGCCCGATCTTTCCACTGGACGTGCGGGGGATAGCGCCCGCCGGCGTGAGCAGAACGTCACGCACCGTCACACCGTGCCGCACTGCGATCGCGGCGCGGATGGCGTCGCTGATCGGCTCGACGTCAAGCTTGTGCGATCCGGCGGATCGCTCCCCAACGATGACCAACTGCTCGGAGGTGTCCGCCGGATCGCGCTTGAGACCCGCGTGCGCGTTGGCGAACACCTCGTCGGGTAACTGGTTGGCGGGCACCGAGAAGGCCGCGACATAGCCGGTGCGCAGTGCCTTGCTGGCCTCCTGCGCGGAGTACTCCAAATCTTGTGGATAGTGGTTTCGCCCGTCGATGATCACCAGATCCTTGACTCGGCCGGTGATATAGAGGTCACCGTCGTGGTAGGCGCCGAGATCACCGGTGCGCACCCATGTCGCATCGTCCGTCGCGCCATCGGCGTGGGACGGACTGGTCCGGGACTTGAGGATGTTCTGGAATGTCGCGACGGTCTCCTCGGGCTTATTCCAGTAGCCGGTGCCCATGTTCTGACCACTGATCCAGATCTCGCCGATCTGTCCGTCCGGTAACTCACTGGCGGAATCATGGTCGACGATCGCCGCCCACTCGGCGATGCCGATCTTGCCGGCGGATGCTTGGGCGACGGCGCTGACCGACTCTGCGGGCACCTCGACGAAGCGGTGGGCATTGAGTTCGTCGCGGTCGACGGTGACGATCTTGGGGGCTTCACCGGCGGGCGTCGTGGACACGAACAACGTCGCCTCGGCCAGGCCATAGGACGGCTTGATGGCCCGCGGCGGAAACCCGAATGGCGTGAACGCCTCGTTGAACCGGCTGACAGTCGCCGCCGAAATCGGTTCGCTGCCATTGAGAATCGCCTTGATGTTGGACAGATCCAAGGGCGGTTCACCGTCGCGCGGCAGTCCGCGCGCCGCGGCGTGATCAAACGCGAAGTTCGGTGCCACCGAGATCACGCCGCCTTCGTCCGACGGTTTGCGGGCCATCTCCCGGATCCAGCGGCCGGGTCGGCGCACAAAGGCGGCGGGAGTCATGAAGGTGAAGAAGTGACCGATCATGGGCGACAGCAGCGCGGTGATCAGACCCATGTCATGGAAGAACGGCAGCCAGCTGACGCCGCGATCACCCTCTTCGCCCTCGAGTGCCTCGATCACCTGCACCACGTTGGTGGCCAGGTTCAAGTGGGTGATCTGCACGCCGGTCGGGATTCGGGTGGATCCGGAGGTGTACTGCAGATAGGCGATGCTCTCGTGGTCGGCCTCCACCGGTTCCCACGTAGCACCCACCTCATCAGGAACCGCATCGACCGCGATGACCCTGGGCCGTTCGTTGGCCGGCCGGGTCCGGAAGAACTTGCGCACACCCTCGGCGGCCTCGGTGGTGGTCAGGATTGCCGTCGGCGCGCAGTTGTCCAACACCGCGTGCAGGCGGCCGACGTGACCGGGCTCGGACGGGTCGAACAACGGCACGGCGATCCGGCCGGCGTAGAGCGTTCCGAAGAATGCGATGAGGTACTCGAGGTTCTGCGGGCACAGAATCGCCACTCGGTCACCGGGCTGGGTGACCTGCTGCAGGCGCGCCGCCACCGCACGGTTTCGCGCGCCGAAGTCGGCCCAGCGAAGATCGTGTGCGACGCCATCGCGTTCGGTGGAGAAATCCAGGAATCGGTAGGCGAGTTTGTCGCCACGGACTTTAGCCCACCGCTCGACGTGTCTGACCAGGCTGGCGCCTTCCGGAAACACGATCCGGCCGTCCTTGATGAACGGGTTATGGAATGGCATACCACTCTCCTGTCAGAACGCACCCCGGCGTCGGGCCGCCCTTTGGGGTCCGGGCAAGCCGTGCGCGGCATCGGTGGCAAGCCACCCGGATGGTACCGGGAATCGGGCGTTCACCGGTGTGCCGACATGGTTTCAGCGGTCCCCAACGGACCGGCGTTAATCAGGCCTTATTTTCTTCTTAATGTTAGTCCCACTTCGGTGTCGTCGCCAAATCCCCGCGCACTGCGGCGCGCCGGGCTATCCGTGCGCCGGCCGTGGTGCGTTCTCGATCACTCCGCGGGCCCATCCCAGCGTCCATGCCGTCGAGGTCAACCCGTCGAGATTCCAGAACTCCGGCGTGTTGTACATCGCATGAACGGGTTGGCCGGCGCCACCGGCCAGCACGTTGAGTGTCTTGGGCAGGTTGGCGATGTTGAAGGCGGACTGCGGGGCTGCGCAGATCAGATCGCCGCGGGCACAGATCTGGTTGGTGCGGTTGTTGAGGGCGCCGAAACCACCCGGCCGCTGTCCACTCATGGTCAGGCCCAGGGCCGACAGGGCAGGAACCTCGGCCAGGGTGATCTCGGCGCCCTGGCCCGGCGGATTGGGACCGATTTCCTGCCCTTCTCCGGGGTGCCGGCGGCCGTCGGCGATCAGCGTGACGCCCAGGACCAGGTCCTCGTCGACCGGGCCGCGGCCGTTGCCGATGTCGCTGGCCAGGTCACCGGCGATCACAGCGCCCTGGGAAAATCCGACCAGCACGTAGCTGGTCAGCGGACAGCGATCGTTCATTGCCGTCATGGCAGCCACGGTGGCCCTCGTGCCCTCCGCGCGGCTGTCGTTGTAGGACATCTGCTTGTCCGCCGACAGCGGATTACCGAACTGGGCGGTGTAGGGAACGGTGTAGACCTCCACCCGATCCCGGCCGAACTGCTCCATGATCGGCCGGGAGACGTTGAGCAGCAACGCGATCGGGAACTGAACCGGGTTCAGCGGGTCGTCTGAGGGCGAGGACTCCCAGGTACCCGGGATGGAGATCAGGTTGACGTCGGGACAACTCGCGTCCTGGAAGGCCGGTCGCGGCTTGCGCTCCGGCTGGCTGGTAGGCGGCACGGCGGTCGGTGGGATTGCGGTTGTCGCCGGTCCGGGCCGACGGACGATGATGACGATGACCGCGACCACCAAGGCCACCACGATGGCCACCGCCGCCGCGGCGATCAGTGCGAGAATTCGGTGGCGCCTGCGGCGGTCAGTCTTTCGGGGTTTCCGGACCATGCTTGATGAAACTGCTGTCTCAGCAGAGCCGCTGGCCGGCGATACGTATATAGCCGTCGATCGCCGCGTCGACACCGATGACGGTGGCTGACTGCGGAATGGAGGCATTGGCGTCGGCGATGTCGCTGCGCACCATCGGCGCGACATACTCCCGGACCGCCTCGGGACTCTGGCCGGCGGCGCGGGCCTGGCACACGTAGGACCCGATGCTCAGCGCCCGTAACTGCGTGGGCGGATCGATTCCCGCCTCGACCAGTGCGTCGAGATAACCGCGCTGGATCGAGGTCAGTTCCAGCTTGGCCGACCCCGATCCGGAGTCGGGCGCGGCCGCGGTGGCATCGCCACCGACCGACCCGGGGGTCTGTTCAGAGGGCAGGACCACCGTGCTCATCAGGTCGGGTCCGGCACTGCAACCCGTCAACAGCCACGCCGCCGGTGCGATCAGGCCGGCGACCGCGGCGACACGGGTCGGAATGCGCCGTTCGAGCATTAAAAGTTTGCTGAGCGAACCGCAGTTCGAGCGTTGCACCCCGTCACAGTACCGCTTGTGGGTAAACCCATGAACCGTTGCGAGATTGCGGATGGCTAACAGATTCCCGCGAAAGCCCGCGGGAGTCGCTACTGGATCGCTGCCGCGACGTCATTCGCCAACGCGCCCAGCGCGGCCGACCAACTCCCCCAGTCATGGTTGCCCGCGGCCGGAAAGTCGAAGTATCCGTTCTTTCCACCGAGGGAGCGGTAGTGCGCGTAGAACGTCCGGTTGCTGCCCTGGGCTTGATCGCAGAAGCCGATCATGGCGGCCGGGTCAGTGCAGGTGACGGCTTGCGGGCTGTACACCCATAGCCGGGTGTTGTTGGCGACCAGCAGGTTGGCATGCACGTTGGGATCGCGGAACTTCCAGCGGCCGAGCTGCGGGGCGCCCCACATCGCCTCGACGGTCGCGCCACTGGCGTTGATGCCGTTGGAAATCGCACCGTTGAGCTGGGTGTTGGACGGGGTCAAAAAGCCCGACATCGAACCGGCGAAACTGTAGCGATCGGGGTGAAAGGCGGCCATCGTCACCGCACCCAGCCCGCCCTGGGACGCACCGACGATGCCGTGCCCGTTGGGCGCAAGACCCTTGTTGGCCGCGAGCCAGTTGGGCAGTTCATCGGCCAGGAAGGTCTCCCACTGCTTGCTGCCGTCGCGTTCCCAGTTGGTGTAGAGGCTGTACGCGCCGCCGGCGGGAGCGGCGACCGAGAGTCCACGGCCGCCGAGGGTGCCCATCGCGTTGCCCACCGTCACCCAGTTGCTCACGTCAGGGGCGGCGTTGAAGGCGTCGAGCAGCACCACCGCATGTGGGCCACCGCCTTGGAAAGCCACCGGGATGTCTCGGCCCATCGCGCCCGACGGCACCATCAGGTATTCCACGCCTGCCGCGGCGGCGGTCGGCGCCGCTGCGCCCCACCCGGCCAGTGCCACGACCGCAGCACCCAGCACCCGGAGCAGTTTCAGCAGATTGCTCATACCCACCTCACCTCGACCCGGCCAGACCGGCCTGTGGTCCGACTGACGACGCATCGTAGTGAATCACACCCACCTGCCTGCAGTTCCGGTATTGACGGCGTTGACCGTCCCGGTCTCTACGGACCGGTGGCCGGGAGGCCGGTGTAGGGGGGCCGCTCTGCCGGTGGTTCCGGCAGGGCGCAGCGCAGGAGTTCGTAGCGGGGGACGCGGTCGATCCGATACCGGGTGAACTCCAGTGCGCGGTTGAAGTTGCCGATGAACCTCGGCCAACTCATCGGCTCGCGGATCGCCTCAAGTCGCTCGGCGGTCTTCGGACACCCCAGCGCGACACCGGCCTCGGTGATCCACCCCTCGTCGAGATACTCGGGGATGTAGGGACGCTCCTTGAGCCACGGCCCCTCGGCGACCGCCCAGTCCGGGAAGAGGTTCTTGTCGTGGCCGATGCGAGCATCCGGCAGCCGGGCGGTGTGCGCCGCCAACGGGTTGACCAGTCCGATCTGGTCGATGACCCGGGTGTTGAGGCCGACGTTCATGCCAACCATGCCCAGGTTGGTGAAAAAGACCGTGTGCGGGGCGACCTGGCGCCGCCAACTTTCCATCGACACACCCGGCGGCGGGGGCGGGGGCGGCAGGGCCGGCACCACGTCCCAGACGTCGTAGTTGCCCGAGGGCAGCAGCAGGGCACCGTCGGGAGTGTTGTTGATGGCCACCAGAACCGAACGCATCCGCGGGTAGTCGAGGTAATCGGCCGCTGTCACGGGGTGGGCGTGCCCGGTGGCCTGCGAGTAGAACCGGCGCTCATCAACGATCCCGGTGTAGGTCACCCTGGTCGCATCCGGTCCCATGCCCGAGGAGTTGGCCGCCCACAGCGCCCACCCCGCCAAGGCCAGCCACGTCGCCGCGGCCGCGCCCCCCAGTAGGTAGCCACGCTCCCGGGCGAACCAGTTTCCCTGCGGCACCGCGATCGGGATCACCGCCACGGGCGCCAACAGACAAAAAACGGGGGCAAGCAACACCCGGCCGTGCATGAAGTCACCGCCCTGGCGGATCCAGTAAAGGGCCTGCAACACGCCGCTGAGGATCATGAAGATGCACACCGCGGTCGGGCTTCGGACCCATCCGGCCGGCCGGCCCGATGGCTTCGGACGGCGTTTCACGGTGACGTGTCCGACCGCCAGCACCAGTCCCAGCGCGATCAAGAGGATCGCCGGCACCCACAACGCGTAGGGCGCGACAAAGTTACCGAGGTAAATCAGGCCCTGGCCCCACTTGCTGCCCGAGGCATCCTTGGCCAGCGCGGTCTGGGGCACCAGCAGCCCGTAGTAGCCCATCCGGAAGATCTGATACCCGACCGGTAGAAGTCCCCCCGCCAGCACGATCACGATCCGTTGCCACCGGTCCCGGGCACTCAGCAGCAGCATCACCAAGGCCAGTCCGCCAATAAGGGCCAGTTCGGGTCGCACCAGCACGCTCAGCCCCGCCACGAAGGCAAGCGCCGCGATGAACGGCAGTCGCGGTCCGGCCCGCAGCCGTTCGGGGCCTTCCGCCAGACGCCATCCGGGTTGAGCCCGGTGAGCCCAGCCGCCTTGAGCCCAGCCGCCTTGAGCCCAACCGCCTTGAGCCCAGCAGATCATCATCCACCAGAGCAGACCCAGCCAGGCGAGGACAAGACCGTTCTCCAGCCCCGAGGTGGCGAAGTCACGCGCCGGCGGTATCGCGACGTACACCAGGGCCCCGGCCGGGAGGATCAGTGCTCGCCGGCCTCGCAGACCCGGCGCCAACAACCGAGCGGTGCCCAGCATCATCATCGCCACCCCGGCCACGCTCAACGCCAGCGCCAGCGCCAGGGCGACAAATTCCAGGCGCATCGGCCCGGCAATCACGCTGGCGGCGTACGTCAGGTAGGTCCATGCGGTGGACGTGTTGGACTCGACCCGCTCGCCGGGATTGAACACCGGTCCATTGCCCGCCAGCAGATTTCGTACCGTGCGCAACACGATCAGGCCGTCGTCTGCGATCCAGCGCCGCTGCCACGCACCCCACGCCCACAGCGCGGACACCGTCACCACGGTGATCCACAGACTGATTCGCGTCAGTGCGGTGTAGGCGGATATCGGCCCACCCCAGCGGCCCGGTAGGGCGGCCGGCGCCCTAACCGAGAACGACGGCGGCAATGACAGTTCCGATCCAGGCCAGCGCCAGAAGTTGCAACACGCGGTCGCGCAGGGCGATCTCCTCCGGTTCACCGGCCAGACCGCCATCGACATCGACCGCGTAGCGAAGGATGGCGATCGTGAACGGGATCACCGAGACGACGAACCAGGAACCGGTATCGCCGTCCCGTTCGAATGCCCACAGTCCGTAGCAGAGCACCACCGCAGTGGCCGAGAGGGTCCAGACAAAAGTCAGGTACGTGCTGGTGTAACTCTCCAGCGACTTGCGGATCTTGGCGCCGGTGCGCTCAGCGAGTTGCAGTTCCGCGTAGCGTTTTCCGGCCGCCATGAACAACGACCCGAACGCCATCACCATCAGGAACCATTGCGAAAGCGGGATTCCCGCGGCGACGCCGCCGGCGATCGCGCGGATCAGGAATCCAGAGGACACGATGCAGATGTCCAGCACGGCTTGATGTTTGAGCCCGAAGCAATAGGCCAACTGGATTACCAGATAGACCGCCATCACCAGAGCTAGCTGAGGGGTCAGCCACCACGAGATGGCCAGGCAGCCCGCACCCAGTGCCGCCGCTATCCCGTAGGCCAGCCCGACCGGAAGCACGCCTGCCGCGATCGGCCGGAACTGCTTGGTCGGGTGGGCCCGGTCGGCCTCCACGTCGCGGGCATCGTTGACGAGATAGATCGCCGAAGCCGCCATGCAGAAAACCACGAAGGCGATCGAAACCTTGAAGGCCACGCTGCGGTAGTCGTAGCTGACGTCGCCGCCAAGGGCGGCCAGTGGCGCCGCCAGGACCAAGAGATTCTTCAACCACTGCCGGGGCCGGATGGCTTTGATGACAGCGGATAAGAGATTGCTTGGTGGTCCGGCCACCTGCGTCTTACTCATGCGGGATCACTTGTCACATCTCCTTGCCGGGGCCGGCGACGGTGGCGACCGTGCGCGCTACGGCAGCGCCGACGGCGATACCGGCGATGACGTCGGTCGGGTAGTGCACGCCGAGTACCAGTCGCGACACAGCCATCAGCGGCACTAAGACCAACGGCAATGGTGAGCGGGTTGCTCGACACAGCAGTACGGCCGCGGCTGTGGTGGACGTCGCGTGCGCCGACGGAAAACTCAGCGAACTGGGCGTACCCACTTTCACCTCGACGTCCGGATGGTGCGGCCGCTTGCGCCGCACAACCAGTTTGATCAGGATCGACGCGGCGTGTGCGGCGACCGAGCCGGCGCCCACCAGCAGCCACTCACGGCGGCGGCCGGGCACCAGCGCGGCGCCCACGGCTGAGAGGGCGACCCAGCCTGCAGCGTGTTCCCCGAAGTGCGACATACCCCGCGCGATGCTCACCGCAGACGGCGCGGACAGCGTCGATTGGACTCCGACCAACACCGCCACCTCACCGGCCGGTGGGCCGCTGACCTCAGCCACCGACCGAAGATTCGTCCAGCAGCACGGTCTCCCACTTCTGCTGGCTCGAGAGCACCGGCAGCGCGTCGCGGTAGACCTTTCGCATGCGGTCGTAGTTGCGGGCAAGAAGCACATGCTGACGCAGCGACGCGCGCAGCAGTTCGAGCATCTTGGCCCGGTCCCGTTGCCGATAGACCACGCCGCGGCCGTCGGCCGTGGTGACCGTCACGCCGTCGACCTTGCACAGCAGAAACCATCGCGCGTCCTGGGTGGCCACATTGAGTTGAGGCCGATGATGGTGATCTGGGTTCGCTTTACGAAGTTGGTGGATCACGCCACGCGCTAGGCGCAGCCCGACTGCGGGCGGAGCGACCGGGGGTTTGTGAACCCTGGTTCTCCCACTCGGGCCGGGCAGGGCGGTGGCCCCAGGTAGCACGACGGCATCTGGATACTCCTGCCGCAGCGCCCGAACCTCGGGCAGGGCCGACTCCAGAATTGAAAAGATATGTTCGGGGCCGGCCAAGAAGTCTGCGATCGCCTTGTTCTGAATCGCGACCGTCGAATACTCAAGGCACAGAAGATGTTTCAAGGTTGCCTTCCATGAACTGATCAGCAGTCCACGGACCGGAGCATCCCAGTGCAGAGCAGATACCACCAGCCGATTACGCAGATGGAAGTAGGCCTGCCAGTCAATTGCATCGTCCTTGTCGCTCCACGCCATGTGCCAGATCGCCGTCCCGGGCATGGTCACCGTGGGGTAACCGTGCTCACCGGCGCGCAATCCGTAGTCGGCGTCGTCCCACTTGATGAACAGCGGCAGCGGCTGACCCAGTTCCGCGGCGACCGCGCGGGGGATCATGCACATCCACCAGCCGTTGTAGTCGACGTCGATGCGCCGGTGCAGGAGCGCGCTATTGCCCTCCTCGTCGTCGCCGGCGAGGGGATATTTGGCGAAATCGTGGTCGTAGGCGGTGTGTGGCGCATTCGTCCACATGAAATTGGCGCGGTTGATCACCTCACCCATGACATGCAGGTGCGACGGCTCCTGCAAATTGAGCATCTGCCCACCGATCAGGGTGGGCACCTTCGCAAACCTGTTCAGCGCTAGGGCCCGAAGGATCGAATCCGGTTCGATCCGGATGTCGTCGTCCATGAAGAGGATCTGTTCGCAGTCGGTGTTCTTCAGGGCTTCGTACATCACCCTGCTGTAGCCGCCCGAGCCGCCGAGGTTGGGCTGGTTGTGCACGGATAGCCGTCGACCGAGGGCGGCGGCGGCAGCAGCGAAGCCAGGATGTGCGGCGGCCTTGTCGGTGCCCTGGTCGGTGACGATCACCGACCCGATCACCTCGTCTACCAACGGGTCCGACGTCAACGCGTGTAAGGCACTAACGCAGTCGGCGGGGCGGTTGAAAGTCGGAATCCCCACGGCGATGTTGGCCCTACCGGGTGCCGGAACCGGCGCGTACCACCCCGCGCTGTGCATTGTCGACTCGGCGTCGGTGGTGATGTCGAACCATATCCAGCCGCCGTCTTCGAACGGCTCAAGCCCGATTTCGAACTCCGTTGCGGCGCGGGCGGATCCGTCGTGGCTGGCGACCTCACCACCGCCAACACTGATGCGCGCACCGGTGGCCTTCGAACGATAGACATCCACGCGCGCGGTGCCGGTCAACTCCACCCGCAGCACTACCGAATTCAGCGTGGACCAACGCCGCCAATAACTGGCCGGGAACGCGTTGAAGTAGGTGGCGAACGACACCTCCGACTCCGCTCCGATCTGCAACTCGGTGCGACTGACGGCGTGGGAGCGGCGCGAATTGGTGTCGGAATCCTCGATGTAGAGCTTGCGCACATCGAGCGGTTCGCCCGGGCGCGGGAGGATCACCCTCGCGAGCAGACTGACCGCTCGGGACTCACCCGCCGAGATCGGCCCCGAGGGGATTTCGCTCATGGGTTGCTGCTTTCGTCGGCCTTCAGTGGCGCACCATCGCGCAGGTGAGGCATCAGGATGTTGTCGTACATGGTCAACGCACTTGCGATGGCCATGTGCATATCCAGGTACTGATAGGTGCCAAGCCTGCCACCGAATAGGACGTTCGCGACGGAGGTCTCCGCCCTGGCGCGGTCCCGATAGCGGGCCAGCAGGACCCGGTCGGCGTCGGTGTTGATCGGGTAGTAGGGCTCGTCGTCGACGTCGGCGAACCGTGAGTACTCGCGCATGATCACCGTTTGATCGCTGGGGTAGTCGCGCTCCGGATGAAAGTGTCGAAACTCGTGAATCCGGGTGTAGGGCACGTCGGGGTCGTTGTAGTTCATCACGGACGTGCCCTGGAAATCGGCACACGGCAGCACCTCGACCTCAAAGTCCAGGGTGCGCCAGCCGAGTCTGCCGTCGATGTAGTCGAAGTAGCGGTCCAATGGGCCGGTGTACACCACCGGGGCCTTCGGGGACGCCGCTCGCAACTCCTCTCGGACATCGAACCAGTCGGTGTGGGTGCGCACCTCGATCAGATCGTGAGCGGCCATCTTCGTCAGCCAGGCCGTGTACCCGTCGACCGGCAGTCCTTCGTAGGTGTCGGTGAAATAGCGATTGTCGAAGGTGTAGCGAACGGGTAGCCGGCTGATGATCGAGGCGGGCAGTTCCTTGGGATCGGTCTGCCACTGCTTGGCCGTGTAACCCTTGACGAACGCCTCGTAAAGCGGGCGCCCGACGAGCGAGATCGCCTTCTCTTCGAGGTTCTTTGCTTCGGCGGTGTCGATTTCGGCGGCCTGCTCGGCGATCAACGCACGCGCTTCCTCGGGGCCGTAATAGCGGCCGAAGAACTGGGCCACCAGGCCGAGTCCCATCGGAAACTGATATGCCTGCCGACCGTGCATGGCGAATACCCGGTGCTGATAGCCGGTGAACTCAGTGAACTGGTGCGCGTAGTCCCACACCCGGGTGTTCGAGGTGTGGAACAGGTGGGCGCCGTAGCGGTGGATCTCAATGCCGGTCTGCGGTTCGGTTTCCGAGTAGGCATTACCGCCGAGATGCGCCCGCCGTTCCACGACCAGAACCCGCTTGCCGAGTTGACTGGCTGCGCGCTCGGCAACGGTCAGGCCAAAAAATCCCGAGCCGACGACGATCAGGTCATAAGAGGTCATTGGCGCTTAGGTTATCGGAAACGCACGGCGCAAACCCCATCGCGAACCCGGCGTCGCGGGTGAAATTGACCTCCCGGCACCCGAACTCAAGGTCGCGATTGGCTCACGATTCCGCATCGTCACTCCAGTCCCACAAACCTCAGCCGTACCATCGGAGCGTGGACTTCGGAGCCGGCACTGGTCGGTTCCGGAGCGCGCGTAACGAGAAAACCGGGTCCCAAAAATGGGCGCCCGCATAGTCCAGATTGAGGAGACTCCCGTGCCGAACCGTCGTCGACGCAAGATCTCGACAGCCATGAGCGCGGTTGGTGCCCTGGCCGTCGCCACCCCCGTCGCAGCTCTCAGCGTGATCGGACTGAGCTCTCAGCCGACCGCCGAGCACCGCGAATTCACCCGGGCGGCGGTCGTCACCGACCTGCCCAACGAAATCCTGTCGGCATTGCAGCAGGGTCTCTCACAGTTCGGCATCAACCTGCCGCCGCTGCCGACCGGACTGAGCCCGGCCGGGGCCCAACCCGTGCAGACCGGTCCGCTCAGCCCGGGTCTAACCACACCGGCGCTGACCTCACCGGCGCTGATCGATCCGGGCCTGACCACACCCGGCCTGACCACACCGGCTCTCACTACACCGGGCCTGACCACGCCGGGTCTGACCACACCGGGTCTGACCACACCGGCTCTCACCACACCGGGCCTGACCACGCCCGGTCTGACCACACCGGCTCTCACCACACCGGGCCTGACCACGCCCGGTCTGACCACGCCGGCTCTCACCACACCGGGCCTGACCACACCGGGCCTGACCACACCGCAGATCGGCGTGGATCCTTTGCTCACCAGTCCATCCGCCGGAACCATCGGCCTGCCCATCGAGCAGCCGATCAGCGCTCCACTGGGACCGATAGCCGGTACCTACCCGATCCTCGGTGACCCGTCACTCGGGATGCCGATGGCTCCGGTGGAAAGCTCCGGAGGAATCATCGGCGATCTCAGCAGTGCCGCCAACCAACTTGGCGTCGGCCAGGCGATCGACCTGCTCAAGGGCGTCCTGGTGCCGGGGATTACCCAGGCCATGCAGGGCGCGGCAGCATCGGCCGCAGCTGCGCCGGTCGCGGCCGCACCGGCGGTCGAGGCGGCCGCGGGCGTCGCCTCGCTGGGTTAACCCCCAAGACCTGCACGAAACGACACCGCAGGGCGGGTCCGGCCTACTGGCCGAGATACCAACGACCCCTGCGGTGTCGTTGCAGGTACCAATAGTCACAAGCTCCCCACTAGTCCGTGTCGCAACGCTAGCAACAGCTATCCCATACGTAACATCGGCGGGGTGTTGTTCCGTCGTCCACCACCAACGATCCTTTTCACCGCGGTGGCGGCCACCATGCTGTTGACGCCGTTGGCGATCAACGGCGTCAACGACCGTCAGCCCACTCCGAATGCTGACGACACCGTGCTTGTCCAGCAACCACTCGCCGGACTGGGCGGCGGTGAGACTGTCCGCGAAATCAGCCAGTCAACTCCTTTCTCGATGGTGGCGTTGACCGGCAACGATCTGAGTGACACCTCCGCGCGCATCCGGGCCAAGCGCCCGGACGGGTCCTGGGGACCCTGGTACCGCACCAACAACATGGAATCGAACTCCGACGACTACCTCGGTGAAGCCACCCGAGGCACCGACCCCGTTTTTGTCGGCAGCACCACCTCTGTGCAGATCGCGGTGATTCGCCCCGAGGGCGCACCCGTGACCGTGGCCCCTCCAGACACTGGTCTCGACGCCGGCCGGGAACTCGGATACATACCGGCGAACACCGAAACGTCAATCGCGCAGAATTTGTCCGCGGTGCTGATCACGCCACCGCAGTCGCCGGTGGAAACCCAATGGACGCCGCCGACGGCGACACTGGGCCCGGGACAACCGCCCAACATCATCAGCCGCGCCCAGTGGGGTGCTGGCACCAGCATGCGATGCGGAGGGCCCTCCTACGGCAGTGGAATACGCGCGGCGGTCCTACACCACACCGCGACCGGAAATGACTACTCGCCGCAGGATTCGGCGGCCATCATCCGTTCGATCTACGCGTACCACACCATCACGCTGGGATGGTGCGACATCGCCTACAACGCTCTAGTGGACAAATACGGACAGGTTTTCGAGGGCCGGGGCGGCGGGATCACCAAGGACGTACTGGGTTCTCACACCGGCGGTTTCAACCGCGACGTCTGGGGTGTGTCGCTGATCGGTGACTTCGAAGAAGTTGCGCCACCGGACGTCATGGTGAAAACGACGGGACGACTGCTGGGCTGGCGGATGAGCCTCGACCGCGTTAACCCACTGAACACCGTGCAACTAAAGTCTGCCGGCGGTCAGTACACCGTGGTGCCCGGCGGCAGTTCCGTGACACTGCCCGAAATTTTTGCCCACCGCGATGTGGGTAACACCGAGTGTCCGGGCAAAGCCGGATATGCGGCCCTGGGCGAGATCCGTTCCATCGCAGCCGGTTTCAATCGTCCACCCGACGTGATCGAGTCACTCCGGGGCGGCGCGATCCTGAACCGGTGGGAGGCCGACGGCGGACCGCTTAGCCCGTTGGGTATGCCCACCTCACCGGAGGCCATCGGAGCGGGAGGCACCCGCTACGCCACGTTCGAGCGGGGTGCGATGTACTGGTCGCCACAGACCGGCGCCCAACCCCTCACCGGCGCGATCTATGAGGCGTGGGCTTCGCTCGGCTACGAACTCGGAGCGCTTGGCCTGCCGACCAGTGGCGAGATCGCTGAACCGCAATGGATAGTGCAGAACTTCGCCCACGGCACCTTGAATTTCGATCGCCAGACTCACAACGTCGTTCGGGTGATCGACGGGGTCACCCTGCTGATGCCCCCAACGCCCGTTGAGGGGCCTCCGGCGCAGTTGGAACGTTTTAGTCGAGTCCAAACCACCACCGGCTGAGACCTTCGGTAACCCAGCTACTGCAATGCTGCCGGCACCGGTGTGCCCACCAGAATCCCTTCCATCGCGCCATCGTTGGTTACTAGAACTCCGCGGCCAGGTGGTAGCTGGGCGGCACTGGTTCGTCCGAACACCTTCACGGTCTGCGGATCGTTGTCCATGAATAGCGTCGGGGCTCGCGACCCCGTCATCTTCTGAATGAACGGGTTCATCGCCGCGACCCCGGCCCAGTTGCCCGGAAGCCGGGTCGCGAAGACGTGGAGGCCCGTCTCGCGCCCTCGTTCGATCAGGTCCCACAGCACGGCGGTCGCAGCCGGCCGGCTCACGCTGTTACCCCGGAGTTCCTGTTCGTCATCGATCAACAGAAAGTGATGCGGGCCCGTCCATGCCGGCCGGCTCAGTAATTCCTCCTGGGTCAAGCCTGGCGGTGGCAGCCGATCCCGCGCGATCCCCGCCACCTCGGCCAGGACCCGGTCGATGTCTTCCGGCGTGTAGGCGTAGGCCCGTACGTTAGCCGCCTGAATCATGCCGATCAGAGTGGTCTTCGGGTCAATGATCGTGATCTGCGCCGCTTCGGGCGGCAGTTGCGCGGCAATCGCCTGGCCCAGTGCGGCCAGCGTGGTCGTCTTGCCGCAACCCTGGCGTCCGACCACCAGCAGGTTCGGCACCCGACCGGTCCGAAGTGCCACCGACTGCAGTGCGCTCTCGCCGATCGCGAACGGAATGTTCAAAGCATCGGCATTCGCCGCGGTGGTGCGATGGCTGCGCACGATGTCATCGAGCGGGATCCGCTCGGGAAGCCTCGCCAGGGTCTCGAGTCTGCCCACCCCGGTCCGGGCGCTGATCATGGCGCCGACCTCACGTGTTCCGATCCGCTCGCCGTCAGTGCCGCGTATCTCCGGCATCCCGATCAACAATTCGTGTCCCGCGTTCGTAACGCCGAACCCTGGCCGGTCGAGAGTTTGCCGAGCCGCGCGCCGATGCTCTATCCCGGTTCCCATCTGCGTCTCATCGGGATTGCTCAGGCGCAGTTGGATGCGCGCGTTAGCCACATTGAGAAGTGCCTGTTTCTGGCCGACCAGCCATCCGCTTGCGCTGGTCACAACATGGACACCGTAGGAAAGGCCCTGGCGCGCGATGGCAATTGTGCGGTCACCGAGCGCACTGTCCTTATCGTAAAGATCCCCGAAGTTGTCGATCACCAAGAAAACGTCGCCGAATTTGTCCTGCGGGTCGGTTGCGTCGCCCCCCGAACCGAATCGGCGATCCCGAAACTCCGCGATGTCCAGTCGGTAGCGCTTGAACGATGACTCCCGATAACGCACCACACCTTCGATCGTTGCGAGGATGCGCGATACACCCTCGATATCGGTGAGGCTGACGACCCCGGCCACGTGTGGAAAATCCGCGACCGGATACAACGCGGCGCCGACACAGAAGAACGTCACACGTTCCGGGCGGTACATCAAGGCTGCGGCGGTGATCATTGTCATCAGCGTGGTCGACTTTCCTCGCTGGGCGGTAGCCACCACCATGACATTGTCCATTTCGGCATCGACCACATGCACCCTTTGTGCGTGCTCTTGTGGAAGATCTTCGACACCGACCGGGAAGACTAGTCCTGGATTTTCGCCGTAATCCGACCACCACGACTTGCCGCGCCAACGATTGACGAGTTCGTCGACTGTCTCACTGGTATCGAGAGGCGGAAGCCAGATCCGGTGTGGAGGCCGCGCCGGATGAGAGGCCAGCGACTCCCGGATGACGTCGAGCAGTTTCTTCTTCTTGAAACCATCCGGATGATAGAGATACTCGTCGGGCCCCTGGGTCTCATCGGTGACTACAACGCCCGCACCATCATTCGCCGGGAGCGGTTGGTACTCCCACGTCAAAGATCTCGGCGTGGTGAATCCTACAGTGACGGCAGCATCATTCCGAGCGTTGATCCGGGGTACGACGTAGGGCGCGGAAACATAGAAGCACCGGAACGGCTCCAGTTCACGGGGACCGACTTTGAGAAGTGCGTAGCCGTTCTCCCCCGCGGGCAGGTGCAGTGCCGCATCACTGCCGATGACATCGCGGGAATCCTCGGCGGTCTCGGCCCGAAGCGCCACACGGAAAGCGATATTGCTCTTCGCCTTACTCAGCGATGACAGGTCCAGTCGCTGGCCACCCAGGGTGAAGAAGACATTGCAGCCACGACCTTCCTGCCCGATATGGATCACAAGATCGATCCAATCGGGGTGGTGGTGAAAGAGTTCGAGGTATTCGTCGATAATGACCAGCAGGATGGGAACCGGTTCCAAGTCCCGGCCGGCGAGTCGCATCTCCTCATATTCGTTCGCGTCACGTGCACCGGAGTCCTTGAAAAGCCGATAGCGGCGAGCGATTTCACCGTCGATCGCTTTTCGCATCCGCTCCGCGAGATGGCGGTCATCATTACCCAGGTTCGACAATGAACCCACGACGTGCGGTAGCCCCTCGAGATCCTGAGCCGCCGACTCGAATTTCATGTCGACGAAGACCACGATGAAACTTTCGGGCGAGTGCGTCAGGGCGATCCCATTGCATAGCGATAGGAAGTATTCCGATTTGCCGGCGCCCGACGTTCCAATCACCACCGAGTGGAATCCGTACCCCGCGAAATCCTTTGCCCGAAGAATCACGTACTGCAGGTCGCCGCCGGGTTTGATACCAACCGGGACCATCGCCCATCTCCGGTCTCCCCGGCCTCTACTTTGGGCCCAGAGGCGATCCGGGTTGAGATGGCGCGCATCGTTGATCCCGAGGGCGCGCAATAGTTCAGCGCCCTGGCTATCGGCGGTGGACAGTTCGGCGGCGGTGGTCGGCGACCAGTGGGCGAGTGCGCGGGCGTAGCGGTCGGCCGTACTGGCGGCAAGCATGTCGGCCACGGCATAGAAGTCGCCCCGATGATGAAGTCGGCCCTCTTTCAGTTCGAACCGCTGTTCATCGGAGGTGAAGCCCACGCCGGTTGCGATCCTTGTCGCCAATCGCAGGACGGTGATCCCGGCCATCCCCTTTTGGCCGGTCACCGATTCCCAGGTTTCCGGGGTTCCGGTGTTGTCATCGACGATGATCCAGTGCGGCCCGGATTGCGGATTCACCCTCTGTGCGTTCACCACCGTGGCACTTACAGCGGCGGTAGCCGGACCCACACCGGACGGCGGCAGCCACGGGCCCCTGCCCTTGCCGTGCAATTCGGAGTCCAACGCGTCCTCGAGTTCGGTGGGCGAGGTGAACACCAGTCGCCGCATGCCACACGCATCGAACATCTCGTCATGATGATTGTGCGGCAACCAGACCAACCACGTCCAGAGTTCGGGGTGGCGCGTGACGACCATGAACTTGACATCGGCCGGACTGTGATACACCGCCAACGCGCAAAGAATCGCCCGCATCACCGCGTGCAACTCATCGCAACTCTCACTGATGAAGCTGAAACCGGGTTGTGAGCGCAGGCTCAAAACCTTTCCGATGTCACCGATCCGGCTCTGCTGAACAATGAAGTCCCGCAAGGCTCTACCAGTCACAGGTTCAAGTTCCTCTCCGACCGGAACCTCGGGCCATTGCACCGATACCGCGGAATCCTCGGTCGACTGAAACCCGATGCCAAGCCTGACGTCGAGGAAGTCCGCGTCGGTGCGGTTTCGCTCCCACATCCTCGGTCCACCGATGATGGTGTCGTGTGTGCGGGGATCACCGTGAACGAACAAGCGGTTGCTGCGCTCCTGCTGCGCCGTGCGCTGAATCTCATCGCGGTCCTCGTCGAGTTGCCGCAGATAGATTCGCCGCTGCTTCTCCTGTTCACCCCAACCGATCCGTCTGGAGCGTCCGAATCTGCCGCTGAACATTAGGGCTCCGAAGCCAAGCAGACCGATCAGCGGGAAAAGGCCTGACTGTAGAGATCGGACACCCGAGGTGTACATCACCACCAGCGTGCCGAGGATTCCCACCAGTAGTGCAGGAGCCGCGATCATCAGCACGATGTTGCGCGGTTCTCGTTCGGGCAAATCCAGCGGCGGCGCAATGACCACTCGAACAGGCGCCAGGATCGGGGCCGACTCCCTGGCGCACCGCACAAAACCTTGTTTCGACATTCATGTCCTCCTCAGCGTCAGCCGGACGGCGCCATGACCGCAATCCCGCCGCCGGCATCGAAGGAATCTCGAGCCACTAGGGCATTGCTTCGACTGACGGCGGGGCCGAAGGCAAAAACGCGTAGGAACGGCCAGGGCGCTTGGAGCGCACGGTCGGGATCAATCCCCAATGCGGCCAGCGTGTTACGTTCCCACTCAATTCCGTACCGGACGCCCTGCGGCGATATCCAGAACAGACTCTCGCGGGTGTCGGCGGTGACGGCCCCGCTAGTGGACGCCACGAAATTTGCCGCACCCGGCAGGATCAGGGTCTGCTGTGCTTGACCTGTGCCGCGACCGACCAACTCGACGATATGGGAATCCACGTCCTGCGGCGTGGGCAGCCCCCTGCCGTTGAATACGGTGATGGTTGCTTGCGGGTCAGTGGACAGTTTCTTCCAACTGACGCAACTGACCGGGTGGACGTCCGGATCTATGAATTCCAACTTTCCGGTCGGATAGAATCCCACGTTGAGCACATCCACTTCGGGAATCGCGATGAGTTTGTCCGGCCCGATCAGCTGGGGTTCCCCGGTGCCGCGGCCATCCGCTGTTCGCAGCAGGTCCGCCACGAAGGCGTTGATTTTTTGAATCCCGTTCGCCATCAGGACGTAAAAACCGCTCGGCGATCCGTTGGCGTCCTTGACCATCAGTACTCGCCCAACCACCGAACCCGTTAACCAACGTGACGGTGTTCCGGCCTCGGGTATCACCGGGGCCACCAGCGGTTCGGTCGCGGGCACGGCATCGAAGAGGGCGTCCGACATCTCGACAGGCCGAGTCCTTCCAGGGTCAAGTCCGAGACTGAATGTCACCGCCCGATCGACCGGATCGATCCGGCTTCGTTGGCCGTTCCAGATCAGGTAGGTGGAGCGCTGATGGGAGGCGAGGATCGCAGCGCCACTGTTCAATGGTTCGGCGCGACCTCCGCCAGTCAACTCCCCCGCGATAGCAGTCACCGTGGCCGGACCGGTACGGCCGCTAGCCGCAGCGGTGTCACACACCGCCCACGCCGACAACCGATTAGCGGGTACCGATAGTTCATCCGGTACACCGGGGATGCCGAGCGTCGGCCCAGTCGGATACTTGTTGATTTCTCGGGATTTCACCCACGTCGGAGCCACTGCGTTGCCGGTCGCCAACCGTGCGGAGGTCAGGTTCAGTGCCGGATGCAGCCTGCCGTCGATCTTGGCGTACACGGCACCGGTATCGCGGTTACCGACAATGACGGATTGACCCGCGAGGCCGGACGGTTTCATGAAATGCAGCAACGCCATCCAGCCGCAGCCGAGCAGGACGAAGACCAGTGACAGCACCAGCGCTGCATGTTGCTTGCGATCGTCGTGCTTCATCCGAACTGAGAAGCGGGTGATTGCGGCCCGCAGGCGCCGGTTGTAAAACATGTGTCCGGAATTTTGATCCCGATTCGACAGGTTGAGTGGCACCTCAGACCCCGCTCGACAGCGTGTCAGGGCGGCCTATCACCGCAGTCCCCCGCCGTACCGGATCCGGTAATCGTCTTCCACCTCGTCGCGCAGGGCGGCAAACGCGACGTTCATCCGGTCGGCCAGGTCGCCGTGACTGTAATCGGTCACGACGTTGGGCTGCAGCGTCAGTTCGATGAGTTTGCCATCTGAGTTGGCGACGGCTTGGATATCGCCCATATCGACGGTGTACGTGGTCGATTCGGCCTCGGCGAGGAGCGCTTCCCAGCGCTGCGCCGCCGCGTCCAAATCGCGCAGAACAGACTCGACAAGTGCCTTGTCGCTAATCCATCGCTGTTCGGGCGACCCCTCCATCGACCAAGTATGGGAGGCGGCATCACCTGCGTCAATTCACATTTTTGAGAACAACGGATGGTTCGTTTACATGCTCACCAGCAATCCCGCTCGCATCATCTGCCTCATTGCGTGCGGCGTGCGGATCGCGGCGAATGCGCCTTCGATTCGGCAGAGGCGAGCCAATCAGGCCGCGGCGGGGTCGGCTCCGGTGCGGCTTCATGCGTAATTTGCCCGGAGGCCAGCGCCGACTACCGTGCCTACCCCATCGGCTGGTTGGGCCGAATCCCACGGTAGATGCCGCGGCGCACGATCCAGGGCATCAGTACGCGGTGAACGGACCACGCCGGGATACGGAACGGCCGCCCGTTGGGAGCGAACACCTCGACCCCATCGGACTGGATTCCGATTACCGATCCCCACCGTCGGCGCGGCGCCCGATAGGAACGCAAGGGCCGGCCAGCAGGTTCAGCGCGGATGTTGTGCGCGAGGACCGCGTCTGCGCGATTTCGGGCCGAGGAACGCAGTGGGTCCGTGGCGGCCACGTCGCCGATGGCGAATACTCCGCGGTAGCCGGGAACCCGTAACTCCGGAGTGACCTTGACAAATCCATCCTCATCGAGGAGTTCGGCGGGCAACCAGTCGGTGTTCGGTCGGGACCGGCCGATAGCCCAGACAACCGCGTCAGCCTGGGAGGGCGGCTGCCCGGTGCTCCAGCGCACCGGATCGGCGGTGATCGCGTCACAATCGAAGCCGTTCGGCACCTCGGCCCGATAGCCGGGGTGGAGGCCGACCCCCAGCCGGATCAGCCTGCGCCGCAGATGTTCCCACGTCTTCCTGTGGTGTTCGACCAGCGGGCGATCATGCGGGAAGTAGAGGTCGACCCTCTTTGAACTCCAGCGTGCTGCGATATTGGCTGCCACGCTCACCGCGGCCGCACCGCCGCCCACCACGATCACGGACCCGGCCGCGGCTAGTCGCTCGTGGTCGGCGGCGATCTCCTCGCGGATCTGCGCCGGGGATTGCATCGCGGGACGGCGCCAGAAACCGTTGCTGACTCCGGTCGAAATCACCAGGGCGTCATAGGGTTCGGCGACCTCGGTGCCGTCGGGGCGATGGCCATAAACGATCCGAGCGGCGAAGTCGACTCTGGTCAGCGTGGCCTGCACGCTGCGTACCCGGTCCAGTCCGCGGTAACGATCGAAGGGCACCAAATAGTCGCGCGCCCATTCGGCTGGACGGGTCAGGCGCACACCCAGTTCCTGCCCGCTGACCAACGCGGGTTTCGCCGAGATGCCGACGACATCGGCAGTGCGAGCCAACCGGATCGCGGTGAGTAGTCCGCTATCACCGAGGCCGGCGATCACCACTCGCGGCCGGTTCATGCCGGGCCAGTTCGATCCGGCCGGGGCGGGCGCGGGATGAGTTTCGGCACTCGGTCAATGACGTCCTGGTATTGCGGGCGGCGCTCAAGACTGCGCTTTTCCATCAACGGAATACTGGCGCCCAAGAACATTGCGACCATCAGGGCGACGCCGGCGAACAGCCACCACGCGTCGCGCGGTGATACCGCAACACCGAACAGGGCCATGGAGAGCCAGAAGCCGATCTCGCCGACATAGTTGGGATGCCGCGACCACGCCCACAAACCGCGGTCCATCACCGAACCCGGCCCGGCCGAGGCGACGAAGCGCTGCATTTGTCTATCGGCGATCAACTCCATGCTGACCGCCGCGATACCCACGGCGAAGGCCACCCACGTCAGCCACACCAGTCCGTCCCCGGGACGGGTGAGAGCAACATAGACCGGCAGCATGCCGACAAACACCTGCAGTGTCGGGAACAGATGAATGCCGAACAGGTCGGCGAGAAACTCAAAACGCCCCGCACCGTCACGCAGTATCGGATAGCGCCAGTCCTCATGATTCAAGCCGGAGAACAGGTGCGCCCAGTTGGCCGTGAGCCGCACCGCCCAGTACGTCATCACCACAGCAAGAAGCCAGATCCGCAGCGGGTCTGTACCCGAAGAGTCGGCGGAACCCGGACCCATGGGCCCCTGCGACCACCAGTAGAGCGCCAGTAGCGGCGGGATCACGCTCCAGTAGGCGTCGTAGAAGCTGGAGTTGCGGTAGACCCTGCTGAAGACGAACACCACACCGGTGGCAAGCAGGTCGGCGATCAGCGTGTCCAGCCACAGTCGGCCGGTGCGCGGCCCCCAGTACAGCCATCCGAGTCCTACCCCGACCGCGACAACGTAGGCCAGCGTGACCAAGGCCAGTGAGCGGCCCTTGCTCATCGACGGGCCTCCTCGGATCCTCTGATGCCCAGATACGGGCTGAACCTAACACGGCCGTCCGGTCGGCCGATCCGCGACGATGCGGGCCCGCGAACCACCTCCGTCGTCAGCAGCTTCTCTGCCGCGGGCGAGCAGTCCCGCCCCGGCGGGCCCAACCGGTACCGCGCCGCTCGTCGCGGTGGGGCCACGCCACTCAGTGACACTCGGCGCAGCGAAATCACGGCCGGCCGGCCGACCGCCATACTCGGGCGCGAAACTGGTTGCCGGGCGGGCGTAGCTGGTGACGCCGCTCCCAAGACCCGCCCCGGTCGCTGATCCACCCCCAGGACCGACCGCCCCAGGACCGACCGCCGCCGGTATCGCCCCCGCGCCGATCCCGATGGCCGCCGGCGGTGCGCTCGTCGGGCCGGCCACCGTTTGGGAAAGACCGCCCAAATCCCGAACCGCCTGTACCGGAGTCGCGAACATCCCGAGCGCGGGCTGCAGCGCACCGAGCGCGGCCTGAATCGGTCCCGTCAGCGCGCCACTAGACCCCAACGCACCAGCGGGCCCTAACGCTCCAGTCGATCCAGGGGCGGCGAGATTAGCGGCTGACGTCGCCAGCTGCACGGACTCCGTCATCCCCTGGCCGGCGACAGCCCGGCCGGTGGCCTGAGTCACCGCGGCAGCGGCGGTCGCCGGAGCAGCGACGGAGGCGCGCGGCGGCGCGACGGGTGGCGGAATCGCCAGCGCCGCCGTCAGCGCAGCCAGCGCGGCACCATAGCTCGCACCGACGCCAGCATTGTGCGGCCAGTGCTCACCAAAGTACTCGGCGTCCAGGGCGACGATCGTCGGAGTCAACGCGCCGAACACGGCCGGGTTCATCGCCACATTCGCCGCCTGCGCGGTGCGGTTGGCAATCGAGATCTCGGCTGGGATCATCGCCGACACCGCCGTCTGATACGCGGCAACGGCGCTCGCCGCCACGGGCGGTTTCTCCTGAACCCACACCGCGAGCAGCTGAAGCGACGTGTTGAGTTCGGTGATGGCCGCCAGCGAACTCGCCCCGCCCACGCCCTCGAAGTTCAGTGCAGTGACCGCGGTGTTGAGCATCGACAGCGAGAACGCCAGTTCGTTGCTGACCATCAGCGCCTGCCAGGCTGCAGCACTGGCGACCGTCGTCGCGACACCGGCCGCGCCAGGGCCGACCAGTCGCAGATAATTGGCCTCGGGAGGAAGAGCGGGCCACGCGGGATCGGGCATGACGGCGGAGACCGGGACGGCGCTACAGGGTTAGCGCAGTTCTAGAGGGTTAGCGCAGTGTTGCTGATTGCTTCGGTCGCGGTGTAGGTCGCGGCCGCGAGGCTCTGCGCCTCAGCGAAGAGGCCTCGGTCGGCCAAATGCTCGATGGCGATGCCGATGTAGGAGGCGCCGACCGCGTTGAGCGCCGCCGCGAAGTGCACAGAGTCGAGATCGGCACCCATCGGCATGACGGCGACCAACGCCTGCGCTGCCACTGCTGTCGCCGCACTCATCTGTGCGCTCACACCGGACTCGGCTGCCGCCGACACACCTACCGAAGCAGCGCTGACGTTGAGAACCATGGGTCGACCTCCCGTTGGACGCGGCCGGTTGCCGCGGCATCGACCTCACCGTAGAAGTGCGGCCCCAGTTCTGTCGATTCACCCGGCCTCGGCTAGAGCAACCAGCGCTCGAGCACCCGGGCCAGCCCGTCGTCGTCGTTGGACGCGGTGACCTCGTTGGCCGCTTCGACCGCCTCCGGGTGAGCATTACCCATCGCCACGCCGTGGCCGGCCCACACCAGCATCGGGACATCGTTGGGCATGTCCCCGAAGGCGACTGTGTCCTGCGCGGCGATCTCCAGCGGCCGGGCGATCTCCTGCAGCCCGATCGCCTTGCTGATACCGACCGGGCTGATCTCCACTAGACCGTCATTGGTCGAGTAGGTGATGTCACCAAGGAAGCCAATGTGTTTAGCCAATACGGCGGACAACTCCGAACTCGGCATCCCGGGTTTGCGCACCAGCAGCTTGACCGCTGGGGCACTGAGCACGTCGGCGAAGGACACCTCGGTGTTGTCCGGATTGAGCCAAGCGTGTTCGTAGCCGGGCGCACTGACGAACTGCGGGGTGGCCGAGTCGTGCGCGCTGCGGCCCACCCGTTCGGCGGCCAGACCGCAACCGGGCACTGCCCGGTCGGCGATCTCGGCGAGTTCCGCAAGCACCTCCACCGACAGGGTCCGCGCCGAGATCACCCGATCGGTGGCCGCGTCATAGATGACCGCTCCGTTGGCGCACACCGCCAATGGCGCGAACCCGAGTTCATCAACGACCGGCGCGATCCATCGGGGCGGTCGACCAGTGGCGAGGACGAACTGTGTTCCGGCCGCCATGGCGGCCACAATCGCCTCCCGCGTGCGCGCAGTGACGCGGTCCGACCCGTTGAGCAGAGTCCCGTCGACGTCGGTCGCGATCAGCGCCGGCAGCATCAGGGTTCCTGCGCGGCACGGCGCGCCCGCTGCATCAAGGTTCCTGCGCGGCACGGCGCGCCCGCTGCAGCGAATCAGCTTCATCGATAAGGGTTGCCTCGGCCGGCGTCGGCGCGCCACCGCCCAGCCGCCGCGGAACCCAAAAGGCGCCCGGCGGATGCGGATAAAGCTCTTGGACGTCGTGCAATAGCGCGGTCATCGCCGCACGCAGCGCCGCATCCAGTTCGATGGGGGTCCCGGACGGTGTCAACGGTCTACCGATCCGCACGACGATCGGAATCTTATTGCGGCCCAGATTCTTCGGATGACCCTTGGTCCAAATACGCTGCGATCCCCAGATGATCATCGGGACGATCGGCACCTGGGCCTCCAGTGCCATCCGAGCCGTGCCGCTCTTGAATTCCTTGAGTTCGAAACTTCGGCTGATGGTGGCCTCCGGATAGACCCCTACCAGTTCGCCGGACCGCAGTGCACGCACCGCCTCGGCGTAGGCGGCCGCACCGGCCTGACGGTCCACCGGTATCGCGCCGGTGTGTCTGATCACAAAGTTGACAATGGCGACCTTCTGCATCTCGGCCTTGGGCATCAGCCTGATCCAGCGCCCCCGTTTGCGGCCGGCCAAGCCCACCGGCAGGAAATCGACGTAGCTGGTGTGATTGGCCGCCACCACTGCTCCGCCGCGGGCGGGCAGGTTCTCCACACCCTCGTAGGTGATCGTGATGCCCGTGACCTTGGCCGCAACAAAAGAGCCGAATTCCAAGGCGCGATATACCAGTTCCATCGACGCCTAGTCTGCCGTGCCGATGCCGTGCTGCTCGCGGCGGGCGGCCCGTTCGGCCAGTTCGGCGGTTTCGAGTTCGGCGGCTTCGGCGGGCGTGGGCGCGCCGCCACCGAGGGAGTGCGGCACCCAGAACGCGCCGGGCGGATGCGGACCGTAGGCGTCCTGAACAGCTTTGAGTAGGTGCTGCATCCGCGATCGCAACAGCGCGGTGAGTTCGGTGGCCGGCAGGCTGGGCGGGATGGGTTCTCCGACGGCGATGGAGATCGGGACCTTGGGCCTCCACATATTCCGCGGGTGATCCTTGGTCCAGATGCGTTGGGCACCCCACACGATGTGCGGGATGATCGGCACGTCGGCGGCGATGGCCATGCGTGCCGCACCCGACTTGAACTCCTTGAGTTCAAAACTGCGACTGATTGTCGCCTCGGGGTACACCCCCACTAATTCACCGGCCCCCAGAGCCCTCACCGCGGCATCGAATGACGCCGCACCGCTGGAACGGTCGACTGGGATGTGCCGCAGACTGCGCATTATCGGGCCGGTGACCGAGTGATCGAAGACCTCTTGTTTGGCCATGAAACGCACCAACCGAGGTGGCGTGAGGCGGTAGGAGGGTAGGCCCGCGAACGTGAAGTCGAAGTAACCGGTGTGGTTGATCGCCACCACCGCGCCGCCTACCGCGGGCAGGTTCTCCATGCCGGTGATGGCGAAACTCAAGCCCTGGATCCGCCACAGCAGACGAACAGCCGCGATGACAGTTCCGTACGCCGGTTCCACGCTCGTCAGCCTAGTGCGGCACCGGCCGCTAAACTCCCGATAGGTGCTTCTACCAGCGGAGAGGAAATTCGTGCAGGTCACCAGCGTCGGCCATGCCGGTTTTCGAGTCGATACGCACGCGGGCAGCATTCTGTGTGACCCGTGGCTCAACCCGGCCTATTTCGGTTCGTGGTTCGTGTTTCCGGACAACAGCGGCCTCGACTGGGCCGCCCTCGGTGACTGCGACTACCTCTATATCTCGCATCTGCACAAAGATCACTTCGACCCCGCACTGCTCAGCGCGCATGTCAACAAAGACGCGGTGGTGCTCCTGCCCGACTATCCGGTTCCCGATCTCAAGCGTGAGTTGCAGGCGTTGGGCTTTCACCAGTTTGTCGAGACCGAGGATTCCGTCAAGCACCACCTCAGTGGGCCCCGGGGTGACCTCGACATCATGATCATCGCGTTGCGGGCTCCGGCCGACGGTCCGATCGGCGACTCCGGAATCATCATCTCCGACGGCGTCACGACGATGTTCAACATGAATGACTCCCGGCCGCTGACACTGGATCCATTGGCTGAATTCGGCGGCGTCGACGTTCACATGACGCAGTACTCCGGAGCGATCTGGTATCCGATGGTCTACGACATGCCCGAGCGCGCCAAGCAGGCCTTCGCAATCCAGAAGCGCCAGCGCGGAATGGACCGCTGCCGGCAGTACATCGCCGACGTAGGTGCCACCTGGGTGATCCCGTCCGCCGGACCACCGTGCTTCCTGGATCCGGAGTTGCGCGACCTCAACGACGACCACGGCGATCCTGGCAATATTTTCCCCGACGAGATGGTGTTCCTGGACCAGATGCAGTTGCACGGACATCGGGGCGGATTGTTGATGATTCCGGGTTCGGTGGCGAATTTCCAAGGTGCTGAACTGATTTCACTGACCCACCCGATCCCCGAGGCCGAGGTCGAAGAGATCTTCACCACCGGTAAGGCCGCCTATATCGCGGCTTATGCCGAGCGGATGGCCCCAGTGCTGGCCGCTGAGAAAGCGAGTTGGGCACCGGCCACCGGAGAGCCGCTGCTGGACCCGTTGCGCGTCCGGTTCGAACCGATCATGCTGGCCAGCGACCAGATTTGCGATGGCATCGGCTACCCGGTCGAACTCAAGATGGGATCCGAGACGGTCGTGCTGGATTTTCCGAAACGCACTGTGCGCGAGCCGATTGCGGATGAGAAGTTTCGCTACGGCTTCGAGATTGCACCGGATTTGGTTCGGACGGTGCTTCGGGACAACGAGCCGGACTGGGTGAACACCATCTTCCTGTCCACCCGGTTCAAGGCCTGGCGGGTAGGCGGTTACAACGAGTACCTGTACACGTTCTTCAAATGTCTTACCGACGAGCGGATCGCCTACGCCGACGGCTGGTTCGCCGAGGCCCACGACGACACTTCGACCATCGCCCTGGACGGCTGGGAGGTTCAGCGTCGCTGCCCACATCTGAAAGCCGACCTGTCAAAGTTCGGTGTGGTCGATGGCGCAACGCTGACGTGCAATCTGCATGGCTGGCAGTGGGATCTGGCATCGGGCCGCTGCCTGACCAGTAAGGGCCATCCACTGCGCAGCTCGCCGGCATGACCAGGCCGCCGCGTCAGTATTACGACGATGGACTGGTTCAACTGGATCGCCATGCATTGACGTTGCGGCGCTATCACTTCCCATCCGGAACGGCGAGAGTCATTCCGCTGCAGTCGATCCGCGGGTACCGCACGCAGCCGCTCGGGATGTGGTTGCAGCGCTTCCGGCTGTGGGGAACCTCGGATCTGCGGCGTTGGCTGCCCCTGGACCCGCGCCGGCCACTGAGGTCAGTTCTCATCACCCTTGACGTGCCGGGGGTCTGGCCCTCCCCGGCCTTCACCCCTGCCGAACCCGCGGACTTTCTGACGATGTTCGACGAAGTCCTCGAACGCCGCCGACCGCCGGAGACTCAGAGCTGAGAAACCAGCTGACGAAGGTCGGACGACCGCGATCCCGCGGTGTCGTAGACCCGAACGATCGCCTCGTCTCCAGGTTGCAGGTAGGTGGACTCGCCCAGTGCGGTGTAGCGCGTCGCACCGATGCCGATCAGGACGGTGTCCGGCCGGCCGCAGGCCACCATCAACGCCCCGACGTCCTCCAACGGGGTCTCTGGTGCACCTTTCTGATTGGCCAGCCGATCGAGGATCCAGTCCAGCAGCATCTCGCCGTAGTAGGAGTAGCCCGGTAATGGGCTGTCGACTCCGTATTCCGCGGCGATTCCGTCCGGCCCGCGTAGGTGACACGACAGCCGCATCGTCGCCGTGGGTCCGTCCGGGCTGAGGTCGTCGATATCGAAGAACTCCCGTGCAACACCTTTGGAGGCCGGCCCCCAGTTCTTCTTGTCGCTGATCTTGCGCGCATTCGGTCGGCGGATCGAACAGTCGTTGAACGCCCCGAGCGCAAAAGGGCGCAGTTCGGCGACGACGTCGCCGTTCCAGCCCACTCGACACGCAAGTCCGACCTCGGGCTCGATCTGAAGGTTCAACGCTGCGTCGGCCGCCACGTTGGTCGGCAACCGCACCTCGTCATGAGAGAGCGGGAACTCGCCAAGGAAGCTGTGGTGACCGGGGGCGTACCACGGGAATAGGCCCTTGGGCGCGTCGGGCTCACTCTTCACGGTGACGAAATCGGCTGCCTCACCAGCTTGTTCGAGATGGCCGGCGAAATTTCCGGCCACTCCGAAACCGAACCAGCCTCGCGCTTGGTCAAGATCGATGTCGATCATCGACGGGCCGATCATGGGCCGAGCACGTCGGTGCCGACGAAGGGCACCAGCGCAGCAGGCACCCGCACACTGCCGTCGGGTTGCTGGTGGTTCTCCAGGATCGCGACCAACCAGCGGGTCGTAGCCAGGGTTCCGTTGAGTGTGGCGGCAGTCTGCGGTTTGCCGCCTGCATCTCGATACCGGATAGCCAGCCGGCGGGCCTGGAACGTCGTGCAATTCGATGTCGACGTCAACTCGCGGTAGGCCTGCTGGGTGGGCACCCAGGCCTCGCAGTCGAACTTCCGGGCCGCTGAGGATCCGAGATCACCGGCGGCGACGTCGATCACCCGGTAAGGAACCTCGATGAGATCCAGCATCTCGCGCTGCCAGCCCAGCAATCGGCGATGCTCGGCCTCGGCCTGCTCGGGGCGGCAGTAAATGAATCCCTCGACCTTGTCGAACTGGTGCACCCGGATGATGCCCCGGGTGTCCTTGCCGTAACTGCCCGCCTCGCGGCGAAAACAAGTGGACCAACCGGCGTAGCGCAGCGGGCCGTCGGAGAGATCCAGAATCTCCTCAGCGTGGTAGCCGGCAAGCGGCACCTCGGAGGTACCCACCAGGTACAGATCATCGGCCTGCAGGTGATAAATCTCGTCGGCGTGCGCGCCGAGGAACCCGGTACCGGCCATCACCTCGGGTCGGACCAGAACAGGCGGGATCATCAGGGTGAATCCGTTGGCGACCGCCAGTCGCACCGCCAACTGCAGCAGACCCAGTTGCAACAGCGCGCCTCGACCGGTCAGGAAGTAGAACCGCGACCCCGACACCTTCACTCCGCGGGCGGTATCGATCAGCCCGAGGGCCTCGCCGAGTTCGAGGTGATCCTTCGGCGCCGAGATCGATCGCGGTTCACCGACGACCTCGAGAACCGCGTAATCGTCCTCACCGCCGGGCGGCACACCCTCGATGATGACATTGGGGATCGCCAGGTGGGCAGTGTGGAACGCGGTCTCCGCTTCGGCCTGCCGTGCCTGCGCCTCCCTGACATCGGCGGCCAGCTGTTTCGCGTGCTCAAGCAGAGCCGGACGGTCTTGAGCGCTGGCCGCACCGACGCTCTTGCTGGCCGCCTTCTGCTCGGCGCGCAGTGTGTCGGCCGCCGAGATCGCCGCCCGGCGGTCGGCATCCGCGTCGAGCAGCACATCCACGAGCCCGGGATCCTCACCGCGGCTGAGTTGAGACCGGCGCACCCCGTCAGGATCCTCGCGCACGAGTTTCAGGTCGATCACCCAGTGAACCCTACTTTCGGGTGAATCGGCGGGCACAGCACAACCCCATAACAGTCGTTGCGCATCACTTGGCACACTGCGGAGGGGGCCTGCCACAATGGAGGCAATGTTGCAGCTATCCGAGCGGGACGAGACCGCCGATGTGGAATCCGGGAATGCTCCCCAGGGAGACGAATCTCCACCGCGACGCGGCTTCACCGGTCCGCTGCACGCCAGCTCAACCCGCCGCGTCCTCATGCTGGCCGCGCTGGGCGCACTGTTGATCGCCGGGGTCGTCACTGCCCTGCCGACCGGCGACAACGGCCCGCTGAGCCGCTTCGCCACGTCCGAGGCACTGCGGCCGGCGGCCAATCCCACGTTCGCCGACGCTCGGCCGGGCAGCTGCCTGAACTGGCCGGATAACTTGCCGGACTCCGCGGTGATCGTCGACTGCGCCGGCGATCACCGATTCGAAGTGGCCGAGTCCAACGATATGCGGATCTATCCGGGATCGGAGTACGGGCCGGATGCGCCACCGCCGTCCCCCGCCCGGATCCAACAGATCAGCCAGGAACAGTGCGAGCCCGCCGTGAAGCGCTACCTCGGCGCGAAGTTTGACCCGAACAGCCGCTTCAGTATCAGCCTGCTCTGGGCGGGAGACAAAGCCTGGCAGCAGTCGGGCGAGCGTCGCATGCTGTGCGGCTTGCAGCTTCCCGGTCCGGCCAACCAGCAGATTGCATTCGCGGGCAGGATCGCCGACCTCGACCAGTCCAAAATCTGGCCGACCGGAACCTGCCTGGGAATCGACCCTCCGACCAATCAGCCCAACGACGCCCCCGTCGACTGCTCGGCACCGCATGCGATGGAGGTCGTCGGGACTGTCAATCTGGCTGAGAGTTTCCCCGACGTGCTGCCCCCTGAACCCGACCAGGATGCGCTCATCAAAGAGGTCTGCAACAGACTGAGCGAGGCCTATCTCGCTCCCGTGCAGTTGCGCGACACCACGCTGACGTTGATTTACAGCACTGTCTCGCTGCCCAGCTGGACTGCTGGCAGCCGCCAGGTCTCGTGCAGCATCGGAGCGACCCTGGGTAACGGCGGTTGGGCCACGTTGCTCAATAGCGCGAAGGGTCCGCTGCTGATCAACGGGCAGCCGCCGATCCCCCCGCCGAGCATTCCCGAGGAGCGCCTCAATCTTCCGCTCCCGCCGCTTCCGCCGGGCTGATGCGGATGTCTGCGGCGCGTTTCGAGGAACTCGTTTCCGACGCGCTCGATCTGATTCCGCCCGAACTCGCCCGCGCCATCGACAACGTGGTGGTGCTGGTGGCCGACCGTCACCCCACTGAACCTGATCTACTCGGTCTCTACGAGGGCGTCGCGCTGACCGAACGTGACTCGTCCTACGCCGGAGCCCTGCCCGATATCGTGACGATCTTTTCGGAGAGTCTGCTGGAGGTCTGCGATACCGAGGCCGATGTGGTCGAGGAAGTAGCGATCACGGTGATCCACGAGATCGCCCACCACTTCGGGATCGACGATGACCGTCTGCACGAACTCGGCTGGGGCTGAATCCCTTTCAGCCCGAGTCCCTTTCACCGCAGTGGATCGCCGGCCCACCGGAAACTGTTGACGTATTTTCCCATGTCCTGCGCAAGTTGCAGGTTGGCTCCTGACGGTATTCCGGGCCCGGAATCCGGCCCGAACACACGGTAGGGCCCGATGGCGAACGCGACCAGTGCGACGTCGTTCTTGACCGCCGCCAGGCCGATGATCCGCACCCGGCTGTAGCGCGCGGTCGTACTCTGCGGCCAGTCGTCGGCGGCTTCGCCGTAGCCGGGCTGATAGCCGACCATCGCATTGGGGATCTCGTAGGCGAATGTGGCGTCCGGGTAGGCCTTGCGCAGCGCAGCCTTGACGATCTCTCGCGCCGACCGGCCGTTCGCGGGCAGGGAGAACAACTGCATGACCCCACCGTCGCCGCCGGTGAAGGTGGCCGTCACCCCGGCGTCACCGGTGGTGACCGCGTAGGCGGATCCCTCCGCGGGATAGGCCACCGAAAACTCGCCGCCCGGCGCGGCGAACCGCGGCAGCGCCATCACCGGGGTGCCGGTCGGAGGTTCGCCGCACTCCGGCGGGCACATGTAGTGCGCGACCCTCGGCGTGAGCACGATCGCGACCGCGCCGAGGGTCACCGCCACCGTCGTGATGCCGATCCCCCAGCGCCCCAGCAGCCAATTCAACCGGGGCCGTCGCACGGCCGGCGCGCTATAGGTCTGCGCGCCAATCGCATACCCGGGATAGGTCTGCTCGCCCGCCGGCGGCCCGGCGCCCGCGGACACGTCGAGAGGCTGCGGGCGCTCACCCCGGCGGTCACGTCGCGACTCACGCGAGGAGGCCCGACTGGCGACCCCGCAGGCCGGGCAGAAGGCCATGTCGGGCACCACCATCTCGCAGTGCACACACAACAGCGGCCGACTCTCGTCGATGGGATCGTGGGCCTCGTGCAGCAGCGCCAGTTGTAGCGCGAGTCGCAATGCCAGAAGCACCGCGAGCGTCATCACCAGGTGCAGACCGATCATCCAGGTCTCGGGCAACCCGACCATGTCGATGGTGCCCACCGCAGTGTGAATCACGAGAGCGGCGGCGGCGAGGAGGGCGAGGACCATGCGTACCCGACCGGGGTGATCCTCGGTGTCGTCGGCCCCCGGGTGACGAAACCACAGCAGGATGCCGACGATGCCGCCCGCGGCCGCGGCGGTGACCGGAATGGTCACCCCGCACAGGACGGATTCCACCAGGAGACTCCGCAATGGCCTGGTGTGGGCGAATAGGCCGGCGCTGCGCGGGCCGAACAGGAACGGCCCGTTGTCGTCGCTGACCGCTGCCGGGGCGAAGAACCTCGGTGCCAGCCGGGTCAGGGTCGCCGTGGCGCTGAAAGCCAGCGCCCCGAGAGCGCCGATCACGAACCCGTCCAGGGACTCCGCCGGCCGGCGGGCAGACCTCGCCAACAGTCGCACCACGATCACCGGCACGACCATCAGGATCATCGCGGCCGTCGGAATCGCTATGCCCGTGCGTAATTCGTGACGCAGTGCCAGGCCTACGGACATCGGCAACCCGTAGGAGGCCGACACCAATTGACCGGTCACCATGACCCACCCGATGCCCAACGCGGCGCCGAGGGTCGCGGTGAGCACCAGAGATGAACGCGGGATGTCCCGCCCGACGCCGGAGGCGCGCAGGTAGAGCCCGAACAGCAGGGGAAGTCCCAGTGCGGCCAGGGCGATGCCCGCCGAAGGAAGCCTTGCGACCGCGAAGGCAACCAGAGCGAGGGCGCCGACGGACAGGATGATCCGAAACGGCCGCCTGGACCGGTTCGGGAGGTGCGGGAACAGTGAACTGAACAGATAGGGCCGCAGGACGGCCTCGCCCGGCGCGGCACCGAAGGTGCCCGGCCGCAGCCATCGGCGTCCCCCGGTCCGCCCGCCGGTCAGATCCGACCCGCATATCCCGCAGAATTCGCCGGCCGGTACATCACTCGCGCACCGGGGGCACCGCGTTCTGGGCACCGCGTCCCGGTTCAGGTCGATGCTCACCGCACCAATTTCTGGGTGAGGAGAAGGTTCTTGGCCAGGTTGTTGACGTCGGGCGTGCCCAATCCGCTGACCAGGTCATAACCCGGCCCGGCGGCGTCGACGGCATTGCCGCCCAACACGACGTCACGGAAGGCCGGCAGTCGGGCCGCCTCGGCCATCTCGTAGAGCACCGGGTTCAGATCGCCCACCGGCCGGCCTCCGTTGTCGGCGAGATACTGGTTCATCACGGCCGTCATCCCGGCCCACAGTGGCGCCGACAACGAGGTGCCGCCGCCGACCAGTTCCTGCTGGTTGAACACGATCCGCACGCCGGTGAACGGGTCGGCCACCGCCGAGATGTCCGGTGTGAGGCGCATACCGGCACCACGGCCGGGGTCCAGTGCGGCCTGCCAGTCGGGGCGTTCGAACAGCGCCGACACCCCGCCCGCGGTTCCCTGGGATAGCGGTGCGTCAAACCAGGCCTGTTCGGCCAGCCAGGCGCCGTCTTCGTCGGTCGACACCGTGGTGCCGCCCACATTGGTCATCTCCGGCATCGACGCCACCGCATCGAGTCCGATGTCGTCGGCGCTCGGCGGAGCCGACCATTCCTGACCCCCCTTGCATTCCAGGCCGGCCAGGTCGCCACTGGCGTCGAAGGCCGTCGTGCCGTTGGCCAGCGCTGCAGCCAAGGCCGCGCGGGCCGGAGCGAGGTCGGCGGCGGTGATCAGTTTGTCGCAGCCCCATCCGATCGAGAAACTCCACAGCGCGCCGGGGTAATCCCGGTCTGCCTGCTCCATCATCGCGGCGATCTTCTCGTAGGAGCCGGCGCCCTGCACCGTCGGCAGCGCATTGAACAGAACCTTTTTCGCATCGGGTGCGATGGCGTGGATCGCCTGAAGGTCCATCGTGGCCTCACCCCTACGGGCCGGTGGTTGTCCACCCACCACCTCCGGGGTGAACGTCGGCAGATTGAAAGTGGTCGCGAACAGGTCAAGATCGCCCTGATCGAACCCGTCGAAGGTGAACACGATCACCGTGACGCCCTTACCGGAGTAGCCAGCGTCGCGCAGTGGCTGAACGTTATAGGTGCGTAGCACCGCATCGGGTGTTAAGCCCTGTCGGGCCAGTTCCTGGTTCGGCGCCTCCGCCGGGAACACCCAACGGTTGGCCTCCCGATGCGGGGTGTAGCCGAGGATACGGCCAAATTCTGCCACCTCTGTCCGCACCGCAGCCGGAACGACGGGCTGCTGAGGGGACGCGTAGAAAACCTGACCTCTGCGACCCCGGTAGTCATGCACGGCAACGCCGAGTGCCTCCGCGAGAGCCTGCGGCGAGCCACCGATGAAGGCCCAGTTGTCGTCGGCCCGCCAGCGCACCGTCAAGCCGTGGCTGCGCGCCCACCCGAACAAGTCATCGGGACGATTGGGTACGCGCAGCGCGGCAGTCAGTTGCACGTACTGATCGTGCGCCGGACCGAGATCCGTCGACGCGGCCAGCAACGCCGCATAGGGCCCACTGATCCGACCGGCCACCGCTGCCGGTTCCGATCCCCGCGTCAGTCCGAAAGCGGTGGCTGCGGTGACCGCGGCGACGAACACCGCGGTCACCTTCTGCCGCAACGACTTATGCCGCATCGGCTGAGGCACCGCTACGCGCCGGCTACCGCGCGCTTAGTTCGGTTGTACCGGAATGACGTTGCCCGGCACGGGCCGCAGACTCGGAGCCGCTGGCGCCTTGTACGTCGGCGAGAAGGAGCTGTTCCCGCCGGGGCCTACGGCTTTTTCGGTGGGCGCCGGTGCGTTAGACGGCGTGGCCGGGGCACTGGACTCCGGCGACTTCGTGGTCTCGGCCGGTTTTTCCTTCTCCGTTGCGCACGCCGAGAGTGCACCCATTCCGGCAATGGCGACCGCGCCGGTGACGAGCGCAAACCGTCTGGCCAGAATTGATGATTTCATCATAATTTTTCCCCTGCTTCCCATGCCCGATGGTTCGAGCACCTGATGGTTCAACTATATGTCGGGGCCCATTGTTCCGCCCTGCCGCACCGGCGGGGACTGCCTGCGGACCAAGCGCGATTGACGCGATGACGCCCGCGCCGCTGCGCCACAGGCCGGGCAAAACGCCATATCGGGAACCACCCGATCGCAGTGCACACACAGCACCGGTTCACCATGGGACGGATCAGGTTCCTCATGCAGCAAAGCCAATTGCACACAGATCCGCACCGCTACCAGTGCGGCAGCTGTCATCACCAGATGTAGGGCAAGTTGCGGCCACTTCGACAGTCGGATGGCGTCGATCGCCCAGAGGCCGGTGTAGACCACCGCGACGAAGCCGCAGAAAACCACGAGTCCGGCTCGCACTCTTCCACGATGTTCGCCGGCCCGGTGCCCGGGCTGGAACCACAGCAGGATCCCGACCAGTCCGCCGGTTGCGGCGGCCGTCAGTGGAGCGGCAACGCCGTAGAGCATGGACTCCACAAGCAAACGCATCGGGCGAACGCTGTCGGTCAACCCCGAAACGAACTGCGGCGCGAGGCGGGTTGTGGTCGCCGCCCCGGTGAATGCGAGTGCGCCCAGCGCCCCGATCACGAAACCATCCAAGGATTCCCGCGATTGTTGGCTGCGAGCACTGAGCAGTCGGACTACGACAGCAGGGAACACCATCAACACCGCCCCGCCCACCGACACGATCAGACCTACTCCCAAAAGATTTTCGAGCACAAATCCTGCGGAAATCGGAATGTCGTACGACCGAGCGAGCACACCACCGGTAACGAGCACCCAGGTGACACCAAGCCCGGCACCCAACGCTGTCGCGGTCACCAGGGCGTGCCCGGGCACATCCCGCATCAATCCCGACTGCCACAGATAAAGGACGAACAGCAGTGGAACGCCCAGTGCCGCGATCACGACCAAAGGTCCGACGATCCGCAACAGCGCACCGCCGACCAAGCCGATCAGCAACAGCGCCATCCCGATCCGGAACGGAACCCGGGAGGCCCTAGGCAGATGCGGAAACACCGAACTCATGATCGTCGGCATGGCGACGTGTTCGCCGGGAGCGACTACGAAGACCCGCGGACGCAACAGGTGCAGCCGATCCCCGGGTCTGTCGAGTTCGGCCCCGCAGCATCCGCAGAACATCCCGGCCGGAACCGTCGATCCGCACCCCGCACACACCCGCCGGGCAACGACGTCGGGGATGGTGTTCTCGCCGTCACAGCCGCCTGCCAACCCGATCACCCCATCGGGTCGGTGGACTGCAGCGCATCTGCGACCGCGTGCCCATCGTGTTCGGGATAGAACGGTGGGACCCTCGACCCCCACCGAGTGCAACTCCAGCGTCCCTCGGTGATCGGCGCCAACACCACCGTCTCGGTGTTGGCCAAATGATGGTCGAGGACGAAGCCGCTCTGGACTCCGGCCAATGTCGCGGCAGCAAGGCGGATCGCTGCGCCGTGACTGACCACCACGATGTCGCTTGGCCAGGCGGAGTCGTCGAGGTACCGCAGTCGTAGATCATTGAGCACCGGCACATAGCGATCGAGCACGTCGCTGCCGCTCTCCCCACCGGGCATCGCAACATCGAGGTCGCCCTCGCACCACCGCTGATAGACGGCGGTGAATTGCGCGATGGCGTCGTCGTCAGTGCGATCCTCAAGATCGCCGGCCTGTACCTCGTGTATCCCGCCGACTTCACTTGCGGCCATGGCGAACTCGGCGCTGATCTCCATCGCAGTCTGCGCCGCCCGTCGGGCGATCGAGTGCAGAAGCAGGCCGGGGGGATTGCGCCGGGACCGGGCGAACGCGCGCGCCTGTTCGCGGCCGGCCTCGGTGAGTTCGGCTCCCGGTGGCCGGGTGTCGAGTCGACGTTCGAGGTTCGCGTGCGACTGGCCGTGCCGGACGAGGATCAGCCGTCCGCTCATGGCCTGCCGTCGCGTAAGTGGTCCAACCACCGATCAGCCTCATCGAGTTGGGGTGGCAACGCCCCTGCAGCGGCGCCGGTCGGCCAGGATCCGAGGTAGCGGACCTCCGCGCAACGGCGGTACAGCGCCTTGAGTGCCTCGGCGACCGCGCTGTCGTCGATATGGCCAACGCAGTCGAGGAAGAACATGTAAGTGCCCAGGCCGGTGCGGGTGGGCCTGGACTCGATGCGGGTCAGGTCGATGTCGCGGATGCCGAACTCACTCATCGCCGACACCAGGGCTCCGGGAGCGCTGTCGATCAGCAGCACCACTGACGTGCGGTCCGCACCCGTGCGTGCCGGCGGGGCACCGGTTTTTCCCACGAGTACGAAGCGGGTGCGGGCGTTGGGCTCATCGACGACGTTGTCGGCCAGCGAGGACAACTCGTAGCGCTGGGCCGCCAGTGCGGTGCTGACGCCGGCATCGACTCGGCCGGCGACGACATCGAGTGCGGCCGCCGCGTTTGAATTCGCCGGCACCAACTCTGCATCGGGGATATGTGCGGCCAGCCAGCGTCGCACCTGCGCCGCGGCGACGGGGAACGCCGCCACGCGTCGCACCTGCTCGGCTGTTATCCCCGGCCGAGTGACGATGCTGAAGGACACATCCAGAGTCAGTTCGGCATAGATCTGCAGTGGCGAACCGGCGGCCAGACCATCCAGGGTGGGAAGCACGCTGCCTTCGATTGAGTTCTCGATCGGAACGCAGGCGAAGTCGGTGGCGCCGGACCGGACGGCCTCCAGCGCGGTCGGCGTACTTTCCGCCGGTTCGGGCCGCACTTCGCCCCCACCCGGCACCATTCCCGCGGCGGCCATCGCCAGCAGTGCCGCTTCGGTGAAGGTCCCCTCCGGGCCGAGGTAGGCGATGCGTGGCACGTCTTCACACTATCGCCTGCCGGAGACCGCGCCCGCGGCTCAGGAACCTGCCGCACGCGAGGCACTACCGTTGCTTCGGTGAACGCCACCCGCGGCGAGTTCCTGATCACCGATCGCCGGACCCTGCGAATCGAGGTCGGGGTCATGCTGGCCGTGACCTTCGGCGTCAGCGCGTTCATTGCTGTTTTTCGACTCGCCGACGCGGTGCTCTCCGGGCTGCCCGGCTATCGGGTGCGACTGAATTCCAACCAGTCCCGCTTCGACCTGATCAACCTCGGCCTGAATGCGGTCTCGGTCGGTCAGCTGGTGGCGTGGGGAGCGTTGGCTCTCTACCTGCTGTGGCGAAGCGGCATCAAGCCAGCCGACATCGGTTTGGGCCGGTTACGTTGGCGCACCGACATTCCGGGCGGGATGGGCTTGGCGGCGCTCATCGGGATTCCTGGGCTCATGTTCTATCTGGCCGCCCGCGCGATGGGCTTGAACGCGGAGGTGGAGCCCGCGGCCCTGGATAGTTCGTGGTGGCGGATCCCGATGCTCGTGTTGGCGGCGTTCGCCAACGGATTTGCCGAAGAGGTGGTCGTGGTGGGGTATCTGATCACCCGCCTGCGCCAGCTCGGCATGACATCGGGCCAGGCGGTGGTGGCGTCGAGCATCTTGCGCGGTGCGTACCACCTCTACCAAGGCTTCGGAGCCGGCCTCGGCAATGTGGTGATGGGCCTGGTGTTCGGATACGCCTGGTGCCGGACCGGTCGGCTCTGGCCGCTGGTGATCGCACACGGGCTTATCGACACCGTGGCATTCGTCGGGTACACACTGGCGGCCGGCCATCTTGGCTGGCTGCGTTGAAAGATCAACTGCAGTGAACGAGCAACCTCCACCGGGGACGGATCCGCCGACAGAGCCAATCCCGCGTCAGCCCCATCGGCCGCGTCAGCCGCCCGCGCGTGAGCCCGCACCGGTGATCCGGCGCGACTCGTCAACCGTCCGTCCGGCACCGCGGCTGCCCGGACCGCCCCGCCCGCTTCGGCCAGTGCCCGGTCCGCGACCACCATCACCACCTCCCCAGCAGCGCTATCGACCAGCGCACGCCGCACCACCACGTGCCGCGCCGCCGCCCCCCGCACCAGTAACGCGGGCGCGACCGACCGAGGCCAAACAGTCCGCGCGGCCGACCGAGGCCAAACAGTCCGCGCGGCCGACCGAGGCCAAACAGTCCGCGCGGCCGGCCCGACCCGCCCGAACCCCTCGGAGCTCAATGCCCCCGCAGCCCCGGCGGCCACGTCGAGTTGTCGCTAAAAGGAAGGCTCGGTGGGGCAGACGAATTGCACTGAGCACCTTGGCGATCGGTCTTGTCGCGATCACCGCGATGCTGACCACAGCGATTTGGATCGAGTCATCGTTGCGGCGAATCGATGTGCTCGGCGCGTATCCCGATCGTCCTGCGGCCGCCAGCGGTACCAACTGGCTACTGGTTGGATCCGACAGCCGCGCAGACCTCACCCCGCAGCAGCAGATCGAGTTGTCTACCGGTGGTGACATCGGCAACGGGCACACCGACAGCATCCTGCTGGTACATGTTCCGGCAATCAACTCAGCTCAGCCGCCGACGCTAGTGTCCATCCCGCGCGACTCCTACGTCGACATCCCGGGCTATGGAGCGGACAAGATCAATACCGCGTTCGCCCAGGGTGGCCCAGCCCTTCTGGCGCAGACCGTTGAGTTGAACACCGGTATCGCCCTCGACCATTACGTCGAGGTCGGGTTCGCAGGTTTCGGCGGCGTCGTCGACGCCCTCGGCGGGGTTCAGATGTGTCTGCCTGAGCCCATCTCCGACCCACTGGCCGGCATCGACCTGCCAGCCGGCTGTCAGAGGCTCGACGGACGCAACGCGCTCGGCTACGTGCGTAGCCGAGCGACGCCTCGGTCGGATCTCGATCGGATGAGCCACCAACGGGACTTCGTGTCGGCGATGCTGCGCCGCGCGGAGAGTCCGGCAGTATGGCTTAACCCCTGGCGGTGGTATCGCACCTCGCGCGCGATGGCGGCGGCACTGAGCGTCGACCGAGATGGGCATGTCTGGAACCTGGCCCAACTGGGCTGGGCACTGCGCACAGTGGGTACCGCGGTCACCGTGCCGATCGGTGAGTTCACCGACAATGACTCGGGTTCGGTCGTGGTCTGGGACTCCGCAGCCGCCGCCGCACTATTCGATGCCCTGCGCAGCGATTCGCCGATCCCCCAGTCGGTGCTCGACGCGCAGCCGTGATCGGCTCGCCCAGACCACATCCCCTCAGGACGGATCCCGGGGAACGTCCTCTCGGTCGGTATCGCGCAATCCTGTGTGCAGCCAGGCCCTGGTGCGGCCCGGATGGTTGGTCGCGATCCAGCCCACTCCGATGTCGCGGCAAAACTCAACATCCTCGTAATGGTCGACGGTCCAGCAGTACATCGCCCGACCCTGCGCGGCGGCCCGGTCCACCAGATCGGGATGCTCGCGCAAGGTGGCAATGGACGGGCCGACCGCCGTCGCGCCGACGGTGGTCGCGGCGCCACCGCCGAGGTACCACGAGGTCTCCCCGAGTAGGACGGTGGGAAGCATCGGGGCCGACCGGCGGATACGCCACACCGCCGCAGCTGAGAAGGACATCACCACCGCGCGGGACAGATCCGCCGACGCTGGAGAGGCGATGCCGTAGCGGTTGAGCAACTCCAAGACCTTGTTTTCCACCAAGGCGCCGAAGCGCACCGGGTGTTTGGTCTCGATGAAGATCTTCACCGGCCGTCGCCAGTCCAGCACCATTGCCAGCAACTCGTCGAGAGTGAGCAGGCCGGTGTCGTCGGAGTCGACTCCATGATCACGACTGGCATGCCAAGCGCCCCAGTCGAATTGCTGCAATTCAGCCAACGTCATCTCACTGACCAGACCGGTTCCCGTCGAAGTGCGATCAACTCGCCTGTCGTGAACGCACACCAGGTGCCCGTCGACGGTAAGTCGTACGTCACACTCGACCCCGTCGGCGCCCTCCCGGAGCGCCAGGTCGTATGCGGCCCGGGTGTGTTCGGGACGGTCGGCCGACGCACCGCGGTGAGCCACCACGAACGGGTGGTGTTTCCCCCGCGCCGCGGCAGACTGAGACATGAACTACGCCACCGGCTCTCGCTGATCGGCCCGCAGATCCGGTTCGAGTTCGGCATCGTCGGGAAGATCACCGGGAGGATCGTTCGGAGTCGATTCACTCTGGGGTTCCACGTTGGTCTGATCTTCCGGGACGACCACCCAGCGGTGGAGCGGGCGTTCCACCGATTTGCGGACAAAGGTGTTGAACACCCGCCACAACAGCAGCAGAACCGCCAAACCTGCCAGGTAGGCGATGATCACCGTCACCGTGTTGTCGGCGACCCCCTGCGCATCAGTGGCCGAACTGGTCCACATCGCCCACGCCGATATCGCGGTGGAGAAGATCCACGCGACCCACCACATCACGATGGGGCCGCGCAGCCGCGCTTCGGACTGCTCGGCACGGGCCAACTCGATCAAAAAGACCGGTGCCCATAGAAGGTTCGCGACGGGAACCAAGCAGCCGGCCCACAACTCCCATTCAGATCGTGGGTCGTCGTGGCCGAGAAACCTGAACACTGCGGAACGCCGCCCGACCAACCATGACGCCATCGTGGCGGCCGTGACGATGACCGCGACAATCGCCGCCAGGCTGGCCAGCACGCCCATCAACAAAGTGCCATTGGCCACCAGTGGCGGCAGGAGCGTCGTCCGATTGATGAGCAGCAGCAGATACCGCAGGATGTGCACCAGCGCGGCGAGGCTGAACACGGCGGCCGAGGCCAGCAATGTGGCCCGCACCGCGGTGTCCGACGCGCTTTTCCGCGGCACCTGGGCTGCCAGCGGTGCACCGGCCGCGGGACGGTCGTAAAGACCCCAGCGCGGAATGCTCTGATAGCGCGGGGTCGGGCCGAGCGACGGGCGGCGGAACCGTGGCGGCGGCGCCGGTCCGGGCCGGACCGCAATCCACCGAAAGCCCGTGCGCGGTTCGACCGCCTCGCGGTGGGCTCGGTGCCGATCCCGGTTTCCCGAAACGGCCGGAGGCCGATCCATCGAGGGTGGCGGCGGCAGCAGGGCGCCGTGGCAGCGCGGGCACCATACGCGTCGGGTTTCTCGCACGTTCCACCGCGCAGCGCACCGGGAACACACCTGGATCACGGTCCCAGCCTATAGCGACGCCGCCGGCCATCCCGGCGCGCCGGTGACCATCTCAGCCGGCAGTGGCGCGAAAGTGGCACACAGTGCCGAATGCGCCAGGGTTGGCTTCCAGCAATATCCGGCCTATCCACAATCTCCACAGGACTATCCACACCCTGCCGTATCGTCAATTGGCCGCTGAACAGTGCTTTTCTGGTTCACTGTGCTGCAGGTCTGTGGATAACTCAGCCCAGGTTCCGATGCCGATCAACAGGCTCCGGACCGGTCCGCGAATTGTATTGGCACACTAACGGGCCACGGCCGGTCCGCGACTCACCGGTGGACACGCCGATGCGCGCATCGCCACCTGAACCACACTGACGCGGACTCCACCCGAACGGATTGAAGGCCGGCCGATCGCGGGCTATGATCGCGGTCTCGCCTTGGCATTGTGATTAATTTCACTGGCCCATACTGAGGCGGTCAGTTGAACATCCAGGCCAGGGGGTTGCGATGACGTTTCAGCCACTCGATGCGGGCTCCACTGCCCCATCGTCATGGTCATCACTTGCCTCGTCATCGGCCATGGGCTCATCGGCGGCCAGCAGGTCCTACCTGATGGCCGCCACGCGTGCGGGCGTCATCGCGCTTATTCTGCTGGGCATTCTCGCCCTCGTCGTCTTGTTGTAAACCGGGACAGCGACGCGAAACGCGCCCCCAAGGCCCTGACGTCGCTGTCGCCTCCTTGCGGAGTGCGCGGTCATAGAGCAAGGTGATGCCCGGATCACACCGCACAACCACTAAGGACTCTCGTGGCTGACTACACCTTGCCGGAATTGGACTGGGATTACGGGGCGCTGGAGCCCCACATCTCAGGGGAGATCAACGAACTGCACCACAGCAAGCATCACGCCGCATACGTGGCGGGGGCCAACGCCGCTGTCGCCAAACTCGCGGAAGCGCGTGCCAACGATGACCATTCCGCCATCTTCCTCAACGAGAAGAACCTCGGCTTCCACCTCGGCGGCCATGTCAACCATTCCATCTGGTGGAAGAACCTGTCCCCCGACGGGGGCGACAAACCCACCGGCGAACTTGCAGCCGCCATCGATGATGCATTCGGTTCGTTCGACAAGTTCCGGGCTCAGTTCACGGCAGCGGCAAACGGCTTGCAGGGCTCGGGCTGGGCGGTTTTAGGCTATGACAGCCTCGGCGGGCGGCTCCTGACGTTCCAACTCTATGACCAGCAGGCGAACGTGCCGCTGGGAATTATCCCGCTTCTGCAGGTGGACATGTGGGAACACGCTTTCTACCTGCAGTACAAAAACGTCAAGGCCGACTATGTCAAAGCGTTCTGGAACGTGGTGAATTGGGCAGACGTGCACAATCGCTTCGCTGCAGCGACCTCCCAAACCAAGGGCCTCATCTTCGGCTGAGAGCCGGCGAATCTTTCTCGCCGTGGCACTCGTGTCGTGTTGAGTGCCGGACTCCCCATAGGTCATGCTGGATGTGAACCCGTCGCGGAGGCGAGATGGAGAGCAACCCAGGACGCGCGGTTGAGATCGCGCCCTTCCATTCCGGTGGCGCCCTGAAGGGCTTCGTGGTCTTGGGCCGCTGGCCCAACTCCACCAAAGAATGGGCCCAACTGCTGATGGTCGCGGTGCGCGTTGCCTCGTTGCCTGGCCTGCTCTCCACGACAACGATTTTCGGAGTACGTGAGGAGTTGCCGGAACGCCCACAGCCCGGGACGGTGGGGTTGGTACTCGCCGAAGGCACGGTCGTGGGCGAGACGGCGATCGCACCCGGATATTTCGCCGGAAAACACCCCCCCGCCTTGATCATGTTGCATCCGCCATCGGAAACCACCCCGTCACTTCCGGAGTGCTCGGGCGCAGCGTCGGGATGCCTGCTGCTGCCCGGTCTGCCCCACCTCGGACTGGAGCACCGTGCCGCATGGGTGGAAGCGGAGGCGGACGGCACGGTGACCGGGATGGTCAGCCGGGTCGGAGTGGACCCGATCAGCCACCCGGACACCGCGATCCTGGCCATGCTGCTCGCCGCGTGAACCAAGCGTCTCACCAGCCTGATAGCAGACTTAAAGTTGCCTGAAGGTTTCCAGCAAATAGTAATTAGTAGCGCAGCGGTGGGGAACGTCGGTTGCCCCCATCGATGAATGGCGCCGCATCCCGGCGTCGCGAATCGGGGACGCGAATCGGCCGCCGCGCCCCGACCGAGCGGGCATTTCTCAGCTTAAGCACAGTTTTTTGGGTTCCGATCCGGAACGTTCGCGCCACCCAGACCCAAGGCGAAACCGCACAAAACCGAACCCGACGGTCCTAGGGGGAGTTTGCGCTTGGCGTTTTGTTCGCGACCCGCTACATTGAACAGCAAACACGTAGGGGACCTATTTAGCTCTTCTGTTCGCACTCTGGAGGTCACATTCGATGAGCACCACATTTTCAGCCAGGCTCAACAGGCTGTTCGACACGGTGTACCCCCCGGGTCGTGGCCCACACACGTCGGCAGAGGTGATCGGCGCGCTCAAGGCTGAGGGCATCACGATGTCGGCGCCGTACCTGTCGCAACTGCGGTCCGGCAACCGAACCAACCCGTCTGCCACAACCATGACCGCGCTGGCCAACTTCTTCCGGATCAAGCCCGAGTACTTCACCGACGACGCCTACTACGAGAAGTTGGACGCCGAACTCACCTTCCTGGCCAGCATGCGCGACGATGGTGTCCGCCGGATCGCCGCCCGGACGGTCGGCCTGTCGCCCGAAGCACAGCGGGACGTCGTGGAGAAGGTCGACGAACTCCGGCGCCGGGAACATCTGGACGCCTAAGCGGCCTCAGCGCAGACTGGGACTGTCGGTAGCGAGACTGCGATACTGGCGCGCGATTTCCAAGATCCAGTCCCGATCTGAGCAACTCAACGGCTGCCGGAGCCACCCCCGGCCAGGAAAAGCGGCGGCCGCGTCGGCGTGTATCCAGCGAGCGACGGCCAGCGCCTGCTCAGATGTGGTGGCACCGGCTTCCGGGTACTCCTCGGGCGCCGGAGAGTGCCCGGCCTCCAGACGCATGGCCTCCAGGTAGAGCGCATCCGAAATCAACGAAAGTTGTTCGGCCACGCGGAAAACCAGCGGGCCGCGCGGCCTGACTCCGATGCCGATATCCCGGTGTCGGCGCGCCATCTCCCGGCGCAGCGGCCCGATCAGGTGGAGTTCACGGCGCGCACCGACCCAATCCTCGACCGCGGGAAGCAGCGAGCCAACCGCGACGACGGCCATGGCGCTCAGCAGCAGTGTCGCCGCGGTACCGACACTGACAAGAGCTGTGGAGCCTACGGCGCGTATCACGAGGAACGCGCTCGCCCCCACGATCAGGGCGCTGCCGATGGTGAAGATGAACAGCGCCCGCCCGCGGCGGCTGGGGTTGGATAGGCGCATACCGACCCACGACACCAGGGTCAGTGCCAACAACACGTACAGCAGGGGAACCAGCCAGTGCAGAGCCGTATTCGCGGAGCCGAGATTGCGCGCCAGATATTCCCGAGGCGCCATCTCCGGCTGGCGCTCCCCGGCCAGGAAGAACGCCAGGGCCACCATCGCAATCAGCGCCCCGAAGCAGTACTGCATGACGGCACGCCGTCGGGTCACTTCGGGCTGCCGGGTCGAGGCGACAGAGGTGATCATCACGCAGCTTCCGGTGGCCGAGGCGACCAAGGCCACCTGACTGAGACCGATGGCGATGTTGGGCCAGCCCAGCGCGGTGTCGACGAGCAGGGTCAGCGGATACCAGTTCAACGCGGCCACCACAGCGAGGCTTCCCAGCGCGATGATCATCGCAGTGCTGACGACCGACCGGTGGTTCACCACGGCCCATCCGATCCGCAGACCGGTCGCCATACCCAGCAGGCCGGCAATGACCCAGACGGTCAACCAAACGCCTCTCCGAGGCGGACTTGGACGATCGAGGATCGGTCGCTGGGCAGTCGGCCGAGCCGGTAGATCAATAGTGCCGCGAAGTCCTCGGCCTCCTGCTCGATGTCCTCGCCGCCCGGACCCAGACAACCGGTGCGTTGGTTGAGCATGTAGCTGATCAGATCATCGCTGGCGAATTCGGCTGCTTCTCGCGCCACCTCGATGACCGGTATCCCGTCATGGCCCAGAACTAAATGACCCAACTCGTGGGCGAGGGTGCGATCGGCCGTGGGGAGGCCGTCCTGGATCAAGAACTCGTCGTAATCGCAGTACTGCCGCCACTGCCCCGACACGCCCGCCGGCAGCACCGCCACGCTCACTTCGATGCGCCGTTCCCGGTGCTCACCGACCGCAGCCACCAGGCCCGCAAGTGAGACCTCACCATGTCGGGGCGCCAGAGCGAGGACGTCATTGACCGCCCCGGTGACCCGGTTTGCGGTCACTGCAGGAACCGCGCGATGCCGCCTGCTCGCAGCATGTAACCCACCTTGGCCTGGCGGTAGCCGAGGAAGGCTCCCAGCGCGGTCATCCCGAGGATCCCCGCCAGCCCGGACAGTGCCAATGTGGCGACCTGAGCCATGTCGGCGTCGCGGAGGTAGCTCGGATAGCCCGCGCGGGCGGCGGTCGGCAACGTTCCGTCGCCGCGTCGGGGCGCAGGTGCCGCGGGCGAAGTGAACGCTTTCCCCGGGCTGGCCATGGCGGGTGCAGAGAGTGCATCGGAGCTCCGAGGGGATGCGTCCAGTGGAACGGTGGCCCGAGGGGGCGGGGCCGGTGCGAAAGGGGGAATCGCAAGGGCGGGCGAAGCCGGCGGCTGCACCGCAGAATCCTCCCGGCGCACTGCCGCAGTGCCGGCAAAGCCCTCGACGGCGGGCAGTGGGCGATCGGTGACAGTCGGATAGAGCACCGGTGACGTGACCGCGATTGCCACGCCGAAATGCCCCCCGTTTCCTGCGACCGGCTCAAGCGGCACCGGCCAGACCGGCCACGGTAGGTGACAGGGCCACTGGGCCGTCTCCCGCGGGCTTCCGGTGTCCGTGGGCGCACCGACGGACTCGCGTACTGCGGCCCGGCCGGCCGGCCGACGGTAGGTGACCGCATCGTTGGGGCGAGCAACCGGCGACTGGCTTCGCGCGCGAGGTTTCCCGCCGACCTCGTCACCGGATTGAGTCGCACCCGCCGTGTCGCCCTGGGCTGGAGCAGCACCCACCACACCGCAGAGCACCGTCGCGGTGACAGCCCAGCTGATCACCGCGGCGCGCCGTTGCGACCGGTTCACACACGTCCCCTGATACGAGCGGGCACCGTGCGGCACCCGGGTTTGCGAAGCTTGTTCGATTGTGGCATACCCGCAGGTCGTGAAACTTCGGCTTGGCCTGGGAGATAGGGTTGCCTCGACCGGCCTTCGAGTTTCGTCCCACCGGTCCCCGACGACGGGAGGAAGCAGCGATGGGTCTGTTGTTCAAGCGCAAAAGCCGGGCGACCCGACGTGCAGAGGCCCGCGCCCTGAAGGCCAAAGCCAAGCTGGAAGCCAAACTTGCCGCCAAGAACGAGGCCAAACGCATCAAGGCCACCGCGGCGTCCCAGGGTAAGGCGATCAAGGCCCAACTCAAGGCGCAGAAGGACAGCGACCGGGCAGCGGTGAAGGTTGCCCAGACCCAACTCCGCACCAAGAGGGAGGGCCGGTTGCTCTCGCCCAGCAGGGTGCGCCGGACCCTCGCCGTATCCCGCCTGCTGGCGCCAGTGGCCGTACCCCTTGCCTATCGGGCGGCGATGGCGGCCCGCGGCGCCATCGACGAACGGCGCGCGGAGCGCCTTGGCGTGCCACTGACCGCACTGGGACAGTTTTCCGGACAGGGCGGACGTCTGTCGGCCCGCATTTCAGGAGCCGAGAAGACATTGCATCTCGTGGCCGAGAAGAAGCCCGCGGACACCGAGAACGCCTATTTCGTGGCCGCGATGACTGATCGACTCAGCGCGCTGGCGGCGGCGGTCACGGCCGCCGAAAATATGCCGGGACAGGGTCGGCGCACTGCCCAAGGCGCCATCAGCGACCAGCTCGACGGCATCGAGGCCGACCTGATGGCCCGCCTGGGGGTGTTGTAGGACGTGGCGGTGACGGGTTGGCCGCGGGCGGCGTGGCGGCGGATGGTCATCGCGGCCGTTATCGCAATCGGCGTCGTCACCGGTATCGGTACGGCCCGTGCACACACTTCCCTGATCGCCTCGGACCCACCAGCCAACGCTTCCCTGAGTGCCGGTCCCGGGCGGGTAACCGCAACGTTCAACGAGCCGCTGCAGACCACATTCGCCGCGATGACCGTCGTCGGCCCCGACGCAAACCTGTGGACGGCGGGAGACCCCGAGATCCGCGGCGCAACGGTCGGAGTTGCGGTGCGCCCACTCGGCCCATCGGGTGAGTACACGGTGAACTACCGGGTTACCTCAGCCGACGGCCACGCCGTCTCCGGCTCATGGTCCTTTACCGTGACGACGCCCGGCACGGGAGCACCGGGTCCTGGCGTGGCTGATCCCCCAGGATCCGGCCAGATTCCGTTGTGGCCGTTCATTGTTGGAGCAGCAATCCTGATCACCGGAGTATCGGCCTGGGGGGTATCGGCCCGGGGTCTTCGCCGACGCTCGTGAACGCCGCACCTGCTCAGGGACGCGACAGCAACCAGGGAAACCATCCAGAAGAGGAGCGCTACGTGGCAGATTCCGAGGACCAGCGCGACGACAGTGCCGGTGCGATCCCGCCCGCAACGCCGAAAAAAACGACACCGAAGAAGGCGCCGGCGAAGAAGGCCGCTCCGAGAAAAGCTACGGCGAAGACCACGAAGGGGACCGCAGCCAAGAAGTCACCGGCCGCGAAGTCGGCCGCGAAGAAAATTACGGCGGAAGCCGGCCCGAAGGCTTCAGCGAGGACCACTCCACCAGTCCAGCCGCGACCGCCGGTCGCCACCGGGGCACCGACTGGGGCGCCGCACTCCGGCTTCGGCATTGGGTCCGCGACCCGTTTTCCACTGGCGATCGGCCTCGGCGCGGTCAGCCTGAGCGCGCTACTCCTGCGGCGACTACGGCGCCGCTGAGGCCCCGGACAGCCGCCGCGTTGGAAGTCCCGCGTGTCAGCACCTAATGTGTGCGGGGTGTCGGATGAGTACCCCCCGGCGAAGCCCACTCTGCGCAAAATGGCGCTGCTCTGCCTGTTGGCCGGCGTACTCACCGCCGCATTGCTGTTTCCGATCGCCGGCGGCCTCGGCATGGCCAGCAATCACGCCTCCGAATCGGTGACCCAGGGTTCGGCGAACATCGTCGGCGGCGAGGTGCCGGCGGTCTCAACGATGCTCGACGCGACCGGGAACCCGATTGCCTGGATCTACTCGCAGCGCCGCTGGGAGCTTCCCTCCAATCGGATCGCCGACAGCATGAAACTGGCGATCGTGTCCATCGAGGACAAGCGCTTCGCCGATCACAATGGTGTGGACCTCCAGGGCACCCTCACCGGTCTGGCCGGTTACCTCAAAGGGGTTGGAGACACCCGCGGCGGGTCCACCATCGAGCAGCAGTACGTTAAAAACTTCAACCTCCTGGTCAATGCTCAGACCGACGCCGAGCGGCAGGCCGCGGTGGCCACGACGCCGACGCGCAAACTGCGGGAGATCCGAACGGCACTGGCGTTGAGTAAAGCGCTCACCAAGCCCGAGATCCTGACCCGCTACCTCAATCTCATTCCGTTCGGCAACGGCGCCTACGGCATCCAGGACGCCGCCCGCACCTACTTCGGAATCGACGCGGCGGGACTCAACTGGCAACAGTCAGCGTTACTGGCCGGCCTGGTGCAGTCCACCAGCTCCCTGAATCCCTACACCAATCCGCAGGGCGCCCTGGATCGTCGCAACCTCGTTCTCGACACCATGATCGAGAACCTGCCCGAACGCGCCGACGAGCTTCGCGCCGCGCGGGAACAACCGTTAGGTGTTCTGCCGCGACCGAATTCACTTCCACAGGGCTGCATCGCGGCGGGGGATCGCGCCTTCTTCTGTGACTACGCACTGGAGTACCTGGCGCAAGCGGGTATCAGTAAAGAAGATGTCGCTCGCAACGGCTATCTGATCAAGACAACTCTGGATCCTCAGGTGCAGTCGAGCGTCAAGCAGGCGATCAACTCCGTCGCCGCTCCCACGCTGGACAGCGTTGCCAGCGTGATGAGCGTGATCCGGCCGGGTAAGGACGCCCACCGGGTGCTGGCAATGGGTGACAACCGTGGGTACGGACTCAAACTTGAGGCCGGTCAGACCGTGCAACCGCAGCCATTCACCCTCGTCGGCGACGGCGCGGGATCGATCTTCAAGATCTTCACCAGCGCCGCCGCACTGGAGATGGGAATGGGCATCAACGCGATGCTCGATGTTCCGCCGAACTTCCAGGGCACTGGACTGGGTGACAGTGCCACCAAGGGATGCCCACCCAAGACGTGGTGTGTGCGCAACGCCGCCGGCTACCGCAGCCCGATGAGCATGACCGACGCCCTCGCACTGTCGCCGAACACCGCGTTCGCGAAACTGATCCAGCAGGTCGGCGTTCCGCGCACCGTCGACATCGCGGTGCGCCTGGGCATGCGCTCCTACGCCGATCCGGGCACCGCCCGCGCCTACGTACCGACGGGCGACGAGAGCCTTGCCGATTACGTCAAACGCGAGAATATCGGCTCCTTCACCCTCGGGCCCTTCGAGGTCAATGCCCTTGAGTTGTCGAATGTCGCGGCCACGTTGGCCTCCGGCGGCATGTGGTGCCCACCGACTCCCATCGAGGCGGTGCTGGATCGCAACGGCAAGGAGGTCGATGTTCCGACCGCCGCGTGTGAACAGGTGGTCCCGGAGGGGTTAGCCAACACGCTGACCAACGCGCTGGCCAAAGACACCACGATGGGCACCGGCGCTGCCGCAGCCGGTTCGGTCGGCTGGGGTCTGCCGATGGCGGGAAAGACGGGGACCACCGAATCCCACCGGTCTTCGGCATTCCTCGGCTACACAAACCAGTTGGCCGCGGCCAGTTATGTGTTCGACGACTCCCCGAAACCCTCTGCCCTGTGCGCCTTCCCGCTGCGCAAGTGCGGCGGTAGCGGGAATCTCTACGGCGGAACATCACCGGCCCAAACCTGGTTCCTGGCAATGAGTCCGATAGCCACCAGTTTCGGTCCGGTGACGTTGCCACCCACCGATCCCCGCTACCTCAACGGCGCTCCGGGCAAGTCAGTGCCGGTCGTGGTCGGGCTGAATCTCGAGGCCGCACGACAGCGCGTCAAAGACGCAGGATTTCGGGTATCGGATCAACCGGCTGCGGTCAACAGCACCGCGTCGCGGGGAACCGTGGTCGGCACCAGTCCGTCCGGCCAGGTCCTTCCCGGTTCGGTCATCACGATCACCACAAGCAACGGCATCGCCCCGGCACCGCCACCGCCGGTGTATCGCGCCCCGATTCCCCAATACGACCCCGGTTACAACAACAACTACAGCGATACGTACAACGAACTCCCCTTGCCACCACCGCCGCCACCGCCACCGGTTGACGCCCCGCCTCCGGCCCCAGACGTGAACATCATCGAAATCCCGGGCTTGCCCCCGATCACCGTGCCGGTCCTGCCGCCACCGGCACCTCCGTTGGAACCACCACCACCGCCACCACCGCCGGCGTTCGAACCACCACCGCCACCGCCACCGCCACCACCGCCACCACCG
>Ga0247840_10000283_pt1 | contig 106056 bp, 122 predicted proteins | sample LaCruzMarch2015__FD_192404 | JGI IMG/M metagenome (GOLD analysis project Ga0247840, IMG submission 192404) | Freshwater microbial communities from meromictic Lake La Cruz, Castile-La Mancha, Spain - LaCruzMarch2015_17m | ecosystem: Environmental > Aquatic > Freshwater > Lake | place: Spain... | reverse complement strand
CATGGTTTTTGTTATTAAATGTGCAATAACTGGTAGGTGTTTATATTCAATTATAGCAGTCTTATCTTCAGTTTTTTTAACAACGGCATCCATATTGAGCTTTTTAGAAGCAATTGTCAAGCTATCTGCGCTATTCCCGAGTTTATCAGTCTTTGCATATTCTCTAATTTTATTAAGAGGGATATGCGAACCATAGAAACGACTTATAGTTGCTAAACAAGCTACGCCACAATCAGTCAAATCTTTTTGCTTTACACATGGATATTTCATAATTCCACCTCTCTTTGCTTGAGTTATTTTATAAAATGCTGGCATGCTAAATTTTACATATAATTCTTATAAACTTTTAATATTAAACATTGATTTTACATTATTTTCACAGAGAAAGAGTTAAGACAGATCATTTTAAGTATTGATTGAAATTCAGTATTGATACATCCTTCTAATTTGTTGAGAACCTTACGACATTAAATGTTATGAACCTGATGATTGGCTTGTTAAGTCCTCGTTTGTTGACGATAATTTAATACTGCACTTGGTTTTATTATTTTCTTCTATTCTTAACGATAAATTTACCTAACTTTTGACCGATTTCCCATGCATATTGTGCAGTCCAAACAGCGGCACCAGTTAATGCAAATGCCTCAATAATAGCGCCACCGTTTATATTACGTGCTTCTGTATTACTAAGTACTTTGAATTTATTCATGTTTTACCTCCTTCCAAAAATTATTTTTTAAAAATTTCAATCAAAAAATCCATGTTTCTGGGTTAACTCCTTCTCTGTAAAACTAATGTATTTATCTCATTCTCCTGCTCATCAGTGGTAGATTTATTATCCGTTTTCTTTTGTTGTCAATTTCCTTTGTAGGCAATGTTACTGCTTGAGTTTCGCACCACTAAAAGTGTTATACCATGCCTTTGATTATTTTCATAAACACCAGTATTGTCAATACTTTTTATCCAATTCCAAAACTAATATTTAGGCCGACCTCGACAGTTTTGAATAATTTCTTTGTACACGGTTAATACCCCCATTTTTTATATTATCACATATTTTCTTACATGCTCCGTTTTTTATAGTTTACAAGGTGCTTGATTTTGAATATATTAGTTTATTGTTAAAACAACCATTGATATAATATTTTTTGCAAATGTCAATTGTCGTATGATTCATCTACAACTTCATCTTCTTCCAATGCTGCAACAATAGCTACGTCAATTAAAAAATCGCCAATAGGCTTATCAAAGTCTAAAAAATCACCGAATATGCCATTATTCTTTTCCATTTTTAACACCTCCTTGTTTGTTAATGTTGATTGTTTGTGATTACATAGTAGAGAGCCAGTTCAATATCTATTTTCTGTTTTTTCCATCATTAAAGCCTTTCTTTTGGGGGACTAACAAGTTTAATTAAAATTTTAAACCACCCCCGGAACATAGCCGATGTCTTGCGATGTTATTACAAATGCCTTTACAATAGCATTAAACGAACCCAGTAAAATACTTCATTATTTGGTTTCCTCCTTCCAAAATGTTGGTGACTTAGTTAGCGGGCTGACTTCTTTTTTATCAGCTCCGCTAAAACCCGCCTAGCCACCCTCACCCCTTTAAACACTGCTATTTTCATTTTGCACGCCTCCTAAAATTTTTTATACTATGATTATATACCTTCATACTCTGTATATCTCAAAAGCAAAACACGCTATTATTATTCCTTTGTTTTATTTGACATCTCTTATGCAGCGACTACTATCTCGCCTGAGGTAACTTCTGAGTATGCATAATCAATTACAGTATCTAATGTCAGTAACATTTTGCCGTCATCTCTTATCCTCTGAACGGTAACTAAAAGTTCAGCCCCAATATTAAATAAGGAAGGAAAATAACTGTCTATTGATTCACTTACCTTCAAGATAACTCCGGTTGTTAATTTCTTTATCACCTTTGCTCTTACTGAATCGCCTCTTTCAAATCCCATTGTGCACACCTCCTTTCTATTAACAGTATATAGCAACTGGTATTAGCTCAATATTATTTAATGCAAAGTTGCGGGCTAATTCAGTAAACTTTGTTATGTAGCTTTTGTCGCTGGTTTTCTTTAATGCAAAATCAATTAAAATTATCGTTAAGCCTGTTGTGGTAATTTCAACTGTATATAACAGCCGAATCTGTAATTTATTATCTCTTGCTTTGAAAGCATAAAGGTTGTTTTTGTAAACATCATATTTTACAGTTTCATCATTGAAAATTTTCCCAAACTGCGTGCCGCTTTCTTCGTATGATCTGATGCGTGTTTTTAAAGTGTCTAAGCTTTTGTTAATAGATTGTTTTATTGTTCTTTCACATTTAAAATAAGTCTTGCAGGAATTTGCTACCTGTATGCTTATTTCGCAGTTTTTCATAATTATTTCACAACCTTTCAAATTTGCAATTTCTTTGATTAAATCTTATGTGCGACATGAGCTTGAAATCAGTGAGCAGGTGTGATATAATTTCAATCACTCGATATTCTTTTTTATAGCTTAATTCTAACAAAATAAGAAATCATTAACAACGGTTCTTTTTAGGTTTGTTTTAGGTTTGTTTTAGGTTTGTTTTAGGAAGCAATAATTTTTCACGTAGGAGGCATTATAAAAGTGAGAGTTAACCAAGAAATAATTAAATTTGTTATTGAAACAACAACAGGACTAAAGCGTCAATTATTTAAATGTGCTTTTGATTTTTTTAAATTGAGAGAGGATGCCGGAGAAACTTGGGCATTTTATAGAATGGAAAATAACGAAGACAGCGGATTTATAAATGGAACAAGAGTAGTTGGGAATGCTGTAATATCTAAATTCAAGAGTGATTATCCACAATATCTTGAAAACTTTATAATGGGAATATCCCTGAAAAATAACGCCAAAGAATTATGCAACACATTTTTAAATACCAAAAACTCTTTTGACAAAGAACAAAATTGTTTATTGCTTCATCATTGCAATCGTCTTACAGAAGATGACGATTTGTCTCAACTCGGATTGAAAAAGTTTATTGCTAATTTAGTTTATTTTGCAATTATCAATGAGTTTCCGCTTGATTGGGATTCCCCCGCCGCACAAAACACGGATAATAATGCCACCAAAGCTGATATCTCTTCAGAAATGCAGCAGGAAAATGGCGAAAACAGTAGTGATAGCTATGAAATAGAAAGCAAGTCGAAAATATCTGCTACTGAATTTAATTTGCTTCCAGACTATCTGTTAAATACACTTCATTTGATGTTCTACGTTACGCAGCAACAAGCTCCATCAAAAAAGGAGCTTAAATTGGGCGGAAATGTTGAGTTTGTCAACTGTACTTTTTCACGCTATGCGTTTATTGCTGCCTGTGACTATTTTGATGCCTCCAACGACATCAAAGCCTATTTGATGGCAGATACAAAAGCTATTATGCAAAATATCAGCGAATGCAGCAACAAATCTATTAAGAATTTGTTTTTAAAACAGATTGAGATTAATATTGACGGTTTTAATAGACACCAAACCTTTCATTTCATTTTTAATAATCCATTGGAAACCTTCGCTTTGTTGAAACAAGAGATGGAATATCGAAAAATGAGCGATATGTTTGATTTTTCCGATAACGATGTTATATTGGATAAAAAAACAGCCACGCAGAAAAAGGTGTGGACTGTTTTGCTTGACATATTTCATAATTGCAAGGACGAATTCCACAATTGCAACGATATTTACAAGTTTGAACTCAACTCCACCTTGTCCAAATACTTGTATGCAATATCCTTTGACGAGTTTCCAAAAACCAACCCAGAAAACAAGGCAATGGTTATAGACGGCATTCAAACTATGCTTCTTAAACGAAATTATCATCAAAGTTATTTTATGATACTTGTTGAATTCCGGCTGGGCACAGATGAATTAATTCTCCACTTTGAATATGAGGAAGATCGCTTGAAAATAATATGCCAAGTAGCAAGTCTTATGTTTGAGGACGAATCGGATAGCTACATCTCCGGGTTTTGGCAAAAAACAGTCGAGTATTTAAATAAAACACATGAAAAACCAAGCACTGCATTGCAAAAACTAATTGCCGGCTGTTGCATGGACGGCTTCGTTTGGTCAACCTATCTATCAAAGTTCCCAGCTAAAAATGCAGGAAATATAAGATTTCTTATTTCAAAATGTATTGAAAAGCACAAAGCCGACAAGCTAATAACGACCCTGTGTTTTTTTGACAAACAAGAATACTATAAGTATATTTTTGATTCATATGACAGTAATTATAATATCAACTTAATAAGATTTTTGAAAAAGATTATTATATGTGAAAAGGAAATTAACAGGAATCAAGCAAAAAAAACAATCGACCTATTGAAAGTTGTTGAAACACCTGAAAAAATCAAAAAATTACTGAAGGATCGAAGGCTTGACAAAAACAAGAATTTCCCAGACGACTTTTTGCGATATTTAGGGGAAGAAACCGTTCTACCTACCATATCGATTGAGAAAAAAGAAATTGATACCCTTTTTGCACCCAAAACCTTCCGCTTTCGTCTTTTGCAGGATAAGGTTGAAAAAGACAAAGCCTTATTCAGTAATAATTATTTCAGAAGCAACTTGAAGAAAAAGCTAGTGGCGTACAAAAATGGCGTTGTTCATAACAATGCTGCAAGAAAGCTGTGCATTCAATTTTTAGCAACCCAAGAGAATTACTATGAAATCAGCGATTTAATTACAATGTGGTTTGATTATGCAATCATCAAACAAACCGATAAGGCGTTTTTTGATATTTGGAAAGACTTTGTCGAAAAAATTAAGCAATTATCAGTGAACCCATCGGTTAAAGAAAAATTAAAAAGCGAACATTATAAATCATTAATAGAACATATAGAACAGATAAGCAGCAGGGAGGAATTCGCAGCGTATCTAAATGAGCTATTATATTTTTCGATACAGCAGGCTGTTTCTATTGAGAATCTTGACCCCGAAAATATGTTTTTTGTACTCTGTTATTTGTTCAACAAGAAAATAGGGCTTGACAATGTATATTGTGAACTGATTGCAAATAGCGACGCCAGCATGAAATATGAAAATGGAATTAAAAAATTATGCAAGCATTTATATGAACACATTAATCTGCAAAGTCTTCAAATATATATGGAAAAATTGGTTTCGCATCTGTTGTTTCACGAAAGGTTCATAACTCTCTCCTTAAGCCTTAGAAATCAACTGATTCATTACGCAAAGAAATTGCCGGAGTTTGTGTCAGAGTATAGAACGGTTGAAGATTATTTGTCATCCCCCGAGGTTTGGTCCGATTTGGAGGATAGCATTCGGATGGCCATAATTTCAAGGGCGAGTGATGCGTTTTTGGATTCGCACCCATGCGTAAAGGACTATGCGGCATTCACGCTTGGCAATCTGAATACAAAAAAGCCCAATAAATCAATTTTGGAAAATACATATGGATATAAGGTTCGCAATCTCTATTACCACTTGATTAGCGTGAACAGACATAATCCTATACAAAGTGCACGTCTATGCTGCTTTGTGTTATCCGAGGTTTTTTCGTCATTGGATGAAATGAATCATGGCAACACCTTTCCGTTAAGAACGGATTTTGAATTAAAAACCTTTTTTTGCAAATCCATGCATAAGGCAATGTGCTTATTTAATTGCACAATTATCTTACGAAAAGATTATAAACTTCAGCCAAGAAACACAAGAAATGTTTTGCTCTAAATACAAATGCGAGGATTATTTTAACTTTATTGAAAGCATTGTCAAATCACAAACCTTCCCTGATTGGTTAGAATATAGATTTGCAAGCGATGATATGCACAACCTTTCTGACAGCGTAACGCCGATAGAAATAAGCTTTGAGGATATTGATGCCGACTTTTACAGTAATATAGAATTAAACAACGAAAACACCCGCTATATTGAGCGTTATGAAAGCATAAAAAATTGTCGTGAAGATTGCTATCGTGCGTTTCCAATCACTGTGGAAAAAAGCAATAATACGTTTTTGCTAATTGACGGGGCAAGGACATACGATTGCTGGAGACGGATTTCCAAGCAACGTTTTTCAACACCGCCAAAAAAGGTTCTGGCATATGTTTTTAGCATCACACAGCCGCCTCTTTCAGAAAAAATCGAGCCACTACTTGATTCTTCCGTGCCAAAAAGTGTATATATCGGAAACAATGCACAAAAAAGAATAAAATACTTGTACAATAAATTCCTCAAAAAATATGCTGAAAACAAAATCGCATATCGTAATTTTGATGCAAGTAGGTATACTGCGAAAAACTTATTCAACGCAAAATGTATCGATAAAAAAATGTACAATAAGCTTGTTTCCCTTTCGCCAATCATTGACGGTGCCATAAAAAATGATTTGCCGACGGATAAGGAATATTTTTACAGAAATATAATCAAATATTTCTCAGAAATAACAGGTGATGTTTATAGTGAAATCCAGTCAGGGTAAATCTCATCATAATAATCTATCATACTGGGCGTTTTTTCATTAAGAACAAGACGCACTTCATTCGCTTTATTTAGCCACCCTAATTTATAGTATAGGACGGAAAGATTGTGATAATATCCCATATTAGTTTGGTTAAGTGAAATTGCTTTCATCATTGGTTCAATTGCATTTTCGTATTCTTCAAGCGAGTAATAAGTTACACTCAAACGATATTGATATGGTGGATAATCTGGTTGCAAACTAACCGCTTTTGAATGGTCATTCAAAGCATCTGCATATTTATCAGCACCTGATAAACGATAGGTTGAACCTCTGCTCGAATAATACCGAGCGTTTTCTGGATCTAATTCAATAGCTTTTGTTTTATCTTCAATTGCCGAACTAAAGTTGTCGATTTTACTAAATTGAATACCTCGTGAATTAAAGTAAACGGGGTTATTTGGTACTAAAGATATTGCGTTTGTCAAATATATGATTTTTTCATAGCGATTTTTGCATTTTCGGGCTAAATTATAATATTTTTGTGCTTTTTCTTCATCAGATATTGTATAATCGTCAATGGTAAACAGTTCCGTTGTATCAGAAGTATCTATTTGTTGAATTATGTCAGAAAAATTATTTTTTAAAAGTTCTGAAAATGAAATACCTCTTGCATCACTTAAATAATGTAAAAAACGCCGATATCGTTTTGAAGAATTTTCTCAACAAGTTTAAGTTCATCCCTCAAACCTGCCGTATTGGTTGAGTTACCTTGAATATTAGTTATAAGTGAATTAATATGTTCTTTTTGTTGTTGCCAATATTCAATATATAAGTACTTCCCAGTTGGGCTATATATCGAAGCGCCTACTATAGAATTGATATGGTTTTTATAGTGTTTTATGTCACTGTCATGTAAAACTATGAAAAGGAGGTTGTTAAGATATGAGTCATCTCTTAGAATTTCTCCAACTTCAAACATACAGTTAGAGGACTTCAAATAGCTGTCGCTTATAATGGCCAAAACAAAATCATGATTCTTTAAAGTTTTCATGAATTCTTTAAAACTTTCCTTATATTTAACATCTCGGTCATATCTTTAGAATTTTACTCGATCTTTAAAATAGGATGATAAGGTATCTTCAACAATTTCAACAATTTCAATATCTGTTGAAGAATAGGAAATGAAAATAGTTGTTTGTTCATTTGTAATTGAATTACTCATAATATTCCCCCCAAAAATAATATTGTTTCCTTTTTTGTTTGACATAGTGCTAAATTTTCTATATAATCTATTCACAGTATAACAATAATTTCACTAAATTACAACATAAATTATACCATTTTTTGCTATTATATTTGATATTTCTACTAATCTTAACTTGTTCGCAAATTAAGAGCCACATTTGCATAAGTAGAAAAACTATAATTATGCTTATACAAATATATTTTGGAGCAACAAAAAAAAACACCCACCTTGGACTAAAAACTTTAGTCCAAGGTGGGTGAATAATATTAATATCGCTACTTTTCAATTTCCATTCCATTCTTAAATGCAAACACAATTTTATCATCAAGTATCCTTACTTTTTCAACCAATGAAACCCACACCCCCTCATCAAACTCCGTCAGAATTGTTTTTTGCTTTGCCAAATCCCTTATAAACACATCAATAAGCTTTCTCTTAGATATGCGTTCCTCACGTCTCAACTCAATATCAGCAATACAAGCCTTTACTTTTTCATACCTTTCAGCAAACCCTTTATATTTCCCCATATATTCTTCCTGGCTAATAGGTGAGTGGGCATTTTCATCAATATACTTTCTAGTAAGCTCTGCAACAACCTCAAGCTCCTGCTGCCTTTTAGCAAGTTCGGCATCAAGTGCCGAGCAATCGGTTAATGCCTTCTGAACCAGTCTACAGTTTTCGATAATTTCATCTCTGCTTTCAAAAATCTCATTAAATGCAAGCAGAAATTTATTCTTGATTTCTTCCTCCGTAATATGGGGAGTGGAGCATTTTTCATCGTTTTTGAATTTCATGTTGCATTGCCAAATAGTGCGTTTGTATTTGCTTGTACTGTGCCACACCTTTGAACCATAATACCCACCACACTCTCCGCATACCAGCTTAGTAGAAAAAATGTTATTACAGCTATATTGCATCCCTAACTGTTTTCGCCTTGCAATCTCTGCCTGAACCAACTCAAATTCTATTGGTTCAATGATGAAGTCATGGCTCCGCTCAACATAATATTGAGGAATTTCACCCTCATTCACTTTTTTCTTCTTTGTAAGAAAATCAACTGTGTAGGTTTTTTGCAAAATTGCTGAGCCTCTGTATTTTTCATTGGTTAAAATACTATCAACCGTGCTTTTATGCCAGTTTAACTTACCAGTAGGGGTAGGTATTTCCACTGCTGTTAAGTGGGTTGCAATTGCTGATGAGGTTTTGCCTTCAATAAAAAGCTTGTAAATAAGCCGTATAAATTTTGCTTCTTCTTCAACAATCTCTGGCAGCCCGTTTTCACCCTTTTTAAAACCAAGGAACCGCTTATAAGGCATTGAAACCTTACCGTCTGCAAAGCGTTTTCGTTGACCCCAGGTTACATTTTCACTGATTGAACGGCTTTCTTCCTGAGCAAGTGATGACATAATTGTAATAAGCAGTTCACCTTTGCTGTCGAGCGTATAAATATTTTCTTTCTCGAAATAAATCTCAACACCTTTTTCCTTTAACTGCCTAACAGTGACCAAAGAATCTACCGTATTCCTTGCAAATCTGCTGACCGATTTTGTAACGATAAGGTCTATCTTGCCATTCAAGGCATCGGCAATCATCCGCTTAAAACCGTCACGCTTTTTTGTATTGGTTGCTGAAATGCCCTCGTCAGTGTATACATCAATAAACTCCCATTCAGGCTTTTCCTTTATATAGCGAGTATAGTAATCAACCTGTGCCTCATAGCTTGTAAGCTGTTCTTCGCTATCGGTCGAAACCCTGGCGTAGGCTGCCACTCTCTTTTTGGCAAGCGATATATTCTGCATATGCGTAAATTTATTTATAGATGCTGGTATAACTGTGACAACTCTAGCTACGCTCACTATAAAAACCTCCCTTGTTTAGTGCTTTTTCTCGGGCCTTTTGCCTGGATGCCCCATTCCAACTCTCTCGCCTTGAATTATTTTCCCAAGTGCGTGTAATTTCAGTGCCACCTTTGAGGTGGAAAATGAGGATATTATTCAGTGGAACATCAATATAATCAACCATTCTTTCAAAGATATTCTCATCAAATTGGTCTATCCCTAAAACTTCGGCAGAAATATCAAAAAGAATGGTTTCAGGTATTTGTTTAGACTGGCAGTACGCTTTGCCCTGTTTATTGAAAGTGGGACACATCCAAATATACCGTTTATACTTTGTACCAGCACTACTTGCTCGCCTGCAAAAAATTGAATTACAAATACCACACCTAAGCTTTCCTGTAAATGGATATGAATTGCCGTTAGCTTTGTTGTTGCAATATTTATCAGCACGAGCTTTCAACTCTTTTCGAACCATTTCAAAAGTTTTCGTATCAATTATTGGTTCATGGGTGTCGGAGACTGAATACATAGGCAGTTCACCATTGTTATCAACCTGCGTTTTTGTTAAATGATCTTTAACATAGGATTTCTGAAGTAGCAGGTTGCCAGTATATTTTTCATTTCTAAGCATATCTGCAATTGTTGAATCACTCCACCTTCCACCATTGTAAGCCTTTATACATAAGGAATTAAGTTTTCTCACTATTGCATTTTTGCCCATTCCCAAAAGGTAATCTGCAAATATCATCCTTACAATTTCAGCTTCTTCTGGCACTAATTCTAATTTAGAATTAACAAATCTGTAGCCATAAATTCTGAAGAAGGTAGGAATTCCTTCCTTGAAATTTTTACGAATACGCCACTTGCAATTTTCGCTTACCGATAGGCTTTCTTCCTGAGCATAGGATGCTAAAATCGAAAGCATTAATTCACCGTCATTACTTAAGGTATGTATGTTTTGCTCTTCAAAAAATACATCAATTCCCAAGGCTTTTAATTCCCTTACGGTTTCAAGCAGTGTAACTGTGTTCCTTGCAAAACGGGATATTGACTTTGTTACAACCAAATCAATCTTACCGTTACGGCAATCCCCCAGCAATCTGCAAAACTCCTTACGGTTATCTTTTGTTCCTGTAAGTGCCTCATCTGCATAAACACCGACATATATCCAACCTTTATGTTTTTGAATATAGTCACTGTAAAAGCTGACTTGGGCAGAAAGCGAATGAAGCATATCAACTTTACCACTCGATACTCTTGCATAGGCAGCAACCCTTATCAGCTTAGGCACAGAAAGTGCAGGAAAATAAACCTTTTTAACAACTCTCTCCAATGCAAACACCTCCTCGTATCACACATGTTACCATACATTTTAAGTATCTATCAAGCAATTTGAGCGATATATACTACACGAAGATATGCTGTATTTTTCGGCTATAATTGTATCAATTTCAGTGTATTCTTCCTTATTAATAATGCCCTCAGCTACCATTTTTTCAAACAGTGATACTGTGGTTTTATAAGCCAGTACATTCTTAAATAAAACGTCACTCATAACTTCACCGCCATAGATTTGTGTTTGCCATAGCAAAACCTATTGCAAAACTTACGCCTTGAATTTCCATAGCTTTCAAATTCGATGCCACAGTAACCACAAGTGAAATTGTAGACGGCTTTTCGGTTTACATTTTCCGAATGGGCATTCCACCAAGTCATACGGCAATTATCCGAGCAAAATTTACGTGGTTTTGATTTAGGCATTATCTCAAGCTGTTTACCGCACTTGTGACAAAACGAGTAGCTCTTGTTATTTGCATTAGTACCAATACCACCCAGGTTATTTCGTCTACAAAATGACTTAATTGTATTTATAGACAAACCAAGCAACTCTGATATTTTGGAGTAACTCACACCTTCACAGCGAAGTTTTGAAATCTGTTCTCGTTGTTCTTTATTCATCTAATTCACCTATGCTTTCTGAAAGCAAAACAAAGCCTTCAATGTATAGCCACGACAGAGGGTAAATGTAAGCATTTTTTTTGCAAAAACAATCCTCATAAAGTTGTAATAACCTCATGAGGATAATTTTATTGAAATATTAATTACACTCTCCAACTTCTTAATCCATAAACCATTGGAGTAGCTTTTTGATATAAGTCATTTTTTTACAAAAGAAAACACCGCCCCAAGAATTTATCTCGAAACAGTGTTTTTATATAATTATTTTAATTTTCATCTTTGTTTTTAATATAATTAACTTTTTCATCATCATTGGCAGTTCTAACGGTAAACTTGCCACAGTCTGGACATTGCTCTACATCAGATAACCTTTCAAAGCAAAACTTGCAATTATCACATACATATATCATTATTTATCCTCCATTAGCAAATCTTTCTATGATATTATACAGTGAAACACCTAAAATGTCCATACATTATTTAAGCTTTTCTGCCACCTTTTGAATTAACAGCCCTGTATATTCGTCGCTGACTTCCTTACTGTTTATGTATACAGAAAAGGTACCCAATATGGATATATAGAAAATGAAGATTGCAAAATAGTGTTTTTTGCAATCTTCATTTGTCATTGGCAATATTTGATTTATCCAATAAATACTGGGGTTTCAGGTAATCTAAATGAACATTGCAAGGGGTGTCCCTCATTTGCAATGTTGCAATGTTGCAATGTTCATTTTAGCGATATTATACAGTGAAACACCTAAAATGCACATACATTATTTAAGCTTTTCTGCAACTCTCTGAATTAACAGCTCTGTATATTCACCATTTACCGACTTACCATTTACAGCATTTTGCACCCAATAATCAGGAGTATTTATAATGCCCTTTGCAACAAGAACATTAACAGCATCAGCAAGTGACATAAGTTGTGGTTTTGTGAGTTCATTTATTCTCTGTTGCACAGCCCATCTGAAATCATCAACCGTTTTACCATATTCAGCAAAGTAGGATACAGGGTCAGTGTGATTTGTTTCATGCCATTTATCCGAAACATCGGCATGGGACATAAGGTTATCATTAGTAACTATAGTTACACCTATCTGCTCTATGAAAATATCCGCAAATAGTTTTACACCTGAATCCCATACGGAGTTAAATTTATCTTCATCATATTCTTTTGGTCTACACAGCTCAACACCAATCATACTTAGATTTGCAGTTCTTCCTGCGTGCCATGAAACCTCATTGTATGGAATAAGCTGAATTACCTCGTCCCAGTCAACCACCGCTTGAACTGATGAGCCTCTATTTTTAGCGTTCCAATAGTCAAAGTGGTTTTGTGCCGTTCCTCCTGGGTTGCCTGTTTCATGTACAACAACGCCCTTGGGTTTAAGTTTTGTTCCAGGGCGGTTGAATTTAATAAGTTTTACTGTATAATTCATTTACTCATCATCCTCCATTTTATCTCTTAATTGTTTTAGCGCATCTCGTATGGATTTTGGTAATGGCAAATCCATGCTCGCCCAATTTTCTATTATGCTTGTTGCTTCAATTACAATGTAAAAACCGATTGTTGCGCCACGTAGCACTAAACCTGTGTTCATCAATCTATCAAGCAAACACGCAACAGCTACTATTATGTAGATTCCGATTTTACGCACAATGCCCTTATAACCTATGTCCGACGATAGCTTTTTGTTATAGCCAGCCGATAGGACACCCGTTATAAAATCAATTATCGTAAGTGTTATAAGGATTTCAAGCAGCAAATCCCATCCACCCAAAAAATATACAGCTACCGAGCCGATAGCTGCACCTACGCACTTTAATGCTAAAATTATTGTTTTTAAATTATCCATATTCCAAACCTCTTTTCTTCTATATTATATATTTCATTACCACGTTATTGTATATGTTACCTTCATTGTTTGAGAACTCATTTTTGCCACAGGTGTAGCGAGGTTATTTACCGAAAATAATAATGGTGCAAATAAGTTAGCACCAAGCCTTGCTGCCCCTATATTTGAGATGAAAGCCATTAGTATTGCGCTTTTTTCAGGATACAACGCACATACACTGTCCATCTGATAAGTTAAACCGTTGCCACCCAATAAATACCACTTATATAGGTTAACGCCGTCATATAATGCAACACTGGTGGGGTTTGAATTGTACCAAAACATAATAAACTGGTTATTAAACTGTTGTATACGTTGAACACTCCCACTTGGAACAGTATAATCTTCAACATATGCTCCTGTTGAGGCGTTATACTTCCGTATAACATTTGTTGTCCCCGAATATATAAAAAGATAGCCATTTACAATGCCAAACCGTGGATTTGTATCAAGTGTTTTGCTACCTGTTAAAGTTATAGATGTTAACTCTACAAAGGTTTCACTATAAGTTTTTAGATATGCAGCCTTTGTAGAATTGTTATACAGAACACCATAAATTGTGCCATTTATAACACAAAGCCATAGGTATTCATTTGTGAGTAACGTTTTTGAATATGAGTTTGTAGCAGCACTTGTTGGCATTTGTGGTGTTTGCAGAAAGCCTAAAGCTCCGTTATTTGGCGCTTCAAATATTCTAAGTAGCATTGTACCATTGTACCCATCTTGAAAATATATCTTTTTAGCATCTGTTGAAAATCCCGCCATATAAATTTTATTAGTGTTCGTAAAACCATAGAAATCAGTAGCCCCATACATTACTAATTGTGAACCTGTAATTGAATCTAATTGAAAGCTTGCATATTCACTTAAGGATTGATACGTAGTAGTATTGTTATATCCATAGTTGCCACCTCTATCAGTTGTAAGGCAAATGCTGTTGATTGTTCCATTAGCTTGATTTGTAGCAAAGTCCCAAACACGCTTATACCCATTAGTAATGCTACCACTTTCAGTTATATTGTAGTTCCCCCTTGTTGTATCTGCTCCTGCATACGATGTTCCTGCATGACCGATACAGTTGCCACCTGTGATAAAAGTGGTATCAACACTTTCTGTTTGAGGTGTATCAAAAAGAATTACACCTTTTCCAAAAATAGATGGCGAGTAATCTCTTGCAACATTACCAATATTACTTGCAATAGGCGGAAAACTATAATTCCCTATTACCTGCTCCATAAAGTTTTTATAAGCGTTGGTAATTATATTTGTTTCTTCAGCGTTATATATTTCCTTGCCCTGTTCGAATAATTGTATCTTTGTAGTACCTTTTAAATTTATAAGCCATTCCCCATTTCTATTTTGGTACAGCTGTTACTGTCCCAACAATGCTTTTAATATTAATGTTTAAATTAGGTGTGAGTGATTGCGGGGTATATGTTTCACTTACCCCATCATCCATATATCCTGATGGCACGGCTGATAATTCTTCAAATAAAGTGGGTAATATAACAGTTAAATTATTAGGATTAATTGCTGTTGGAACATAATTATCTGATAAAATAATCATTCTAAAATATGGGCTGTTTTGTTGCCCGATGTTTAGTCCAAGTACAAAACCTCTTTCAAAATCATCTATATAAATCACCTACTTTGGATTATTAAAATACGCAACATTGAAACTTTGCCCTGTTGTGGTATTAGTCATAGTTGTTATCATACCGTTTGTGTCCTTTGCAAATGTATAATCATTTACACTGCCATCTGCATATGTTGTTGTCATACCATTTTCGTATAACTTTAAATCTGTTAATACCTTAGTTTCGGTTGCTCCTGATGGATTGTTTTTGATTATACTTTTAATTAAAGATTCTTGATTGTTTGCCATTTGCACAAGCTTTTTAAAGAAATCCACACCTTGAGCCGATTTCGACCATGTTATACCACCCATGCCGTTTGGAAATAGCTGTTTCATTTCTACATTTTTAGTTAGCCGTTTGCCATCAAAGTCAGATAAGCTTATTCGCTCAACTATATAATTACGAACTCCGCCTCCTGGTTTTGTAATTCCAATACAGGGGATATTAATAGTTTGCATTTGCCCCACCTGATAATCAAGCACATTAAAGGTATCAAACTTTAATGTCTTAGGCTTAGCCTTACGTTTATCCAGTATCTTTTGGCAATATGCCTCAGCCTCAACTTTTGTTGTAATACTTGGGTTATCAACGCTGCAACCGTATACACCACTACCACCATCAAGGCTTGCCATATGTGCAATCTCAGCATCATCCTGTTTAAATACAGATGTTTCTTCCCCAATATCACCTTTAAAAAATACCTTATTTGCATAGTTTTGCAAACTCGTTGATACCTCTGGGTTGCGGAAATCTACAATCATTTGGTAATCTGTATCTATGTCATACATATCAAGACCGTTATAACTGTAATATTCCTCATCAAAATACAGAACTTTAAGCTGATTTATATACCAATTTGCATTACTGTCCTGTGCCAATTTATCAAATATATCACCAATGGACATACAAATAAACTCTTGAGTGTCATCATAGTGTTTACCATCAATTACACCTATTTCTACAAACTGAACACCCTCTACTGCTAAATACGTAGTAATAAGGTGCTGAATTATTTGCTTTGCAGTTATATATTCAGCCCCATCAGGAATATCATATGTTTCTGTAACGGTTCTACGATATGGTATAAATCTATATCCGTTAGAGGAAATCTGCACTTCTAACTTATCACTATTAGGGGACATCTGCTTAATACTAGGTTTGCTATCAATATGCCCCTCAAATAGCATAATAGGTGTACCATTACTGCTTATTAAATCAACCTTTATAATTTCCCCTTCTTCTGGGACACCGTCTGTTATTTTCATATTATATAATGTTACAGAGCACGTTTTGTAATGGCTTGAATCCATATCAATCTTTAAGCTTTTGGGTTTACAATACTGCGTTTTATCAATTCCACCAAGTGATATTTTAACCATTCACAAGCACCCCTTTTCGGCTGAGTGCCTCAACAATTCTATCCACAAGTGAATCTATATCATTTTCATCCCTAATTTCATTGCCATGTATATCAACTTTTACAGTTTGATTAACAGTTTGGCGAGTAATTACAGGGTCATTAGATAATTGCATTGTTGCAACATTACCTGCATTCCATCTTTGGTCTGCCCAAAGGGAATTAAGCTGTGCAATCTGCTCGGGTGTTGACTTAGCAAGTGCCTTAGCCTCGTTGTAGCCAGACACACCTTTTTTTATTAATTCTTGCAAAAATGCAGAATCAAGACCGTTATTTTGTAGTGTAGAAATATTACCCTGCCAACTTATCATTACATCTCGGTTAATACTCATATTTTTAATTAACCTTGATAGGCTTATTGTTTTACGCTCAAACCTATCAAATAACCCAACAAATTGTTGTGTTGTATCTGTTGCCTGTTTTAGCTTTTCCATATATGAAACAACCGCATCACGAACGTTTTTTATTGCATCTGCCACTTTATTATTTTTATCAGCAAAGCTATTACCAATATCAACTGGTGCAATATTACTGCCTGAAAAAGCTGGCTTATATGTATTTTCAGGTTTGTATGTACTGTTGCCAAATTTATCATTATACTGTTTACGAATATTATACGCATCCTCTATTTCCTTATTTGCATCATCCACAATACGCTGATTTTCCTTAACAACGGAGTTATAATCAGTGGAGGCACTATAAAATACTGGCACACCATTTGGAGTATAACTCATTTCACGGCTTTTACTATTCTCACCATCAATCTTTTTTTGTGCATCGAGGAGCCTGCTTGCTGCCGCCTCTGCCTTTTTCTCTGAGGCTTTAACTAATATTAATTGCTTGTAAGCACTAATTGCATCATAAACAACTGAAACCTGTTTTGAAAGTGCACCTGTTTCATTGTTAATTTCAAGTGATAAATTTGGAATAACTTGATTTAGCTGACTCACTATTTGTTGCATACGTTGTTTTTCTACAACTGATTTCCTAGTATTATTTGATAGTGATTCAAGCTCTGGAATAAGTCTTTCTACAAGATACACCTGCCCAAGCTGTGCATTAGCAAGGTCATCTGCCTGTTTTCGGTTTTGCTCTGCCTGTTGTGATTGTTTTATATATTCAGCACTTAAATCACCTTGCGCCTGTTTATTTTGCCATATTGCAGCAGTAAGTGCAATTACAACACCAATGCCAAGTGCTATCCACCCAGCTGGTCCCATTACAGCAAGTGCTGCCTCACCAAATGTATATAACCCAAATTGCCACATTTGAAATGCAAGTACAGCAGTTTTTATAAATCCAATTGTAGCAGTAATTGCAACTTGCACTGTTGCAAATATACCAGGCAATGCCCCAAGCCCTATTACCATATATCCTAGTGATGTTAACATCGGGCCAATTACAGCTGCAAACATTACAATACCAATTATGCCACTCTTAGTTGCATCGGGTAGTGCTACAAAGCTATCAATTAATGCCCTTAACCTTTCCGCACCTGCCTTAATCATTGGCATTGATGCTTTTACTGCCTCAACAAATGAAATGCCGAGTGGTTCTATTGCATTTTGAATCTGATGCTTTAACTTCTCAAATTGTGATCCTGCTGTTGCAACATCCGCCGCCGCAAGTGAAAGGCTGTCACTGTTATCATTAAGTGCCTTAAATAATTCTGTTAATTCGAATCTATTTTCCCTAATTGCACGCATCATATCATTAGCTGAGCGAGCACCAAAAATATCAATAGCTGTTTTCATTGCCTCAGCATCGTTTGGTGCGTTTTTAATGTTTTGTATTGAACCTACAAATCCACCTGCAATATCCTTAACACCTGCCTTGGACATATTAACAGCAGCCCTACGCATAGAAGTAAGTACTAGTTCAGCATTAACACCTTCTTTTTCAAACTTACCAATCAAGGCTGCCGCCTCACCAAAGTTTATACCCATAGACCTAAGCGGAGCCCCGAAGTATACAAGTTGTTCCATTAATTGTTGTGAGCTTACACCAGTTAATTGTGTTACCTTATATAATTTATCTAGTGTTTTTGTCTGCTCTGCAACGGGAATACTCCAATCACCAAATAATCTTGTGGATGAGCGTATGGTTTCATTAACATCACTTCCAGTTAATTTGGCAAAGCGTAATTCTGACTTTGCAAGTTCCTGCAAGGCTGTACTTGTTAAATTGGTACGCTGATATAACTGAGCAACAGCAGAGCTTACAACATCAGCTCCCGATGAAACCGAGGCATATACTTCTTTAAAATCACTTTTTAGCTGTTGAAATTGCCCACTACTTGAACCTGTTTTACTACGAATAGTATTATATGATTGCTCATACATCTCACCCGTTTTATATATACCTGTTCCTGTTGCAACAATTGGCGCTGTTATAGCAGCAGTAGCTCCAATGCCAACATTTTTAATTGCACCACCAATTTGTGCAGTCTGTTGTTTGAATATCTGCTTAGGTGCATCCTTTATAGACTTATTTAATTTTTCCTGTTGTAGTTGTAAATCCACAAGCCTACCACGAAGGTTCTGTGCCTGTCTACTATCCTCACCATATTTCTTGGCTTGGGTGTCCAATTCGGCTGTGGTCTTTTTAACCTGTACCTGTAAAAGCTGTTGTTGCTGTTTTTGCATCTCAAGTTCTTTTTTAAGATAAGTAGCACTCCCTACAGCTTTTTTACTCTGTACTGACCATAAATCTAATTCCTTACGCAATATTTGTTGTTCCTTAGTTGCCATCTGCATAGTTTTTGTATATTGGCTTGCATCAGCTTGAAGCCGAAGAAGCATCGTCCTTGCTACCGCCATAATAGTTAGTCACCCCACTCTTTTATTGCCTTATCAATTTCATCATAGAACATTTTTTCAAGTTCATTTTCTTTAGCTATCATAGCAGGGCGAAGCCACGGCTTAGCCTTTTGCCTCGAAGTTCCATACTCTGCAAACTTACCATAAAAGCTTTCAGACCTATCACCCTTATCTGTACCCACGACAATAGACTTACCCTTGCTACTATCACGAATATCACCAATTTTAATATTTTCCTGCAATTTACCAGAACGCCTTTTAAGCACACGATAAACATTGGCTTTAGATTCATCCTGCAAAACCTTTGCACCTTTTACAAGGTATGTATCAATTGCCACATCAGCCTTTTCACCAAGCTTTTTAAGAGTTTTTATAGTTGCATCAATTTGGGCTTGATTATCTTTTGACATTAATTCCAACCCCCATTTTTAGCAGCGTTTTTAGCCTTATCATATTTATCGTCCTGCTGGGTTTCCTCATCACGCATACGCTCACATATACGAAAGTACGCTTTCCATTCCTCTAATTTCCAAGATGGCAAGGCAAGCACATCATCAACATCAAGAATATGCAATGCTTCAGCGAGGCTATATGCAAAAAACCTTATGCCTCGCTGTTGGAGTTTTTTTCTAATTCCTCCACATCTTTGTCCGAAAGTCCTGACAGCCTTTGAGCCACTTCAAACAATTTATCAAGCGCAGATGCAGATTTTGCACCCAAGACTTCAACATCGCCATCAGCAAATATGCGGTTTCCATCTTCATCACAGATTGTTTTTACCAGTAGCTTTGCCCTAAGGTTTGCACGGTTCATTTTAACATCGACTTTTTTCCCATGTTCACTAACAATAAATAGCGACTGTTCGTATGAATCACGCTCTGCTCCTGTTAGACCTTTTACAAAAACATCAACATCCCACTCTGTAATATGCACCTTTTCCTTTGTAATATCTTGTGTGCCAAGAATCAACCCTCTTAAATCTTTACCCATTATATTTTCCCTCCAATTTATGATATTTGTTCATTTGCCGAAATAAATCCGACTGTCGCATCCTGTGGGTTACCAACGGCTGCCTTTATTTCTTCCTTCTCAAAAAGTGCTAATACTATTTTTGGCTCTGTTCCCACCGTACCGCTATCAAATATTATATATTTTGGTGTAGCGGACAAAAGTGCATCTGTAAAGAATGTATCAGTCACATCCCACTTCGATATTGTGCCATACGCATACTTTTGCATTGGTAGCTTTCGTTTATGCGTATCACCAAACCTTGTAACATCACCAACATCAACACCTTTTCCAAAACTAAACTCATGTGCTGTAACGGCTAATGATTTCGGTATATATTTTCCGCTTATTGTAACAACATCTTCATTTCTTGCAGTTGTAAATATAACCTTACCAAGTAGATAATTGACTTTAAAACCACTGCTACCTTGGACACCATTTACCTTAACAACAATAGCGCTTTCGCAGTCAAGAAGCCGTTTTGTTTCATTATATATTTGATAGGTTTTATGGTCTTCAGTCATTGTATTTTCGTCAGTCATTGTAATTGGCTCGCCAGTTACATAAACAGAAGCCTGTTTTCCTGCTACCATAATTCATCACACCCTTGCTGGAAGTGCTACTGGAGCACCGTTTCCACTTAATTTTGCAGAGAATGACTGCTTTGAAATATCTGCTTTCCAATCAAAGCTTTCTATAATAACAGGAATTTGTGTGCCTGCAACAGTTGTACCTTGTGGATATATGCCAATATATACTGTATCACCTGGTTCTAACAACACCTGCCCTGTTGTATCCTCTGGGTCATAATGCCCACTAAGCGAAACATCACTGTCTTTAATGCCACCCATTCTGCGTTTATAGTCATCACCAAATTGTGTTATTTCTAATATTTCGCAAAGTTTGTTATAACCTGCATCATTTACACCATTTATTTTATGCCCCGTACTGCCTGTCATTTGGGCTGTATGAACCCATACCTCGTTTAATTTGCCTGCTAATTCCGACATAGCCAACCCCCCTTAAATTTTATCTGTATAAAATATCCTAAACTCCAACAGCACACTGTAAAGTTCAGTTTCATACTCATAATCATCTATCTCATTTTCTATTAATACTGCTTGTATATTTATTTCACCAATAACAGCAGAGAGATTTTGCAATAACAACCTTAATATTTTTGCTGTTTCTTTAACTTCGGTATATGTTTTTGCATAACATACAAATTGATAATCAGGGTATGCAAAACCAGTATCTCCACCCATGCTATGCTCAAATGTTCCTGCAATTTTCTGATATGTTACAGCAGGGTATATAACTTTCTGTGGCAGTACCAGTGGATATATTCTACTTATGCCATTTGCCTTAATATGACTTACCAATGCTTCTTCTATATGCATCACAACAACTCCTGACACATTAATTGTAGTTCAACATGCCTTTCTTCCACGTCAATAATGGCATTAATTTCATAATTTTTATTGCCATACAGGATTCGCATATCTGCTGTAATACTTGTTCTATACCTTATTGTAATCCTTACTGTTGTTTCTGCATTTTCCTTTTGTGCGGCAAAAAACTCTCTGCCCTTTATTGGCTCAACCGCTGCCCAAACCGTAGCAATATCTGCCCATTGCTCCGTTTCCTCACCAAATGCATTAATCGTTGGCTGATTTTGTTGTATTATAACTCTATGTCGTAGCTTACTAAACATCACCAAACAGCCTCCCTATATGGTGCAAGCAGAGAGTGTACCACCTCTGGCACACCCTCGGTTGTTGCATTCCTGTTTTCATAAAAATATCCAATAAGAAGAAGTTCCGCCTGTTTTATGCTTGGTGGTACTTCATCGGGAATAAGTTTTCTAATATAATTCTCACAGTATTCCTCGGCAAGTGGTATAAGGCTGCCGATATATGTATCGTCATCAGTTATATCCACTCGCAAAAATAACTTTGCCTCATCAAGCAATATCGGCAGACTCATAGCTTATCACCTCATTCTTTATCTTCTATTTTTGTTTGTTTGTTAAAGCAGCTTTTGTAGCAGGAGTTGCAGTTATAGTTTCAGCATAACCTGCATCTATCCACTGCTTTGCAACAACCTCATCAACATCAGCTTCTTCCCCTGCATAATAACTAAAATCAACACCCGATAATGATACTTTAAGCAATATTTTCATACTACACCTTCATAGCCATTACTTTTACTGATTCAGCAAGGGTAAGTTTACCGTCTACACGCTCTGATGCTTTGAAACCTACCTGACCATTAACAGCATATAGCTCATTTAACCTTTGGAAAGCTCTGCCTTGACGGTCTGCAATCCAATAATTTGAGAAGTCACCAAAAGCTATTACCTTTGCAGTAGTAGCAATTGTTGGCATAAACACTGATGTTTTTACTGGTCTATTTAATATAGTGTCAGGTTGCCCTGCCTGAACAGATGGTTGCCATAAATATTGCCCTGTGCTATCTTTAAGCTTGCGAATAACCTTAACAGTGCTGTCATTTAATAACCAAGCTGAATTATTTCTGTACGGCTCTCTTAGCGAATAGTACAAATCTATAATTTCGTCAAAGGTAATAGCATTATTTACAGCTGTTGTTACACCAAGCTCTGCCATATTTACTATACCTGTTGGCTTGCCTGTACCATTTCCTACAATAAAGGCTTCCTCCTCAGCAGAACCAATACGTCTTGCAAATTCCTTTGCAATATATGATTCTAAGCCGAAAACACTGTCATTTAATAGTTCCTCTGAAATCTTTATCATTGTAACTAACTTATGAGCGCCCAAGGTAATCTGCCCAAATGCATCATCACTTTCTGCTATTGGAGCTTCCTCAGCAGTCCAAGTTGCAGTACCACGGGACGCAACCACAGGAATAATCTTATCGCCGAATGATGTGGTTATGGTCTTTGCAAGGGAACGCATAATGTTATTATCAACAAGCGATGCTATTAAAGTCCTTTCAAATTCATCAGGAACAAGGTAGCCGCCCTCTGCATCAGACCCTATTTGCAAAGCATTATATACCTCGCCGTTAGTACCCTTGCTACGCATATTCTTCCAAAATGCATCTTTGTATTGATTAGTCGCCCTGCCTGTTTTGGTTTCATTGTTCAAGTGATCCATTGGATTTGGCTTTATAGCTTGATTTATAGGCTTATTTAGTTCCATTTCCATTGTTGCTTGGCGCTCTAAAAGGTCAATTTCACGCCCCATTGCAACAATATCTCCCTCCATTTTTTCGTATGTAGCCATATCCTCTGCTGAAAGCTGTGCATTATCAACTTTTTTACCATCTAAAAATGCCTTGGTATTCTCCCAAAGCTTGGCTCTGTTTTGTCTCATTTCTAAAACTTTTGACATAATATAAATCCCCCTCTTATTTTATTAGTTCTAACCTTTTCATTAACTGCTTGTAATCCGAATCGCTGTTTTGCGGTATTTGCTCTGGTGCTTTCTTTTTAATCAGCTTGTTTGCAAGGCTTGCTACAACCGTTCGCTTGTCAAACATAAATGAATTGAAAGCAAAATCAGCCTGTTCATAAGCCTGTTCAGGCTTGTATAACATTTTATCTGCAAAGCCCATTTCAACAGCCCTTTTTGCACTGAGCCACGTTTCGGCATCCATCATATTAGAAATCTTTAGCCTTGACATGCCAGTTTTCAGCTCATAAACATTAATTATTGATTCCTTTACCTCATTTAGCATAGCAATTGCACCCTCAAAATCACCTGTTTCACCAAATACCATTGTTGCAGGATTATGAATCATTAGCATTGCACTTGGTGACATTTCTACACTATCACCTGCCATAGCTATAACCGAAGCTGCACTTGCTGCAAGCCCATCAACCTTGACCGTTATATTGCCATCATGCTCTTTTAGCATAGTATAAATCTGCGACCCTGCAAAAACATCGCCGCCCGGACTATTAATCCATACTGTAATATTCCCACTGCGAAGAAGCAATTCACTTTTGAATTGCTTCGGAGTAACTTCATCGCCCCACCAGCTTTCTTCAGCAATAATACCGTCAATTCGCAGTGTGTTTTCTTCGCATTTTACCCAGTTCCAAAATTTATTATTCATTGCCCGTTCCTCCCTTCATCGAATTATTTCCATCATACTTTTGTGTCCACATGCCAGCTTGCGATAATTTTGCAAAATTACCGTTAACGTGAAAATCGTCCCCACCATCTGCCGTTGGAATAAGGTTCATGTCCTCAAGCTCCCTGATGTTATTTACGCTCATCCAACCGTTCTGCCTTGCAACAGCGTAGCCTTCCATTCGTGTTTTGAAATCGCCACGAAGTAGCCCTTCAACCGCAAATTTAGGAAAATATACACCTCTTTCGTTTGGAAGCAAGAGGCTTTTTGCCATTGCTTGCTCCAAGCGAATTAGCCAAGGGCGAATAGTATATATAACAAATTCCAATGATTGGTTTTCTATATTAGAAAAAGTGCTACGCTCTAAATCACCCACCATGTGAGCGGGAACTCTAAACATTCTGCATATTTCAGCAATTTGGAACTTCCTTGTTTCCAAGAACTGTGCGGCATCAGGCGGTATACCAATAGGTTTATATGACATACCTTCCTCTAAAACTGCTACCTTATGGGCATTATTGCTCCCTTGATAAACGGCGTTCCAAGAATCACGTACCCTTGCTGGGTCTTTTACAACACCTGGATGCTCAAGCACACCTCCTGGGTTAGCTCCATTTGCAAAAAACTTAGCACCGAATTCCTCTGTTGAAAGTGAAAGTCCTATTGCTTCTTTTGCCATAGATATTGGTGAGTAGCCGATAAGACCGTCAAAACCAAGGGCTGGTATGTGCATAACCTCGTCCTTACGAAGGTTAAGTTCACCACTACTTGTTTGGTAGCAGTAATATATCTCGCCACTATCACCAATTCTGCCTACTCGCATACGGTCTGGGAGTAGTGGCCATAACTCTATAACATTGCCTCTGCCGTCACGCACAATATATGTGTAGGCATTACCCCATAATAAAAGATGACTCACAAGTGTTTCTCTAAACACAAATGAAGTCATTTCAGGGTTTGGTGCATCGTGGAGCAGATAATATAGCGAATGTTTATATGCCTTTTCCTTGCCAGTATCTGTGTAATTATATGTATGTAGTGGTAAGCTTGCGATAGTTTCTGAAAGTATGCGGACACAGGCGTTTACAGCCGTTGTTTGCATTGCAGTTCGTTCATTTACCGCTTTGCCCGATCCTGACATACCACAGGCATAAAGAAACCCACTAAAGAAATCATTAGTGGGGCTTGCTCTTGAATTAAAAAAACGTTGTAAAAATGGTACTTTCAAGCGCATCACATCCTTAAAAATGGGTAATAAAAAGCACCTTCAATTATTTTGAAGATGCTTCTGGTTTATTAAATTATTGCAATAAAGCTTCAATTTGTCTTTTGCCATGAAGGATACGCATTATTTGCACTGTATCACCTAATACTACATAGAAAACATTGTAATTCCCTATTGCTAAACATCTGTATTTTTTCTCTGATGCAGAATCTTCAAAATATGGACACATATTAGGAAACAATGCAAGTTTAGAAATAGCTTCTTCTATTTTATCTAGCATTTTATTAGCAGCAGTCGGTGAATCAAGCATTATATAATCAATTATTTCTTTTAAATCATTAAGTGATATTGGCGTATATTTTATTTTATACTGACTTTCCATTAATACGCTCCCTTAAATTCTGCATTGCTTCCTTATGAGGTATTAATTCGACTCCGTTTGCTATCTCCGCCTCAGCTTCAGCCAATTTGGTGCGTATTTCATTTAATGCCATTTGCTTATCATAATACTCAATGCTCATTACAACCATATCTCCTGTGCCGTTTTTTGTTAGAAATATTGGTTCTTGTTTAGCATGGACAATATTAGATAGTTCAGTAAATTTGTTTCTCAAATCCGTAAGTGGTCTTATAACTGGCATAAAAAAACCTCCATAAAAATATTATTACGCTGTAATTCTATCATAATTATGATAGAATGTCAAACGGATTTTTGAATTATTACTGAAAAAATTTTAAATAATTCTAAATACTTAAAATACCTCGTGTATCATAAACTGAACCACCTGTGTTCTCACATTTTATAGCCCTATCCAAAGCCATTATTAGTGCCACCGCACCATCAATTTTCTCGGTACTTTTTTCTTTATCAGGCTTAATATTACCTGCTGGGTCTGTTTTAATAAAAATATTATCCATATTCCACCTAAGTACAGGCTGTCCACCGTGAGCTATTTTTTCTGATAGAGTTAGTCGCATAAGATCCTTTGTTGGTCCATTCATATCCTTGTAGCCTTGCCCGAATGGCACAACCGTAAAGCCGAAATCATCAAGGTTTTGTGTCATTTGGGTTGCGTTCCAACGGTCAAATGCAATTTCCTTTATATTATATTTTGTATTGAGCTCCTCAATAAAAGCTTCAATAAAACCATAATGAACAACATTCCCTTCAGTAGACTTTATATAACCTTGTTTTTCCCAAGCATCATAATTAACATGGTCACGTCTTACTCTTAAAGGTATTGTTTCTTCTGGCAGCCAAAAGAATGGTAGAATTTGATATTTATCATCATCATCAAGTGGCGGAAATACTAATACCAATGCTGTTATATCTGTTGTACTTGACAAATCAAGCCCTGCATAGCACTCACGACCTCTTAGGCTTTCTGCATCTACTGTAAAATTGCATTTATCCCAAACATGCATCGGCATCCAACGTACAGATTGCTTCACCCAAAGGCACAATCTTAGCTGTTTAAATGAGTTTTCCTCAGATGGATTTTGCCTTGCATTTTCACAGGCAATAGCCAACTTTTCAGCATCAACAGTAACTCCAAGGCTTGGATTAGCCTTTTTCCATGTTGCAAGTTTTGTCCAATCATCATTTTCATCAGCAGCATAAATGGTGGGGAAAAACGTATAGTCAGTCTTTCTGCCTTTTAAAATATCCACCGCTTTAGAATGCATTTCATACCCAATACTATGCATATCATTACCAGCAGTAGTAATAAGGAAATTTAGAGGTTGCCTTCTTGCATCAGATGCACCATGAAGCATAACCCTTGCCATCTCCCTGTTTGCAACATGAAGCTCATCATATAAAACCGCATGAGGATTTATGCCGTGCTTTGAATACGCCTCGCTTGATAGAACCTGATAAAAACTATTCGTATCTGCGCAGGCGATACGCTTTTGTGATGCCATAACCTTGAGCCTTTTACTCAGTGCTGTAGATAAGCTAATCATATCAACCGCAACAGTATATATTAAGCTTGCCTGTGCTCTATCAGCTGCACACGAGTATATTTCCGCACCGTATTCACCGTCAGCCATTAACATATACAGCGCAAGTGCTGCTCCAAGCTCTGTTTTACCTTGTTTCTTAGCCACTTCGACATATGCAGTAGTAAATTGCCTATATCCGTTAGGTTTTATCACCCCAAATACATTACGAACAATTTCTTTTTGCCAAGGCAGTAGTTTGAAAGGCTTATTGTACCACTCGCCCTTGGTGTGCCTTAAACTTTCAATGAAAGCGATTGCATATTCAGCTTTATTGTTATCATAGGTTGATGTTGGCAGTGCAAATTTTGTAGGAGTAAAGATTTCGTTCTTTCTTTTCGCAATAACAATCGCCTCCTTCGAGTAAAATGAGCAACAAAAAAGGCCCCCAACTTAAAATTGAGTGCCTTTTAAAAAGTATTGCTTTTTGTTATCTTTCCCCAGTAAGTATAAATCTCGAATATTCCTTTTTATGGTATTCAATCAGAAAGTATAGTTCATCAAAGTTTTTAAGGTGTGCCTCATGTTGTACTTCTGCCGCCAAGAACATATTGAACTTACCTTCATTTTTTATAACAATAATTTGTTCGATTACCTTGTCTGATAAGATATTGCTCATAATTTTTACCCCACCCTTCTGTATCCTAAATCATCTTTATTAAAATAGCTATATCCGAGTTCAGAGCAGTCAGGGTATGTAACATTATAGCAATAGCAGAACTCACCATCTTTCGAATCCAACGTATAGCCACATTGTGCTATTTCCTCTGATGTTTTAAGTGGCATTGTAATTAGAACCATATCGTCTAAGGTGTTAACACCAATGTGCGTTATAACTGTTGTTTTATCTTCCACATACCTAAATGCTAACCTTAATACCTCATCGGCATCTATTCCTGCATTATTAGTATTTTTGAAAAATATATCTAAATAGTTTAATATGCCTTTGATTGCCACAGCATCACCTTTTACTGGTATAAACAAACCCATAAGTACCGCCTCAGCTCTTGCGGATATTTCATTTTTTGTCATTTTACAGCACCGCCTCATAGTAACATTTATCACCAAAATGGTTTGTTATGCGTTCAATTATATAATCACTATCAAATTGTTTTTCTTGTGCAATAATGGTAAGGCGAGGGTCTGAGTGGGTTAATGCAATTTGACCTTTGAAATTAAACGATGCGATATACCTTTCGCCAGTCTTTTTGCATTCCACATAAATCCAGTTATGAAAATCGTCTAAAGTGTCGTATTTTTTTAATAATTCGTAATTTGTCATTTTACCTTGCCACCTCGCAGACCTGCATAATTATAATTACCTTTCCTTATCTGTTCGTGGTCAGCCTCAACTGCTTTTTTGTAGTCTGGGTCTTGTCTTTCTTTGTCAGAGCACGAAATACAAATGCAGTCAGTACTAAACATTGAACAAATTCTCCCATTAGTAAGTGGGCCACCACAATGAGTGCAAGTAGTTCGGTTAAAAAAATCATCCATTATTATTCATTGTCCCTTCCTCGTATAACTCTTTTTGCACCATTAGCATTTCAACAATAACTTTGGTGTAAAGCTCATTGTGTACTTTGCGGTCTATTACATACAAATTGCTATATTCATCAAAAGAAAACCAAATATCAAAAATGCCAGTGTCATCGTCAATAGATGTATTAAAATTAACGAATATTTCTGTTTTTAAAATATCGGTATCCTTTTTGCCCCATTCCTTTTTAACCAAATTTGTCAATTCGCTGATTATTTCTTCCGAAGGCACAAATGCAAAACATACGCACTCTCCGTCCGAGCTTATTTCTACTTTTTTATCCATTATCGCTGCCCCCCATTAATTAGTTCCGAATAGCAAAATAGTAGGCTTAGTGCCTTCTTTTTGCGTATCATAAAATTCATTGTATCCAAGTTTAGGGGTCATATACCCTTCGGATAAAAATTGCTCATTTGCAATATGTGACTGACCATTCCCCTCGCTGTCAATGGATATTGCTACCAGTGCATTTGGCTTATTTAGTGCTTTTAAAGCTATAATAAGCTCCCTTACAGTAATTGCTTTCATTACATGGCTCCCTTCAAATATCTAACGCCACCGTTCAATTGTCCTGAACGTGTTTGTCCATCAAGACCTCAGCTATCGTTGAATCAAAATCATTAAGCAGCCCCTTATCAAAATCCCAAAAGCCAATCATATCTTCCAAGACTTCCCTTAGCTTTTCAATGTGTGGTTTTGAATCTTCCTGCCCTAATACTAAAATTTTCTCAATAGCTGTTTGCGTTAAGCCTCTGGCTGTTGCTATCATAGTTATATCGTTCAATTCTAATTTCCCCTTCGACTTTATTTTCGTTATCTTTGATACAACGCAGTATATTTGGGAAATTCACATTTTTTGCTTTGAACTAATATCCCTGAATTTCCGCTCCCTATTTGAACCACATACAGACAATGCCAGGTTTTATCATCGTCCACAAACATTAGATTAAGATTATCTGTAATAAACTGCCTTTCTGCTAATAAATCCGTGGAAAAGTTCTCGAAATCTATTTTACTTAACTCTATAACTTTTTCTACTATGTACTGTTTAGCACTTATTCTCTGCCGAACCTTCTCCTCCCTCAATTTCTCAAGTTCATCAATCCTTCTTGCATCTCTCAAAAAGTATGCAATTCCTGATAATTTTTCGTCCATTGCTAACACTCCCATTATTATATTACCCTGATTTTACAAGGCTATGGGTATATTAGCGTTAATTAAAGGTCATAGCCAGTTATATATAACTGTAAACTACACAAAAAATACAACATACTATTGTTCATATCAGCTATCTATTTCAGCAAGCTTTTTGCCTATCCCATATGCTACTGGAACGCTTATAGCATTGCCCGCGGTCTTATATAATTGGGCATCAGATAGCACGGATTGTGCTTCGAAAAATTGTTCGTCTGAAAATCCCTGGAGGCGATAGCATTCTTGTGGTACAAGCCTTCTTATTCTACAATTATTCATATCAATAACTTTTTTTGGGCCCTTGAAATCTGTTGCAAGAATTGCAGGGCAAATTTCATTAGTTTTTAGCTCTTCGCCATATGTACCACGGTCATTTATAATTGCAATGCCGTGTTGGTCTGAAGCTGTGATACAGTAACTTGGTGCATTTTTATCATCATTTATACGTCTACCATTTTGACGTTTATTCACTCTATCAGGAGTTAAAACAGGCATTACCTCAATAACACCGCTGTTTTGTGCAGTTCTGTTTACTATCCCTGCGGTTAGCCTTGCTGTAATACACCTTGCTGTATCTGTTATTTTTGATTTAACTGTAGATTGGTCTATGCAATATAAATTAGTATGCCTTCCTAAACCACCACCTTGACTTGTGATACAGGTAGCAATACCATCTGTATCATAAACCTTGTTACCCTGACAACCGTCAATTAGTATTTTAGGTTGTAAATTGCCACCAGAGCAAGTGCTAAGGCATGGTGAAATACCGTCCTCTGAATACACCCTGCGCATATGCTCTATCCAAGACGGCTCTGCAATATCCCCTATAACCTTGATATTAGCATTTGTGCCTTTTCTTGTGATAGGTAATATTTCGATGGGACTTCTTCCAGCAACACGTCTTTCAGCGACAATGAATATCCGTTCTCTGTTTTGGGGTAGATAATCTTTGGTGTTGATAACTTGCCAAGACGCATCGTACCCTGCTTCGTCCAACTCACACAGAACATCAAGGTAGTCAATTCCGACATTAATTGACAATAAATTCTTAACGTTTTCAATGATAACCCATCGGGGTTTATTTTCTTCTTTGACACTTTTGATGAGTTTAATAAATTCAAAATATAATCCACTTCGCTCGTCTCTAAGCCCTCTGCCAAGCCCCGCGGCTGAAACCCCTTGGCATGGAAAACCTCCTGTCCATATGTCTGCTTTGGGGATTTTATCGGTGTTAATTTTTGTGATGTCATTTTCAAACCACTCTCCATCTGTATTATACATAGCGTTATATGCTAAAATAGCATATTTATCTTTTTCGCAAAATCCAATGCATTTATGACCTGCAAGCTCTAAACCACTTCTCATACCACCTATACCAGCAAAAAAATCAAGGAAGGTCATAATTAAGCACCTTCCTTTGGTATATCAATATACTTTGTTTTGTTTTCGCCCCTAATAAGAAACACTTCCTTATCCGTTTCAACCTGAGCTATATACCTTTTTACTATAACATCACAGTATTTTGGGTCAAGCTCAGCCATGTAACATGTTCTGCCTGTCTGGTCGCTGGCAATAAGTGTAGAACCGCTACCACCAAATGTATCGAGAACAATATCCCCCTCTTTGCTTGAGTTCATAATTAACTGTCCACAAAGTGCAAGCGGTTTCATCGTTGGGTGTTCACCATTGCGACTTGGTTTATCAAACTTAACAACTGTTGCTTGGTTGCGTCCACCGTACCATGAATGACTGGCTCCATCTTTCCAGCCATAAAGTATTGGTTCGTGTTGCCACTGGTAATCTTGCCTGCCCGGAACAAAAGCATTTTTAGCCCATATCAAACACTGTCTAAGCTGATACCCTGCAAGTTTAAAAGCTGTCCTAAAATTATACCCCTCGCTGTCTGCATGAAAGACATAGATTGCCGCACCCTTTTTAGAAAACTCATACATTCTCGCAAATGCATCTATCAAGAACTGCAAAAATTGTTCATCAGACATTTTGTCATTTTGAATTTTTAGTTTTTCAACCGTTCCTCCTTGGTAGTCAACATTATATGGGGGATCGGTTAAAACTAAATCAGCTTCAATCCCATTCATAAGTTTAGCAACATCATCAGTTTTAGTGCTGTCACCACAAATTAAGCGGTGCTTACCCAAACGCCAAACATCACCTGGCTGTGTAATTGGTGTTTTTATTTCTGATGCTACTGCTTCTGCATCAAAATCATCTTCTTTTGTGTAAGGCTCACCAAAAAGTTCGTTCAATTCTGCAATATCAAAACCCGTTAGTGATACATCAAAACCTACAGTGTCTAGTTCTTTAAGTAAATCAGTTAGAAGAGGCTTATCCCAATCACCGCTTACTTTATTAAGAGCTATATTTAATGCTTTTTCCTTTTGCTCATCAATATCAAGCACCACACATTCTATATCGTTATAGCCAAGTCCTTTTAGCACCTTATATCTCTGATGACCGCCTACTATATTGCCTGTAGCCTTATTCCAAATTACAGGTTCTACAAATCCAAACTCCAAAATAGACCTTTTCAACTTCTCGTATTCTGCATCTCCCGGCTTTAAATCTTTACGAGGATTATATTTTGCAGGGTTAAGTTTACTAATCAATATTTTTTGTATGTTCATTTTTTCCCTCCATTCTTACAGCCTTTTCGCCTGTAAATTCTTCCCAACGCTTAATTGCTAAATCACAATAAACAGGGGATACTTCCATTGCATAACAGCATCTATCGGTTTGTTCTGCTGCTATAATTGTAGTACCACTTCCACTAAATGGCTCTAGTACAATGCCATCTCTATCACTGTGCATTTTAATACAACGCCAAGGAAGCTCAACTGGAAACATGGCTGGGTGCTGTTTCTTTGTCCTTACAGCTGTCATTTCCCATATGCCTGCATAGCCCCATTTTTTTCGTTCATCTTTTGTGAGACGTTTTGCAAATTTATAGCTGTGCCCAGCAAAAGCTGATAGCCAAACATACTCTTGGTCGTTATATTCTTCTATTTCTTTTCCTGCAAAAGCTGTAATATATTCATATTGCGGAGCAGGTTTATTTGTTGCCAAGTGGTATGGTGCAACACCTGAACTCATGCTTTGTTTTTTCCAAATCCTTATCCAAATAGGTCTAAATCCATTATCCGCAAACATCTGAATACTATAAAAACCAGTCGGCTCAATAAACTGTGTGCCGGTACATAACAAATCCACCATCTGCCAGCAGATAACATCAGCGTGCTTTGTTATATTTTTTATAACGACCCTCATTGTTTCAAGCCAAGGCTCAATGCCATCTTTTTCATAATTCTTACCAACCTCATCAGGTGGAGATGTTATAGCACATTGTGCATGCTTGCCACTCATTAGCTTTGTTAAATCCTCTGCCGATCCACTATCTCCGCACATAAGCCTGTGATTTCCAAGGAGCCATATATCTCCCTTTTGAGTAATAGCACCTGTGGCTTCAATATTCTCTTTAACCTTATCAACATCAAACTCATCTTGAACTGCATCTTTGGAATAAAATTTATCCATAAGCTCTTCAACCTCGGCGGCATCAAAACCAGTAACTGAAACATCAAATGCATTGCTGTCAAGGTCTGCAATAAGTGAAGCGAGCTTGTCTTCGTCCCATTCACCGCCAATTTTATTCATTGCTATATTGAGAGCCTTTTCGTTATCACTATCGACATCAATAATTATGCACTCAATTTCTGAATAACCTAATTCCTGCAATATCTTTAACCTTTGATGTCCTGATACAACATTACCAGTGCGTTTATTCCATACCACTAATTCTATGTATCCAAAGGTCTCAATTGATTTTTTTAATTTTTCATACTCTTTGTCACCAGGCTTTAAATTCTTACGTGGATTGTACTCGGCTGGGTTTAACATTTCTGACTTTATTTTTTGTATTATCATGTTTATCAAAGCCCCCTAGATCTAAGCAAGCGTTCCATAGGATCATCATCAGCAGGCGATCCGCCCTTATAATCTGACGAGCAGTTTTCCTTAACCACTTGGTAAATTAAAAACCAAATACTATTTGCCTGTTTTAAATAGCTCTGCGCTATTGGTACATACGGTGACTGAATTGGATTGCCAGATGTTGGGTGCTTACTTAAAAATCCATAAGTTGATATTGCCTCTTCACACTGAACCGCTCTTGCCACCGCCACAGAATATTGCTCGATAATTTGTGGGTTAATTAAATTTGCACAACCCCTTTCATTTACCCACTCCCATGTAGCCTCATATATTTCCTTTGCAATTAGCTCTTTGCCATCTCTTTGTTGTGCCGATAGATAATCTTTAGGCTTTGGCATCGTTACGCCTTGTATATCAGTTATCTCACCAAAATCTATCACCTTTATTTTTCGCCTGCCTAGATTGCCTTCTAAAAGTTTATCTGCTAACGCTTTCTTTTTATTGCCCGAACCTGCCCTTGCTCCTCCGTGTCCGTTTGCCACAATTATCACCCCCATAAAATTATAAATAAAATAAAAAAAGCCAAAAATAAAGTTAAACTTGATTAAAATTTGTTGAAAACTTGATTAAAACTTGATTAAAATTCATATTGGTATTTTTTGTAAACACCCACAGCCTGCATAAACACTGGGTTAATCGGCAACTTGAAACGAGCCCTATTCCCCTTCTTGAAACTGCGATTTTTTGCGTGGCCCTGGGCTGCGGTCATTTCATATCTGAATTGTAGGTAATAGACCCCGCCCTAGTGGGTCCTACACCTATTATTTAAACGCTTAGCAGGTTTCAACTGTTTTAATAAATATACTCACGTTGATGTTTCCTAGTTATTTTACTGTGACAAGATTTGCAGAGTGACACAAGATTACCATAATCATTCGTTCCACCATTTCGAATTGCAACAATGTGGTGAACCTCTGTTGCTGTTTCCAACCCACCTGTTCGCATACATTCTAAGCACAACGGATATGCTATCAAATATCGTCTACGTATTGCACGCCACTTTCCGTCATAGCCACGTTCATTTGGGTAGCCACGTTGTTTTTCGTATAACTTGCTGTGCTGCGGACAGTAGCTTTTGTCGGTTAGCTCTGGACACCCAGGGTGTCTGCAAGGTTTCTTTGGACTTATTGGCATTTTAACCACCTCCTAAAAAAGGGTAACAAAAAAAGCCATTAGAGGTAGTCCTCCAAAGGCTTTAACGTTTATATGTTTTTCTATAATAACATCATAACACAGTTTTAATGAAAAGTCGTCGCACAAAAATCGCGCTGTTAATAACCGTATAATAAAACTGTTAAATGCTCCAAAGCTTTTTCTTTTCTTCTGTATACGTTAGAGCGATCTATATACAACTTCTCGCTTAAATTCCCCACTACACCCGTCTTACTTCCTGCCACCAAATAAAACTCACTAAGAATTATTTGATTTTAATAGGTTTAGGATTTAACCTTATTCGCCATTTTAAAACCATATTTTTCTGCAATCTCACTTCCACGCTTGTTAATAAGTTCCGACCTCTGCTCGGGGGTGTAATTTTTTAATTCTTCCCACATTTTAGCCCTTATTTCGTGTACTTCCTGCAAAGCTTTTGGCTCAGTTCTCATCATAATCAATCACCTCCATTGGGGAATAAATGCTTATCTCTCTATAGCCTTCAAGAATATTTATAGCTTTTGTTGTTTCAATTGTTTTAACCTTCACAATGTGTTTAAAATTAAGGCTTATAATATAATTCATATTGTTTACAGTTGCAACCGCTATATGAATGCCATCCGTATGATATTTTTCAGGTATTATGCCATTCTTTCCATAAATATCTGCCAATCTTTCCGCTTCAGGGCTTACCTCCAATATGCTAACGTTGTATTGCTTTATTAGTTCTAACATATTGCTCCTTTTAGGTTCAAAGGCCTTTTCAAGTTCCTCCACAACATAATACGAAGTGTATGCCTCATACTTACCTTTTGCAATTTCCTCAAACAGCTTTATGGTTGCCTCTTTCTTATCAGGGGCATCATCAGCAAATACAAAGTTAAAAATTGTTGTTTCAAGATATATCTTCGGGATGCGCATACTCAACACCTACTCTCTACCTATATTTTAACACATTAATTTAAAAATTAAAAGTGTTTTGGGAAATTTTAATAGCTATATGTTTTATATATTTTTCGACTCTATTATTATAACACATGTATCAGCTAAAGTCGTCGCACAAAAATCGCGCTGTTAATAACCGTATAATAAAACTGTTAAATGCTCCAAGGCTTTTTCTTTTCTTCTGTATACATTAGAGCGATCTATATACAACTTCTCGCTTAAATTCCCCACTACACCCGTCTTACTTCCTGTCACCAAATAAAACTCGCTAAGAATTATTTGTTCTTCTTCACTTAGAGTATCCCATGCAGGTTTGAACCAATTCATAAATTCAAGTGCTTGTTTATATCGTTCTTTAAGCACATCGATCTTGTTAATGCTGTTAAGCACCTTATCTTCGTGGCTGTGCAGATTACGAGCGTGTGGCATATCATCAACGCTACTACCTCTTGGACTTACCATATCATCTTCGACAGCTTTTATCCCATCAGGTGTTAGGCTAATAATACAAGTCATATTCTCAAAATCGTTTAATACACTTACTGTTGCCGTCTGTTTATCTAAGTATTTCCAAGCTATCATTGTTTCACACCACCTTTATCCCTTAACACCTTGCAGTAATAGGATTTATATCTTTTAGCAAATGTTTCTGGCAAAATACCACTGTTTTCACTACGAGCTTTTTGTATAGCACTTTTCATTTTAGTTATGATAAATGGTATTTTTTCAGCATCGCTATCAACATATTTTGTTGGTATATGCAACACCTCCCAGTCGCTGCCCAAAAGATTCCTTAACTCAATGTCTCTATTTGCATCAAATACTTTGTTTATATCCAAATTATGCAAATGACCATCAACCTCTAAAATAACTTTGAATGTTGGTAGATAAAAATCAACCGTATATTTACCAATCTTAAAATTCACACTATACTCTATTTGATGATAGATGAAAATTGTTGTTAAAACAATTTCATGTGAACTTTTAAATTTATAAATGTTTTTCTCTATAATGTCGATAATAGTGTTAATTGATTGGCGATATTTGTAAACATTAACATTTTGAATTTCTAACGAGGCTATTGCATGTTCAATCATTATCTGCGAAGTAATCTTTTTATATAACTGTGCTCTTTCATTTTTTAATTTGATATGCTGAACTTTGCATTTTTCACAAAATATACGTTTGTGCAGATTTTTCCTTTTTACCCAAGCATTTTTTATTACTGATAAATTATAAGGATTATGATATTTTTCTTCAAGAATTTCAACTGGCTCTCCGCAAATCCAACAGCTAATCAACATTTTACACCTCCAAGCTCATGTCTTCCTGTTTGCCGTTTTGCTTTAACCTGTTCTCCCATGGTCTCTGATTCCATATGGGAACTTAGCTCCATAAGTGTTAAAGCCTTTGCCACCGTCAGTTTTTTATGTAATATGCAAGCTAACAGACCTAAATAATTTGGTAATACTGGGTCATCAATCGCTGTTTCTTTGCGTATAACTATTTTAGTGAATCTTCTTAATTGCATTTTACACCTCCAATTTTAGCTTTCAAAGCCTGCATAAGCTCTGCTTGTCCTTTTTCTTTTTTTCTGATAGCTGCAATAACACTCTCGTCCATTGTGCCTTTTGTTACAATATGGTGAACGACCACTGTGTTTTTCTGACCTTGTCGCCACAATCTTGCATTGGCTTGCAAGTACAGTTCTAAACTCCAATTAAGACCGAACCAGATTATAATGCTACCACCATCTTGAAGATTAAGCCCATGACCTACACTTGCCGGTTGAGCCATCGCAACCTGTATTTCCCCTCTATTCCAAGCATCACAGCTATCTTTCAAGTCAATTGCATTAAATCTTGTTGCAATTCGCTCTTTATCGTGTTTAAAGTTATAAAATATAAGTACAGGCTTACCATTTGCACTTTCAATTAAATCCTCTAAGGCATCAAGCTTTCTATCATGAATGTATTTCGCTTTTTTATTCTCATCATAAACCGTACCATTAGCCATTTGCAGGAGTTTGCCTGCAAGTACTGCTGCATTAACTGCATCAATATCACCAGTTGCAAATGGCAAAAGTGCATCACGTTCTAATTGTGTGTAGAGTTTCTGCTCTTTATCATCAAGGATTACCTCTACAAAGTTATCAATTCTCTCAGGCATTGTTATATAATCAACCGCTTTCATACTAACGCAGATGTCACTTAACTTGTCATATATTGCTTGTTCAGCCCCAGCTATTGGGGTAAATTTTATATCAATGTTAGTATTTGGTAGTCTAAAGCATGAAAAGTAATCTCTCCTGTATTTCCCTATAAACCTACCAAGCCGTTCACCTTTATCTAACAAATATATTTGCGCCCATAAATCTTGAAGACCATTGGGTGCTGGGGTTCCAGTAAGTCCTACAATTCGTTTTATGTATGGCCTAACTAACTTTATAGCCTTAAACCTTTCTGCCTTTGAGCTTTTAAAACTTGATAGTTCATCAAGTACCACCATATCGTATGGGAAACTCTTTTTGTAATGACCCACAAGCCAAGCTACATTTTCACGATTTATTATATAAATATCAGCTTTGCGGTTAATCGCTCTTATGCGTTCATCCTTATTCCCGAGTATTTTTGAAATTTTTATATGCTTTAAATGCTCCCACTTAGCGCATTCATTTGACCAAGTGTCCTTTGCTACACGTAGAGGGGCTACCACTAACACTTTTCCTACTTCAAAAGTATTGTGCAAAAGTTCAACAATGGCAGTAAGTGTTATTACACTTTTTCCTAATCCACAGTCTAAAAGCAGACCACAAGCATTATTTTTTATAATAAATTCTACACAATAATTTTGGTACTCGTGCATATCATCTTTGGTCACAATGTTTCACCCCATCTACAAATTCATCAACAGCCACCTTGCTATCAAGCACTAACACTTCAAACCCTAAATCCCTGAGCATACCATGCACTTTCGCCTGCTTGAGCGAAGCCTTTTTTCCTTTGCTCTTTAATTCCACAAAGTAAATCCTACAATGTGAAAGTAATACAATGCGGTCCGGCATACCACTGTAATTTGGTGATATAAATTTTAATGCCAGACCACCGATACTCTTTATTTTGCACCTCAAGTGGCTTTCTATCTGCTTTTCTAACATTTTTTCCTCCATTTTTTTGATGAACAAGTGAACAAGTGAACAGTTATTCCCTATACGTGCGTGCACGTTTTATACGTGTTATATTTACTACTATTATATAAATATATTATCTCTATATATATAATCTTGTTCACTTGTTCGTTTTTCAAAATCCATTGCTATTCATAAGGGTTTTTTGCACGAACAAAGCTTAGAACAACAATTTAAACTTGTTCGTCTTGTTCCAATATATACCCTCTTTGTCGCCCATAAAGTGGAAAAGTTATGAGCTTTTCTGCCTTTTCCCAACCATCTATCTTTGAAAGCATTGCATTAATTTCGTAGGAATCAATCTTTTTTAGATTAGCTGCATCCTTGCAAAACAGTTCAGACCATATTTCCATTGGGCAAACTCTTTGACGCCTTAGAGTACCTTGCACAGGTGTTCCAAAGTCTTTATTGTGTATAAAGTTTCGTCTATCCATAAGGCTTAAACTATCCCAGTTATCAGGCAAAAGCATATTCATATACTCAATTATTAAGCCTTCCCTGTCGTCCGATTCAAGGGCTTTACGTTGCTCCTCAACTGCAATTTCCTTAATTGAATCAGGAATGTCAAGCGATTCACCAGCTTTGACATAATGCAAGACTTCTGACCATATTAAATCTACATCATCACTGGTCATATCCCATACCTTTTTATTACCAACACCAACATTAACAGGTAGAAAACGCCTATTTCCTGTTAAATCGCGTAGAAAACCTGCTTGAGCATTGGTACTACCCACTAAAATACACTGACGGGGATGTGGCTCTACTCGCCTACCGTAACTTGCTCTGTATTTATCATCCTGACGACTAACAAAAGAACGCACTGTTTCGCTTTCCACCTTACGAATGCCCGCAAGCTCTGACACCTCAACAAGCCAGCAACCCTGCAACTTTTCAGCACCAGTTTTATCCTTCATATCGGCAATTGATAAGCTGTCGGAGTACCAATCCCTACCCAATTTTGCAAATAGTGTGCTTTTACCGATACCTTGCGCACCAACCAAAACAAGCATCGGGTCAAACTTAATTCCAGGCTTATATATCCTTGCTACCGCTGCACATATAACCTTTCTGGTAACCTGCCTTGTATAATCGTTGTCATTTGCACCTAAATATTCAATAAGCAAGATCTCCAATCGTTGAACATTATCCCACTCAGGCAGTGCATCTAAATATTTTTTAACAGGATGATAACTGCGGTCATCAGTAACTTTTGTGATAGCGGTTAAGTAATTTTGTTTTGAGAATGTTCCATATTTACTGTCAATATATGCAGTTAGCTGTGCATCATCTGCATCACGCCAATATTTACTTGGGTGTTGCCATGGAATGCTACCTTTAATTTCCATTCCATCGAGCAGTTGATTAAATACAATGTTTTTCATAAATTCATCATTTTCAAGTATTACAATCAAGTTCTTTAACGTATTTTCAACATCGCCTTTTTTATTGACAGCAAGCATAGTTTGCCAATCCTCATCAACGGTTATAAAGTCCTCATTTGCTTGAGCAGTTCTCTCTATAGCCAGTTGCTTTTTAACACCATCGTCTTTAATACATAATTCTTGCATTGCTTGAAAAGATGGTCGTTTACCAGGTGAGGTCTCATCGTCTATTTTAATATCCAAATCCCCAAACTTATGTATTCGAACCAAATCAAACGCATTGCAGAGCTTACCACAAGCAGGGTCAGTTGCATGGTTCGAAAAGCAAAACTTATCATCATAAACAACAACACCAGAACTGCTATCAGCTGGTATATAATCATAGCGACCTTCCATTGTGCTTGGTTCATATATGTCTGATAGGAACTCTGATATTGCCACCTCTATGCCATAAGCCCTACAAAAGCTACCGACCATACCCTCTTTTGCCAATGGGTCAGACTGCTTGGCAATTGCTTTATTAATTATCACTGACTGCCTACTGCTAACAGGGTACTCCCTTGTATCATGCCAATCTTTATATCTCGACAATAGGTAATCCGGATCAATAATGGGCCCGTCTTGGTGCTCAAATATGAACTCAGCATCACAAGAAGTACTGGGCCAGTACATTAACCTTTGAGGTTGATATGTTGTGTCATCAAAATACTCAATGTCAATATCCTTTGCTATAAGCCTTGAAATAGCCACATATTCATCACAAGAAACATTCCTCGCAAGTGGCAATATAAGCCGTAAGCGTGGCTTGTCGGGGGTGTGTTTATGTGTTGAATAAATGCATGCCTTATAATCAAATAGACAGGTAAAATCCTCCCAAAAGTCAACTGGTGCATAGTCCAAATCCAGTGTCAACAAACTTCTGTACTCTACATTCGCACCACGTCTTTTACCATCTTTAAGCGAACCACCTAAATAACCACCAATATCCTTAAGATCATCTTGCTGCAACTTGCTCATTTTCCTATATTCTGCCATACTCTCGGCAGTGTGCCTTGTAACTTTTACTTTTTCTAAAAACTGCTCCCATGATAGTTCTATATTTTTCCACGTCTTTGTTTTACGTGAATTTGCTACTGAAATAATCATATTCTCATTCCTTTTTATAGAATTTACATTCATACCCATCTGCTTTAAGTGGCAAACCATCTGCCCAAACTGGATTTATTGCCATTATGTCGCACATTTCCTTGACACTTCTAAAACCCATTGGTGCCTCAGCCACAGCTTCATCATGCACATGCATAACTATTTTGTAACCTGCTATATCTAGCCTTATCATAGCCTCGGCAAGTAAATCCCTTGCGGTTGCCTGTACAATATTTTCCACAAACTTTGGTCCATATGAGTCAAGTCGACCCCATCTTTTAGATGTTCCAATACCTTCATAAGTAACGTTCATTCGATCAAACTTTCCTAACTGCATTGATGGGTGAAAATAGCATAAACGGCGTCCCGAAGGTAAAATACACATCAAATATCTATCTCCACCGACTTTCCCACAACCTATTTTTATTCTACCAATAGTTGTTGCTTTTCCTTTTGTTACTGCAAGTTCTGCAGCGTTTCCTACATCCCACCAAAACTTAACAATCGCAGGATTTGCATTTCGCCAAGCATTAACCAGTCCTTTCAGCTCGTTTTCAGCCACACCCATTTCTAATGCTCCCATAGCTTTTAAAGCCCCAACAGAGCCGCCATAACCAAGAGCGAGTTCAGCTATTTTACCTTTTTGCCTTAGGGGTGATGTTTTATCTATCTGACCAATTGGTACGTGGAACATTGCAGATGCTGAGGCCTCATATATTTTGCCGTGCGAGTTAAAAACATCAAGTCTCCACTGCTCACCTGCAAACCAGGCTATAACACGAGCTTCAATTGCACTAAAGTCTGCTACAATAAACCTACTACCCTCTTGCGGAATAAACGCAGTTCGGATAAGTTCAGACAGCACCGATGGCACACTATCATACATTTGCTCTAATAGATTAAAATCACCATTCTTTACAATCTGCCTTGCCAGTTCTAAGTCTTTTAGATGATTTTGTGGTAAATTTTGCACCTGAACCAAGCGTCCCGAGTTACCAGTTACCCATACTCTACCATTGCGTCGGATTAAAAAGTACCCAGTTGAGGTAGCTGCACAATAAACCTTGCCAGAATAATGGTACTTCAGTGGTTTAGTTCTTATTTCGTGACAGTTTTTCGGCGTCAACCAAATATCAACGACATAAGCATCACTCCAGTTGGGGTGTTCTTCGCTTCTGCATTTCACCCTTATTAATGCACTCCTACCGCTTATGTGGGCAAATGCCTGTACAATATCAGCATTTTGTTTATTACAAGTACAATATTGAATACTGTTTTTAGCACTTTGATACCCATCCCAGTGTACAATTTCATCAAAGAACACATCCGCACTTTCGTCAAACAACCACGAACCAAAAGTTTTTTCCCTAAATAGCCTTAACCATAACGGTACATGTCTTGCAGTTATAGTAAACATAGCTGCTACCTTATTACCGGCTTTTTGCTCTGTTTCCAAATATGTAATATCTGCTTTCCTAAGCAGATAGCGGCATCGTTCAATTTTTCTTTGTTTTACGAATTTTAATCTTATTCCTCCATCCGAAACATAATGACCGTCAGCTTGAACCATCACAAGAACTCTCAATTGACTGTGTTCGAGATTGGAGTTGATGGTACGAAACCCCGTAAACGGAATACTCGGTCGGTAATACTGCATATTTTCAACAACATCCGTTTGCCACGGAGCACCGTATCTACGTTTAACATACATTTTGTGGTCAGGTGTACTGATTTGAGATATCCGCTTGTCTGAATAAATGTACATATCTCCGTTATAATCAAACTGAACTTGCTCTGCTTTTTGAAATGATACCATTTCACCTTTGGCAGTCCAACATGCTATTTCACCGCCGTTCCATTCATCCAAACGCTTCCAGCCATTTTTCGTCAGCACCTCGTGGTCGCCAGTCAAACACCACCTACCCGTCCTATTTGCACCGCAGAATTGAAACAATCCTTTCACTCTACCATCATCACAAACACTACGCTTTATGGCTTCATATTTCTTAGTTGATGTTTTTGACATTCGAAGCCTTAAATTCAATAGCTCCTCAATATCACCGTCATTTTCCTTTGCCAATTCCACAACTGTTTTCTTTGATAAACTATCTACCTCAAGACCATTATCTAGCAGCCACTGTTTTAATTGGGCAACACTATTTGGATTGTCAAGTCCCGTTAGTTTCTTGGCTTGAGATAACATATCATCTTTAGACAGCGCATCAAAAGCAATAGCATTTTCCACAAGTTCCATATCTACCGAAACCCCTGTGTCATTGATTTTCTGGTCAAGACAATATAACGATTGTTCATCATACTTGAATTCTAATAGCTTTTTTCTAACATTTCGCTCAACTTCAACATCACGAATACAATATTCTTTAAACAAATCCCACTTATCAGGTGCATGGCAAGGTAGGTTTTTACACCTACCACCATTTACCTTTGTTGGTGAACATGGAATGCAGAAATATTTTATTAAATCTTTTCCTTCACCCATTTTGCCTTGTTCAAGTTTTAATACATTTGCTACATTTGCAAGAGAAGCTGGAAGTGATAACGTTGCCGCCTTAACAGCTGTACATTCCCACGATAGTGGTGATAGGTGAATACCTAAATGCTTGCTTATACAAATTCTCTCAAACATTGCGTTATATGCTGACTTCGTAATACGATCATCACTTAAAGCCTGCAAAACTATTGTTGGTATTTCCTCACCAACTACAAGATCAAGAATATGTACTTCTTCGTCATCAAAAGCATAAGCTAGAAGCAATATTTCAAAGTCGTGTGCTTGCACATATTTATATACACCGCAACTAATTAAATCCACACTGCTATATGTTTCAATGTCCAGTGAAATTAGCAAAGCTCATCATCCTCTACGTTCTCATAGCTATCAAAATCATTCTCTGCTCTACTGCGACCACTTAGGGGCTCACCGTCTGTTATTTTTTGCAAATTTTGCAATCCACAAGCTATTCCTCTGTTCCCATTAGAATTAAAAGCATAGAATGTAATTGAAGCTCGCCCATAACAACCGCTGTAAACCTCATCTTGGTCAAGTATAGTCTTTACTGCTTTATCAACAACGCCTGGTCGGTCCTTGCTATTCGCATTTATAAAATAGCTGTTAGCATAAGCGTCATCATCAGGCCTATCAACATCACCATCACGAAGTGGAAGTTTTAAGTTCGCAGGTATTTTGCCACCAAACTTGCTTTTGCCTTCCTCTTTTGCTGCTTCAATAGCGGCGTTAATATCAGCTAATGTTTTTTTATCGCTTTTTGGAATGACAAGAGAAACACTATATTTAGGCTCCCCACCATTGATACTCTTAGGTTCCCATATATTTGCATAGCTAAACCTAACTTTGCCTGTTACCACTTTTGTTGCTGCAGTCTCTTTTTTCATTTACATTTCCTCCTTAAATTCTTCTCCTGCCGCATTAAAATTTACAGCAGTTCGTTTATCATTATCTGACGCTAAACATAATTTCCCTTGTGGCTTCTCCACTAAATCTGACAGTAGATCATTAAATGTTTTCTTGCCCAGCAGTTTTTCCATATCTGTTATACCAATAAGTTCATGAGTATGAAGCTCCTTATCAGTTTTACCATAAGCAATGCAAACTTCAAGCACCGCCTGCCTATCTGTATATTTACGATTGCTTCGACCAGACACGACCTTGAATCCCGTCCACTCTTTACCTTCGTTTATAGCTTTTTCCTGCGCATAGGTATATACATCATTTGCCCAGTTAATTAAGCTATTTAGCATTGGCAGTATTTCCTGCACCTCATCATCTGAGAGAGTTGGGGATATAGCAAAGTCCAACTTTGCAAGTTCTAAGCTTTTTTCACTTCTTGCCCTGCATGTAGCCTTTGCCCTGCAAAACTTACATGTATATTCACATGGAGCAAATTCACCCTCGCCAGCATAGGCAAGCTCTGCAGCAGGCCTAAGTATATTTTCCGCCCAGTCTTTAAGCTCTGCCACGCTCATTTCATCAATAGAGATATTTTCAAGTCGTGGCTGGCAGATGCTCATCCTTATAGTTTGAATATCATAAAGGTCATCAAAAAGTGCCAATGCACCGAGTGCGTATAACCTCATTTGCGGATTGTTTTGTGCATATACCGCATTCCCTAGGCCGTATTTAAGATCCGCTATATCAAGTACTCCATCAGCAATAATAACTAAATCACCTGTACCGAAGCCTTCACTGCAATACTGGGTGTAATCTAGCCTCTGCTCAATTAGCACGATTGCGTCATTGCAACGGTGCCTTGCCTGTGCTATTAGGTCAACCGCAAACTGTATATAATCATTGGTATAACGCTCCATATCCTCACAGTCAAACTGGCTTTCAGGACGTTTAGATTTGATTCCTAAAAATTCACGCAGTTTATGTTCTGATAAGCTATGCGCCGCTGTTCCTTCCTCAGCATAAACGCTTGTAGTGTTTTCAAACTGCTCCTCTAACCTTGCAGATGGACTGCAATTTATCCATCTATGAGCTGATGAAGCACTAAGCAGTGCATGTTTGCCCATTATATTTCACCCGCTGCTTCCAGAAGATCCGAATATCTTACAGGGTCAATATCAGTTAGTTTGCTTGCACCAAATTTATTAAGTAGCTCTGTAACAGACTTTCCCTCGCGTTTTTTTGCTGTAAGCAGCGCCCTAACATCCTCAAGGGTTACTTCTTTCGGCTTTGTTACTACTACTGCTGCTACAGGCATTTCACCCTCTAACAGAGCTTTTGCTAACGTTTCAATACTTATTGCAAGTGTTCTCAAATCCTCTACTACTGATAAAGCTAATTTAATTTTGCTCATTGTACTGATGCCCCCTTAATTAGTAAAAGTCTAAAAGTTTCTCTGCCCTTTGGCGTTATAAATGTTTGAACTCCTGCCCACTCAAAATTTACACTTGCCACTTCCTTCATTTCAAATAATCCGTTATTTTTGTCAGCATAAGGCTTTATAACACCTCTAAAATCACGATAAATATATCTTTTGTCAATCAGAAACTTAACAAAAGCTCTTTCACCAACCTTAAGCTCTTTCGCAGTATCTCTGAAATTAGTAAGCAAATTTTTGTCTACCATTGCATCAAAGTAATCTACCTTAGGTTGCATTTCAGCATTAACTAACTTTAATGTCGCAACCTTATCACGTTCCGTTTTCAACGCCTGCAATGTTTTTATCATCGTGTCTGGATCGTTTAGCATTGCATCAAGTGTCTGTGGTGCTACATAAATATCATGCCTGCGGATGTCCTTTAAAATCTGTTTGATATGTTTTTTGAATTCTTTTGCAATAGGCTTTCTACTTTGCATCAGTACTTCGTATAAACCATCTTCTGTTAAAAAGCAACATTCACGATTTTGACCTGATACAAACATTGTTTGGGTCAGCTTTTCATCATCATTAACCGCCCTCAACATTGTTGAAACATCGCTGTGCTCAATCCTCGTTGCTACGTCCTTAGCTAAAAACAAAGGGTTCTCTTCATTTCCGTAAATTTTTAAAGCTTGCCCTAATATTTCACGCTCTGTTATAATCTGTAATTCATTCATCCTAATTAACCTCTCTTTCTTCACATTTATCTGTGAAATATCTAACCTGAATTTTCATTTGCTGTACTGCTTTTAGCTCTAACCTCATACCACCAGTCAACTTGTCACCAAATAACCAAAGCTGATTGCACCGTTTCAATATTTCTATTCCCAATGCAATACCTGCCTCACGCTCCTCAGGTATGTCCTCAAAAAGAAAATTCGGATTGTGAAGATGGGGTGCATACGGCACGAAACCTTTAAAATATGCAAACCTGCAATACCCTGCTGCCTTTTTCGTATTACGCCTAATGTCGCCACTGAAGGGTGAGCATATGAATACTAATTGCATTAAGTTTTCACCTCACTCGCCTGTGGTGACTCGCTTTTTTGCTCATTAAGCTCTAACATTCTCTTAGCCAGTCTTTTTGAAACAATGCTTATAGCTGTAAGCACGCCTACCATTTCATCCTGCATTTCTTGGTCTACTACTTTTACATTCAATGTGTTTACCTCCTCATTTTTTTGTAGAGAATTTATCCCTTCACTTATTAGCCAATGGGCGAGGTAGTTTGGAAACCTATTTGTTAAATAAATTTTTAAATTTATCTAAAATTTTATTTCTTCTATTCTTTATTGCCGTGTGTGATACATTTTTCTGTTCTGCATATTCTCTTAATGTAAGGTTTTTATAATATAAAGCCTGAATTAATTCCTTCTCCTCGTGGTCCAGTTCCGTCATTGCAGCTTGCAAAATAACAAGCATAGCTTTATCACAAACTATGTCCTCAATACTTTTATCCTCCGTAAAATCTGCACCTTGTTCCATTAAACGTTGCAAAGAATCCTCTTTGCTATCCACAAATGTCACTGTCTCGTTTTCCACATCAACATCAATTCGACCAACCTTTATATCATTTTCCAAATACTTCTTACGCCTTGCCATTATGTAATACTCTTTGTATACCTCTTCACTTACAGGTACTAATTCCTTGCCAATTCTAATAAATCTTTCCATTTTGACACCCTCCTAATTTTTGAAAAATGCTTACTACTTTGTAAAAAAGGTTAAAAAAATAGCCCGACGCATAGCTTTAAAGCTACTTGTCAGACTCGTATGTTGCATTTGCAACGCGCTCTGCTCTAAGTAATTATTTAATTTCTGTATAATTTTTTTGCATAAAACTCCATCTTTTCTCGAAAGTCCGTTTTATGGAACTATGTTTCGACTACAATAAGTGCGAGGGGGCGAGGGGGGTTGTGTCCGTTTTAGCGGAGAATAAATTGTTAATAGCCAATGATTACTTCTTAAGGCACAGAAATTTTTAGTGTACTACTGATATTTGCATGCTTTGTACCATCGATAATGTCGTAGAGATGGTCCTTAATCATTCTTGCAAATTTCACGGGCTTTACATTAACCATTTCTCTTATGTTATTCATATTTGTCCGCCTCCTATGTTTAACATTGTACTACTATTATGGACAAATTGCAAACACTGCGGACAGGTTGTATTCGCTGAAAAACTGTCCGCTTTTATGGTTTTTCTTTAAAAAGCTAAGCATTTCTTCCTTTTACTCCACTTTTAGTCCGTTTATAAATGTTTTTTCGTAAAAGTCTTTACAAAAGCGGACAAGCGTTGTATAATTAGAGTAACAAAATATTTAGAAGGAGGTATTCCTATGACTATAGGTGAGAAACTAAAAATACTTCGTGAAAAGCGTAACATCTCATTACGCAGATTAGCTGAGATTACCGCACTATCAAAAACAACTTTAAATGACCTAGAAAGAGGCATTAAAAATCCTTCTTTCGAAACAGTCGAAAGAATAGCTAAAGCTTTTAGCATGACAACAGTTGACTTTTTAAGAGAAACAGCATCACCAGAAGATTTAGTTGACGCAGCTAAATCAAGCGGTTCAGAATTGCTTGAAGCATTATCAACATCCGAAAAGTTGATAGCTACTTTATTTAGAGCAAAAGACAAACCAAAAGAAGAATTGGACGAATTTGCTTTGTTTCTCGAAGCATATATGAACGCAAAAAATGTTTAACAAACTGTAATAATTACTCTAGTTTCGTATCGACGAATTGATACGTTTCATTTGGTGACCCATTTTACTTGGAGGTGTATTTTATTGAATTGTAGACCTGACCCACGCTATATGTATATTAGACGAAAGGCTTATAACTTTCTAATCGACTTGGATATAAATGCACTGCCAGTGGATATAAATAGTATCTATAAGAAAAAAGGATGGTTTTTAGATAGCTTTGAAACTGTTGAGAATTTAACTCATATAATTAGGCCTATACCTTTTAATACTAGTAACTGTGATGCTGTGACAGCTAATTACAGCGGGCATTATATAACTCTTTTTAACGAGAGCATATCGCCGCTAGAACGCCAGTATTTCAGCAAGTTTCATGAATGCAGTCATATCATATGTGAACATTTAAAGCAAAATTTAAATACTAAATTTGAAGATCAAGATGAAAATATTCTAAATATATATGAACGTGAAGCAGATATAGTCGCCGCCCATTTAATTGCTCCATTACCTGTGCTTTATTTTGCAGGTATAAGAACTGTGACTGACATTCAAAGACTTTCTGGGTTATCATATCAGGCTGCAGTAATAACTGCAGATAAATTAAAAAAATTCTTACCGAAGCAAGATGATATTGAGAAGTCATTGGTAAGACAATTCTTTAATTTTATTATCGAACAACCAACAAATATTCTTGGGATTACAAAAAGCAGTCAAAAGACTATTACTTTACCTAATGGCTATATTGATTTTACCGACTGGATGTATGTGGTTTATAACATAAAAAAAGCCGATAATCCAATTTATCAGCCTTTAACATTTTGCTATGCAGGATATGTAGATAAGTCCACTTTAGTTGTTATCCCACCAAATAATATTTTATATAACCAAATAAACAGCGAATCAACTAAAGACTTCATAAGGTATATTATAAAGAAAAGTTGTGGCATTTTTTTAGATGTATCAATTATTCCATTACAGGCAAGTTAAGAATAAAAATATTACGATTATAAAGGAGAAATAACAATGGCTTTAATTCATAAAATCACATTTGAAATTATTCAAGGATATAACAGAGAAGATTCAGGAACAGACGATTATTTTGAGGTAGACGATTTAATAGCACTAACAATAAGCATATTAAATAAAAAAGGATATACCACTACTTTTTGCTGTAGCGGTCATCCATTTATCAATCTTAGTGAAGCTTTTGCAGATAACAGTGATGCATTAAATGGCATTCCAGGAATGCAGGAAATATTAGAGAATACAAATCCAGAATTTAAGCACAAATATGTGGGAAAGTTTACAATGTCAGACGTATACTGTTATATTGCTTTTGCTGAGCCAGTGCATTTTGATGCGCTGCCTGATGGATTTGTTCTTGATAAAGACGACAAATGTCTTACAAAGGATTTTTCACAAAAGCCTGGCAAATGGGCGTGCATTAATGAAATTGTAGAAAATATGAAACAGTTATATTTGTGGGCTACAGCTTTGCCGGATGATAATGGTTGAAAGCGGTTACTCAAACAGAACAACTCTCCCGCTGAAATGTTTGATCATTAGTTTCAATTCGTGAGAATTAAGCTTTTAATATTAACGTGTATACGCTTTGAGGTATCGCATACATTTTAGTGCGATACCAAAATATTGTTGACAAATTTTGGTATATAACATATAATATTTACGAGGGCAACGAACATGATACACTTTGCGATTGATGTTAACGGATCAATAACATGCAAGGTGTTTTGTGTTGTACTAATAACTATTTATGATATTATTATATTGTCTTGAAGAGAGGATGATTAATTAATGAGTAATTTTGACAAGATAATGGAATTTTTAAGCAATAATCGTAACAACCATGTTTTAATAGGAATAAGCAGTAATGAAATTTCAACCACTATTGATATTAAAAATGGATATGAGTTTGAAATTAATGACGATGATGCAGAGTGTATTGATGTTATTATCGAGGGAAAGAGCGAAGAATTTTTAACTCTTACGGATATTAATATTTGGTCCATTGTTGAGGATAAAGATAATATGGTAACTTTTTATGACGATACAGATTTTGAAATTAATAATAATGGTATGTCTATAGGCTTTAAAATAAATCTTATATAAAATTTCAATGTTACTATTTCCAAGCACCTACTTATAATAACAAAATCCTTTGCGATTGATACGTTAATATCAATTGCAAAGGATTTTTGTTGTCTAATTTTAAACTAAATCGTGCAAATATATTTGATCTATGGTAAAATAATATGACTTTTCAATTTTAATCTCAGAAGGAGATTCAACAAATGAACATTATTGTAACAAATGCTTCACTAAATATTATAGACACCAATGGCATAATGCCTATAATCTCTCAAACACAACTTGATGTACACGACAGCGATATTTTTGATTTCATATACAAACATTCTGTGAAAATATTAGAAGATACATCCTTAAAAAACGCTATGTTTACAGGTAACTGTTTTAACTCCATACTTGATGGCGGTGATTTTTTACAGCAAAGCTCCATTATTGCAAATAGGCTATATGATATTATGGCAAAACAGCCAGCAATACCTATGGCAGATTTAATGGTATGCACCATGACTATTGAAGATGTACCACACTTAGCGCTCCTAAAACTCAATTACAAAATTGGATTTACTCATTATGTAAACGGTCAAAGTGTTCACCTTATAAAGCATCAAACTATCTTGCCATCAGAAGGACAAAAAATTGATGAAGCCACATTTATTAATTTAATTGATTTAAGCCTTCAAGTCCTCGAGAGAAAGTACGAAATAGATGGTGAAAACAGAGAATACTTTTCTGAATTATTTTTAGAATGTGATACCGAAAGATCAAAAAAAGAGGTTATGAAAGTCATTAGCTCTGTAACAAAAAAAGTTACAAAAGAGATTGGTGCTGTTGATTTTAAAGTAAATGCAAAGCTTAAAGAAGCCATGCATGAAATGGCTGAGCAAAATGAATTTGTGGACATTGAGGAACTTGCAAGCAGCGTTTTCCACGGCAACGAATCAAGCAGAACTACATATATAACAGAATTAAAAAAAGCTGGTATAGAGCCACGAGTTCAGCTTCATGAAGAAGAATTACCGAAACTCATAAAAAGCCATAAATTCAAGACTGACAAGGGCATAGAACTAAAATTGCCACTTAAGTTATGGGATGACAAAAGTGCAATTGAGTTCATCAATAACCCTGATGGCACCGTTTCAATTTTAATTAAAAATATCACTAATTTGAAATAAAAAATTTGAACGAAAACACAATCGAATGTGCTACTGTTTTGTGTTGTCCTAAGCCATATAAAAAAATAAGCCTTATACAACTTTCTAAGCAACTTTTATTATTTATGAATATTCATATTAGATTGATATGAATATGGTGCTGCAGGGCTAAAAGAATAATATATTTATATGGTTTGGAACACACCATGACGACAAATCACAGCATAACTGTATTTTGCTCACCGCACTAATCAGTTGAATTAACCTCCATAAAATTTTATATTTGCCACATTTAGACAAATAATATCATTCATCTGAATATCTTTCGCACCAGTTTACCATACTTGAATATAAATCTAATACATTGTTAATCTTGTTATTCTCTAACCATTTCGTAAAATTAGTTTTAAGATAATCAAGCAAATCATTGCTATCAGCTCTATAGCAACTGCTTGTTTGCTCACAACTAGGTAAGTTTTTAATAAAATCAAGGGTATCCTTTTTTATACCTAAACGCAAAAATATGAATTTTAAATCAGCGGTAGTAACATAAGCAAAATTCGAATAAGAATTACGAGTCATTTGCATAGTATTCGCCCCTCCTTTTATTGTATTAAATTCTCAATGGTAAAATTATACACCATTTTGCTAAAATAGTCAACATAAATTTCATATATTTGACATTTTATCATGTTGTTGGTATAATATGTTTGTAAAATAAAAAATCTGTGTATAGGGAGAATTATAAAATGTGGTCATATGATTTTAGAATTGAGTTGATGGATTCAGAAATTGTAGAAGGAACAAGTGGCACAAGAGAAAATAGTCAAAAGCAAAGACAAATTTATAATATCAAACAGGTAAAGGCAAGACTATGGGAAGTTAAAAGAAATAATAAATTCTTGTTTTATTTAAAGGCTAATAATAAATGCATAATGCTCGATACATTAAATCGGCTCAATTTTGATGAGGATTTACCGAAGTCAGAATAAGCAAGCAATTTTCGTCTTACCTAAGTCTATTCTTATGAGTAATATATATTGTTTTTGGCACTGTAACAGTTGGCGGACTGAATAACGTCTAAAATGCCTATTATATAGATATATTTGATATAAAACCCTTGATATATATGGGGTTTCAAGCGGGGGGCCCTCGTCACTATAACTTGAACACCAAAATTCAATAGTAACCCCCCAAAATATAATTAACAAATTTTGGCATATACCATATAATATTTACGAGGGCAAAAACACAAAGCACTTTGCGATTGACATTACGGTCAATAACATGCAAGGTGTTTTGTGTTGTCCTAAGCGAGCCATATAGTTATCTACCTATAATATTTTTCAAATCAAAAAGTGTTACCACGTTATATATAATCAGCAATCAAATTAAGTATTTTACGTCTTGTTTGTTTTTCCTCTTCTCATAAGTCTAATTTTAGCCTTATCATTATTACTCACCCTATTTGACTCAACTATTTTTTGTAATGCTTTATTATAAGTAAAGTCATCTAAATAATTATTTTCAAGTAGTGCAAATGTCTTATCAGTAAATTTCACATAGCATACAGATATGCCCCACGCAACCGCCATTTTAACATAGTATCCATTATGCTTGGTGGCATTATAAACACTTAAAACAAGTTCTATATAATCATCAATAATATAGTAATCCATAAGCATCACAAGTGCAAACCGCAATTCAAACTCATTTTCTGATTTTAGATATGATTTTATTAATTCTAACATTTCAATTTTGTATTTATTAGCAATTTTTAAACCTGCACAGAAGTTATCGCACACTGCCCAATTATCAATATGCGGCACAAATTCTTTTATATAGACCTCCACCTCATCAATTTGTGCTTTAATATTGCCAATTACAAGACCACAGAGCATTGATTCCTCATAAGTATCAAAAGACACGTTCGCCAAATACTCCTTGTAATCACACTTTGCAATTTCCTTTGCAAGAGACTTAATAACAGGTACACGAACCCCCATAAAATTTGTAATTGTAGTAGGTATCAGTTTTTGATGAAATGCTTTATATTTCAAGTCAATATTTGATTTTAAATATATCTTTATATTTTCATTATTCAAGAATACAGCCCCCCATAAATATGCACAATCGGATCAGCCTTTGGTGTCTTCAGTAATGCTCGCACCTCAACCGTAGTCTTTTTTGTAATATGAATAGCTAACATTTTTCTGTTTGAACGAGTCTTAATAACTACACACTTTGAGTCATAATATATTATCAAAATAAATCGTCCGTAGCATCTGCAATTTCTATTTTTATCTGAAATCCTTGGTATCTATTTAAAAACATACCTAAGTCTTCCCAAGTAACACGTTTACCATCAATTGCAACATCGCTATAATCGCTGTCTTCATTGTATTCTTTAACAGACGGTATCAATCTCATAATCCTCAGAGTTATCTGCTTCACCGCTAATACAGGTAAAGCAGCCATCCCAACCAGAAACTGCTGTGCCTATTGCCCATATTGGCTGACCACAAACGTTGCATTTAGTAGCACTTGCCTTCTTCTTTACCGCTTCCTCTAATATTTCTTTAAATTCACTTGCAGTAAACTCCTTGTTGGTTTTGACAAAAGATTTAACAAAATCATCTATAGTTATTGGAACCAAGTTGTTCTCATCTCCTTCCAATTTATTAATATATCCCACAAAACTTCTTTATTCTATTTGCAACTTCTCACAACATGCCCTTAACCCTGCCAACCTGCCCATCTTCAAGCATAACTTTTATAGCATGCGGATGATTGCTACTTTTAGTGAGTATCCGCATAACCGTTCCACGAGTTAGCTTACCAGTACGTTGGTCAGCTTTTAGCACAATATCAACGGTAGCACCAACCTTAATATCCGTTCTATTATTGCCACTCATTTTAAACACTCCTATTCATTAAGGCTTGTTTCTTCAGCTCTGAATTCATACTATTTATATTTTACTTCTTTACAGTTTGGGTAATTTGTGCATCCATAAAACTCTGTACCAGCATTTTGACCCCTCGCTGATTTACGTAATATCATAGGAATTTGGCATTTAGAGCAAATCGGCACTGCATTTGTCGTACCATCAGTACTATCAATAATAGTTTCAGCATTATTTTCAACATTATTAATTTTATTTAAAATATCAGATAAGGCAACATCCATTTCTGCAAAGGTATATCCTGACTTTGCAGAAAACCTTACCAACTCAAAATTAGCGTCCTTGTATAACTTTACAACAAACAAATCTCTCTCGTATGTCTTCTTATTTGTATGACTTATATCATCAAGCTCAATTGCACATAGTGGCTGCATTGTGCTTGGATCACACAAAACAAAATCCACATGTTTTTGCGCTATTTTACCAAAATATTTCATATAATCTTTGCCTACGCCTTTATCTATAAAAAAAACATCTTTTAATCCGACTTTTGGACAAATAGTAGCTTTGTCGCCAACATACAACTTTAATGCATGATAAAACGAACGTTCAACATTTGTTAAAAAGTTATCTTTAAGCTTATATGGTAGGATGCTATTAGTATAAATTTTTACATCTTTACCTGATTTAAGGTTTCTTGCAAAAAAGAATACAATTATCATAATAATAATTATACCAAAAATAATTTGCATTTTATTCCCACCATTCTGATTTTCATATGTATTTAAATTCCAAAATTATTTCTATCTTCCGCCCTATTCCAAGAAGCAAAACCAAAGGCTCCACCACAAATTCCACCTATTATATGAGCAAATTGCGATATATTATCTTTTACCATAATTCCGTTTATTACCTCTCGACCAACATAAATAATTACAACTAAAATAAGTGTGAGTGGAATTTTGCCTTTTTCAAAATTAGCGAATGAACTCAGTAGAATAAGCATAAAAACAATACCACTCGCACCAAGCAATGCATTATTTGAAACAACTATGCTTGCCACGCCTGTCACAAATGCCGTTATAAGTATCATAATTAACATTTTCTTCGAACCATACTTTTCTTCAAGCATCGGTCCAATAATAAGAATCAAAAGAAAATTATTAACATAATGTTCCCAGCTTGCATGACCTAAAACATGCCCGAACAGCCTAAAGTAAAAGAACACATCAGATAGGTTCCCTGGGTAAACCGAAAACAATAGCATAGTTGATACTTGATTGGTTAACATCCCTAATCCTAATGCCCCCAATGATATCAGGGCAAATGACAAAATAACAGGCGAGTTATAGTTAATACGCATAATTCCTCATTTCTATACTCCTTATTGTAACAACAAAAATTTCATTTCTATAATTTCCACATTCATTCCACAACAACAGCTGTACCAGATGCTGTAACCATAAGCATATTATTTGCCTGCCCTAGCACTTCATTATCCACATCTACACAAACAACAGCATTTGCACCCATTTCTCCTGCTGTTTTAACCATTTAGTTGCTATTAAGTCCGATTCTATCCTTTGCCCTCAATTTTTACAACCTTACCATTACCATATTTAGTATGTCTAACAATATCTTCTAATTCAAAAGGACAATCACATATTTCGAGTGATTTTACATCAGCCGTTATAAGCTGTAAATTTGTAATTTTAATATATAGCAAATACAGCTACGAATTATATTGAGATGTGTGTGTTATGAATAATATTGATAAACCCATCTATTGACCTATGTATTTGTGTTCTAGTGATGCTGAATAGTTACTATATATTTATAACCATTGAGAAAAGCTTACATTCTGTTGTTCTGTTTTTCAGCAAATTTCCCAACAATCGGCAAAATAACTTTCTCACCCTTATACGTTCTTATTAACATAATGATCCATAATACGAAGCTACCAAGCGAAATAATCCATATGTATGATTTGAAAATATGTAGAAAATCCATAACGCTACTAATAATACTCAGCCCTCCAAATAAAATAACAGACTGCATAGCATGAAACCTAGTTTCCCTATCATCCTTTTCCAAGACCAAAAATATAATTCCCGAAATCCAAGTTAAAAGATAGCACAGCATATATTTAACGTTTGGGGTAAGTCTAAATACTGTTTTTTGACCATTTTTTTCTTCTCTCATTTTAATCTCCCTTATATAATAATATTTATAATCCAAATTGCTTAAAATTCGTGTCTATCACCCTTTCAAATGATACTTATTAACATTTTTTTATTCATTAAACTACGAAATAATTATCAAGAACTATTCTATCACCATCAATTTGCAAAACAGACCTTTCACCCGCACCAAAAGTAATCTTACTCTTTTCAATATTTATCATTGTCTTATTTTCACATTCCCACACAGCGAAGTTACCTTCAAATCAGCCAATTGTTACATTCATTGCAATCACCCCTTATGACTTACATATTTTACATGGTGCATATCCTGCATTTACTGCCCCATCCCTTGTATCAAAGTATACTCTATTATAATCAGCGGGAATAGAGCTACATGATGGTTTGTGGAATTTCTTAGATGATTTATTACCTATATATTGCTCTGTTGTAGGCTTGCTGTCAGGATAACTACCTTCACTGCCACCAGTTGCCTTTTCACTTATTGCTGGCGGTGCTTGTTGTTTTATAGGCGATGCCTTTTTATCAAACTTAATTGTATTTCCATCACTTGTTGCAACAATTGTTCCTGATTCATCAGTGCGGAATATCTGAACTCCTGCACTAATTAATTTACTTATAGTTGCCTGCGCAGGGTGACCATAAGAATTGCCTGTGCCAACAGATATAACGGCATAGGTGGGTTTAACTGCATTCAAGAAAGTTTGAGTTGTTGATGAAGTACTACCATGATGCCCTACCTTTAGCACATCAGACTTTAGGTCAAATCCTTTGCTAAGCATCTCTGATTCAGAAACATCCTCCGCATCACCTCCAAGCAGGAATGTTGTTTTGCCGTACGTCAACTTAACTACTACTGAATTGTTATTTGAATCCTCATAACCAGATGAGTTTGGTGCTAATATTTTAAAAGTCGCATCTCCTAAAGAATATGACGTTCCAATGACAGGTGATGTAACTTTAAGTCCTTTTGATGATATTACAGTTAAGACATCCTCAAACGTACGTGTTGTGTTTGGAGCCTTAGGCATAATAATCTTGCCAATATTAAACGCCCTTATCACATCATCCATGCCACCAATGTGGTCTTCATGTGTATGCGTTCCAATTACATAGTCAAGCTTCGAAATGCCCTGCGAGTGAATATATGAAACTACCGCACCCCCATCTGTATTGTTACCTGCATCTATTAGCATTGTTGCACCATCAGCTTTAATAAGTATACTATCGGCTTGTCCTACATCAATGAAATGGACGAATAATTCTCCGTTTGGAACAATTTGGGTATTAACATTTGATGCCTTTAATGGAGCTGATGTTGGCGCTATTACAGATGACGTTCCAGTTTCTTGCTGTGACAATGGGTGGGTTGGTGAAGGCATACTGATACTGTTTGAACATGCAGAAAGAATAGCTATTATTAGTAATATGGCTAAAATAGATAAGTTTTTCATTTTCATACCCCCACTTAAGTAACAAATTTATTCTTTGCTTGTATCAAGGAGTGCTACAATATAGGCATCTGCAAGTGCTTTACCTTTGGTATCAAGCTTAAAATATGTACATGTCGGTTGCTCACCCCTAAGAAGATAGTCAATTGACATCCCAAGGTAATCACACATAATAACAAGTATCTTAATTATTGGTAACCTCTTGTTGTTTTCATATACCATATAGCGGATTTAGCTATTTAATGACAATCAAGATGGGCTAGTTTCATAGCAAATTCTTCTTGTGATAATCCATTTAGTTGTCTCAACTGTTTAAGTCTTTGACCAAATGAGTTCATATCATGTCATACAACCTTTAAATATAAATCAATTAGATTTTAGTAATATGAAAGCAAAGACTACCATAATGCCACCGTCGACAATAAGGCAAATAGCAAAATAACTGTTGAGTTATAGTTAATATGCCTATAAATTATAGGCATTTATTATTTTGACAACCTTATTTTATCGCCGCTTGAATAAAAGTGCGTGTGTTCAAACATTTGTTAACTGTATCTAGTACTGTTTCGGAAAATGCCATTCCTAAATTTTGACTAATAATAAAATTTGTACTGTTATTTATGGTTCCTTGCATTATCTTTATATCTGGAACAACTGATATGTCCGCAATCTGCAACATAGGTGCATCAAGAAGACTATCACCTGCACAGATTATATAGGTTATATCTACAACGTTTCCAAGCCGCTTTATAGCGCTCCCTTTATTTATACAATTTGGTATTATATATATTTTTTCGCCATTATTACTAATGGTCACTTTGCTCAAATCTAATTGCTCTTTTAATTTCAAAATACTATTTATGACGTTTTTAGTTTTTGTATAAACAAATATGCCATCTATAAGCTTAACTTCTATCAAAACATCTGGATCGTTTTTCAAAATATTAATACCTCTTGTCAATTCGATCATTGAATCCTCTATCATTTGGAGAGATTCTTTTTGCCATTTCTTATCAATATTATTTTTTACAAGTAGTATTCCACCATTACTTGCTAGAGCATACTCAGGATAACCACTATTTAAAAGCTTAATTCTTTTGTACTGTTCTACTGAACGAGTGGTAACGGGAACAAATAATACCATGTCCACTAAATGCTGCAAGGCAGAATAGGCACTTGGGGTCATAAAAGACAGTTCCTTACCTTCCTTTGTTTCTACACATATTGAACCATAACCAGCCTTTTTATATGAATAAATTAACGTATTATCTAAATCCGAAGCAAATAAAATCATGTTATCCCCCATTTGTTTGCTAATTTATGCATCCGCAGATAAGTTTTTTATAATTCCACAAGCTCTATATGAAGAAAGTGGATATTCAATTATATCAATTTGTTTTTCTTGAGATAATCTAATAATGTGGCTTAAATACGTTGTATCTTTTATATCTCGAACAAGGATTTTCCAAGGCATTCTCCTCAGCAAAACCCTTGTCGTTTCGCCAATGCCTGGTTTGATAAGATTTATATCTTTTATTTCAAATTCTTTAGCAATTTTTTCAACCTCTTTTAGACCAGCACCATTAAAATTGGTTTGTGATGTGTTATTGCAAATTGTATCATAATTCATAAAGCTTTCGACAGTATTGATAAACTCATATGACAGATCTTCGTCTTCTAATTCCTCGTAATATACCGCTCCGTGAAAGTCATTTTCACTGATAAGTTTGTCATTCAGAAATGTACGACTCAATAATCCAGATACAGTTGAGTTAAGACATGAGCATGGTATCAAAAAATCATCATGAGTACCACAAATATCGGTTATCCATGCTGGATCAGCAAGAACCGCTAATTCAGCAGAAACATCAGGATAACTCGCTAATTCTTTTATTAGCTCATTTAATATAGCACCTTTGCCTGTCCAGCCATCAACAAATTGTATATCTTTTGCGTTATGTAATTTTAAAATATATTTCATTGCATTATGGTCTATACCTTTACCCCTAATAATTGAAATAGTATAATGAGGAAGTTCAATATTGTATCTATTCTTTATATACCGCTTTATTAAAATGCCTATTGGAGTTCCTGCACGAGCAAGTGAAACTAAAACAGCATTTTTACCCTTCAGGTTTATAATCTTTTCTGATACAATCCCAACTGCATATGCAGTCATTTTCGAGTGAGCAGAAAGAGATTCATTATATACACCCATATAGTTCTCTGATGGTTTATATTCAATTGGTAGCATTTCTGAATAATGGGTACCTGATTGTATTCTTTTTTCTCGTTCTTCAATACCAAGAGGTTCAACCATACCTGAAACATCTTTTAACAAAATTACTACATCTTTTTTTAAATATGATGACTTCATTATCTTACCCACCTTATACCGACTATATCATTGCAACCAAATTTATTTAATTCATTGACTAAGTTTAAAAAAGCTAAGTCTGAATGTGTTTCTGAATCAGTTATTATTATAACTTGATCATAATGTTCTAAGTTATATATAAATGTTTGTCGATTATTACAATAAAAACTCATTATTTTACTACGGCTTTTAATTGGATAATCTTCATAACCGCATGGAACAATTGGACTTCTAGTAGTAGAATGTACCCTAACGTTTTCAACATTAAATTCTTCAGAGATTTTTTTTGCTACTAATATAGGGGGATACATAAACTCTTCGGTACCTAACACTAAAATGCTACTAAAGTTTAACCTGCTTTTTTTCATTATTTCAATAACACTATATGCAAGCAAATCACAAGCATTTTTATATTCATTCATAACAACGCCAATACGTGAATCCATCCTTCCTGGTATAGAAAAAATAGCAGGCATTGCTTGACTGTCAATTGATTTAACTTCGAGCATGCTTAATGGTGAGTGCGGAAACAAATGGTTACCTTGATTGTTTTCGATTTTTAATAAGTAATGGCAAGCAATAGATATATTTTCAAACTTCTGCATGTTTTCTTTATTCATTGCATTAATAATTGAAGCTGCAGATATACTGTGTTTATCAGTTATAATGTTTTTGTCTTTAAGTTCCTTAATAAAATTAAGAATTGTTTTTCCAGTTGTGATTTCATCCTCTACAAATATTATCCTATCAACATTCTTAAGAAACTCATTTGGGTTACTGCAGAATAGTTTTTGCTCTGTAGCATGACTGTGTTCCTCTGCGAAGTTTACAATATTGTCACATTCAGTAATGTTTTCTCTTGATGTTTGGATATACTTAGTATCACTTTTAAAACAGGCCGCAACTGCAGCTCCAATTGCAGTTGCGGTTTCGGCAAATCCAATTATTACAACGTTATCATTACGATAACATGATTTCAACTGATTTCCAAGTTGGGAAAATAACCCCAATGTGTATTTTGGGTTAACAGGTAAATGTTTCGCTTGTATAGGGTTAACAAGTAAGTAATTTCGTTTTGTATTATTTTCTCTTTGTGCAACTTTAATTAGTTCATGCAATTTATACTTTGTCTTATTTTCTATAACCTTCATATTATTCCACCTTATAAAATTACTGGCATTTCAACATAAGAAACTTTTCTCGATATATAATCCATACTCCAAGACTTTTCTCTTCCAATAAGTTGATTAACCGCAATATTAGGAATATTTATACCAGCACCAATACATGATAATTGTATTCCACCAGACATTCTAGTGTTTACCTCTAATAAATATGGAGTATCATCATGATACTTCAACTGAATATTACATGGCCCAGAAATATCAACTTTATTAAAAAAATCGTTGCATATTTTCATGAACTCATCATCATATCTAATTTCAGCTATACGACTACCAACCTTTATTCGTGGTACACTGATTAACCCAGAGATAGTGTTTAAACAGTCAATACTGACTTCATAACCTTTCAAGTATGGCATAACTAAAAGCTCGGGGAAGTGTTCTTTTTCACTTAAGGCAGCCAAAGTAGCATCAAGTGTCATTTTCATTCCTGGTTGTTTAAATAATCCACCGTATCCTTGCATAGACGTGTCAATTACTCGAAAACTCGTTGCACCTTCGTCTTTAGTTAATTTAAAACACGCACGTTCAAAGGAATCTGTGATAGTCTTATATGCGAGTTTAAAATCATCAACGTTATTAACAACATATCGTGGCGGTATGTAGCCAATACCTAAATTATTAAATAGATTGTATGTTTTTTCTTTATCGTTTAAAGTAGCAAGCTTATTAAAATCTCTTTCAACTAATACCTTTACACCTATTTCATCAAACAAACTAATACTTTTCGATATAGCTTGCATACCGCGCCTTGGTACGAAAACTTCAATGGAGTTAGTTTTGCAAAAGTTTATACAAAATTCAACATAGTAATCATCATTTGAAAAAGACGGCTCCACAAACCACTCATTACATACTAATTTTATAACAGAATCAGGATTTTCATTAGAACCTACTACATGAAAATCTATTTCCTCATCTTTTTTTAGCAGGTCAATAATATAATATGCCGTGCTAAACCAGTGATTAAACCATACTTTCACAGTTTTACGCATTATTTCACCCCACACCTATAATGTCTTATTTCTTCATTTTCTACTAAATTAAAAAGTTAATACACGTAATTTATTCTTAAATATGGCATATTGTATTGGGACTCTTTACTCCGTAAACTTCAGCAATAGATAATGTTTTTTCTGCCCATCTTTTGTGAACTTTAACCTCATTCATTCGATGCTCATATGCCGATTTCTGAACTCCTAATATCTTATCATTCCAATCTAATATATTTTTAGCATCTTGATAATCGGCATATTCGACTGCCATCGCTTCCTGAATAGCTAAAAGTTGTGTTGGGTGTATAGCAGTTTTCCCTATAAATCCATTCAACTTATCAAGCGTTAACTCTGCATTAAGACCTTTCAGCCAATCACTATCAACATTGTTATCAAAGTATTCCCAAACTGGAGCAGAAACTATATATTCTTGTCCAAAGACATTTATAATATCAGCAAGTATATTATTCATAACTCCAATATCATAAATGGTATTATATTTGTTACGTCTAAATCCAAACTGGTTGCACAAATCATTTCCACCAACTCGAACGTTTAAAACATAATTCATTATATTATCTAATGTACCCTTAATTTTAGTAAGCGTTTCAGCACGACTCTCTAAGCCTATAACACTGCTACTTTCAATGATTGGCATAACATATATTTTGCCATTTTTTATTTGAGAATTAATATCATGCAATTCATATGTAAACTTATCAGCATTTACTGTGTCATACTTAGGCAAAATAAATCCAGTAATTAACTCTGCAAAATTTTTTAATTTCGCAAAAACTCTCTTCATTTGTGATGAATCTCTAACTCTTATAAATATCAATGGAAATCCATCAATATTCAAACAATCTTTATTAGCAAACATATACAATTCGGAAAATGTATTAATTAATTGTTTTTCTGCATATTCTATACTATCATCATTTATTGCATCTTCCAAACATAAGGCTATACTTTTTAAGTTTTTATTTTTCGATGTGATGATATCTTGTGCAATACTGACATGTGTTGCTGGAGTATATAGTAATGCTCCTATAGCATATTTTAGTATTTCCTGTGGGGTGTTTTTGTTCCATCCCATTCCGCTAACACCATTTTTTGTACTTTCAAACTCATACTTAATTATTATAACAACCTACTCTCTTTTAAAACTAATTATTTGAGTAATTTTTTCAACACGTCCCAAGCACTAAAGGTAGTTCTATTGTAAACCCTATTATATGCTGCTTTTTTAGGGTTAGTAAGCCATCCCCATCCTCTTGGGGCTTTTAATCCTAAACTGTTACGAAGCATCCTATTCACACTTGTTCTAGCGGCTATACTTTTCTTAATGCTTGGCATTCTCATTCCAAATTTCATTTTAAATACCTACCTTCATATTATTTTCATACAATCACGAAACTACCAATCCAAAACTCTCACATAAACGTTTTAGGCCATCCTTATAACCAGCACCAACAGTGTTTAATTTCCATTGATCTTTAAATCTATAAAAATCTACAAACACAATTGTTTTTTCAATGAATAAATCATTAGCTGAAAAACGCAATTTCTCCTTATCATCAAACTGTATTCTAATAGTAGGATTTATGATTTTTGAAAAATTTTGATTAGCATTATCTCCGTAAATTGAATATGCAATAGAAATTGTATGTACTGAATCTGGTACCTTTTTCAATTCTAGTATTATTGACTTGTTACTATCTTCAGTAACGTATTTTACACTGCCACATTTAGAAGATGGGTTACCAAAAAATATCAGATCTTCATCATTAGTTACCTTTCCATTTTGGTTAAGCAAGAATACATACGGGTCTACGTCCATTTGTTGTATCATATTAGAGTAGAAAAAATTTACCTGTACTGAATTTCCGAGAAGATCATTTATTGATAATCGCTGCCCTTTTTTCAGAATAGTAATATTCGGATCAGAAACCATTGGTGCAATAATATTAGTAGCTGGAACTAAATTATGATATTGTGCATTAGTATCTGAATTGTTATTTATTGCTTTATATATAATTTTATTATTTTCAAATCCAGTTAAATTTGCTCTAGAATTTCCATTCAAATACGCTCTGCGTATGAATACTGATTCGAAAAGCAACTCACCATATAGAAAAGTGCCATCTTTCAATTTCTCTGTTGATATGGTAACTTTGTTAATTCCAGGCTTTAATTTTGTTGGAAATATTGAGATATCTTTAATAGTTGTCCGCAGATTTACACTATTAGGAACATTAACCTCTAAAACAAATGAATTGGCACTTTCAGCAGGAAATTCACCTAATGGTAATATTTTAGGTATGTACCATTCATTCTCTTCATTAGGCACACCTACGACGTTTCCGATTATTTCAACATTTTTATACCTTGTATCTGTTGAACTTGATCTAATACAAACAAAATCATCGAAACTTAATGGTAGTTCAGTAATTTCAACCCTCAAATTTTGTATTGTTACACTGCTTTTTTCAATAACTATCACTGGCCCTTTTTTTGCCCAAAAAGTAGTCTGACTACCACTAATAGTGCATGGTTTCTTTATGTAGAATGGGCCTTCAAACTCTCCCTGCGGAAGGTTAATCGACTCATTCAAGTTGCAATTATCTAAAAGTTCTTGTATATTAGAATTCACAATGCACACCTCTTTAAAATACTATTTAGCGATACCTACGCATTACATCTCCTATACCTTTGTCAGAGGTACCTTGACCGATCGCATTAAAACACCATCTAACTCCTTCTCTCGAAAGCTCTGCAACGATGACGGTCGTCATACCACCATAGCTATCTGATAGGTTATATGTACAAAGAATTTTTTGGCTTTCATTATTTATGACTTGAATTCTTGCACCTTCAATAACGCCAAAGTCTTGTTGTCGTATCTCAGGTTGATATATATTAACAGCAAATATTATAGTCTGTATTTGTTCTGGTATTTTCGATAGTTCAACTATAATTTGTTCACAGTCATCATCTGCATTTGTACCGCTTATATTATCCCCTTGGTGTATAACTGATTTTGAGTAATGTTCTAAATTAGCATGGTATACGATATCATTTCCAGTTAATATTTTTTTGTTTTTATCAAGCAAAAGAGCAAAAGCATCGCAGTCAACTGGCGACTTACTCAAAGTAGATTTTTCACTCCAGCGAAGACCTATTAAAATCTGTTTTAATTCGGAATCATATTTAGCTAAATCAACTTTTTCACCTTTTTTTAGATTAACAGCCATTTCTCCACCTCTTATTGACAAGTTAAAGTATAGTAATTTAAAATTTCAAAAGGAGGGTCGGATTAATTCCAATCCTCCTTTGAAAATTACTTTGGTTTATTATACATTTACTCCGAAACTACGGCAAAGTGCTTCAAGACCACCTTGGTACCCAGCGCCAACAGCATTAAATTTCCAGTCGTTTCCATTCCTATAAATTTCGCATACAACTATAGCTGTCTCTACAGAAAACTCTTCAACAAGGTCAAATCTTATAACTTCTTCTCCGTTAACATCGTTTTCGTTTGACATCTTTGCTACACGAATGTAAGCATTTGAAACCTGTCCAAAGTTTTGCTTGCGAGCTATTGCATCATGAATTGTAACAGTTATTGCTATCTTTTGAATTTCACTTGGTAACTTGCTGAAATTAACTATAATAACTTCATCATCACCATCTCCATCACCTGTTAAATTGTCACCAGTATGCTTTACAGCACCATTTCTGCCATCTAAATTGCTATAAAAAATAAAATCATTGTCACTAATAACTTTGCCATTTTCACCCAACAAAAAAGCTGCTGCGTCTAAATCGAAGTCATAACCGCCATCATAACGATTAGTATCCCAACCAAGACCTACAAGGGCCATAGTAATTGCCTTATCCAAACTTACCCGTTGACCTTTTGAAAGATTAACTGCCATAATGAATTCCTCCTAAATAATTAAATATATCTATTAGCTGTTTCTACTATTCCGCCATCAGCAGTTGCTTGACCTATCGCACTAAATTTCCATTCGTTTTGATAACGATATACTTCTCCAAAAAGCATAGCTGTCATGTCGTTATAATTTTCCGACAAATTAAACTTGCAAAGTTCTCTATTTGTGTCGGCATCAACAATTCTTATGAATGCATTACTTATCATACCAAAGTGTTGTTTTCGTTCTCTAGCTTGATATATATTTACAACGAAAACCATTTTTTCATATTTAGAGGGTACATCTTGCAGACTAACAAAAATTTGCTCATCATCACCTTCACCTGCACCTGTAAGGTTATCACCCATATGTTTTACACAACCACTGCTGTGGCTGAGATTTCCGAAATAAACAATATCCTTAGTAAGGGCATTCTGCACGTTACCACCCTCTAGTTTTCCACCGTTACAACACATTATAGCCGAAGCATCACAATCAATATCCTGTTTTGGTGAACCTCCTAATAATGAACCTAAAAATCCCTTTTTTTGATTTGGTGAATCTGCTTCATCCCAGCCTAAACCAACCATGATTCTTTTTAGACTAGCATTTCCTTTTGTTAAATCTACTTTTTGTCCCTTTTGTAAGTTTACTGACAAATTTACTCCTCCTTATGTAATTTTAGACGCATGATTAAATCTATTTATTCCCACCAAGTCCAAGTTTAGTTAACCAATTTTTAAATCCCTTAGGATTTCGTGTTTGGATCAATACGATACCTGGACCACGGAATCTACAAACAAGACATTCGCCAGACATAAAACTAGAACCCCAGCCACTTGAAGCTTTTTCAATTGTGTATTGCATATAATCCGCCCATGCCACTAAATGACCATTATCTATAACAATCTCTTCACCTTGGTTAAGATTAATAGCATGAATAGCTCCATAACTACTGATGAATACAACTCCTTTTCCACTAACATTTAATACAAAAAAGCCTTCACCCGAAAACAATCCTTGTATTAAATTTTGAGCCTTAGTATCCACATGTATGCTATCAGTAGCTGCTAAAAATCCATCTTTTTGAACACGTAGTCCATAAGTGCCATCTAGCTCTACATCAATTATACTCCCAGGTGATGAATGTCCAAATAATACTTCACCTTCACCTCTACTCGCAGTTAGATATTGAAAGAAGAAACTTTCGCCTGCAAGCATACGTGTAAGCCCACGGATCAATCCTCCTTCAACTCCTCCTGTAATATCTATTGTAGTTGACATAGCAATCATGGCATCAGATTCAGCCTTTATTCTTTCCCCACGGTTAAGCTTATATTTTACAATAGGAAATGCATCTTTATAGAGTATTTCGTAATTCAAATCATTTCAACTCCATAATTACCTTATTTACTACCAGCTACCCAGCTCATTCCCCATTTATAGGCGTTGTCGAGCTCAGCATGTCCCGAATAATATTTTACAAGTCTCTCGATACTTACTGTCTCTCCATTATTTTCTATGTAAGCTAAAGCACACATAATCTTGCCGCTACTATGATCATCCATTTTTATCACAATATCTTGTGATCCTTTTTGCTTTATGGTTACTATACCATTTGCTTCAGCCCAATTAGGGGCACCTTCGTAAATAAAGGTAAAAACTACAATTCTCTTAATTTTAGAAAAGAAATCACCATTTACAAATATGTTTTCACCATCTGAAGATGAACCTGAACGATCATCTTTATCTAACATTATGTATGGTGATGACGTTCTAGATCCGAAGCTATTCCCAAGAGCCTGAACAACTCCTTTTGAACCGTCATTTAATTCATAGAGACATCCAATATCCAAATCTATTGGTTTTGAAGCAAAAAGAGATCCAAAAAAGCCTTTAGATTTACTGCTTTCCTGGTTCCAATTTAGATTTATTGTTATTTCGCCGAAATTCTTATTTGATGTTTTTTGTAAATTTACTTTTTCACCCGATTTTCTTAATTCAACAGCCATTTTATCCCCCTCCAATCAAAAACATATTATTTATGCTATACATACTAAATCGTATAGCATAAATAATATTAGAAAACAAATATTATGCTATATCAACACCAAAATTAGCACACAGAGCTTTTAGTGCACCTTGGAATCCACTACCAATTGCACTGAATTTCCATTCAGCACCATTCCTGTATAACTCAGCAATTACAACTGCGTTTTCTATAGAAAAATCTTCTCCTAGATCATAGCGAATAAGTTCTTCGTTTTTATTTTCATCAACGATTCTAATAAAAGCATTTGAAATCTGTCCGAAATTCTGTTTTCTCGTTTCGGCTTCATAAATTGTAACTGTAAAACTTATCTTTTGAATATTTGCTGGTACTTTGGATAGATCAATCTTAATTTGTTCATCATCACCATCACCAGCGCCTGTAAGATTATCACCAGTATGTATTACTGATTCGCTAATGTGTTTAAGATTTCCAAAAAACACAAAATCTTCCTGACCGCTAACTTTACCCGTTTCACCAAGCAAGAACGCTGCCGCATCTAAATCAAAATCGCCTCCGCCATCGTATTTATTAGTATCCCAACCTAAACCTACAACCAATTTTGTTAACCCAGGATTTGACTTAGTTAAATCCACCTTTTGTCCCTTTTGTAGACTAATTGCCATTATATACCACTCCTTAAAAATATTATTTATATTATAGCCTATGGCTAAATATACATTGTAACTAAACGTAACTTAATTTTTATAACCGATAATTAATTTCCTGAGCATATCTATTGGTATTATTGTTGCCGAGAGGATCAAAATAAAAATCCATTCAAATAATGTCAATGCTGAACACCTAAGTATTACACCCCCTACAAAGGTCATTATAAATTGAACTACAGCAATTATTAAAATAACTCTTAAAAACCCTTTATTCTTAGTAATGTTAGCAAGTAAGTTTATCTTTTCTGTTCTTGCATTAAATGCATTGAATACAGATGCAAAGATAAAAAATGTGAAATAACCTGTTAGCAAATAGATGTTATCTTTGCTTTCTCTAAACATGGAAGACGCTATTGGAGACAATAACATAAACATACTAATTGCGAAAATCCAAACACTTCCAACAGCAATCGAGCTCCACATATATGGGCTCACAATACTTTCGTCTCTACGCTTTGGCTTTTCATTCATAAATCGTTTAAGTGCTGGTTCACCACCAAAAGCTAATGCTGCTAATGTATCCATAACTAAGTTTATCCATAAGATCTGTGTAATTGACAAAGGATTTTGCAAACCAAGCAAAGGAGCTGTGAATGAAACAAGAACGGCAGCAACATTAATCGTTAATTGGAAAATTATAAATTTGCGTATACTATTGTAAATAGTACGACCGTATAATATAGCTTTACTTATTGAATTAAAGTTGTCATCCATTATAACAATGTCGCTTGCTTCTTTGGCAACCTCGGTACCACCGCCCATAGCAAACCCCACATCTGCCTTTTTTAAAGCAGGAGAGTCATTAACTCCGTCGCCAGTCATACCAACCACCAAATTTAGTTCCTGAGCAATTCGCACCAATCTGCTCTTATCGCTTGGTAGAGCTCTGGCAACAACTCTAATTAGCGTCAGTTTTTGCTTTAATTCATCATCCGAAAGTTTTTGTAGTTCATCTGAAGTAAGGACAATATCTTTTGGGGTTCTCAACAAGCCCGCTTCTTTGGCAATCGCTATGGCTGTATCCTTCCTATCGCCTGTAATCATAACAACTTGAACACCAGCACTCTGAACCTCTGAAATGGCTGAAATTGATTCTGCTCTCACCTCATCACGAATACCTATTATACCTACTAAAGTCCAATCACCTATAGGTAATTCATTTTCACCAAGTTCGTTATCTGTAACTGCAAGTGCTAATACCCTAATTGCTCGACTAGCAAGCATATCGATTTTCGATTCAATAGATTTTAAATCTTCCAAAGGCTTTTTCTCTCCATGAACATCATAAAAGCTAGTACATCTACTAATTATAATTTCAGGTGCTCCCTTAACAAGTGTGCAATGATAATCACCATGAACATGAGTTGCTGAATATTTGTTCTCGCTGTTAAAAGGTATTGAATCAATCGTTGCAACACTTACAACATTATTTTTACCGGCAGCAAAACCAAGAATTGCACGTTCGGTTGCATTACCACCAATAATTTTCAAACTTGGTGTATTGCCAGAAATAATTGCATTAGAATTGTGATGTATGCTTAGAGATAGTAGCTTACCCAGTTCTCCAATTACCTCTTCATAATTATCATACTCTTTAGCTTCACCATCAACAAACACAACTGCTTCAAGTTTACCTTTTGTGATAGTCCCTGTTTTATCACTAAAAAGTATATTTATACTACCAGCTGTTTCAATACCAGCTATTTTTCTAACCAAAACGTTATCTTTAAGCATTTTACCCATATTAAGTGCTGATACAATGGCAATCATTAAAGGTAATCCTTCTGGAACAGCCATAACTACAATTATTACTGCAAGTATAACAGCTTCAACAATATTATTAACAATGGTCATCCAATTCGAACAATACTCAATAATTTTAGCTAATACAAATCCGTTTTCTAAAATTATTTTCTTGAATAAAAAAGCCGCTGCAATTGCAAATCCACCAATATATCCAAATTTACTAATTCCATCAGCAAGATTGCTTAGTTTAACCTTTAGTGGCGATTCACGGTCATCTTCTGTTTGCAATTCACTCGCAATTTGACCATACACAGATTTATCTCCTACAGTTGAAACACTAATTGTTGCATTGCCTGAACATACAACAGTGCCACGAAATACATTGTACTCGTTTAGGAAATCCATTGATGACCCTTGCTCTACATAATCTTCTGGCATAACTTTTTTAGATGCCTCTTTACTTTCTCCATTCAAAACTGATTGGTCAACTTTTAAACTACCATCAATAAGGATGCCATCAGCAGGAATCTTATCTCCTGACTGCAATAGTACACAATCATCAACAACTATATCATCTATCGATATCTCGGATATGTCATTATTACGATATACCTTGCATTTTATTTTCGAGGCTTCATCTTGAAGCTTTTGAAACATATTTTCATTTTTATATTCAGAAAATGTAGCTATGAATGTTGCTAGTATTACCGCTAATGCAATTCCAACAGATTCATACCAAGCAGTTTGACCTAGAAAGGCAAAAATAACATTAATAGCAAGTGCTACACAAAGTATTTTTATCATAGGATCACCAAAATTACCAATTAGCTTATCCCAAAACCCTTCAGATTCAACTTCACTTAGTTTGTTGCTACCGAACTTACCCCTAGAAGCTAATACTTGTTTATCGCTTAAACCCAAACTTTTCAAAAAAACTCCTCCAATTAAATTGTTTTAATTACAACTTCTATTAACATTCCTCTATCTTCACGTGATGCTCTGAAAACCACTCCATCTTTAAGCAAGATAGCTTGTCCAGCTGGAACTGAATTTCCGCTTGGTGAAAGCATCCCAGTAGTACTTTGATTTACCAATAACCATTGACCATTATGTTTGCACACATATGCTTGTAAAGTCCTATCAGCCTTTTCATCTGGGAATATGTTACTAAAGATGTGCCATTTAAATAGTGGTATGTTATGCGTAATGTTTATTTCTCCCACATCCATCCATTGTCCAGACCTTCCTCGTGCTTCTGCCTTTAGTTTAAAACGAATAATTTCTTGATTATTTATTTTAGTATTACAGAATGGACATACAGGCATACTAGTATCATAGAAAACAAAAAACTTATATTCACAATTAGGATTTGAACATTCATGAAGTAGATCCCATGTTTGAACTAATCCGCGCTCCCATTCCATAGCTGTTGGTCGATCATTAGGGGAATGTAAGCCGTTAACAAATGCTCTAACAAATAATCCTTCTAATATCGGTCCGAGGTCTTTTATTGTGGGTTTAAGATTGGTAGGTCTATTAGAACGATCATTAGGATTTTCAATGAATGTTGCTCCTGGACCTAATGCTAAATAATCATCCTCTTCAGCGGATTTTTTCGAATAAATCTTCGGACCAATTATAGGATGTCTCATAAATATGTATTCATAAATCAATACTGGAAGTGCATGCAAATCAGTACTGATATTCGGGAATTTTCTATTTGGATCATCAAAAGCTAAATCCATTGTTTTTAAAACTTCTGGAGCTATATATCCCCGAGTGCCAGCTACTTCTGGTGGGAATAATCCAGGCACAACAAGAGAGTCAATATCAATAACTACACATGTACCACTTTTAGGGTCTATTAGTACATTATTATTTGATAAATCCGAATGTGCTAACCCAGCAGCATGCATCCGCTTTATCGCCCTTGATAGAACAATAGACATTTGGAGCATTGATCGAAAATTTCCAAGCTCCGATTTATTCAAATATTTTCTATTTCTTGATGTAAACCAATTGCTTTTTTTGTCTTTGCCTTTTAATTGTAAGTGCGTAGACGAATTTTCGTCAAAAAAGTAATTGTCAGGATATGCAGGACAAACTATTCCGAATTCTGGTGATGTAACAATCACTTTTGGCCAACAGAAACGTTGTGTATAGTAATTAGCCATTTTTTCGTTGTTACCCCTCGCACCTCCATGTTCCTCAGGCAGCGTTGGATTATACTTACCTATTATAGCCTCAATTCTTGCATGAAGATTAGGGTCATTAGCAATACTAGGATTGTTAAAAAACTGTACGACATAAGATTTGTCGGGTGCGAAATATGTGTACTTCATTCCACCTCTTGGTGGATTATCTACAATTACATATGGGATTTTTTGTCCATCTGCTAATGTAGCCTCAGCAATATTACTAGGTTTAGAATTCTTATTTGACTTTTTCACAATACCCACCACCTATTTAACATGAAATATCACTAGGGTTCGATCATCAAAAGAGCCACGTTCAACGTAATTATCAAGCCAAACTTTTAATGCCTCAGCCTTGTTTCCATTTCCACTTAATGGTGTTCCTAGTGTGTTTAGTGAGGCCACACTTATAGCATCTTTGTTACTCCAAATTCTTTCAAGAGATAATTCAGTAGCAGTTATCAATTTATCAGAATATTGTAGTGATACGTGTTTTGTTGAATCATTTACCCATGGATATGAAACAGGCATTGGAACTTTTTTAATAAGTTCTATATTATTATTTGCAACAGTAGTTTTATGATCATAACCAATAATCCCATTAAGCTTTAAGTCAAGATACAACCTTAGCATTTGTGGATCATTTGGGTAATAATCGTCAGATACCCCGTCAGTCATAACCATCAAACAGGAAATTGGTCTGCGACCTATCTTTGTTCTTTTCATAAGGGTTTCAATTTGTTTCATTTGCTCGGATGTTAAGAAGTCTGTTTCTCCTGCAAAACCTCCACCATCCGCTTCTCCTAATAGTTTTAGCACTTTTTCATATGACGAATCTACATCATAAGACACAATCATACCGTCTCCAATTTGGCAAGAAATAATTAGAAATTCTTTAACACCATCTACAATAACAGGTATTGATACTGCAACTAACATTGTCGCAGAAAAATCCTTAAATGAAAGTTCTCTACCTAATGGTGTTGAAAAGGAATCGTCATTTTTGCGAGTTTCAAATGCCTTTTCAACAGATGAATAAGCACAAATTATACTATTTTGTACTATAGAGGCAAGCGTTCCACAAGTTCTTGCAAATGCTTCTTCGCTAAATGGTAAAGCTATTGATTCAATAATTTCTGGCGATGTGGTTTTAATTATAGCGAAATTCTCTTTCATGTAATTCATAGATGCTTCACAAGATTCTCTTGCGCCTATACGAGAATATTTTTTTGACCCAGCACCATCTGAAACGGTAATTAAAACCCAATCATCAATATTACCAATCTCAAACCAATCATCACAATTTGTACCTTCATGCTTATGCTTTTTTCCGCGTACACGAGCACCAATGATGGATCCGAAAGATAAATCAATTTTTTTAACATCATATTCCGTGTGAGCTTCGGGTTCATCTTGTGGTATTGGTATGTATTTCCACAAACTAGCGGTATGCTCTGTAACAGTATCATTAGAAAGCGACGAAACTATTGTTGTGTTGGTCTTTTCAATAGTAGTATCAATAGAAATTGGAGGGTTTATTATTGAAATATGTTCACTAACCTTATTTGTAATACCTTCCACAGCAGTAGTACTTTTCTTATTTTGTTCAATGGAATTAGTATTTTTCTGGCATAGTTCGCTATTGTTTTTTGCTTGTTGATTCCCGTGTGGATTGCTTATATCCTGTGGCTTGTGTTGATTACTTATTTTTGTCCTTTGCACCCCAATAAATGGTTCAAACACATTTTCACTTTTTGAGCGTTGCTTTGATTGTACAGGAATAGGAATTTGTTGTTTTGCTACCATTGTCACTGTTTTTTCTATATTAACTATTTTGTAATTATTCATTAGTCTTTCAAACTCTTCTGTTGTTTTGAAATTTGCATCTTTTAGACTCATCATAAACATGCATAGATTAGTAGGATCAAGCTTATTAACAAAATGGTTAACGGTATCTGGCAACTGCAAACTGACCATTCCCTTGTTTTCAAGGCATTTGATTATACTATTTATTTTTTCATTTGCATTCATTTCAAGAACCTCCGTAATAAATAATTGCCTGCCTTATTATTATAAAGAAATAATTTATATTAAATAGGTAACATTAGGCGTTTCCGAATTGCAGTTTCGGAAACGCCTAAAACATAAATTTAATTTATGGTACTATGACAAAACCTTGTGGTGGAGGGGGAAGTTCAATTGCACCACCTGGCTTAGCATCCAAACTCTTAGACGACATTTTTATAGAACCAGATACCCATGCAAAAAACTGTGATAAATCTCCACCCGAGAGTGTATTCATTACAACAACGGATTCGGTAATCTGTTTTAATGCAAATGTATCTGCTGAAGCACCAGCAGCACAAGCGATAATATTAGCTGGTTTTGCAGTCTTTAACTCTTTTGCAGCATCCTGCCAATCATCAGTCGGTTCACCATCTGTAAGTATAAAAACCAATGGTTTCCAATCACCTTTTTGCGATTCTGTAGATTTTCTAACTTCAGATTTCATACATTCAGTTAGCAGTTTAAGGGCAGAACCTAAGGCGGTAGCACCACCAGCATTTAATTCAGGTTCCTTAAATTGCATAAGCTCTGTAAGTGGAATAATCTGACGTGCTGTACTGTCAAAAGTAATTACTGATAAAAATGCTGTTTCTAATGCCTGCGGATCTCCACGCAATTCTGATAACAATGCCTTTACACCCTGCTTTACTGCCTCAATAGGTTCTCCCGACATTGAACCTGAGCAATCTAACAAAAGATAAACTGGCAACCTTCTTCCAAAATCAGCCATTTTGTAAAACCTCTTTTCATAAAAATTATATAATTCTAATGCACATAAGCTTATATTTATCAAACGATACATCTTTAACACGTGCTAATAAATTCGAAATCACCTTCATTTCTGTTGAATTATCACGAAATATGAATGCTTAACTATGATAATATGAAACAACTATAGTTGATACAGCAGAAACAGCGGAACAATTAATAGTTATTAGTTGTGCTAATATTCCTAAATTATATATTATTACCAATTATTAGTCAATACCCAACATCAAAAAATATTGCATTCTGTCTATTTAAGTTATATTTTGTACATTGGCAGTATCTCAAATCACATATTTCCATTTTATTTAAAATTTGACCAAAATCCAAATGAGCGAACATTTGAACCACACAAAATAGCAACTCACAAAGGTATAACCCCACAAACAGGTTCGGAAATCGGAATTACAGAGGCCACAATACTAGTATTCAAGCTACCAAAGTGCTAAATGACGCAGTAAAGCTCTTGCGGGTCTAATCGTCAGAGCTTTGTTCATAAGAGGCTAATAAACTCCAAATTTCATTTCGATTTGAAGAGCAGTCGGACGGTTGAATTCATGTATTGTTTGGGAGGCGGAAACTAGAGTGCCGATTATTGACTTTAGTACGTTAAACTTCAAAAACTACCAAATGGAGCCATTTCTATAACAAATCATATCTTCTAACTCAATTAAAATATTTCTAATTTGCTTGTTAGTTCCTCTTGTTTCGTCTATGATTTTTTGTTAATTTCAAATATTCTCACAATTTAATTTTTCTTATACAAAACAAGTTGGTAAGTCTTTTTGCCGCTAAGGCTATGAGGTTTTACAATTGCTGTACCACTATAATCAAATTTGAGTTTAGATGACTTTTCTGCTTGTGAAATTATGTATGGATAAAAATCTGAAATTTGCGCGCTTTCATCAAAACTGTCCAGCATGCTATATACCTTGAACTTAACTAAATATGTACCGTCACCATTATCATACATTTCATCCGCAACACTTAAAACAGTGAATTGTTCTCCAGTCGCAGCCATCCACTCATATTTGCCATCCGAATATGTATTTTCTTTTGTACTCCTATGTTTAATATCAATATCAAAAAATCTTTTAATATTTTGAGCTATAATATCAGCTGAAATGCAACATTTATAGTTATCAATATATTTTACATTCTTATTATTGTTATTATAATCATTGATAATATTATACAAAATCGAAAAATCAATTAACTGTGCAGTATTAATATTTTTGTTGTCAAAAAATCCAAATTGTTGTTCACTAAAATTACTCAAAAATATATTTAATTCTTTTTGTTGACTAGTTGTAAATGTATCAATCATATTGATGTCATCTTTTTTCACTGGAGTAGTGCTAGGCTTAACAGTAGCTACGCTAGTGGGTGTGGGCGTTACCTCCACCGCAGGGTTCACTATAGTTCCAATAGTTTTAGGTTTTACGCCACAAGCACTTACGCTAAATATAACTAATATAAATACAACTAGTATAAATATATTTTTGGAGATCATAATTTTTCTCATAACCTAAAATTCCTCTTTTCATATTTAAAATTTTTATCCCACTGCACTTAATTATCACATTTTAATCCGAGATTAAGTTTGGGGGTCCTTATTTATTTAAAAACATATAACATATTCAGAAATAATTTTAAAATTAACCCCACTTTTATACTACGAATGAATATTTTTATCTTCATAAGTAGTAACATATTTAGCTTTTCCGCAAAATACACATTGTGGCTTAAGATAAATTAAATTGCTCTCTACATAAATTTCTATTGGATTGAGTTCCTTAATGCCCAGTGTCTTTCTTAATTCTATCGGAGGAGCTATCCTGCCAAATTCGTCCACCCTTCTTGCTATTCCTGTCGATTTCAAACTAAACCCTCATCCAATAATAACAAATATTGATAATCGCCCCCATTTTAACCTTATTTTTTCAATTATATCATAACATGAAATCTTTGACAATAGGTGGGATAATGCACTAAATCATCTTCTAATTTTACATATTATTTCCAAGTATATTGACTTGGATTGCCCACATAATAATAAAGAACTCAATTTATAATCGGAGTTGTAATTATATGTTAAACAGATCATTAGTTTCAGGTGCTAGAGCTGGGCTTGATAAGTTTAAAATGGAAGCAGCTACAGATGTAGGAGTTGATTTGAAACAGTGTCACAATGGCGACCTTACATCTAAACAAGCTGGCTCATTAAGCGGTCAGATGGTTAAGAAAAAGATTCAGTCATATGAGAATGGAATTAAATAAGTAAAATGAAAAGAAAGTGCAAGATAAAGTCGAGTTAGCCGTGAAGGCATTTACTTCGAAATTTTCTTACAAGAATGATCCTTTAGGTACAGTGATGTTACTACTGATTTAAATCTTTTAACGATACCTTCAATCTTTTAACGATACCCTATCTTTTAACGATTTGTTTGGCACACAAAACCCAATTAATCGCAACCCACCATTAAATCGCAAAAAATACAGAGCAAAAAAATACACCTTCAGAATGACAAAAACGCTCAGATGCCCTTATATCAAGGCTTTTAGTCACAAAAAAAGAACCCCAACCTCGATACTTAATTGTATCAAAGTTGGAGTCTTTATATGGTGGAGGCGCGGGGAGTCGAACCCCGGTCCGAAAACACGCCACAAAAGCTTCTACGAGTGTAGTTTGTGATCAACATTCCCTCCTGTAACAGTACACAAACAAACTGTTACATTCAGTAGCTTCATTGTTCATGGGCAGTTCAAAGCTTTACCGCCTCACGTTCACCACTAGATGACGCCCTTATCCAAGCCGTGGTCCTCTCGGTAAGAACGGCTACCTAATTAGGCAGCGTAAGCTAAATTATTGTTAGCGTTTAACTAATTTTTGGTCTTTTATAGTGGCGACCACCACTACCCGCTACCCCTGTTTAAATGCCCCCGTCGAAACCATTACGCCCCCATATAGAAAAGTTGCATAGCAACTTATTCGCAATCAAGCCCCTCAATGGGGCGAAGATTGCTTGCGTGGAGAAATTACTAATACTTTCCACCTTAAAGCAATTCCTTTGGTAATTTCTCAGCAAAGAAAAGTTGCTTAGCAACTTATTCACATCAAAATAAACATCAACGATATACATACTACACCATTTACTTACTACTGTCAATGCTTAAACTTTACCTATTTCTCTCTTTAAGTGTTCTATCTATGTCACGCTTTGCATCACGCTGTGCGGCATCATCACGCTTATCATATTGCTTCTTGCCCTTGGCGAGTGAAATTTCCACCTTAACCTTTGATCCAAAAAAGTATACTGATAACGGAACGATTGAATACCCCTGTTGCATAGCAAGCCCTAAAAACTTATTTATCTCTCGCCTATGCAACAGCAGTTTGCGAACCCTTAGGGGGTCCTTATTAAAAATATTACCTTTTTCGTATGGGCTTATGTGCATACCCTTAATAAACATTTCGCCTTTATCCACCGATGCATAGCTGTCTTTAAGGTTAACCTTACCCTGCCTTATTGACTTGACCTCTGTGCCAAAAAGCTCTATGCCACATTCAAGTATTTCCTCGATAAAATAATCATGATACGCCTTTTTGTTTTGAGCGACCAGTCTTTTTGTTGGGCTTTGAGCTGTGCTTGCTCTTGGTCTTTGGTTTTCTATCATTATATTTTTTCACCTCTTTTTTGCGCTTATCGTCCTTTGGTTTATCAGCTTCAACAGGCACAAAATCAATTTGCTTTAAGTCAACATTAACCTTTGATAGGCGAACTCGTATCATCTCGCCCATATGGTACTGCCTGCCTGTGCGCCTGCCTGTTAGGATAAGATGCACATCATCAAATTCATAATAATCATCTGCTAAATCAACCATTCTAACTAAGCCTTCAACCGTATTTGGCAATTGCACGAACATACCAAATGAAGTAATTGATGATATTACTCCGTCAAATTCCTCGCCAATTTTATCTGCCATATAGCTACACATCATATAATCAACCCAGTCACGCTCTGCCATTGTTGCCCTTACCTCTGCGTCTGACGATTGCAAGGCTGTGTCACGAGTAATTTTTTCATACAATTTCACGTTATTCCCAACAAGCTTTCCATTTAACCATTCACGAAGTAGCCTATGCACCATAAGGTCTGGATATCTTCTAATTGGTGATGTGAAATGGCAATAATAATCCGCCGCAAGCCCATAATGCCCTAAATTTTCCTCGGCATATCTTGCTTTCATAAGTGAACGAAGCATCATAGTGCTTAGGATTAGCTGTTCTGGTGTGTCTTGTATCTTGAAAAGAAGATTTTGCATTACTTTCGGTGATATATCTTCCTTTACTTTAAATTTATGCCCCATACTTTTAACTAATACAACGAGTTTTTCAATTTTAGTTGCATCTGGTTTTTCATGCACCCTGTAAACAAGTGGCAATTCCAGTTTATACATATGCTTTGCAATTGTTTCATTTGCAACCAACATAAATTCCTCTATAATTTTATTAGAAACTGTTATTTCATGGTTATGAACATCAACTACCTTGCCATTTTCATCAGTTATAACCTTTGGCTCTGGAAAATCGAAATCTATACTACCTCTGCGCATACGCTTGTCCCTAAGGATTAGCGCAAGCTCACGCATAAGTTCAAAGGTTGGAATAAGGTCATGATATTCGTGCCTTGCCGCCATTGTGCCATCTAGTATTTGTGTTACCTTTGAATACGTCATACGGGCTGTGGTTTTAATTACAGATTCGCATATTTCATAATTTGTTACTGCGCCAATACTGTTTATTTCCATAAATATTGACATAGTAAGCCGAGGTTTATGTGGGTTTAGGCTACAAAGCCCATTTGAAAGCTTTTGTGGTAGCATTGGAACTACTGTATCTACCAAATAAACGCTTGTCCCACGTTCGAATGCTTCGTCATCTATTGCAGAGCCAGGCTTTACATAATAGCTAACATCGGCAATATGAACACCAAGCCTATATGAGCCATTTTCAAGGCGCTCCACACTAACGGCATCGTCTAAATCCTTAGCATCTGCACCATCTATTGTAACTATTATCATATCCATAAGGTCTTTTCGTCTTGATATTTCAGAGTCAGGGATTTTTTCCGCTATTTCATTTACCTCATCCATAACTGCAAGTGAGAATTCCTGAGACAAACCACGTTCCTCTAAAAATTCGTTGATTTTCGTAAAAATACAACTCCCTTCGACATTATACTAAAAAAGCCGCCCAATATAAGGCGGCTTTGATACGGTTTTATTTCACAAATGCTAATGCAAGTGATGTTATTAGAAATATTACCGCAGCAATTGACGTCAATTTACTAAGAATTGCGTCGATTGTTCTGCCTTTATTTTTACCGAAAAATGTTTCGGCACCACCTGCTATTGAGCCTGACAAACCTGCTTGTTTGCCGTGTTGCAAAAGAACTATTACTATAAGAGCGACTGCAACTATCATATGAAGTGCAATTAATGCTATTCTCATTACCAATTCCTCCTAAAATTAAAACTTGTACAGGGGACATTATAGCACATTTGCACGAATAAAGCAAGCACTAATTTAAAAGCTTACATTCCAAAATATCTTGCTGTTTCGCCAAGCTCTTCTTCTATTCTTAAAAGCTGATTATACTTTGCCACACGGTCAGTTCTTGACGGTGCGCCAGTTTTAATTTGCCCTGCATTTGTTGCAACTGCAATATCAGCAATCGTTGCGTCCTCGGTTTCTCCGCTACGGTGCGATGTTACAGCAGTATACCCTGCCCTGTTTGCCATTTCTATTGCCTCTAATGTTTCGGTTAGTGTGCCTATTTGATTGACTTTAATAAGAATTGAATTTGCAATTCCCATTTCAATTCCCTTTTTAAGCCTTTCGGTATTTGTAACAAAAAGGTCATCACCAACAAGCTGAATTTTTTTGCCAAGCTTGTCTGTTAATAGCTTCCAGCCAGCCCAGTCTTCCTCGGATACACCATCTTCAAGTGAAATAATAGGGTATTTTTCTGCAAGCTCTGCCCAGTAGTTCACCATTTCATCTCGAGTTTTCATTATATCACTCTTCCAGAAATAGTAGCTACCTTCTTGACCTTTTATTTTTGCCTCTTCATACATTTCAGTTGCAGCAGCATCGATGGCAATTTTAAAATCCACCCCTGCCTTAAAGCCTGCAGCCTCAATTGCTTCGAGGATAACAAGTATTGCCTCTTCATCGCTTTTTAGGTTAGGCGCAAAGCCACCCTCGTCGCCTACTGCTGTGCTGTAACCCTTTGATGAAAGGACTTTTTTAAGGTTGTGAAAAACCTCTGCGCAATGTTGTAGCCCCTCTTTAAAAGTGGCGCTACCCACTGGCATTATCATAAATTCTTGAATATTTATGCTGTTATCTGCGTGCTTTCCACCATTGATAATATTCATCATTGGAACAGGAAGAACATTCGCATTTACACCACCAATATAATTATAAAGTGGAATACCAAGAGCATCTGCCGCCGCCTTTGCGACTGCTAACGACACACCTAAAATAGCATTTGCACCAAGACGACCTTTATTTGGTGTACCGTCAAGATTTATCATTGCTTTGTCAATTGCACCTTGTTCTAAAACATTCATACCAATAATTTCATTTGCAATTTCAATATTAACGTGGTCAACAGCCTTTGTTACGCCTCTGCCAAGGTATCTGCTTTTATCGCCATCACGAAGCTCTACTGCCTCAAATGCGCCAGTTGACGCACCAGACGGAACAGACGCTCTGCCAAAAAAGCCACCCTCTACAAATACGTCTACCTCTACTGTTGGGTTTCCACGAGAATCAATAATTTCTCTTGCCAATACATTCTCAATTAAAATTTGTTGTCTACAAGCACTAATATAAATTCGCTCCCTTATTTTATAATCATACTTTCGCCTGTCATAGAGCTTGGAATTTCCAGCTCTAAAAGGTCAAGCATAGTTGGGGCAATATCTGCAAGACGGCCATTTTCTTTTAGCACTACGTCCTTACCTATTAAAATAAGTGGGACAACATTTGTTGAATGTGCTGTTTGAACCTTGCCATCATCAGAAAGCATTTGTTCTGCATTACCGTGGTCAGCAGTTATAATAGCTATACCACCTTGCTCTTTTATTGCATCAACAACCTTGCCAACGCAAGCATCTACTGCTTCAACAGCGGCTACTGCTGCATTAAAATCACCAGTATGCCCAACCATATCACAGTTGGCAAAATTAAGTACTATAACATCATATTTACCACTTTTTACACGTTTTATACATTCATCTGTAACTTCATTAGCACTCATTTCTGGTTGCATATCATAGGTTGCAACTTTTGGAGATGGAATAAGCGCCCTATCCTCACCCTCATAAGCTACCTCTGCCCCCCCGTTGAAGAAAAATGTTACATGTGCATATTTTTCTGTTTCGGCAATACGCAGTTGCTTTAAGCCTTTTTTGCTTATATATTCACCAAAGGTATTATCAAGGGAGGTTGGATGGAACGCAACATCAACATTTGGCATTTGCGCATCATACTGCGTAAAGCAAACGTAATGTAATGTGAAAAATCCGTTCTTTCTTTCAAAACCATCAAATGCCTCATCAACAAAGGTACGAGTGATTTCTCTTGCCCTGTCTGGGCGGAAATTAAAGAAAATTACGCTATCATTTTTACTAATCTTAGCGCCACCATCTATAATAGTCGGAAGCACAAATTCATCATTTATATTGTTGTTATATGAATTTTCAATTGCCGTTACAGCTGAATCGCAGGTATCCCCCTCGCCAAGCACCATAGCATTATATGCCTTTGATACTCGTTCCCAACGGTTATCACGATCCATAACATAATATCTGCCCATAACTGTTGCAATCTTACCTACACCAATTTCTCGTATTTTTTCAACAAGCTGTTTAACATAGTCCGCACCAGAGATTGGAGGAACGTCACGACCGTCAAGAAAGCAATGTACATATACATTATTAAAATCATTTTTCTTTGCAAACTCTAAAATTGCATATAAATGTGTGTTATGGCTATGTACACCACCGTCAGACACAAGCCCCATAACATGCAGGCTTGAACCATTTTCCTTGCAATTCTTTATTGCGTTTAAAAGTGCCTCGTTCTCGAAAAAATCGCCATCTTTAATAGACTTTGTTATGCGAGTTAATTCTTGGTACACAACTCGCCCTGCGCCTATATTTGTGTGACCAACCTCCGAGTTACCCATTTGCCCTTCAGGTAGACCAACGTCCATACCACTACAATGTATTATATTGTGCGGACACTCTGACATATATTTATCTATATTAGGTTTCTTTGCAGATAAAACAGCATTGCCCTCTTTGTGGGCAGTGCTACCATATCCGTCTAAAATTAATAGTGCAATTGGTTTGTTTACCATTTTGACTACCCCTCGTATTTAACAATTTTTGTGAAATCTGCCGCTACTAATGATGCGCCACCTATAAGACCACCGTCAATATCAGGTTGTGCCATAAGCTCTGCCGCATTTGCTGCATTCATACTGCCACCATATTGTATACGGATAACCTCTGCAACAGGAGCGCCATACAATTCGCCAATTACAGTTCTAATTACTGCACATACTTCGTTTGCTTGTGCTGATGTTGCAGTTTTGCCTGTTCCAATAGCCCAAATTGGCTCATAAGCTATAACAACATTTTTAGCCTCTTCTGCCGTTACATCTAAAAGACCAATTTTGATTTGCATACGGATATGCTCTGAAATAATGCCCATTTCACGTTGCTCTAATGTTTCACCACAGCAAAGAATAGGAGTTAGCCCTTTTGCGATAGCTACTTTAACTTTTTTGTTAACAGTTTCGTCTGTTTCTGCGAAATATTGTCTTCTCTCTGAATGACCAATTATTACATATTTAACGCCTAAGGCTAAAAGCATATCTGCTGAAATTTCGCCTGTGTATGCGCCTTTTTCTTCAAAGTGCATATTTTGTGCGCCAACTGAAACATTTGTGCCTTTTGTAAGCTCTGCAACTGTCATAATTGCTGTGTATGGTGTGCAAACAACAACGTCAACATTTGCTCCCTCAACCATTGGTATTAACTCTTTTACTAATGTAACAGCCTCAGTTGCTGTTTTGTTCATTTTCCAATTTCCTGCTACTATTTTCTTTCTTGACATTTTTAAAATCCCCTTTTCTCTCTATTATTTATCGTTTAAGCAATCTATACCAGGTAATACTATTCCCTCTAAGAATTCAAGAGAAGCGCCACCACCAGTTGAAATATGAGTCATTTTATCTGCAAAACCAAGCTGTTCTACTGCTGCGGCAGAATCACCACCACCAATTATTGTTGTGCCATTAACATTTGCTACTGCCTCTGCTACCTTTTTTGTACCAGTTGCAAACTGCTCGAATTCAAATACGCCCATAGGTCCATTCCAAATAACTGTTTTCGCATTTGCCAAAACATTGCTGAATTCTTCGATAGTTTTAGGACCAATATCAAGACCCATCCAACCATCTGGAATTTCTGTTGAAGAAACTATTTTGCTTTCTGCATCTGCTTTAAATTCTGTTGCAACCATTGTATCAACAGGAAGCATTAGCTTAACGCCTTTTGCCTCTGCTTTTTTAAGAAGTGATGCTGCAAGTTCTAATTTATCTGCCTCACAAATTGATGTTCCAATGTTATTTCCTTGTGCTTTAAAGAATGTATACGCCATACCGCCACCAACTATTAAAACGTCTACTTTATCAAGTAAGTTTTCAATAACGCCAATTTTGTCTGAAACCTTAGCTCCACCCAAAATTGCAACAAATGGACGAGCAGGGTTTGATAATGCTCCACCCATAATTTCGATTTCCTTTTGAATAAGGAAGCCACAAACTGCTGGGATATAATCTGCAACGCCTGCTGTTGAAGCGTGGGCTCTGTGTGCTGTACCAAATGCATCATTTACAAATACATCTGCAAGATCTGCCAATTGCTTTGCAAATGCAGGGTCATTTTTTTCTTCTTCCTTGTGGAAACGTACGTTTTCAAGAAGAACAACATCGCCATCTTTCATATTTGCTGTAAGTGCTTTTGCGCTATCGCCGACAACATCTGCTGCTAATACTACTTCTTTTCCTAATTTTTCTGAAAGGCGCTTTGCAACAGGTGCTAAGCTATATTTCATATTAAATTCACCTTTTGGTCTGCCCATATGTGAGCAAAGAATAACCTTTGCACCATTTTCAATTAGATATTTTATTGTTGGAAGAGCCCCAACAATACGGTTTTCATCAGTAATATTGTTGTTTTCGTCTAATGGAACATTAAAATCGCATCTTACTAATACTTTTTTGCCTTTTACTTGGATGTCTGAAATTGTCTTTTTGTTCATAAATACACCTCATTAAAAAATTTTTAGTACTTGTATATTTTAACCTAATATGGATATTTTATAGCCATTAAAGGTTTAAAAGCAAATATATAATTTTGCAGGCCTCTGCCCTTGTTGCAAGCGCAGTTGGGTTAAAGCAATTATTCAAATCACCTGCAATTATTCCTTTTTGTTTCATAGCATTAACAGCTTTTACTGCGTAACTGCTTATGTCGCCCATATCCTCAAACCCTGCTAATTGTGTTTCGTCAAAGGTGTTTCCTGCAAAGCGTGCCATTTTATATGCAAGGGTTACCATTTCCTCACGTTTTAGTGGCATTTGCACACCGAAATTATTATCATCCACACCATTTGTTATTCCAAGCTTTTTTGCAGTTGAAATATATGGATAGTGCCAATCATTTGGCGTAGAATCTGCAAAATTAGAGGTTGCAGTGTTGTCATACGCACCATAGCTTAGGACTAATATTTTTATAAATTCTGCACGAGTAACGTTATTCATTGGGTAAAAATTATCGTCATAACCAGACACAATGCCATATTTTGCAAGGTACTGTATAGGTTCTTTTGCCCAAGAGGCTTCGTCTAAGTCATTAAAATTTACATCATTATAAGTAGGTATTTCAAAATAGCCATTTAGCAAATCGTCCTTAGCGTTAGCAAAAGCCGTAATATTCAAAAACAGTATGCAAAATATAATTGCGTATAGCTTTTTCATAGATTATAGTTATCCCCTTAGTTATTATTGGCTTAAAATCTTTGAAGGTTCGGGTGAAGCAGTTGGTATTGGTGATTTAGTAGGCGCTGGTGTTTTGGTTGAATATGATTCTTCGCTTTGCGTTGGTCTTGGCGTAACGCTTGGCTTTGCAGACGGTTTTGGACTTGGCTTAACAAAAGGGATAGCCGAAGCCCCTGCTATTGCCTTGTATTTATCAACCTGTGCTTTTAGCTCTTCAATCTCTATTTCTAATGCTGATATTTTTTCTTTAAGCTGTTTATTTTCGTCTGATTTTACATCACTTGTCCCTATTTGTTGTGTTTCGGAGCCTTTAGAATTTTTAGTCATTATGTTATATGCAACAATAAATGACACGAAAAATAATATAAGCAAAAGTATAATAGCAACAACTGTAATTATTACTTTTTTTCTTTTGTTTCCCACTCGTTTGTTTTCTTTAGAGTCAACTTCACGCATTTTTCTATCCCCTTTTCCTTTATTGCTCTATGCATTATATCATATTAACTTGAAAATTTAAAGCAAAAATTATAAAATTTGTTGGAAATAATAATTAAAAGTGATATAATGATTGTGGAGTGATGAATAATGAACAAATTTAGAATACTACATACAGGCGATTTACACCTTGACTCGCCACTTTTGGCACTTGGAAAGCTTGCAGATTTGCGAAGGCAAGAGCATTTAGACACATTTGCCAAAATAATTGAGCTGGCGAAAACCGAAAGCGTTGATGCATTAGTTATAGCAGGAGATTTTTTCGACAGTGCTAACCTAATATCCACAACAACGCTTAATTTTGTTGTGCGAAAATTTAATGAAATACCAAATATTCCTGTGTTTATTGCACTTGGTAACCACGATGTTGGTCTTAATGCAATTTTTCCAGATAATGTGCATATTTTCGATAGCAAGCTTCAGAATATTAGCCTTAATGATGATGTTGATATTTATGGAATTAGCTTTGAGGACGAATATTGCGATACTTGTAATATAGATGGTTTTACTGTGCAAAATCCATCTAAAATTAACCTTGTTGTTGTACATGGCGAGGTTGTTGGAAATGGTCAAACCAGCCGTTATAATATGATAACTCCAAGCGTTATTGCCTTGTCTTGTGCAGATTATTTTGCACTTGGGCATATTCATCAGTATAGTGGCATCAAAACAGCGAATGCCACGCATTATTCATACTGTGGAATACCCGAGGGGCGTGGCTTTGATGAGCTTGGCACCCGTGGTGTTATAATTGCTGATATTTACAAAAACCATGTTGATACGCAGTTTATAACCACCTGCAAAAGGCAATACATTCAGCTTACTATTGATATATCAACCTGCAACGATTACGACGAAATATGCAGTAAAATATGCGATAGCGCAATAGGGCAGGAGAATTTATATAAAATTATATTAACAGGTGAAACAGCGCTATATTTGAACACATCAATTATTACAGAAAAAGTTAAGGACAATTATTATTTTATCAAGGTTTTAGACGAAACCAAGCCGAAGATTGATTTAGACGCACTTTCAAAGGAATATTCTTTAAAGGGCTTGTTTATTAAAAACCTGCTTAGTGAAAATGGCAGTAATAATGCGCTTAAATATGGTCTTGCCGCACTTGACGGAGAGAAGGTAACCTTTGAATGATTATTAAAAGCATATATATAGAAAAATTTGCTGGGCTTAAAAATAAAACAATTGAATTTAATAATGGAATAAATGTTTTTTATGCAAATAACGAGGCAGGAAAATCTACCATTTCTGAATTTATAAAGCTAATTCTTTATGGACAGCTAAAATCGCCACAAAACATTCGTGATAACGAGCGCAAGCGTTTTATCCCATGGGGCGAAAAAAATATGGGCGGCGAAATGGTTGTTATAAAAGACGGGGTCGAATACATAATTATTCGAGCCTTTGGCAAACGAAAAAGTGATGATTCAGTTAATGTTATAAATGCTGTAACGGGCGCTGTTGCGCCAGAGCTTTGCGTTGAAGCACCTGGTGAAATTTTACTCCATGTTTCAAGAGAGGGGTTTGAAAAATCTCTTTACATTCATCAATTAGGCACAAAAATTGATGCAGATAAAGATGACGAAATTCTTAAAAAGCTTATAAACCTTACGCAAAGTGGTGATGAAGGGGTTTCATTTCAACGTGCTGTGCAAATTTTAGATTCAAGCATAAAAGAGCTTAATGGAACTCGCCCTCGTGGCAAGCTTTTGTTATTACAAGACGAGCTTTCTACCTTTCAATCTCAAAGGGTTAGAATTATTAATATTCATCAGCAAAATGATGTTTTTAAGGATAAATTAGAGCAATTGCACACCCAAAAAGCACAGCTTGAAACCACAAATATTGATAAGAGTAATATTTCAATTTGCCGAGAATTATATGCTAATGCACAAGGTGAAAGGGAGGTTCAAAAGCGCTTACAAGAGCAACAGGTTAAGACAAATGAAATTGAACTTGATAGGCTAAACAAAGCTACTTGGCTTAGCAAAATGCAAATAGTAATTGCATTTATTTTATCAGTTATTTTGCTTTTCACAATTCCTTTTGCAACAATTTTAACAATAATTTGGGGAATTATATGTGTGGTTCAATTTCAAAAATACAAAAAGCAAAGCACGGAAATATCGGCAATAGATATTTCTATATCAGAAAAGCCCAATGCTTTTGAGCTTCAATTATTTGAGCTTTTAAAAATTAACGATTATAGCAAAATCCCTTCTGCAATTGACTTAATGGATAAAAATTTTGAACGCCTTGAAAAAGAAAAAACGGCTAAAATTATTTCAACTGCCGAAGAGATTGCAAGTTTGCAAAACAAATTAGAAAATTCGAGTGTTATGTCAACCACTACTATTGACGAAATGATAGAGCAGTGCAAAGAAAAAATTCAAGATTATAATACCAAAATAGTTGATATTAATATAGCGAAAACAGCGCTTCAAAGCGCATTTGACGAGCTACAACAGCGTTTTGGCAAGCAATTAAACGAGAATACATCGGTAATACTCAAAGAAATAACAGGTGGCAAATATAGCGAGGTTTTTGTTGATGAGCAGTACAATATGCGTGTGCGAATTACGGATTCAAATGAGCTTCAAGATGCACAATATTTAAGCAGTGGTGCGTATGACCAAATTTATTTTGCACTTAGAATGGGCATAATTAACTTGCTTTTTGGTGAAGTGCCCATTGTTCTTGACGACGCTTTTGTTCAATATGATGATACAAGGTTAAAATACGTGCTTGATTACATAAAAAAAGTGGCACAAAACAGGCAAATTCTGCTGTTTTCGTGCCATAAAAGGGAAGCGAACTTTCTAAATATATCTAACCCTCTATAATTTCACATTATCGATTAATTTTTCAAAGCACTTCTCAAACTTAATATTATCTTCAACGGTGCGTTTTTTAAATTTACCACTTTTGCAGGACGTAAGTTGCCTTCCACTACGCCTTATTTTTTGCGAAATATGCCTTTCAAAAAGCAATTGGTCAATATTGCTATCATCGTAGACCAAGCCATTTTGGCTTATAGCATACGCTTTTTTCGCAAGTGCCATTGTTGCAACACCATAATCTTGAGTTATTACGATATCCCCTGCATTTGTCATATTAATTAAGGCTAAATCAACAGAATCCCTTCCCTTGCTTACCGTTATTATTTCAGAATAATCAGATTTAAGCTCGTGGCTTGTGTCAATTAGCATTACAACCTTTATTCCCTTTGCCCTTGCTACCTTTTCTACTTCCTTTTTAACAGGGCAAGCATCAGCATCAACAAGTATTAACATTAAGCAAACTCCCCCTATATTTTAATAAATTCAAATTTAGTTACATCAAAAAGCCCAATATCGGTTATCCTTATTTCTGGTATTACAGGAAGTGGCAAAAATGCAAGCGTCATAAATGGGTTTATTTCAGGGTTAATGTGTAGCATTTTAGCGGCAGAATGTAGCCTTTCGTGGCTTTTTAGCACTTCGCTTATTGGTTTATCGGATAGTAAGCCTGCAATAGGAAGCTCTAACCTTGCCAAAATTTCACCCTTTGAGCAAACAGCTATGCCACCACTTTCCCCAAGTGCATTTACAGCACAAGCCATATCCTCATCATTATCACCTATTACAATTACGTTGTGAGAGTCATGCCCTATGGTTGAGGAGATCGCTCCATTTATTATATCATAATTCTCCACAAAACCAAGCCCAATATTTCCTGTAATTTTATGCCGTTCTATAACTGCAACCTTAGATAAATTTTCGCTAAATTTTCGCATTACTTTTGTTGTTATAATCGTACCTTTATTCACTCTAATTACTGGAATCTCATTTTTATTTGTTGCTATTTTAAAGCTTTCACCTGTTATTTTTGGCAGGTGAACTGTGCGAAGCACCTCATCATTTATTTTCGTTGTTTTAGGTTCAAATAGCGCCTTATTGTCCTGTGCCACAAGCATTCCTTTTTTATAAACCCTATCAATTTTATTAAGGGATAAATCGTCTGTTATAACCAAATCTGCAAAATACCCAGGTGCAATTGCGCCTACTTTTTTCAGCCCATAACATTCGGCTGCGTTTATAGTTGCAATTGTAATGGCATCTAATGGCTCTACCCCATGCTTAATTGCTTTGCTAATGCAATAATTTATTGTTCCATATTTAATTATATCGCCTAAGTATCTATCATCACTACAAAATGTACAGCGTTTTACGGTTGCAGAATTTATTCCACCCACTAATTCTTCTAAATTTTTCGATAATGTTCCTTCCCTTATTTGTATATACATTCCTTTGCTAATTTTTTCGGACATTTCGCTTAGGGTTGTACACTCATGGTCGGTTCTAATCCCTGCGCATACATAGGCGTTAAGGTCATTCCCTGTTACAAGTGGTGCGTGTCCGTCAATAATATCTGCACATTTTAATTTTGCAAGAACTTCATCATCTGCATTTATCACGCCAGGGTAGTTCATCATCTCGCCAAGACCTAAAAAATTAGCACCCATTAGCTTATTTACAGTCGTACTATCAATACACCCACCAGAATGTTCAAAAGGTGTGGCAGGCACGCAGGATGGTATCATAAATTCAACCGTAAGCGGAACATCTTTTGCACATTTCATCATAAAATTAATGCCATTTTCGCCACAAACGTTTGCAATTTCGTGAGGGTCTGCAATAATAGTTGTCACACCATTTGGCATTACTGCCTTTGCATATTCTATTGGTGTAACCATACTTGATTCTATATGAACGTGAGAATCTATAAACCCTGGCATAACGTACTTAAAAGCTATGTCATACTCATTATCCGACGAATAATTACCTATTCCTGCTATATATTCGCCAGATATTGCAATGTCACCTAAAATTATATTTTTAGAGAAAACATCAACTATTTTGCAATTTTTCAAAACTAAATCAGCCTTTTCCCTGCCAGCGGCGATATTTATCAATCTGTTCATATTCCTCACCTCATTCGTATTATACCAGATATACGATATTTTAACAATGATTCTTATGCCATTTACTTATAGCATTGCAAAAGGTATCACAGCACGACTTATTGTTTACCCAGTTATGAAAACTTGCACAGGAAAATACAAAGAAGTTCACACTATCGCTTGGGTGCTTGCAATTCTTTTCATATTAAGATTTACAATAATGCCAAAGTAATTTAACCACAAAAGCCCTTACAAATTAAAATTTGTGAGGGCTTTTGTTGTTATGGTTTGTAAACACTTAATTCAGCCTTAACCCACTTGTTGCCACGACTAATGTTGTAAATTTCTTAGTTAGTATAACATTTGCACCATCTGCATTTATATAATTTAACGTAAGAGTATTATTTACTGTATTAACCCTATTTACTGCTGTAATATTATTTTTTATCTTTGTTTTAATTATATAAGATATTGCTTGATTACTAACACTTATTGGTGCAACAGCGAGGTTATTAGCGATTAAGCTTGTTTGTAATGCAGTATTTTTAGTGGTATCAAACGCATAATAATTAGTATTTGGCAATATATCGAATATACTAACTTGCCCTGATTGGTTTAAGCTATATGTAAGAGTCATATTAGTAAAATTATCTGGCAAATAAACCTTATAGTAAATGGCATCACCTGCAAAGTAAACTTGATTATTATTAAAATTTACAATTTGGTTAATGTTGCCCGGAGAATTTGGAGTCTTTAAATCTATAACAATTGGTTTTGAATAATTATCGGTAATTATTACTACTACACCTGGACCTGTATATTCACCTGGCAAAATTAACGCTGTTTTTCGAGTTCCAGAAAGCAAAGTTATTGATGCATTTGCAGTTACCCTCTTACCAACGGCAACTCGTCCACCTACATTTAATGAAAAAGCACTATTTAAGGTTAAATCGTTACGAACTACAAGGTCGCCAGATGTAACAACTATATTTGTAGGCTGGTTACAGGTAATAGCACCTGAATATATATCGTTTAATACTGCTATTTGCGAAGTACCATTAAGGGTTAATCTATCAGCAACCACTATTGTCCCTGCATTTATTGTTGAACCCTGTTGCATATTTATTGATGTTGCATATAACATATTAGCTATATTCAAAGTAGCCGTAGAAGCATAGTATGCAATATTAGTGTAAAAGTTACCACCATAACCGTAAACCTTGTTAGTCTTAATTGATATTGCTTGATTTGCGTTGAAATTACTTTTAACAATAAGGTTACCAAAAATTTCAACATTCCTTGGCGATGAAGCTGTAAGGCTTTCAACAATCAACGTGACGGACTTTTTAGCAGAACCCAAAACAATATCCTTGGTTAAGCTTAAATCATCTGTTTCTATTACTATATTAGTTGTTGTATCTGCCGCTATTATTGCCTCAATTTGTTCGATAGTTCTGCCATTATACACTCTTGCTACCTTTTCATAAGAATCATATTGAGCCTTTTTTACCCCAAATAGATATTTACTATAATCAGCAATAGCTTTTCTTAGAGATTTAAGGTCTATTTCTTTAACAGTAGTAGGCAATACAGTTTGTGCACTATGGTCAACATAAATAGTTGAAGTTTGCGTTGGCACACTTATTCTTGTATAAACACTATTTGTAAAATATGGCTTATCGCTTACCCCACCTGAGCTGCCCGTGTATGATATTATTTGCGTTGTTGCTTTTACGGCTATTGACACAGTATCTGCAACTGCATAAAACGGCATATTATTATAGGTTACATAACCGTCTATATCTGGTGTACCAGAAATAGTTGGGTCAATATCAATAGTTTTAATAATTGTTTCTGCTGAATCTTGTATTATAATTTGTTCTTTAATTACAGCTGCAAGCCTTTTATATGTAATAGTTAATAAAAAGTTTCCAGAAGTTGTATCAGGCGTAATTAATGCTTGCTTAATAGGTACGATTTGTGTTCCCATTATAGTGTCTACTGGGCTTGGTGTCATAGATGGTGATGGTGTAGCTACTGGTTCTTGCACATTAGGTATTAAAACAGATGTTGTCTTTCCACCTGCGGTAATTGTAACAATAGTACCCGAGCAAGTAATATTACCACCAACAGCCATTCTGCCACCGATATCAACTATCGTTTCGGTGCCAAGTGCAAGCGTCGCTTCAACGATAAAATCTCCATTAACAGAAACCAACGATGTACGAGTTGTAAATGTAGCATTACCTACGAATATATCTCTTTGAATAGTAAAAATTTGATCCAACGAATAATTGGCAAGGTTTACCCCTACAAACATACTATATGCTGTTATAGTTGCTTTTTGGTTTAGTATAAAATCGTTTTCCACATAAAGTGCATTAGTTATAGTAAATTTAGAATTAAGGTATGAATTTATTATACTACCTTCAACTAATAAATCTTTAGCTGTTACATTTAGAACTTGATTTATTTTCAAATCACCAGATAAATAAAATGTGTTAACTATACTTATATTAGATGTGCTTATAGAATTTATTACACTACCATCTACTATTAAATATCCTGCTGAAATATTCGTTGTTGCATTTAATAATATATTATTGTTTTCATAAAATGTATTTGATACATTAAAGGTTGAGTTAGCCACATTATTTATAAAATCACCATTTACAACTAAATTTTTGCTTGTAAATGTACCAACCTGAGTTACTGTAAAATTATTTCTTACAAAAATGTCGTTTGTAGCATTAACAATTGCACTATACGAATTATTCGTTAAGCTCTTTCCACAAATAATGCTATCAGCTGTTATTGAGGTAAGATTATTCAATGTATAATCATTTGCGGTATATAGCATATTGCCTACAATAAAAGTATTATCAGAGCCTGCATTTGCAGGTTTATCAATGTAAAAATTACCGTCATTATTTCCTGTTGTCTTTTTAATTGTTACAGGTGTATTTTTAAAGATTAAACTATCTAATACCACAAGGTTTCCATATACAGTTAAAGTCTTATTCGCATTACCATAGTATAAATTATTTACAATCAGAGTTACAGGTTTAGTTGCACTTCCATAGGTTGTATTACCAAGTATGTTTAGAGTTGCTATTTTGACTGTAAGGCTACCTGTAGCTGCATTTATTTTTTTTATCAACTCAGTTTCACTGGTTACCGTTGGAATTGTAGTGCTATTTCTATATCCAGCGATTAATGTGTCATTATTATTTACAATCGCAAGCTTATCATCAATTGTTGTGTTTAAATTTATATAGGTATCCTCATACGCTGACATACCTGTTATGTAGTTATCTTTATAGGTTGTAATTGCAGATTTTAAATTAGTCGCCCTTGAAATTACTGGGCCACTTGGCAGGGTTGAAACTGTTGCATTTGTATCTGAATAAATTTTAGAGGTTCGTGTTGTAACGCTTACCCTTTCGCTATCTAACGTAGTTATGTAAGGTGTCGTCACATCGGCAGAAACATTTATTTTTCCAATAATAAGCACAGATGTAGTGATGAATGTGAACACAAGAAATAAAGCCACATTACGCTTTATAAGACTATTAGCGAACATCGTCACAGAAATCATCCCCCATCTTTGAATAGAATATTAGCAAATTATACTATAATATTACACCTTTCACAGAAAAAAGCAATACCTGTTGTACAATTCTATCAATATTATGTAACATTTGCATTATATTTCCCTATAATCATCAACAAGTACATTTTTTTGTGATTTTAGCTCAATTTCTACGCTGTCTGGGTCTATCTCGGATAGTCCTCCCTTTGAGAAAAACGCTCTTACATTTTCACTTAACTTTATTGCAGTTAAAACATTTTTTTCGTTATATGTAATTGTTTTTGTGCCACTACCTTTAAATACTACACTTCCAGATGCCACAATAGAGCCTTTGAATTCTCCGCTGTCTGTTCCAGTTATTATAACATTACCCTTTGCAAAAATAAGCCCACCCTTACCACTTAATGTGGACATATCAATATTCAAATCACCATTTTTTACTTTTAATATAGTCTTATTATCAGCGCTTACTACATCTGCATCAAAATTAACGCTATAATCAACAAGGCTTGAAAATTCAGAAGCAGTTTTTCTTACATCCTGTTTATTAGCAATCCATGTTTCGTTATTATATCTTTTGCTCCAAATAGCTTTTAGTCCATTAAGAACTGCACTATTATATATAAAGTCAAAATCCTTTAACAAACCACTTGTATACGCATTTGAAACTTTATCGGCAGTAGTTAATGTTAATGGCATATATAGCTTGCCATTAGTTGGTAGCACGCCAAGAGAGTATCCCTCTATTTTATTTCCGTTGTTAAAGCCAATATTTATAAGCTTATCGCCTAATTTTACTGCATAATCAATATTATTACTATTTTCATAGTATTTAACTAAATAATCCTTAAACCTGTTAACCCTGCTTGTGCCAACGCCATTAGGTGGTGCGCCAGTTTTACCTGAAAAAACCGGATAATCAAAAAGCTCACCATCAAGGTTAAGCTTAAAACCATTATCAAAAGCTTGGTTAATATCCTCACCGTTAAAAAAGTATCGATATATTTTATGGTTTTCCCCTATAGCGACACTTTCGCCAGTTTTGTATGGCGTGCCCTTATATGGGTCAATATCATATATAACATTGCTGTTATACGCTACACCAGATAGCACAATATATTTTCCAATGTTTATTTTAGAGCTCAAAAAAGGGTCGTTATATGAAATGCTCGAGCTTCTATTTGCATATTTATCTGTGCTAAAATCACTATCAGGGCCAGAGCTAATACCTAAAAAGCTTCCGCTAATATTGATATTACCATCACTACTGTTCGCCTCAAGGTCGTCCTTTACCATTGCGTCACCACTTATTGTAATGTTATCATAATTTGAAAATTCTTCCGTTTGAACAGACTCGGCAAATACCTTTGGAATGGTTAAATCGCTCCCTAATGTGTCAACTGCTTCTGCTTGCCCACTATCAACATCAATAGATATTGAAGAATTATTACCAAAAGTATGTATATACGCATCTGTAAAGGTTTCCCCTGTAATTTTAACTTCCCCACTTTGCGAGGAGAGAGAAAATTTACTAAGCCCTAAGCCATCAATTATGCTTTGGTTTACACCAGATACTATTCCACCATATTTATCGCCCAATGAATTTGTTCCATCAACTCTATAATTATTCGTACCCCAAGCATATACTGCATCTGCCTTTTTAAGCTTTAGGTCGGTAGATTCACTACTATTTATCGTAACCATTCCACCTACTGCAATTAAATCACCCTCCGTAGTTATAGCACGCATCCAAATTGGGTTACGCCTTTTTTCAACAACTTTTTTCAAGCTTACAGAAGGCTCTCTCAAAATTTTAAACCTTGCAGTTATGTTTTTTTTATTACTTCCGTCAACCTTTTCGGCATCAACAGTAATAAATAAGTCTTGCTTTGGATTATTTATTAAGCTAATATCATACTGTGGAATTGATATAATCTTAATTCCAGCAATGGAATTTTGCAAATCAAGAATTGCTTTTTTGCCGTTATCTAAGCCATCCGCACATATAAATTTATTAAAGCTATCACAAAAAAACTTTTCGTATTCCGTTTTAAATACATTATCATCAAAGGTAGCAATTCCCGTTACACTATCGTAGGACATAGCAAGTGCCATAATAGAATCTCTGTCTAATTCTGCATCACTTTTCGCCTTTTCCTGCGCACGCCTAACTTGTTGTTCAATTCCGACTTGAACAGCAGATATTGTCGCCTCTGTTTTATAAAAGATATTATTAATGCCAAAAGCATCGTTTGATGCTTTTAGGTTAGCCAATGTAAATGTTAAAATTCCAACACCCAATATACTAGTCACCAAAATAACTAATAAAACGGATAAATATGCAGAACCCCTCTTATGATAACATATTTCAAAACACTTCATATAGGCACTTCCCTTGTGTTTATACACTTAATTCTGGTACTTGTAAAATACCCTTTCCGTAGCAGTTGAATATTCCTTGTCGGTTGGAATATGCCTTACACTTATTGTTATATTAGCGGTTGCAACGCTTCCTGCGGAATTTGCTTCGGTGGTTGATAGATTATCATAGCTTATCCATTGCCCGCTTGAAGTTACAACGGTACTAATTGAAAAAGTACCACCTTGCGTTATATTCGATAGATACAAGGTTTTATTAGCGCTTGAGGTATTTTCTAAGGTTAATTTTAGGTTGCTATTTCCACCAATTATCAGTATATAATCGAAATTTTTATTTGCTATTATTGTATTTCCATTTTTGACAGTTGAATTATCGAAGCTAATTGTTAGCCCAGCAACATTAGGTGAAAAAGCAGGCGAATATGTTAACTCACCAAGCAAAGGATTTGTAAAGCCTAATTTCCCATCAACACTTGCATCAATGGTTAACAAAGTACCGTTTGTATTTAATGTTTTCAAATCTATAAAACTGCCCATTGTTGCGTTTTGCGAGATTTGTATAGACCTTCTAACATCATATTCACTTTTAATATTATACTTTGTATATTCATTAGCGTTAATAGGCGAATTATCGCTTGGTATACATATTTCTTCGTCGCTCATTCCCTCAATTACTTTGTTTGCAATAGAATATGCCTCTATGCTAATTCTTGAGGATTCGCTCACCTTTAAAGAGGTAGTGAACATACCTGATATAGGAATAATAAATACTCCAAGTATCGCTATTGCTATTAGAACCTCTACTAATGTAAAGCCTGACTTTGAATAAATATTCCTATTCATATTGTATTTCAACATCTCCATGAATTACATTTTTAATGACTCTTACCTTGCCATCTGCACCGCTTACAATAACTTGAACCTTTTTCTTTGAATCATTAAAAATATTTAGTTGCATTCTTGAAAGGTCGTTTGGTGACACAATTGCGTTTGAAAGTATGTTAATTGTAATTAAATTTCCTCTTACTGTCTTAAATGCTTCGGTTAAATTATTTTTTGGATATTCCCCAGATTCTGTTCTATATCTATAATAAAGCTTGCCAGATTTCTCTGCAAAGTAAATATTTACCCAATTTGTTTTGTTGCCATCTGCTGTTATTTCGGTTTTTTTACTCTTGCCAACAATTAAATTTGATGCATCATCTGTCGATTTATTCATAACCATATAAAAATCTGACTTAATAGTGCTTTTAACCTCCGTAGTAGGCTTTGCGGTATCCACTACAGCTGTTTCGGTGCTTTCTGGTACAAATAGCTCGCCACCGTCAAACGTCCTAAATAAATCATCCTTGCCTGTTGATTGGCTATAAAATGGCATTGAGAATTTATATAAGCTGTTTTTATATCCATAAAAGCTAACCACTGCACTACCAGTAAGGTTTGTGCCAAAGCCATTAAAAGTCATCTGACGAATTGCAACCTTTTGCCTATTTTGTGATGCTAAGTTTATGAAATTCCTAATACCTATATAATTCCCCTTAAAAGAAAATTTAACAGATAGCGAGGAGGCATTAAATGCATCAATAGGCTCAACCATATCAAAGCTAATATTATTTATATTAATCTTTGCTACATCAGATTGAATTTTCAACATCTCAAGCGCTGCCTCTTGTGTTATTTCTTTTGGGAATATTTCGCACAGGGCATTATATTTTGCTTTAATTTCAATCTCCTGCTGCTGCAATTGTTCAAGTGACGAGGTAATTACCTCGCTCTTTTCAAGCTCTGTCTTAACACTCTCACTCTCGGCAGTTGCTGTTTTTAATTTATTATTAATATCATTATAAAGCAGTACATTAACTAAGCTAAGCACCAATATTATAGCGGTAACAGTAATAATTATTTTATTCTTAAGCAATTCTATAATCATTTTTTACCTCCAGTAGCTGGCTTAACCATACCTGGTACCTGACATTCAATGGTAAAGATATTTACATAAACACCTGTTTTATTTAGTGCGTCTTCTTTTTTTACAACGCTTTTTAGGTAAACATTAGATAGCTTGTCCATTGCTTTTAGTGTGGTTACTAAATCGCATACTATAAATTCATTCTTTGACATACCCACAAGCGTAATTTTACCATCATCTGCTATGGTAGCAGAATTAAGAGTTATATTTGAAGGTAGCTTTGCTTCCAAATTCTTTATTATATCAAAAATAGGCATTTCAACAGAAGTAATTGATTTTTGGTATGTCACTATTTTATCGACATCTGCTTTAATGCCTTTGATATTATTAAAAATAGTTAAAAGAGGTTTTGCATCTTCAATTTTTTGAATATTTTCTAATCGCTCTTTGTTTAGCGCATTAACCTTATTTGATAGCGTAAATGTATACACTCCAAAGCATACATTGAGTATAAATATAGCAATAAAGGTGTAATATATTATGCTTTTAATATCGTTCTGAGTCTTTATAGCTTTAGGGTATAGATTAAAACTATTTTTAGAAATTATTGGGTTAGTATTCAATATTATCAACTCCTAATAGTAAATAATTTAATGTGTTACGCTACTACGCCCTAACACTTGCACCGATACAGTTATAAAAGCATAACATTTTTCCATCTATGCCTCTAATTTTTTTGTCAATATGCACACCAGAAAATTCAAAGCCTCGGCTAATGTGAGCAGTAAAAATATCTTCCATTAACTCACATATTCCCTTTTGGTATGCACCTTCACCAATTATAACAATATTATCTATCTTGTTTCCTGTTTTCCTTGAAGCATGAAAATCAAAAAACACAGTTAAGTTTTCGATAAAATCCGTTGTAATAACCTTAACTAAATTATCTGCTTCTGTTGGCTCGTTATTAAAATAACTGGCACATACATCGTAATTTTTCCCCTCAAGCTCTGCAGTATAGCTATCTAATTTGTTTTCTATTGAAATTGCGTGGGCAATATATGCAAACCCAAAATTTATAATTTTATTATACTTGATAACATCGTTAGTAGTAATTGTAACACTTGTCATTGTTGCACCAATATCAATAATTGCAGTTGAGGAAGAAGTATTTTCATCTTCATTCTTTACTGAGTATTTCTTTCTTTTTGAATAAAGCCTTGCAATGCTGTCAGATGAAAAGTCAATTACTGATACCTTTAGACCTAAAATTTTAGTAACGGATAAATATTCATTAATAATTTCATTAGGAATAGCCAGTAGCAATATTTTATAGTCCTTATCATCTGGTTCGTTTGGGATAATTTTATAATCAACAACACAGGTAGATAAATCGATAGGGAAAAAGTTACTTGCCTCAATATCAATAAAGCTTTTTATAACAGCTTTACTATGGTTAAGAACAGCAACCTCCCTCATTAGCATTGCAGAACCCGTTATTGTTAGTATAGTCTTTTTTGCTTTTATGTTATTTTGAATTAAATGATTTGATATTTGCCCTGCAACCTTATCAGCTTCAATAATCCTGCCACCTAAAATGCTCCCTTCAATAGTTGGTATTAAATCCATACGTTTTATTTTAACGTTTCTACCCTCTACGGTTGCAACGATAAGCTTAATATTATTATATCCAAATTCTAAAACCAAAAAATCGCTATTAAACATCGAAAGCTCCCCCAAAACTAATTATATATCAACCTTTATTTCATGGTAATTATCAATTTCAAACGGTGTAGCTTGGTTATATATCTTTTTAAGTGTCTTAATTTTTACCGAAATAATCATACCATTTTTGCTTACAACAAACCCTGTTTCACTATCTATATTAGTTGCTATTACAAACTTTACAGTATCCTTTGTAAAAATTAATTCGTATAAATTTGTTTGCACATTTTTTTCAACGGTATATTTACAATCCACTAAAATGCCACTACTATTAGGAATTTTTAGTGTTAACGTGTTGCCATTTATTATTTTTGCTAATTCTCTTTGGTCTGCACGACGAATATTCGTCATTACATTATTTATTGCATTTCGTGTTTCTGATTGTGCTGTTATTCTTGACATTATCGAAAAATATATAGATTGATTGGTAAATAAAAATGTGTATGCGGCAGATACCACAATACCCATAATAGCTATTACAACCAATAACTCTACCAATGTATAACCCTTCCGACACCTTAATTTATCTAATGTCATACGGCACCACTCTCTTATACTAATTTTATTTTAAATCATTGAATAGATTGTTAGGGAAATTTTCGTCAGACAAGGCGCAGGTTCTTTTGAATACTGTATGTATTCAAAAGGTTCTGCAACGAAGTATGGCGGAAATTTCACTGCAAGATATTTGATGATTTAAAATAAAATTAGTATTATATATTGAATATTTTGAAGTATCCGTTTATTAGCTGATCCCCAAAGAAAATAGAGATATAAATTCCAGTAGCTAAAAATGGACCAAATGGAACCTCGGTTTTCCTACCATATTTTTTAAAAACCAAAAGGTAAATCGCCACCAAAGAGCCAATAATAGAGGCAATGAATAGTGATAAAAGAATGTTTTGCCAGCCTATGCAAAACCCAAATGCCGCCATCATTTTTATATCTCCACCACCTATGCCACCCTTTGATAATATGGCAATTATATATAATAATACACTAACTGCAAAAAAACCAATTACAGAATTCAAAAAGCCACCATTTAATATATGAAACACAATACCAAGCAAAAGTGCAGCTATTAAAAGCTCGTTTGGTATTATTTTATGTTCAAAGTCAATAACTGCAATTACAAACAAAATGGAACTAAGCAGGCAGTAGAAAACCATTTCCATACTAAGCCCAAATTTTAAAAAAGCAAGGAGATATAAAACACCGTTTATAAGCTCTACTAATGGGTATCTTATGCTTATTTTCTCGCCACAAAAGCGACATTTTCCTCTTAAAAACATATAACTAAATAGGGGTATAAGGTCATAAAACTTAATATTCTTTTCACACTTTGTGCAATGTGAATTGCCAAAAACCACCGACTGTTCAAGGGGCATTCTATAAATACACACGTTTAAAAAACTGCCAATAGTAATGCCATATAGAAATATAATAATTGCAAGAATTGTCATACTAATAACCCCTAAAATTGGTGTATTACCCCCGCAGAATTCTGCGGGGGTAATATTATGTAGATTAATTTGTAAAATTTAAGTTTAATTATTGAGTTACTGTATCTTTACCATTTTGATCAATTGAATGTTTTCCAAATGTTACAACCCAAGCAGAAGGTGAAGTTATTGCTACTGAAAATGCACCACCACTAACACTTTGAGTTGTTGGAATTGTAGGGAAAGTCTTTGCTATTTCAGTTTTAAGCGCTCCAGCAGATAATGAACCAAGTGCTGTTGATTCCAATGAAGCAATGTCGTTAGAAGCATCAGTATCACTGTTTATGGACACAATTGCCAAGTTGATAGATTTAGAAATTGCTTGTGCCGTTGTTACGTCTACTTTGATTTTTGAATCTGCTAATGTGTTAAGTACTGCTGGAATAGCGATTGCGGAGATAACACCCAAGATTGCAATTACCACGATAAGCTCTACTAATGAAAACCCTTTTTTGTTGCTAAACATTTTGAACATTTTAATTTCTCCTTTTTGTTTTTTATTTTATTAGCCTTTTCAGAGGCTTAATAATCAAATTAAAAATATGCCATTTTTAACTATTGAGAATATTATATCAACAATCCTGCAAAAATGCAACAAGATATTATCTTATTCGCACGACAAACGCATGAGATGAAATAAAACTGTAATATTTTCACTGTATGAAATATGATATAGTCAATTCGAAAGGGTTGATTATATATGGAAGAATTGTTAACATTC
>Ga0247840_10000278_pt1 | contig 106642 bp, 92 predicted proteins | sample LaCruzMarch2015__FD_192404 | JGI IMG/M metagenome (GOLD analysis project Ga0247840, IMG submission 192404) | Freshwater microbial communities from meromictic Lake La Cruz, Castile-La Mancha, Spain - LaCruzMarch2015_17m | ecosystem: Environmental > Aquatic > Freshwater > Lake | place: Spain... | reverse complement strand
GTGGTGCATGTCAGACAGTCACTGCCAAGCTCAATGACCGCCCGAGAAAACGTCTTGGTTATAAGACTCCAAATGAGGTCTATGGCCTAGGCCCATTTGTCGCACTTCAAATTTGAATCTATTCCTATCTTCTTTCATCATCGCGTGTGAGGTCGCGGATGATTTTCTTGGCCAAAAGCTCGTTCACTTCCCGATGTCTTGGCACTGGTTGTGAAGCCCCGGTTCTCGGATTTTGGTAAATGTCGTGTCTTCCACCGTGCCGCAGTAAAACGCAATCCGCAGCCTCAAGCTTGGCGATCAAATCGCGGCGCTTCAGGCGAGTTCCAATTCAGCTTCCTTCTTGATGCCGGGAATATCCTCTGCGGAAAATGTCTCGTGTAGATCGCGGAGATGATCCTTAAGATCCTGAATATTATCTCCTTGCGTCCAATGATCCGGATAATCGTTGAGATACCCGAGATACTTGCCATCGCCCTCGATCCAATATGTGAATCGTGTTGTCACCAACGAATCGTTGCACACTCGTCGGGCGTGCGCGAGCACATTTTCTTTGTCGAACGCAATTGTCTGGGGGGCGCACCCGGCCCGGGTGCGGGTTTCGGCGGCTCGCCGAAACAGGCTTTCTCAGAAAAGTTCGCGGCAGCGGGCCGCCGCCGCCCGCCCCCGGGCCGGGGGCGCTCCCCGGAGATTCCGCTCGATACGGGACACCCAATCGGAACTGGTTACGCGAAATGAATGGCTACTTCCCGAAAGACTTTTCCTGCTCGAAGGCGGGAGGGGGAAGGTTTTCCGGGAGGCCGAGGGGCTCAACGATTTCCTCTTGGTCATCGTCTTGCCGCACAGGGCGCCCTTCGGCATCCATCAAGCGTGCTGTCACAAAGATGATCAGGTTACGCTTGATCTTTTGGTCCACATCGGACCGGAAAAGCCGACCCGCCAGCGGGATGTCCCCGAGAATCGGAACCTTGTCCTGAACTTTTTGCACATCTTCACGGATCAGCCCGCCGAGCGCCACCGTCTGGCCATCCCAGATACTCACGCTCGTTGTCACCTTACGGGTAGCAAAAATCGGTTGGTTGATAGAGTTGTCGGTAATATTGAAAACACTAATGATTCCGGCTGTTGATGATGGACCGACAATGGGCGAACCGTAGTTCACGAAGCCTTCAAATTCAACAACCTCTGGGGAGAGATTGAGATCGATTGTGTAATTATCCGGTCCCACAACCGGCTCAACTTCCAGAGTAACACCTACGTTTCTCCTCGCAAACTCAGTAGGTGTCGTTGGCGTCACCACCCCAGAGAGGGCGATTACCCCCCCTACGACCCCTCCCGTGACAGTTCCTTCCGACGCCGCAGGCACTTGGGGCGGATCAAACTGGGTCGGGTAAGGGAACTCACGAACTACCTTCACAACCGCCTTGTTTCCGCTTTTTGTTGTCACCTTTGGTGCCGACATAAGGTCAACACCCTTCTTTTGATTCAGGGCGCGAATGATCACTTGAAACTGGGTATTGGAAAAAATGCCTCCAAATCCAAACATGCTCGGGGCGGCGGAAACTACCCCGGGAGGAATTCTCGCAAGCAGTGCGTCAATAGAGTTTGCCGTCACCGCTGCATCTGGAGTGGTTCCGGCTCCGGAGCGTAGCCCTCCAGTTATTGGATTTGCACCGAGTGCACCGAACGGATTAGTCGCCGCAGCAGCTGCGTCAACCGCCGAACCACCGTATCCTGCAGTGCCGCCAGCGCCATAGACTCCGCCTCCAATTGAAAATGGCCCGAGAAGCCAATCAAAGCCAAGCTCCTTGAGATTGTTCTGAGTAATCTCAAGAAATTTCGTTTCGATCTCAACCTGCGTTGGCTGAATGCCATTGGCAGCGTCCACGAGCGTATCGATGAGGTCAATCGCATTCTGGGTATTTCGGACAATAAGCTTGCTTCCAGCGGGAATATACTGGGCCGACGCTCCAGTTGGGAAGAGGACACCCTGATCCTTAAGAAATGTTAGTGCATCTAGGCGGCCTTTGAGGCGGGCATCATTCAGGTCGGGCCCGGTGGTTCCCGCCACAGGCAGTGTGCTGTCTGCAGCCCCCGTGTTGGCCGGAATGAATCCCGGTGGTACCCGGTATTCCTTCGTCAGAAGCTCGTCGGTATTTTCCGTAATCGGGACAATGGATACCGCGAAAGGCTCGACCTTGTATTTCAAGCCGGCGAGTTCGGTGAGGTATCTCAGAGCTTCAATGAGCGGAACATTGTTAAGCGCAAGGGTCACCTTGGAGTCACCCGTGACGACTGGTGCGGCCGGGCCCGCATCGGGTGCAGGAACCGGCGCATTCGGGTCGGCAACCGCTGGTTCGATCGTTGGATTCGGGAGCTTGAGGACAATGTTCACGCCCCTTTGTTTCGCGGGGTCAGTCGTCGTGGTATCGAGCTCGCGGCTGCGTTGCTTGAGAAAGTCCACCGCTTCGCGGATCGTTGCGTCCGTAAGGCTGATCTTCGGAATAATGATCCGGTTGAGCTTGGCATTGATGGCTTCCGTGCCCGTAGCGGCGACTTCGCGGCTCTCCCCGGCACCGGTCTCGCGCCCTTGGAATCTCCGGACCGGGCGTTCCCATGCGCGATCAACAAGCCAAAGCATCCGGCTCCGCGTTTCGTTGCGAGCACTCGTATAGTAATTGCTCTTTTGGTTATTGACGCGTTCCATGCCCATGCGGGCCGCGCTGTTGTAGGAATCAATATTGAGGACCTGCTCATATCGCTTCATGGCGAGGTCATACCGTCCGGTCGCATAGAAGCCATCGGCTTCCACGAGAAGTTTGGTGACTTCATCACGATCGGCGGCAAATTGCGGGGTAACGGTCTTATTATAATAATCCGACTGCTCAAGGTTCGACAGAAGCTGAACGGCGGGTCGGAAGCCCGGGTTGAACTGCGGGAGGAGGATCGTCTTTGCAACCCGCTCGGCATCGGAGTAGCGGCCATTCTGGATGAGGAAGTTCGCATAGGCGATCCCGGCATCGCTGAACTTCGCCATCGCTGGCCCGCGCTGGGCGGCCGTCGCGGATCCGGCAGGAATTTTCTCCACGGCATCGAGGTAGTTGACATAGGCCAACTCAAAATCCTTGTCTCTCATCGCTTGGTCACCCTTCGCAACGAGTTGATTCGCGAGGACAAGGTCCTCCTGACGACGCACGATTTCCCGCTCGGCAAGAGGAGCCGCTTGCTGCGCTCGGACAGTTGACAGGCAGGAAAGAAGAAGGAGGAAAATCCCGCCGACGCGGGTGATAGAAATCGAAGGCATCTGGGAAATCATGGTTTTCTGAGAGTCTCCGGCCATCATTGTGGAAGCGGGGCGGAAAGGGGATCACCGGGGATCGCTTCGTCTGCGATTGTCAAGGCGTCCGGGACCGGAACAATCGTATCCTCTTCGTCTGACTTGATCAAAGGTTGACCTGCAGGGTCCAAGAGGCTGGCCGTCACAAACATGATAAGGTTTCTCTTGATGTGTTGGTCCGCACTCGTGCGGAACAAGCGACCGGCCAGAGGGATATCACCTAAAATCGGCACCTTATCCTCAACCTTTTGAACGTCTTCGCGCATCAGGCCTCCGAGAACGACAGTCTGACCGTCAAGAACCGAGACTTGTGTCGTAACTTCCCTCACTGAAAAGACTGGCTGGTTGATCACATTTTGGGTCGCAACAATCTCTGTTCCCGGACCTAAGATTACAAGTGGTGGCGGCCCAGGGAGAACTGCTAGAATTCCCGCCACACTCGCATTGATTGGGCTTCCATAGTTGATAAACCCATCGAACTCTACAACTCGGGGAGCCAGCACAAGATCAATTGTGTATCCATCAGGGCCAACGGTCGGCTCGACCTCCAAGGTAATACCAACTGGCTTCATTTCGAACGCGGTAGGGGTAGTGGGAACGACAGGGGTGAATAGAGTGCCACCCGCAGCTTGGACTTGAGGAAGATCATACTCTGAAGGATAGAGAAACTCGCGGACAATTTCGATCGTGGCCCGTTGCCCGCTCTTTGTCGTTACCTTCGGTGCGCTCACCAGATCGACCCCTTTCGATTGATTAAGCGCCCGGAGGACAACCTGAAACTGTGGGTTGGTGAAAATACCGGCCAAGGCCAAAATCGCTGGTGCTGGACCAGCGGGGCTTCCAAAGAGTAGCCCATCAACGGCGTTGACTCCAATCGCCGTTGTGCCGCTGCGATTTCCCGCATTGATAGGCCCTTGCGTATTTGAACTGGCTCCAATTGGCTGGGTGGTGGAGCCTGGATTCATGAAAGGAAAGGAGTTGTTCCCTATAGTCCCACCACCGGGGGTCGTCCCGCCGCCGCCATAAACCCCTGTTCCAAATGGAAGCGCAAACTGGCCAACGAGCCAGTCGATGCCCATTTCCTTCAGGTTATTCTGGGTGATCTCGAGAAATTTCGATTCGATCTCCACCTGGCTGGCCGGGGCTGTCAGGGAATTGTCAACCAACGTATCGACTAGATCGAGCGCCGACTGCGTATTTTTGACGATGAGGCGGCTTGTGCTCGCGATGTAGTTCGCGCTGGCACCCTCGGGGAATGTGACGCCAGAATTTTCTAAAAATTCGCGTGCTCCAGAACGAACGGCGACCGCGGACTGCGAGCCCGGGGCTACTCCTGGGACCGTCGCACCGCCACCACCTGACGAGGCGGGAAGCGAGGTGATGAAACTTGGCGGGACCTTGTATTCTTTCGTGATGAGGACGTCGGTTGGCTCGGATTGCGGGACAACGACGACGGCAAACGGTTCGACTTTCGGCTTCAGATTTGCGGCGCGCGCAACGTAATCGATCGCTGCCCGGAGCGGGACATCTGTCAGCGAGAGAGTAATCCGCGCCGATGCCTCTGGGGAGTCAGGCGGGAGCTTCAGGACGATGTTGACACCTTTGCGGGTTGGGTCGGTCTCCAGCGTGTCCAGCGTGGCTGCGCGCTGGCGGATGAAGTCCAAGGCCTCGCGCACGGTCGCGTCGCGGAAGTCGATTTTCGGAATCGTAATCTCGTCCAGTTTGCGGATGATCGCCGCCGTCCCGCGCGTGTCGATCTGAGGCTGTTCGATGATCGTCGAGGCTCCGACGTCAAATTTCCGAACAGGAAGTTCCCATGCCTTGTTCACTTGCCGGATCATGTCCCCGCGGGCCTCGCTGTAGGTGGTGTCTGCGTATTTTGCGCGGGCGAGATTGACCTGCTCCATTCCGCGTCGGGCGGCGATGTTATATTTGTCAACGTTCAAGACTTGTTCATAGCGCTTGAAAGCGAGGTCATAGCGACCAGAGGCATAGAACCCTTGGGCTTCTTGGAGAAGTTGCTTCACCTCCTCGACATTGGCCACGAAGCTCGGCGTCATCGTTTGGCTAAAGAAGCTCGACTTGTCCTTGAGCTGATCGTTTAGCGAAATGGCGGGACGGTAGGTAGGATTGTAACGATCTTCCAAAACCACAGCGACTGTGGTCTTCGCGTCCTCAAATCGTCCTTCGGAGATCCTCTGGCGAGCCAGGCTCACAGCGGCCTCTGAAAATCCGTTCAACGCCTGAGCACGAAGTTCTGCCGTTGCGGATCCGCCGCTTGGAAGCGTATCGACGGCGCTCTTGAAATAGGCGAAGGCTGACTCAAAATCTTGGGCTGCGAGTGCTTGGTTACCCTTCGCAACCAATCCCGATGCGGCATCGGCGACCATCTTCGTCCGGGCGATCTGTGCTTCGGACGTTCCTTGGACGCCGGGATACTGAGCCGTCGCGAATGGAATGACAGACACCGTTGCCGTCAGCAACAGCGCCGAAAAAAGTTTTCCAGACCGGGACTTGGGAAGTCTCTGGATGGCAATGGATCTTTTCAACTTCATGGATTATTCAGGCAGGGTCGCGGGTGGTTGGTTACTCCGCCCGACCAATCCGGTGTTTCTCCCGGGTGGCAAGGTCTTGTATTACTGCCTCTTGTGCAGAAATGTCAACGAGTTTGTATTTTTTTCCGTCCTCGGGCTTCAGGGTAAATTCGTCATCTTTCTTCACGCGAATCTTCGAGTCATCGTAGAGATACGCAAACTCGCCGTAGGAAGTCGGATCGTCTGCTTCCTTATCAAAAACCAAAACAATTTTTTGCCCAGTCTCGGTATTTTCGATCGTCAGTTCCGAAACATCGACATCCATTTCGTTCTTCGTCGTTTTCTTGGCCTCGAATGAGAGGATCTTATACGGGGCCCCTTGGATCATGTCGCCGATCTGGAGAAATTGCGTGCGGCCACCGAGATCCTTCGTGTTGATGGAAAACGTCTGGCCATCATCCGGGGTGCCGCTAAACCGCAGGCGGAACGGCTTGGGATCAAACTTAACAAGCCGCAACTTTGTGAAATACGGAGGCACCGATTGGTCGTTGGTGGGATCCGTCCCGGCAACAAATTCCTCAAGATTGCTAAAGCGGTCTTTGTCAGGGTCTTGCTCGCGGATTCCGGAGTCGGCGTAATCGAGATTATATTTGATGAGCCAAGCGTTTTTAATCGGAGGGTGCAGTTCTTGGCCATCCTCAAGGGGATCCATCAGAACATCACCCTTGAGAACATAGGGACGCGACACAAGGAGCGAGCCATCGTGGGCTGAGAACGACCGTGGGGCCGCAGCCACCTCCGCCGCACTGTCAACGGCTTGGATATTGGGTGGGACCGTCTTGTTGTCGGCCTTCTTCGGACTATTTCGCTCGGCGAACTTCTCCGGGAACGAGAGGGCTTCCCAGCTGGCGAGGCCGGCGGAGGCTAATGCCACCACAGCAAGCAAGCCAAGCAGAGCACGTTCGTAGTTTTCTTTAATCCAGTCCATGAAAAGTCAATTCTTCGCAGCCGGGGGTTCCGCAAAATCAATGATCTCCAAACGCATTGTGGCTTGAACGAGTTCGCGCCCGAGAATCACTTGGAGCCCTTTTTGTTCCGTGCCCGTCGGGGCTCCTGCCGCAAACGGATCCGGGGTCGGCTTGGGGGCGAGACTCTCTGCTCCCCCACGCGCCGGCGCCTGGGTGGCGGAGTTTTGCAGGCTTAGCGAGCGCACGATCAGAAATTGCTCGTTGGCGAGCAAGGAATTGAAGGCTACCCGGAACTTGCTTTGCTCGGCCGTGAAAGAAATCTCAAAAGGAAACTTCTCCAGCACTTTCTCAGCTTGTTGCTGGCCTTTGGCCGGGGCAGCGGATTCCTGAGAGAGCGGAGTGCGGACGAGACCATCGATGCTCGAAACTTTGAGGTCCACCAACCGTCCGACGAGGCCTTTGATGATGATCAGCTGGCGATTTAAAAAGGGAGAGGCGGCTTCCAAGGGGACTTGGGCCTGATACTGGTCGAACCCGAAATAAAAATTGTCGGGCAGCTTCACATTATTCGCGGCGGCTTTTTCGCGGAGTTCATTGACGGCTGCCCGAAGACCGTCTTGGAACAACTGGGGAGTGATCGATGTGTCGATCGGGATCTCCATCTTGTTCATCTGTGCCCGCAAAGAGGAAATACGGGTCGAGTAGTCATCCAAGGCCGACTGGACGGTTTTGAGGTTCGCCTCGCTCGGGAACGGAACTTTGTTTTGAAGGCCATGGAGTTTCGTCACGGCGGCAGTATAGCTCTCGCTGGCCAGCGAATAGGCGGTCCATGACTGGAATCCGAGGAACCCGAGCGCGCCGCCTGCGACGACGGCTACGGCAACCAGCGCGGCCAGAAATGGGTTTTCCTTGAACCAGTTCATTGCAGAAGGATCGGGGTGCGCAGGGGGAGGACGAGCGTGAAGCTGTAAGCCCATGCTTCCCCTGTCGGTGTGGTGCGTTGCGTGATCACCTTCGTCTTGTCTTCGCCAATGACAAAAGCCGATGATGTCTTCAAATTTTCAACAAATTCATCGATGATCCGCGCCTGCTTCTCATTTGGCGGGTTATCGAGATAGAGGCCCTTCACTTCAATGGCATCAATGCTCGGCGGGCCTGCTGGCGCTTGTCCCGGTTTCGCTGGAGCCGCAGGCTGCGACGGTGCGGACGGTGTTTTCCCCTCCGCTGCTCCAATCACTTTTCCCGCCGTCATCGGCTGGAGTGAGGTGACCCAAATGTGTCGTGCCGGAAGCTTCGCTCCGAGCTCATCCAAAATGGCCGACCATGCCGAACGCTCGGCCGCTGCGACCAAAAGTGGCGCGACCATGGATTCGAGCTTTTTCTGCTCAGCAGCCACCTTATCAATCTGCCCGGAGAATCCTTCGAGCTTGGTGACATCGGCCTGCACGCCTGCCAACACCTCTTCCGTAACTTTTGTGGCCTGCGTGAAGAATAACCACCAGACGGCGAGCGCACAGAGGAAGCAGATCACGGAAAGAATCAAAAACGGCTTGCGGCGGGTGAGATCGTGCTCGCGGACGACCGATGGCGGGCGCAGGTTGATCTCCAGCGGGCAATCTCCGAGTGCCCGCAACGCGGTTCCCACCAACTCGCCGACCGTGTGCGCCTTGGTCGCCAACTCGGCTGCGACGGCCGCGTCGGTTACCGTCACATTTCGCAGGGGATTAAGAAACTCGACCGGCGTTTGAAGCTTTTCCCCGAAAAACTCCGCCATGTAGGGGAGGCTGACCGTCCCACCGCAAAGATAGACCCGCACCGGCTGGCTGCCGGCTTGGCTCGTGCGGTAGAAGCTGATCGACCGTGAAATCTCAGCGTGCAGGCGCGTCATCGTATTGCGGATCACCTTGGCCACGCGCGCCTCGGTCGGGTCGCTCGGCTCGGCATAAGCACCTCCCAGCCCGACAAATCCCCGCTCGATCTTGAGGCGCTCGGCCAGCGTGATATCCTGACCAAATTCCTTCGCGACCGCCGCGCTGATCGTGTTCCCGCCCACCGGAATACTCCGGCTAAAAACTCGATCGCCTTCTGCAAAAATCAGGTTTGTCGTCCGCGCACCGATGTCCACGAGCAACGAACAGCCGGTCACATCCGGGTAATTGTAACAAAACGCATTGAAGACCGCCATCGGCGCCAAGTCGATCGTTTGCGGTTTCAATCCGCCTTTGAGAACGGACGCACTGACCTCCGTCAGTTGGTCGGCTTTCATGGCCACCAAGACGACATCCCAATTGCCATCCCGCTGCTCGCCCATGATCTGGTAATCCCAGACCACTTCATCAATCGGAAACGGAACATTCTGCTGGGCCTCGAATCCAATGATCCCCGTGACATCCTCCGGCGTGCTGCCGGGAAGCTTGACGAACCTTGCGAAGACCGATTGGGAAGGCAGGCAGAAATTTACCGACTCCTTGGTGGCCTTGAGCGCTCCAGCGAGTTCCTTGACGGCTTCCTCGATCTGGATCGGCCGCGTCGCATCGGCAGACGGATCGGCAATCAACTCGGTCTCTTTATAGGAATCCAGGCACAGCCCCCCGTCTGGGAGTTTGTGAAACCCGGCGAGACTCACGGTCTGCATACCGAGGTCGAGAGCGAGAATGCGAGCTGGTTTGGCCATTAGAAGAAGATCCGGGACAACGGCTCAGTTTCCAGCTTTTGGCTTGATGGCCTCGAAATAGTCCCACTCCAATGGCGCGAACGGGGTCTCGCTTTTATTCAACAGAAGTCCGGACGTTTGGGTGTATTGAGGATTGTCCCACCAACCCTTGTCGCCTTTCACGGATCCCTTCGCGGTAGCAATCGCCAGGAGGCCTTCCTTCCCGGAAATCGTCACGCCCGCATCAACAATCGCTTGGGCTGCATTGACTGGCACCTTCCCGTCAAAAAGCTTCGCGAGCACGCGAGGGCTGACATACATGGCAGAATGCAGGGCCTTTTCCTGCGGAACATGAACATGCGTCACCGAGCCTGTGAGGAGCGTTGGCTTTTTGTCCTCCGTCGCATCCTCGTTCTTCAGAAGAATGTAATAGTTGAAGGTGAGATCGTCGGAATATTTCGGCGCCTTCGGCAAGGCAGCGCGATCAAAGGTCACCTCGACCTCCAACCACGGGCTTGGCCGACCGGTCGACTTCTTATTGTATCCGCCGGCAGTGATCTTCGGGGAGTCCACATAAGCGGTCTCCAATTTTGTTACCTGCACCTCCGTGTTAGGGACCGACTGAGCCAAAGTGGTGCCCGCCAGCACCATAAGAGAGGCGGCGAACAGACCAAGGGGGGATTTGGGGATACGCATCACAGTCGAAGTTATTAACATTTTCTCGACAAGGAAGTAAATAAAGAAAACCGATCAAACCTTGTCGCGAAAGAATTCAATCGTCCGTCGAATTCCCTCATCAAAATCAATCTTCGGTTCCCACCCGAGCGTCTTCCTCGCCAGCGTGATGTCGGGCTGGCGGACCTTGGGATCATCGACCGGGAGCGGGCGGTGCTCGACCTGAGCGGACGTGCCGGTGATGCGAATGATCTCATCGGCAAATTCGCGGATCGTCATCTCGCGCGGATTCCCGATGTTCACTGGCTCATGGTAGTCGCTCATCATGAGGCGGAAGATCCCGTCGATCAAATCCGAGACGAAACAAAAACTGCGCGTCTGTTTGCCATCGCCGAAAATGGTGAGCGGTTCGTTCGTGAGCGCTTGGCCGATGAAGGCGGGGACGACTCGTCCGTCATTGAGCCTCATTCGTGGGCCATACGTGTTGAAGATGCGGACGATGTGATTGTTCATCCCATGGAACCGATGGTAGGCCATCGTGATCGCCTCGGCGAAGCGCTTCGCCTCGTCATAAACACCGCGCGGGCCGATCGGATTCACGTTGCCCCAGTAGTCTTCCGTCTGGGGATGGATCAACGGATCGCCGTAGCACTCGGAGGTCGATGCCAGCAAAAACGCGGCTCCCTTTTCCTTCGCCAAGCCCAAAGCATTGTGCGTGCCCAGAGCGCCGACTTTTAATGTCGGGATCGGGATTCGCAGGTAATCGATCGGGCTCGCCGGGCTCGCAAAATGCCAGACAAAATTCACACGGCCCGGAATGAAGATGAAGTCGGTGACATCGTGACAGATGAATTTGTAGTCCTTGTTTCCCGCGAGATGTTCGATATTCGCAACATTCCCCGTGATGAGGTTATCAATCGCGATGACTTGATGCCCCTCGGAGAGAAGGCGATCCGTGAGATGGGAACCGAGGAAGCCGGCACCGCCGGTTACGACACTGACAGGTGGAAGTGATGATTCTGGCATAGAAAGTCGCCATAGTGCCGAAGACTGGAAATTTGGCGAGGAGAATACGCGAGGCGATCAGCACGAACCGCGCGACATCCGGCAGCGGACCGCGACGTGGTTCGTGTTGGGAAGAATAAATTTCCGGATCTCGACCGACACCGACCGCGATGGAAACTCGCGCAGAAGCATTTGTGCGATTTCGTCGGCGAGCGTCTCGATGAGTTGGCGGGACCGCTCCCCAGCGACCTCGACGATCCGAGTTGCCGCCGCCGCATAGTCGACGGTCCGAGAGATTTCATCCCGGAGTTCGGCAAAGGGCACGATCGGTTCAATGATCACATCGATCTCGATTTCCTGAGCCGCAGCGCGCTCGGCGTCGGGGACGCCAATGAAGACCGAGACCCGGAGGCCACGAATAACGATCTCGTTCACGAGAGAAGCTTCTGGAGGGCCGCAAGATCCCGCACGACGACGGTCGGCCGGGCCGGTAAAAGCTTCTCTACCGGATCAAACCCGGTCAGCACCGCGACGTCCAGCACACCGCCGTGCCTCGCCGTTTCGATGTCGTGGACCATGTCCCCCACGAACATCGTCTCCGACGGATCAAGCGAATGGGTCGCGAGGATCTCGCGGATCTTCTCCCGCTTATCCATGATCTCGACATACGCGACTTCAAAAAAATCCCGCACCCCAAGCCTCGTCGCCTGCTCCTCAAAATGTGTAGCCTTGATCGTGCTCAGCAAAAACATCCGGCGACCCGTGCCTCGGCAGAATTTTAAAAAATCGAGCGCTCCAGGCAGGAGCGGAATCTCACCCTGAAGACCGAAGAAAAATCTTTCGTAAAGAGCCTCCAATCCTTCGGATGTCGCTTCCGGCAGAAGCTCTGCGTAAAAGCCTGAGAACGGCAGACGAAAATGATGACGGAATTCGTCGAGCGTCAGATCCCTCCTGCCATACTCGGCGAAGATCAAATTTGTCGCCCGCACCACCGCCGAGAGGTCGTCCGCCAAGGTTCCGGACCAATCGAGGAGGACGTTCCTGATCATCGACAAAACCGGAGCAAAAAGGTGCCGGTCCTCACGCCCAGGTGACCTTCCCCTTTTTCTCGCGGATCACGACGGACTGCAAAAACTCGACCCCTTTTCTCAAGCCCTCGGCGGCCGTCATCAGGCTGTCCTCATGCTCCATCGAGAGCGTGCCATCATACCCGCAGAGCCGGAGCGTGCTGACAAAATCCGCCCAGAAGTCCAACCCGTGACCGTAGCCGACCGTGCGGAAAATCCATGAGCGGTTCTTCTCGTCCCCATAATGCTTCGTGTCGAGATAGCCGTTAATGTCGGCATTGACGGGATAGAGCCCAGTATCCTTTGCATGGACGTGATGGATCGCCCCCTCGAGCGCGCGGACGGCCTTCACCGGATCGATGCCCTGCCAGAAAAAATGGCTCGGATCGAAATTTGCCCCGATGACATTTCCGCACGCTGCCCGCATTTTCAAGAGCGTCTCGGGATTGTAGACGAGAAAGCCCGGATGCGCCTCGAATGCAATCTTCACACCATGAGACTTGGCAAAGGCGGCTTGTTTTTTCCAGTAGGGAATCGCCACCTTGTTCCACTGCCAGTCGAGGACAGTGAGGAAATCCGGCGGCCAGGGGCAGGTCACCCAGTTCGGAGCCTTCGCACCCGCATGATCTCCCGGACAACCAGAAAATGTCGTGACGACCGGAACCCCGATTTTTCCTGCAAGCTTTACGGTATTCTCGAAAACCTTGTGGTGCGCTGCCGCAATCTTTTTATCCGGGTGCAATGGGTTCCCATGGCACGAGAGCGAGCTGATCTCCAATCCACTATCGCGAACCGTCCCAAGGAAGGTGTCCAACTTGGCCTTGCCGCCGAGCAGCTCGGCCGGTTTGCAGTGGGCGTCTCCGGGATACGCCCCCGTGCCAAGCTCGACCGTCTCGCATCCGAGACCGGCAATGTGATTCAACGCATGTTTCAGGGGAAGATCGCTGAGGATCGCAGAGAAGACGCCAACTTTCATAGACGGTCATTCTAATCCCCGGACTCCCCCGCCCTGTCGAGGAAAAACCCATCGCGGAGGAATGCCCTGTGTCTTGCCAGGATCGCATCCACGTAGGCTTTTGTGCTCGGAAAGTCCATCGTGGCGGCAAGTTCCTCAGAACCAAATTTCCCGTCGGCCATCCCCGAAAGTTCCCATCGGTTCACGCGCGACCGACCGGCATTGTATTCCGCCAGCGCAAAAGGAATCGGATCGTCCTTTGCCGACCAATGCTTCAACGCCCTCGCCAGATACCAAGTCCCGGCCTCGATATTCGTCTTCGGATCAAAAAGGTCTGTCGGGACGAACGTCTCGACTTTCTCCGCCTTCGCCCAGTCGGAGGCCGCCCCCTCGGTGATCTGCATCAGTCCTCGCTCGCCGCGTCCACCCCACATGTGTGGATGGAACCTCGACTCGCGCCAGATCACCGCCTTGACCAAGGCCGGGCTCACTCCGTAGCGCTCGGCCGCGTCCGCAATCAACCGGTCATAACGGCTGTATCGCTCCCGGAAAAAAAATTCCTGTAGCCAGTAATTCTCATCGTGCCGGACGATGAAGAGGACTGCCAGCACGAGGCCAACCAGCGAGACTCCGGCTAGAATCTTGAAGGAAATTCTCACACTCCCGCCAGACGCCAGCGCCTAGACTCCGAGGCGCTGGAAGATTTCGCGCGTCGCCGTTGATTGGTTGAGCGTGTAGAAATGAATGCCGGCCACCCCATGGTTGAGCAAGTCGGCGCACTGCTCCGTGGCATAATGGAGTCCGATTTGGCGAACCGCTTCCTGCGACTCTCCGCCTCGCTCGAGAGCCTTCAAAAGCTTGGCAGGGAAACGCGAGCCTCCGGCCAGCTCGGCCATTCGACCCATCGATGAGCGGCTCGTCACGGGCATGATCCCGGCAATAATCGGCACGTGGATCCCAGCCAACGCGCACCGGTCGCGGAAATCGTAGAAGTCGTGGTTGTCGAAAAACAATTGCGTGCAGATGTAATCCGCTCCGGCATCGACCTTGGCTTTGAGGTGATCCATTTCGACGAGCCGGTTCGGCGTAGCAGGATGGCCCTCGGGAAATCCCGCCACTCCGATTCCGAATCCCCGCGAGTCCGAATGGCCGGGATACTTCCGGATCGACCGCACGAGATCGATCGCGTTGGGAAAAACATCCCGGGAATGGTCGTAATCGGGACGGTCTTTCGGCGGGTCGCCCCGCAATGCCAGAATCGTGCTGACCCCGGCCACGGCGTATCGCTCAAGAATCGAGGAAATATCTGCCTCGGTGTGCCCGACGCATGTCAGGTGTGGGATCGGATCGAGTGAGGTCGTGGTCTTGATCCGAACAACCAGTTCATGGGTCAGCTCGCGGGTCGAGCCGCCAGCACCGTAGGTCACGCTCACAAAGTCGGGCTTGAGCGCAGCAAGCTCGCTGATCGTTCCGAACAGGACCTCCATCGCCTGAGGAGTTTTTGGCGGGAAAAACTCGAACGAGAATGTCGGTCGGCCAGCGCGGAGGATGTCGAGAATGTGCATGCGTTACCAGCCCAAGACCTTCGCAAAAATGAGCGGGGCGACGATCGTGGCGTCGGATTCGATGACGAACTTCGGCGTGGTCTCTCCCAGCTTTCCCCATGTGATCTTCTCATTCGGCACCGCACCCGAGTAGCTTCCATAGCTGGTCGTCGAATCACTGATCTGGCAAAAATACCCCCAGAGCGGCACGTCGTCGCGACGGAGATCCTGGTGGAGCATCGGCACGACGCAAATCGGAAAGTCGCCGGCGATGCCTCCGCCGATCTGGAAAAATCCAATCGAAGATTTCTTGCTCGTCGGGGCATACCAATTGGCGAGAGAGATCATGTATTCGATTCCCGACCGGACGGTGTGGACGTTCTTCACATCACCCTCGATACAATGCGCGGAATACATATTTCCCAACGTCGAATCCTCCCAACCGGGAACGAACATCGGGAGATTTTTCTCTTTCGCCGCAAGCAGCCAGCTGTTCGCCGGATCGATCTGGAAGGTCGACTGAAGTTCGGGCGAGTCCAAAATTTTCCAGAAGAATTCGTGCGGGAAAAAGCTCAGCCCGGCACTGTCAGCGGCCATCCACTCGCGGAGGATCACATTCTCGATTCGCCGCATCGCTTCCATTTCTGGAATGCAAGTATCCGTCACACGGTTCATGTGGCGGGCGAGCAACGCCTGCTCGTCAGCGGGCGTGAGGTCGCGGTAATTTGGGATCCGCTCGTAGAAATCATGGGCCACGAGGTTAAAGACATCCTCCTCGAGATTCGCACCGGTGCAGACGATGCCGTGCACTTTTCCCTTCCGGATCATTTCGGCCAGCGAGATCCCGAGCTCGGCTGTGCTCATCGCCCCGGCCAGCGTGAGGAGCATGATTCCCCCCTCATCGAGGTGGCGGATGTAGCCGTCGGCGGCGTCTTTCAGGGCCGCGGCATTGAAGTGCCGGTAGTGCGTGTCGATGAACTGCGAGATGGTTCCCATAAAATTTTAGACAACGGTCCGGTTGGTCCACATCCGTGCCAGCATCCCGGCGAATACGGCGGTAGCAATCACCCCGAGGAGACCTGCGAGCCCAGCGGAGTCGGGTCCGGTGCCAAGCCACGGAACGGTGTAATTCGGAAAAATCGCCATCGTCGGCGCAGCCGCTTTCAAGAACCCAAGTTGCTCAGCCACCCATTCAAGCCCGTCGGGCGCACCGGACGCAAACTGGCTCAAGACCGCTCCGACGAATAGCGCCACAGCGAATGGCACGAGCACACCGCGAAAGTCGGTTTGCCGGCGAGTCCGAATCGGAATCAGGAACAATACGGCCACGGTCGCAACCGCCTCCCCCACCCCGATCATGGCATGAATCCCGGTCATCGCAGGTAGGACCGCGAAAATTGAAACCGTCCCCGACAGCGCGAGCAAAACCGAGCAAGTCAAAGCCGCAAAGACCACCGAGCCCCATGCCGCCAAAGCCGTGCGGAGGATGAGCATCCCACCGGTTTTTCCAGCTCGGAGACTCTCCGCCAACCAACCTCCGACACCGGCCCCGATGAGTGCCATTGTCAGAACGTTTGCCCCGAGGGCGAGCAACCCGCCGTCGCCAAAAAGCAGGCACTGGATCACCAGCACAACGGTCAGCGAGAGAACTCCAAATGGCACCCCCAGCAACAGCGACGCCAGAACTCCACCAATCAAGTGTCCAGACGTGCCGTCTTGAACCGGAAAATTCATCATCTGACCGGCAAAAACCAATGCCGTAATCCCGGCGAAGCGCGCGACAGAGGGCTTATCCGCGCTCTGCCTCGCTGCGAGGATCGCGGCGGCCACACCAAACGTCGCAATCACCGCCGTCGCAGCGCCAACCGTCCCGTCGATCATGTGGTTCGGAATATGCATATTTGGGTAAGCTAAACCCGTCCCTGCCCGGGTGTCCACTGGGAATCTTTATCGCCATCCCGCCCCCGGACTTCCCACAGATTCGCTAACAACACCCGCAGCCGCCGGTCCCGCAAGACTGTTGCCGCGCGGGAGCAGAAGCGGGCTTTCCGGACTTGATCATGCCGAATCCTCCGGTGACCACACGCCGGATGGGCTCGCCCGTCTCGGGGTGTTTTTTCAAGGCGGCGTCCTTCATGCTCTGCCGGATCTCGAAGTGCTTCACTTTCGCCCCGGCTTTGGCGGGGATGGTTTCGTAGATGTAGGTGGTCATAGAATCAAATCGGCGGCAGCAGGATGCGCACGGCGGGGTCTTCCTGCCGCTTGGTGCTGAAGATCCGGGCTGGCGACATCGTCCGGACCTCGTAGCCGGTCAGGACAAACTCTGGGTAAAACCGATCGCTCGCAGGCTCGTAGACAAGCTCTCCGCTGAAGCCCCCGGTGAGCTTATACTCAAAATTGCTGTCGGTCCCAAGCTTCCCGCCTTGACGGTCTGGGGCGAGCTTCTGCTGCTCGTTGAGCATGACAAGTTTCGCCGTCGACCATGGCTTGCCGGGCTCGCGGACCCATCCCCACATTTTGTAATCTTTCTTATACATCCGGCGGCCGATGAAATAGTTTCCCGGTTGTTCCGACTTGATCGCCTCGTTCATCGCGGCTCGCGCCGGGCCATCGGATTCCATCGTTTGGCAGCCAGTCAGCGCGGCGAGGGCGACGACGATGAAGAGCGCTTGGCGGAGCAGGGCAAGGAGAGGAGGGTTTTTCATAGGCCGGATTTTTGAAGAAATGGTTGGAGCCACGCAGCGAGGGCTTCTTCGCTGGAGATCTCGACGGGACCGCCGATCGGGAAGACATGCCATTGCTCGGTGAGCGAGATCGATTTCCCGGGCGCAAGGTGGACGAGCGGGCCAAGCGACTCGATCTCGAGCATCTCGTCGTTTGTGAATGTCTCAAAGCTACAGCCGCCGTCCGGATACAGGACCCCTTCCAAATGGTCGAACGCCTTCACGAAAATCGAATCCTCGATGATATAGGCAACCCACTTTTCCCGGTGCGCGAGCCCGAGCTTGGTGGGCGGGAATCCGGCACTCTGCCGGAGCGTAAAAAAGTCGCGTCCGAAATGCCAGCGGGGATCGGAGAGGTCGGTGTAGGGCCAGAGAACGATGCCGCGATTGGGAAGTAGGTCGCGCGGGTGCTCGCCGAGCGCGGGCTGCGGGATGATCTCAAGACCACCGGGCCGCATCACGCTCAGCGCCCAGGGGGCGATCTCGATCAAGCCCGACGACTCATTTGTCGCGGTATGCGTGACTCGCACACCGGATGTCTCACCGAGGAGGGAAATTCCGAGGGACTTCCGGATCGGGTGCACAGCGGTCTGCACCGAGTCGATCACGATTTGGTTCTCGGCCACTCGAAATTCCGTGCGCTCATTGTCGATATGATACGACACTTTCTCATCCTCCGGAGCGATCCAGAACCGGTGGCCGCCCCGGATCATCCACTCGGGCTCTCCGCTCTTCCCGAGTTGGTCGTCAAAGGTCTTGAAAACATTTTCCCCATCGTGCGTGCGATAGCTGAGAATCCGCGGGCCGACATCCAGGGTGATGATGATCTCGACCGATTCGTTGGCGAGTCGGAGGTTCCGATTCCATCCGGCGTGTGGGACAACTTCGATATTCATTTGGTTGGGTTCGATGCCATCAGACCTGCGACATCGGGATTGTTGCGCAGGTATTGATTGAGACGACGGATGGCTTCGAGCGTTTGTGGGCTGATGTGGTGTTCCATTCCTTCGACATCGTGAAGGATGGTTTCCTCGTCCACGCCAAGAAGTGCAAGAAAATCCGCAAGCACACCGTGACGCAGCGCAATATCCCGGGCCAGCGAACGACCGGAGGCGCTCAGCGTGAGGCCACGGTATTTTTCGTAATTGATCAGACCCTCGGCATCCATCCGCTGGACCATGTTCGTCACGCTGGCCTGCGAGATGCCAAGGCGTCCGGCAATGTCCACGACCCGCGCATAGCCTTTGGTGTTCACCAACTCCAAAATGCGTTCAAGATAGTCTTCGACAGCGGCGGTCGCTCCGAGGGCCGAAGGCGCAGTTTTCCCGGCCATTAGTCCACGTAGCCGCGCGGAGTGCCCGCTGTCAAGACCAGTCCCCCAACATGGCCATTCCATCCGGTCACCGGAACGAGGACGGATTCCGCATCGCTGCAGCGGATGGCCTCAGCCGCGACGACGGATTGGATCAGCGCGGAAACAGAAAAGGCCTCGCCGCCAATCAACTTGGGAGCCAGACGCGTCGCGCCGGGAAGGATCAGATCCAGGGCGCGGCTCTCGGCAAGATCAGATCGTGCGCCCGAGGCCGAGGTAACAACGCACTCGGGATTATGCCCCCCACACAAATCCCGGAGGACCTTGTCGAGGGCCGAATCCAGCGGGAACTTCCGGTGATATGTGACGCCGGAATGGACCCGCGCAATGGTGGGCAAACCCGAGACGGGCCGTCCGAGCATCAAGGCAACCGCCCCCTCGGAAAGAATCACCCCCCGCCCGGATCCACGAGACCTCACGAGTCCCCAGCGATGATAGGCCTCCCATGTCACCCAATCAATTTCCTCGGCAGCGACAACAAGGCAATTCTCGGCAGCACCAGCGCCGATCAACTCGGACGCCGTCCGAAGCGCATCGGTCGCGGCGGTCGCATCACTCACCAGCGTGATCACCTCGCCATCGATTCCCAACAGGGACGCGATGTGGCTGGCGGGCGAATTGTAAACGGTCTCCGGAAACAAAATCGGGCTGCCATTTCCTGTCGCGACAACATCTCCAAAAAACTTCCGCGTATAGATCACTGCCCCATTCGATGCCGCAAAGATCAACGCCGTTCGCCGGGGATCGGCCGCTGGCACGCATTGAAACGCTCGCAGCGCGGCCTCGCACCCGAAAAGCGAAATCGCACTCGACCGCCGAAGCCGTGGGAATTCCCGATCCAGCGCGCTGCCCGTCGAGACCCGGAGGACATCGCATTTTCCGTCCCGCCCGGGAATATCGAGGTCGGTCGGCTCCGGGCGAATGCCGGCTCGCACACGGGCAAGGATTTCAGCCCCCGTGGACCCGATCGCCGTCGTGCATCCGATTCCCAAAATTGAAAGCGGCTGTGGGCTCAGGGCATCCATTTTTCGAAGAGAATCGAAGCGTTCGAGCCGCCGAAGCCGAAGGAATTGGAGATCACCCGTCGGACGCTCGCCGTCTGGGCGACATTCTCCACGATGCGGAGTCTGGGCATTGGGGTTTGAAGATGGATATTCGGCGGCAAGAATCCACCCCGGATCGCATGGATGCAAAATGCGGCTTCGATTGCCCCGGCGGCGCCCAGCGCATGTCCCGTCATCGCCTTCGTGCTGCTCATGGGAACCTCTGGACACACCGCGCGAATGGCCTCCGCCTCACACGCATCATTGAACGGCGTGCCGGTCCCGTGCGCATTTAAGTAGTCCAGCGAATCCGCATTCCATCCGGCATCTGCCAGCGCGCGCTCCATCGACAGCCGGGGACCAAGCCCCGACGGGTCGGGTTTTGTGAGGTGGAAATTGTCGTTGGCGCAACCGTAGCCGGCCACAGTGGCGAGCACCGAATCCCCCGGCACATCATCCCGTGCCTCGAGAAAAAAGGCCGCCGCCCCCTCTCCGAGGACCAGCCCGGTCCGATCACAATCAAACGGCCTGCAGGTCTCGCTGGTGGAGGCTTGGAGGGCGTCGAATCCGGCAAACACCAGCTCGGCGAGGGCATCGAAGCCGATCGCCAGCACCCGCCTCGCCTGCCCGCGCCGAACAAGATTCGCGGCAATTCCGAGCGCGTTGGTTCCGGAGGCACATGCGTTGGAAATGACCCGAACGGGAGCGGTGATACCGAAATGCTCGAGAACGTCGATCACGGGTTGCTGCGGGACATAATGGCGCGTCAACTCCCGGGCGCGGCGCTGAGACATTCCTCCGGCCAAGCCGCGAAAAAACTCCTCGCCGAAGTCCATCCCGCCACTCGTCGTTCCGGCAATCACCACATCGGGACAGAATTCCGGACGCGCATGGAATGCCTCGGCGATGGCGATCAGCACAAGCTTCCCAGCCCGCGGCCATCCGACAGCCTTCTCGCTGATCGCTGCCGTCCGCTGCTCCAAATCCGCAGGCACCTGGCCGGCACATCGGGAACGAAAGCGTCCTGTCGGAAATAAATCGATCCCCCTCACCCCATCACGGCCCGCGCGCAATCCCGTGCACGTCGACGCCGCATCAGCTCCCACTGGGCTGATACAGCCCATCGCCGTAATCACTGCAACACTACTCGGGGCCATCTGATCAGCGTTCGGAGCCGGGAGTCGTGACGACTGGCACTGGGGGTGCCGGCTCGGTTACGAACGGAGGCATTGGCTCCGGCTCCGGCGAGACTGCGGGCGTTGGAGTCGGCGTCACGCTGTCAGCGGGCATGGGCGCGAGCGGTGTTGGCGTGGGCGTGGGAGTTGGAGTCGGCCAAGGTTTTACGAGATTCGGCCATTCGTGAAGATCGACCGCCAGCCCGCCGATCTCATTTGCGAGCTCGAGGCAACGTGCCCGCCACGCGGCAAGGTCTGGCGGCCCGGGTGTTTCCGAGGCGGATCCGGGAAAAACCACGTAGCCGACTTTAATGTTGCTCACCGGCCGGGAAACGGCCGACGAGTTTCCGTTCAGCGCGCGACAGATCAACAACGAGGCTTCCCCCATCTTGAGCGAGGGACCCGCATCGCCAACGATCGCGGGGTATGCACGCCCCTCGTAGAGCACGATCACGTAGTCGCCAAAACCCGGAGTGAACGGACTCGCTTTGTCCCGAAGCAGGAAGCCGGGCAGAACAATGAACGGGTCAGTTTCCGAGACGAGAAAACTCCACTTTTTCAAGTCCACAATCCGCCGTTGGGCCAGCTCCATCCCCGCCCGGATCTCCTCCGCCCTGGAAGCCGAAACACCACCTGCAGCCTGCTCGGCTTTCAGCTTGGAGAGTCGATTCTCTTCGACGGCGAGAAAGGGATTGCGGCGATCGGTCAGTTTCGGCCAGCGGTAGCTCGTCTGCGGAAGAAAGAACTGCGACGACCCATCGACCGTCACATTCCGATCTCCGTCGGACCCATCGACATTCACATCCATGTCGCCGATCGCCAGGAGCGCCCGGCGATTCGTTGACGGGTGCGTGAGCTCGAGAATTGTTTCGCAGTCGTAGAAATTATGGCGCGAAAGAATTTGATCCAATTGGTCGAGCTCGCGCTCCACCTGCGCCACTTTCAGTTTATAGAGCTGCTCGAAACTGGGGGAAACCTTCGCGGAACTCAGGAGCGACGGCAGGTCGCGGAAGAGTCCGGGAAACTGCGGATCGTTCTTTGAGAAATCCTCGACCGTCGTGGCAGGGCGCGGGAGTTTGGCCCGCACGGTCACCTCGACCCGGTAGGCGTCGATGTCTCGGCGGTCCTGCGAGGCCAGCTCTGGGCTTTCCTCAGCCAGGACTTTGGCCTCCAGCCCGAGGCCGTTGAAGAGGCGGGCGGTGGAAAGCGACTTCCGGGGAACTGCGGGGATCGGCGTCGGCGTCGGAACTGGTGTGGGAGTCGCAACGACCGCAGGCGTCGGGCTCGGTGTCGGCGTGGGCGGTGGCGGAGGGACGGGCTTTTCGCACCCGGCTAATACCACAGCAAAAATCCCGAACCCCACCCGGAAAATCGCAGTCCGGGTGCGACGAGGAGGGCAAGTGCGGAGCGGCATGCGGGACGGGTCAGGTATGCGCGATGAACGCCGAATAAACATCGGGCGGGATGTCGAGAAGCTTGTAGTCGCTGGAGGAGACAAAGAGGAGCGTCTGCTTGCCATGCCCCAATTGCTGCCCGGCCGAGTCGTAGATCTCATGCTCCAAGGTCGCAAACTTGCGATTGTAGCTCGAGACGCGGATCTTCACGCTCACGGTCTCAAATTCCTTCGTCTCCCGCACAAACTTGTGCTCGAACGAGCGCGTCAGAATGTAAAACGGCGTGTTCTTTAAATTAAACTTCGGCATGACGTTGTTGAAAAACAACTCACGCGTCTTCCCGACCCACATCGCATACATCCCGAAATACACGTTGCCGACCGAGTTCGTATCGGCATAGGTCGCGATGAACGAGTGGACAAACCACTTGCCTTCAAAGTGCCCGCCAAGGCTGTGCTGGATCGCACCGGGGTCCGCCACATGCGAAAATGTCTGCACCGTCATCGGAGTCACTCCGGTCGGAACCGTTGCCGACAGGGTCTCCTTGTCGTTCAGGAATTCCTCGGAGGCATTCGGCTTCAACAAAAGCCAAAACACATAGCCCAGAGGAAGAAGCGATCCGATGATCTGAAAAAACGGAGACCGCAGGAAATACCCGAACGCAAAGATCACGACCGCCAAGGCCCCGATACAAAACATCTTCACCTGCGGGATCGCATTCGCCCGGCTCACCAGATAGCAGCGCACGATGGCGAGCGCTGAGTAGCCAACGAAAAACGTGGCATAAAAAATCATGAAAAACTCCAGCTCGAACCGCAGCATGGCCCCGACGAGCGCGATACAGCCAGCCAACAAGAAGATCGGAATCGGCGATGTTACAAGCCGGTTCGGAACGAGAGAGAAGATCGGGTGATTGCTCGAACTCGCATTCGATTGAAGGAACCACCGGAGCGCGATGTAACCACTGTCAAGGGTCGTCAGGATGCAGATGCAGAGAAAAATCGCATACGCGGCAAAGACCACGGGAGAAGTCTCGTAGAAGTATTTCACCAAGACTTCTTGGCCATACGGATGGCCGGTAATCCCCGTCCGAATAAACTGCCCGGCATGCCAATTCAGCGCCCAAAGTGTCAGCAGGCCGTGGAACAGGAGGAGGAGAAAAAATTGGAGCGACCCGATCCAATAGCTCGCCGCGATCGAGACGCGTTCGCGATGCATCTGGATCGCCCGCTGCCACTGCTGGAGATCGAGCCAGGGGCCTACGAGAAATCCGATAATGATCGGCACCGCATAGCCCCAGTAATTCCAGTCGTTTGTCGGCCATTTCGGAAAAGCCAGCGGTCCGGTGCCCTTCGCCGCCGCTTGAAAAATCAGAAAGACAATGCACGGGAGCGCGATCAGAAAGAGCACCCCGTGGCTGAATTTGATCCGCTTGATATCAAATTCCTCGCCAAAGAGAATCCCCGCAGCCAGCACGACCAAAAGCGTCAGTGGCATGTAGAGCAACCATGGCTCGAAGCCCAGCGGCTGCCAAATATATCGGATAAACGCGAAAATCGTCAGCGTGATCGCCAGGACTTGATAGAGAAAAAACACCAGCCGAAACGGCCTCGACCACGTCGTAAAAAACTGTGCCAGCGAATCCGACCCGCTCTGGCGCCTCGCCAAGTGATGGGTGATGAGACCAAAAACCACCAAGCCGATGGCGTTGGGAATCGCAAACGTCAGCAATCCAAACAATCCGAACTGAGTTGTAAACTGGACGGAAAAAAAGAGCCCCAGCCCCCACATCCAAGAGAGCGCTACCGAATTACCCCAGAGAACGGAGCCAAACCATCGGGGAATTTTTAGAGAGGAAGAAGACATACGGCGTCGCCATTCATAACCGTTCCACCCGAACCTCGCAACCCGTAAGGCGCATCAACCCCGATTGCGTTACCGGATTGGACATGCCCCGAGATCCCGATATAACGCCAATGGCATGAAGCGGATCCGAATCACCCACACGACGGAGTATTTCTACAATCAGCCGGTCACCTTCGGCCCGCACCGCGCGCTGATGCGCCCGCGGGAGGGGCACGATGTCCACATCGACAGCGGACGCTTGCTGATCGAGCCGGCGGCCTCGGTCCGGTGGCTGCGCGACGTGAATGCGAATTCCGTTGCGATCGTGACGTTCTCCGAACCCGCAAAGAAATTACGGGTCTTCAGCGAGGTGAACGTGGATCTTTACGACGAGTTGCTGATTGAGTGTCACATCGACCCTCGCGCCCGCTTGTTCCCGTTCCAATACTCGACCAACGAGCAACTGGGCCTCGTCCCCTACCGCCTCCCGAGCTACCCGCATGATGGCGTCGCCCTGCAGCAGTGGCTGAGCGAGCTTTACAAACCCGGGGAGCTCATCGACACGCTCGAGCTGCTCAACAAACTCAACACGCGGATCTACGAGTCCTTGCAGTATCAGCGACGTGAGGATCCGGGCGTGCAAATCCCGAGCAAAACGATCGCCCTGCGCAGCGGATCCTGCCGCGATTACGCGGTCCTGATGATGGAGGCCGCCCGGTGCTGGGGGTTTGCTGCCCAATTCGTCACCGGCTATGTTCAAATGGGCGAGGGCCAACACGGAGCCACCCATGCATGGACGGAGATTTATATTCCGGGGGCAGGCTGGCAGGGCTACGATCCGACAAATAACAAGCAGGTCGGCGACGAGCACATCTCCGTCGCCGTGGCACCTTCGCACCAAGAGGCGTCACCATTCTCCGGCTCGTGGAAAGGCCCGGCCAACGCCTTCGATCGAATGGAGGTCTCGGTGCAGGTGGTCGGCCTGACAGGAAAAAATTCATGAATCCTGATCTCGCCATCGTCCTCGGTCTGCTCGGCGCCTCTATTGCGATGTTCGCCATGAACAAGCCACGCATGGATGCGGTGGGGCTCATCATGCTCACCGCACTCCCACTCACCGGCGTCATCACGATGGGAGAGACATTGGCGGGCTTCAGCGACCCGAACATCGTTCTCCTCGGGGCCCTCTTTGTAATCGGCGAGGGACTTGTCCGGACCGGGGTTGCCCAGCGGCTCGGAGATTGGCTAATCAAGACAGCTGGTAAAAGCGAGACGCGCCTGATCGCCCTCATGATGGCTGTTGTTGCCACACTCGGTGCATTCATGAGCTCGACGGGAGTCGTCGCGATTTTTATTCCTGTCGCCCTCCGCATCGCGCAGAGCACCGGAGCGTCGCCAAGCCAGCTCATGATGCCGATCTCGGTGGCCGCACTCATCAGCGGCATGATGACCCTCGTGGCCACGGCACCGAATCTCGTGGTGAATAGCGAGTTGGTGCGAAGCGGATCGGACGGATTTGGCTTTTTCACTTTCACCCCGTTTGGTGTTCCCGTGCTCGTCCTCGGCATCGCCTACATGCTCTTCGCCCGCCGCTGGCTGGCGTCGAAGAATCCTGTCCAGAGCGACGCAGCGCGACGGGTCAGCATTTTGGATTGGATCGAAAAATATGAACTGGCCGATCGCGAGTTCCGCGTCTGCGTGAAGCCCGAGTCTTCGATCATCGGCAAAAGGCTGGAACACGTGAACCTCAAGAGAGAGTCCGGCATCCACCTCATCGCGGTCGAGCGCAAGGCGCGATTCTCCACGGAAATCTTCGCCCCAACCAGCCAGACCGTCTTTCAGGCGGAGGACGTTCTTTATGTGGACGTCTTCGCCCCGAAGGTCGACGTCGACGAAGCCTGCACCCGCCTCGCGCTGGAGAAACTCCCGCTCTCAGGCGCATATTTCAGCGATCGGTCCCAGGAGATCGGCATGGCCGAAGCGATGGTCGCAGCAGATTCGAGCTTGATTGGAAAATCCGTGATCACATCGGATTTCCGCAACCGCTTCCAGCTCACGGTCGTCGGGCTCCGTCGCGGAAAGAACCCGATCCAGACCGGGCACCTCGTCGAGCCGCTGAGAATCGGCGATACGCTCTTGATCATCGGGCCATGGAAGAAAATTTCGCGCCTGCAGTCCGACCGCTCGGATCTCGTTGTGCTGAACCTTCCGGAAGAAAATGCCGAAGTCCTTCCGGCACCCGGGAAATCATTTCAGGCATTGGCCTGCCTGCTTGTCATGGTCGGCCTCATGGTGACCGGCATCGTGCCCAACGTGCAGGCGGCCTTGATCGCCTGCCTGCTCATGGGTGCGCTGCGATGCATCGATCTCGATAGCGCCTACCGCTCGATCCATTGGAAGAGCCTCATCTTGATCGTCGGCATGTTGCCATTTTCCATCGCGCTTCAAAAAACCGGTGGCGTCGAACTCGCGGCCGATGCCTTGGTGGCAGTCACATCCGGGGCTGGCGACCATGTGGTCCTCGCGTGTCTATTCGGGATCACCGCCCTGCTCGGTCTCTTCATCTCCAACACCGCCACCGCCGTGCTCATGGCACCGGTCGCCCTCGCGATCGCAACTGAGATGAATGCCTCCCCGCTCCCGTATGCAATGATCGTCGCCTTGGGAGCCTCGACAGCGTTCATGACGCCGATCTCGTCTCCGGTGAATACTTTGGTTGTTGCCCCGGGGAACTACGGCTTTGGAGATTTTGTCAAGGTCGGTGTCCCCCTCGCTCTGATCGTGATGGCTGTCAGCGTCGTCCTCGTGCCTTGGCTGCTTCCCCTGCATCCGCGCTGAAGAGAAGGCTTTCCGAATGCCGCTCACCTGCCTCTTGATTGAGTTCAAGTGAGCGATTAAGCTGCGGAAATGCGTGGATTTTTTTGCCTCTCCAGACCGGCACTGATGCTGGCCAGCATCGTCCTCTCGACGCACCTCGTCGCGGCGGAGGGGACACTCGACATCAATCTGCGGGATGCGATTCAGATGGCCCTCGAAAAGAACTTCCAAATCCGCTCGGCTCGCTACACCCCGCAGATCGCCCGCGCGAACCAATTGTCGGCGTCCGGAAAATTCGATCCGGTGGCAGGGGTCTCGGTCACTTACGATTCGAACAATCAGGAACTGCGCACGCTCAACAACAACTTGGTCGCCCCAACGGTGACGCCCGGCAGTCCCACCCCGGACCTCTTTGCGGTGCAAACGGGGACGGAAGTCGATTCCTCGATCACGGGACTGACTCCGTGGGGACTGACCTACGATCTCGGGGCCTCGACGACGCGGAACACCGACAACCGAAGGGCAAACGACACGTTCAATTCCTTCGTCGGCATCGATATTACCCAGCCGCTCCTGAGAAACTTCGGGACCGACATTAACCTCGCCGAACTTCGAATCGCCCGCGCAGACCGCGCGATCTCCGAATGGACGCTCAGGGACCGGATCATCAATGTGATCACGGACACGGTAAATACCTACTGCGAGTTATTTTTTGCGACCGAGAACTTGGGGGTTGAGGAGCGGTCCAAGGAACTGGCGTCTCAACTCCTACGGGATAATCTCAAGCGTGCGGAAATCGGAGTGATGTCCCCGCTCGACGTCATCCAAGCCCGAGCCGACCTCGCCTCCCGTGAAGAACGCGTGCTCGTCGCGCAAAGGTCGATGCTCGACAACGAGAATTTCCTCAAGCAACTCGTCACCGATGAGGTCTTCCGCGTGCTCGAGACCCGCCTGACAATTTCCTCGCTCCCGGCGCTTCCAGGGTTTCGTGCGAATCCGGAAGAGGATTTCCCAAAAGCCTTCAAGCTCCGCCCGGACTACCGCCAAGCGCTACTCGAACTCCAGAAACGGCAGATCAATGTCGTCTTCTCGCGCAATCAGACCCTTCCCCGCCTCGATCTCGTCGCGAGCTTCGGAATCAATGGAATCGATACGTCTCTCTCCGACAGCATCCAGCGTGCGACGGGACAGGCAACAAACAATCTCGCATGGTCGGCCGGCCTCATCGGCAGCCTCCCGATCCCCAACCGCGACGCAGCTGGCAAGCTCCAGGCGGACAAGCTGGAGATCGCGCGCTCGCTTGTGGAGCTCAAGCGCCTCGAACAGGCGATCCTCGTCGAGGCGGACAATGCTGCGGGCCAAATCGAGACGACACGCAAACGAATTGAAGCCTCCGGCGTCGCATTGGATTTTTCCCGAAAGACGCTTGAGGCCGCCCAAGCACGCCTTGCCAGCGGAACATCAACGACATTCGAAGTTCTCCAGTTTCAGCGCGATTTGGCGACGGCCGAGATCAACGAACTGAGAGCGCGAGCCGACCACATTCGCGCCATTGCGGCTTACGCAAAATCGACCGGATTGACCCTCGAGAAAAACGGAATTTCGATCGATTAGGCGAGCTACCGCTTGCCTGTCCGGATCTCGCGGAGCTTCTGCTCAAGATCGCGCACTTTTCCTTCCAGCTTGGAAATGGTGTCGTTAGCCACAGTGAGCTGAAGTCGCTTTTCAATGAGCGATGCTTCCAAGTCCCGGATCCGTTGCTGAAGATTGAGTTTGATCCCTCCTTTTGGCGGCTGAATCTGGCGGATGACTTCCGTATCAGGACGCAACTCCGCCTCGGAAAAAAACGGGGCTTGCTCGAGCGAAATCGTCTCGCTCGTCCGGCAGTTGATCACCCGGGTCGAGCGATTGATCTCGCCGAGGCGAAAAAATTCGATCAGCGCTCCGCTCGTCGTCGGTCCGTAGAGCAGCTTCTGATGGAGCTCGATCAACCAATCCATCTCCAGCTCGGGGATCATCGGTGCTTTCGTCCAGACCTCGCGATCAGTCGAGACCATGTCTTGAGAATTGACCTGGGCCGCACGTGCCCAAGCGAGAATTTGATCAAACCGAATCGGGCCGAAAACCTCGCCGTTTTCGTGTTTTTTCAAGAACCAATTCTCGGGGTGGTCGATGGGCATCGGAGGAAGGAACAATCTATTACTATTGAATGGAGTCCGTTATGACAAGCCGCATCGTCGGGCCCTCACCTGTGCCAGAGTTTCCCGGCACGTCGGAGGCGGGCATAAATCAGCGAGGGCGCCGTCTTTCCTCGCGCCTCATGCAGGCGCCGGATGAAAGAAAACGCGACGACATTCAGGGCAAAAAGGACCGCAAAATAGAAGCTGTGGCGCTTCCAGTGAAAGGCGCCGGTCACGACTTCGAACGTTCCGATCATGTCGAGCGATATTCCCCACATCACCGGAGTCGCGCCGAGACCAAGACTCGTGATGACCGTGAACAGGGCAAAAAAATGGTTCCGCCCCATCTCGGGCATCGTGGCCATGACGATCCGGACATTCGCGAGGTTGAAATTCGCGCCGGCCACGCCAGAGAAGAAGTTGAGCGCCGCGATGATCGCGATCGACGCCGGCAGGATCCCGGCGGCAACCAGAAACCACCCACCGATGACCAACCCGAAAATCCCGAGAGCAATGCGCATGACCGGCTTGCTCCCGACCTCGTCGATCAGCGGTCCAGTGAGGGGGAGGCTCACCAGCGCACCAACGAACGAGAGCCCGGAAAGGTAGAGGACCAAGGCGACATCAAACTTCGGGAACTCCCGAAGATACTCGACCGTGAAGACGCCCAGACTTCCGACGACCGCCATGAAGAGCAAGTTGAAGATGAGCAATTCGCGGAACGGGGGATACGAGAGGATCGTCATCCACGGGACGGGCACCGAGGACTTCCGAACCGTGTCTCCAGCTGCCACGTCCGGGATTTTCTTGATAAAGTGCAGGCTGGCGGTTGCTCCTATCGCGCTCATCAAAAAGACCAGCGCATACTCCCACGGATCCACCCGACCTGTCATGACAACCGCGGAAGCCACCAAGGCGATCAGCGATCCGGCATGAACGAAAATCTGGTCGAGCGAGAGAAAGCGCCCTCGATTGTCCTCGGGAATCAACGCCGCGATCCACGGCATCCACGCCGCCGAAGAAATGCCGCGGAGCAAGTTGAAAACAAACAATGCCGCCAGCAACACAGCCATCTTCGAGCTGTTGTCGAGAAACGTCATCATCGGAACGAGCGCCACAACGAAAACAAAGATCGTCCGCAAGCTCCACCCCATCAGGACAAATTGCTTATAGCCGAAGCGGTCGAGAAATTGTGCGGCAGGGAGCTGAAAAACCGTCATCAGCGGGGTGAACGAGGCAATGATCCCAAGAACCGTGGAGGACGCCCCGATGCTTTTCGCAAAGACAATGATCGGCGCTCCGAGAATGATCTGAAACGAGATCGCATTCAGGAGGTTGAACCAATGCGCATTGAACGAACCACGTGGATACGAGGAGTTCACTTTCGGTAAGTCGGCTCGGTGCTCGCCGCAGACCACGCGCCCGGTTCAGGCCACGGAGCGGTTATGCTCAAGGGGCGGCCACCACCGGCGCCGTGTTCACAATGGAAACGGTGGCAGGTCGGAAAACAGGACCGCTCGTGCGGGGCGGCTGGATCAGGCTTTGGGCGATGAATTCCGGATTGATCGGAGCAATCAGGCTGTAGCCAGCTTTTCCATCGGGCAGCATCGGGGTGCCCCACATGTTGCGGCAAACGACTTCCCGCGCAAGCACCCGTTCACCACGGAGGGTGTGGTTAAACATGTCCGGATCCTGAGGGGTTGCGAGAGTGCTGAGGAATGCGCCTCCTGCGATGAGCAGCCAGTTCATGGTTCTCTTTTAGGGCATTCGGACGTTTTTGGAAAGTGAATATTTTCTTACCGAGCGCTCCCGGCGTTTGACCCGTCGCCCGCGTTGGGTGTATGACACTCAGGCCTATGGCCATGATCTTCATCAACCGGAATCGTCAAAGTCTCGGTCAGTTCACGGAACAGGAGGTCGCCGATGGCCTTCAGACAGGAACGTTTCTTCCGGACGATCTCGCCTGGAAAGAGTCCATGGAGTCCTGGAAGCCGCTCTCGACGTTTACGGATCTGCCTCCCGCTTCAGTCAGCGCCCTCGCGCAGGTCTCACCCCCTCCGACACCGCAAGCTGCCGGGCCGCTCGAGCCAGCGTGGGAGCGGGCAGAGTATCCGTTTTCTTTCTCTGCCGCGTTTGAAACCATCAAAGACGTGCTCTCCCGGCCGGGCGAGGTCTTCCGGTCCATGGTCTGCGAGGGCGGCTACGCGAAGCCCCTGCGCTTCTATATTCTCGTCGGATGGCTGACCGGTGCCGCCGCGATTTTTTATCAAGCGGCTGCCTCGTTCATTAACCCCGAGATGTTTGTCAGCGGCGAGGCCAAAAACCTCTCGCCTGTAACACTGGCCGGGGTGTTTGTTGGCTTTGCAGTGATCCTACCGATTTTCCTGATTATCGGGTCGTTTGTGTCCGCCGGGTCCATCCATTTAGCGCTGATGATCGTTGGGGGAGCCAAAAAGCCTTTTGAAACAACCTACCGCGCGATGGCGTATTCGTCAGCGTCGGTCTCCGTGCTCCAACTTCTCCCAATCTGCGGCGGATACCTCTATATGATCGTCTCGATGATTTATGGCGTCATCGCACTCAAAGAGGCCCATCGCACCGAGCTCTGGCGACCTATCGCGGCCATCGTTCTCATGCTCGTCTTCTGCTGCGGGATTGCTTTCGGGATCGCCGCCCTCGGAGTCGGACTCGCCACCGCGGCCTCGACAGCGATCACGAAATAGCAAACCGAAGCACTGGCCCGCTCTCGTCGGTCGGAGCGCATCGGATTTGAACGTCGGCACCGGGCGGAATCTTTTCGCCGATGGCACCCAGCGCGAGCTCGGCCGTGTTGCAATCCCGGCTCAGGTGCCCGAGGACGATATGCCGGAGCACATCCGTCGCCACCTGCTCGACGATGGAGGCCGCCGCTGCGTTGGAAAGGTGCCCGTGCCTGGATAAAATGCGTTGCTTGACCGACCACGGACGCTTGGTGTCCTGCTGCAAAAGCGCCTCGTCGTGGTTGGTCTCAATCAAAAGCCCGTTCACTCCGCGGACAGCCTCGATGACCTGACGCGTGGCATGGCCGAGATCGGTGAGAACCGCAAATCCCCGGCCCTGACGGCGAACCACAAATCCCACCGGATCGGCGGCATCATGAGGAACCGAAAACGCATGGACCTCGAGCTCTCCCAATCCGAATTTTGCCCCGCTGGTGAAAAGATTCCAGTCGGCCGTGACTCCTGACCGCCTCAGGCTGTCGACCGTGAGGGGCGTGGCAAAAACCGGGATCCGATTTTTTGTTGCCAGACTCTTCAGCCCGCGCGTGTGGTCTCCGTGCTCATGCGTCAGCAAAATCCCCGTCAGTTCCTCGACCGCCACCCCGCATTCCGCAAGGAGAGCATGGATCCGCCGCGCGCTCAGCCCGGCATCGATCATTACGACGGAACCCTCGCAGCGCACCAACAAAGCATTTCCCGAACTCCCACTGGCAAGAACCGTCACTTCCATCATCACCGCTTTCTACCACATCGCCCGAGCGTCGCACGGGAAAAGGTGTCGACGGCCCAGAAATTGACGCAGCTCATGGAAAATTTCCTTCGAGGTCGTGACACAGGAAATGCACTTTACTTCCCAAATATAAGTATAACTAATAACAGCATGAGAATGAGCATGGATGGAAACGAAGCGGCCGCAAACATTGCCTACCGACTCAGCGAGACGATTGCGATCTACCCGATCACCCCCTCGACCCCGATGGCAGAGCTTTCCGATGAGTGGCTCGCAAAACACCGCCCGAACCTGTGGGGCCACGTCCCTCGCCTCGTGGAGATGCAGTCCGAAGCTGGCGTCGCAGGAGCCGTCCACGGGATGCTCCAAGGCGGGTCCATGTCGACGACATTCACCGCGTCCCAAGGCCTGCTATTGATGATTCCGATTCTCTACAAGCTGGCGGGCCAGCTCATGCCATTCTGCCTCCACGTCGCAGCGCGCTCGCTCGCCACCCATGCCCTGTCGATCTTTGGGGATCACTCGGATGTCATGGCAGTCCGCCAAACCGGCGTCGCCTTGCTTTCCTCGACAAATGTCCAAGAGGCGCACGACCTGGCCTGCGTCGCCCACGCAGCGACTCTCGAGGCACGGATCCCCTTTCTTCACTTCTTCGACGGATTCCGGACTTCGCACGAAATCAACGACCTCGAGATCCTCTCCGACGAAATCCTCCACGCGATGATCAGCGAAGAAGCCATTCGCGCCCATGCCCTGCGTTCGGTCACGCCGGACCGCCCATCGATCCGGGGAACCGCGCAGAATCCAGACGCATTCTTCCAAGCCCGTGAAGCCGCCAATCCATTCTACGCGGCTGTCCCCGGCCTTGTGCAGAAGAAGATGGACGAGCTCGCAGCGCTCACAGGACGAGCCTACCACTTGTTCGACTACACCGGAGATCCCGCAGCTGACCGCGTGGTCATCGTGATGGGATCTGGCGGGGAGACGCTCCGCGAGGCCTCTGCCTACCTCCGTTCGCTCGGAGAAAAGACCGGCGTGCTGCAGGTGCGGCTTTACCGGCCATTTGATGTGCAGAGCTTTCTCCATGCTCTCCCCGAAAGCGTGAAGCAGATTGTCGTCCTCGACCGAACGAAAGAACCCGGGGCTCCGGGCGAGCCTCTCTTCCTCGACGTATCCAGCGCGATCCTCACCCACGGACGCAAGCGCTGGAAATCGCTTCCGACGGTCACAGGGGGAAGATTCGGACTCGCATCGAAAGAATTCACCCCGGCGATGGCCCTGGCGGTATTCCAAGAAATGAATGCGCCGGAACCCCGTCAGTCGTTCACCGTGGGGATCGAGGACGATGTCAGCGGCCTCTCGCTGCGGTGGGAACGGGACCTCCGCCTCCCGGGGCAGACATTTACCCAGGCCGTTTTCTTCGGACTCGGGTCCGACGGCACCGTCGGCGCCAACAAGAATACGATTAAAATCATCGCCAAGAAACTCGGCCTGCATGCTCAGGCGTATTTTGTTTACGACTCGAAGAAGGCCGGAGCCGTAACTGTCTCGCATCTGCGATTCGGCGAGGATCCGATTCACGCCCCGTATCTCGTGAGTGGTGCGGACTTCGTGGGATGCCACCAATACCATTTGCTGGAACAACAACCCGTCTTGGACGCGGCGCGCGAAGGGGCCATCTTCCTGCTCAATACCCCTCACGACGAGCACACCGCATGGGAGAATCTCTCAAGGGAAACGCAGGAACAAATCATCGAGAAGAAACTGCGCTTTTTCGTGATCGACGCCTACCGGATCGCCAAGGAAACCCGGATGGGGGCGCGCATCAACACGATCATGCAGGTCGCCTACTTTGCCTTGAGCGACATCCTTCCGCTTGATCAGGCCCTCTCGGAGATCAAGTCGGCGATCGAGAAGAGCTACTCGCGCAAAGGCGCTGACCTCGTTCAGCGAAATTGGGCTGCCGTCGACCAAGCGGTTGATGGAGTTCGAGAGGTGACCGTGCCGGAAGTCGCTACAGCCACTGCCGAGCGTCCATGGCCGATTCCCGTCGAAGCACCGCAATTCGTCCGCGATGTCTCGGGCGTTCTGCTCGCTGGCCGTGGAGACGAATTGCCAGTGAGTGCCTTCCCGCCCGATGGCATCTGGCCGACCGGCACAAGCAAATGGGAAAAGCGCAACCTCGCGCAGGAGATTCCCGTGTGGGATGCGGCCCTCTGCATCCAATGCAATAAGTGTGTGATCGTCTGCCCCCATGCAGCGATCCGAGCGAACCATTTTCCGGACACCGCCCTCGTCGGCGCCCCATCGACCTTTCAGTCTGTCGCTTTCCGTTCCCCGGAGATTTCCGGGCACCGCTACACCATCCAAGTCGCCCCGGAGGACTGCACAGGATGTCGGCTTTGCATCAACGTTTGCCCGGCGAAAGACAAAACAAACGCCAGCCACAAGGCCTTGGATGCCGCCCTGCAGGAACCACTCCGCGAGCAAGAGCGCGAGAACTTCGCGTTCTTCGAGTCGCTCCCGACGCCGGATCGGACCACGTTGCGAAACGACCTCGTCAAGGATACCCAATTCTTCAAGCCGCTCTTCGAGTTCTCGGGAGCATGCGTTGGATGTGGCGAAACCCCCTACCTTAAGCTGCTGTCGCAAATGTTCGGCGACCGGGCGATCATTGCCAATGCCACAGGATGCTCGTCGATCTACGGGGGCAACCTGCCGACAACCCCCTACACCACCGACGCGAACGGACGCGGGCCGGCATGGGCGAATTCGCTCTTCGAAGACAATGCCGAGTTCGGTCTCGGCCTCCGCCTTTCGGTGAGCGATCAGGAAACCCAAGCCCGCGAACTCCTGCTCGCGGCGAAGGATGCGCTCGGCGTCGAGTGCGTCGGCAAACTTCTGGATGCCGACCAATCGAACGAAGCCGGGATCGCCGCGCAGCGCGAGCGAGTGGCCGCCCTGAAAGCCCGCCTTGATGATGTCCCGGATCATATCCGGCCCCGCCTCGCACGCTTGGCGGATTTCCTCGTGAAAAAATCTGTGTGGATCGTCGGCGGCGACGGATGGGCCTACGACATCGGATTCGGCGGACTCGACCACGTCCTCTCGCTCGGGGAAAACGTGAACATCCTCGTGCTCGACACAGAGGTTTATTCGAACACCGGCGGACAGCAGTCGAAGTCGACCCCGATCGGCGCGGTCGCTAAATTTGCGGCCTCCGGAAAATCCCGCGCGAAGAAAGATCTCGGCCTCTACGCGATGAGCTATGGCGATGTTTACGTCGCCCGCGTCGCCCTCGGAGGCAAAGACTCTCAGACCGTCAAGGCATTCTCCGAGGCCGAAGCCTATCCGGGCACGTCCCTCATTATCGCCTACAGCCACTGTATCGCTCATGGATACAACCTCTCCCATGGACTCGATCAGCAAAAACTAGCCGTCGACACCGGATACTGGCCGCTCTACCGCCACGACCCACGCCGCCACGACTCGGGACTGAATCCGCTCGTCCTCGACTCCCCTGCCCCGAAGGTCCCGCTTGGCCGGTTTACAGAAAATGAAATCCGCTACCGGTTTCTTGAAGCCACCGACAAGGAACGGGCCGGACACCTCGCAGGGATCGCTCAGGAGCAAGTCCGCGAGCATTACGAACTCTACCGCCGCATGGCCGCCTCCGGGCCAGTCGAACCTTTAACACCATGAACCTCTCCACTCAATATCTTGGCATTCCTCTCAAGTCCCCGTTCGTCATCGGCGCCTCTCCTCTCGGCGACGACCTCGACATGGCCCGCAAACTCGAAGACGCCGGAGCCGCCGCCCTCGTCGTTCATTCACTGTTCGAAGAACAACTCACCAGCGAATCCCTCGCCCTCGCCGCCCTCACCGAATCGTTCGAAGAATCCTCCGCCGAGGCGCAGAGCTACTTCCCGGATTCCACCGAATACGCGCTCGGCCCGGAGGAATACCTGGCCCACATCTCAAGACTCAAAGAGACCCTCTCGATCCCGGTGATCGCCTCGCTGAACGGACGCACGCCCGGCGGCTGGATCTCCCATGCGAAGCTCATGCAGGAAGCCGGCGCGGATGCGATCGAACTGAACATCTACGAAGTCCCGACCGATCCCTCCGAGTCCTCGTCGGACGTGGAGGACCGCGTCATCTCCGTTGTGTCCGAAGTCCGGGAAAAGCTCACCATCCCACTCTCCGTGAAGCTGGCCCCCTTTTACTCCTCACTGCCGAACTTCGCCAGCCGCCTCAACGATGCCGGCGCCAACGGGCTCGTGCTTTTCAATCGCTTCTACCAGCCCGACCTCGACATTGAAGACCTCTCGGTCTCGCCAAAGCTCTTCCTGTCCACCTCATCGGAACTCCTTCTCCGAATCCGCTGGATGGCTGTGCTCCACGGACGGATCCCGGTCTCGCTCGCCCTCAGCGGGGGAGTCCACAAAATGCACGATGCCATCAAGGGGATCATGGCCGGTGCAGACATCCTGCAGATCGTCTCCCTCATCCTCCGCCACGGCCCGCAGGCCCTTGAAAGCCTCGCCAAAGACGTCACACGCTGGATGGAGGAACACGAATACCGCGACATCGCCGAAATGCGCGGCTGCCTGAGCCACAAAAACTCTCCGGACCCCGCCGCATTCGAACGCGCAAACTACCTCCGGGTTCTCCAGCTCTGGAAGGTCTGAGACCCACCCGTTTGCCAACGTTCTTTCGATTCCGGCACTTTTACGCTGGCACGCCCCCTCACTTCCCGCGACAATCCAAGGATGCCTGAGCAGCACTTTGCCGTTGCCTCGACGTTCTCGCCGCGATTTCGCGCGGTGATCGCGGAGGCTGATCGGGTGGCCAGGAAGTTTGGCGCGAGGCTCAGTGTTCTTCACGCAGCCGAACGTTCGGATGAAAAAGTCGAACTTTTCCACCAGGCGTTCTCCGAGCTGGGCCGCGAAGAGGTCGATATCTACTGGTGCGAGGGACCGACGCCAGCAGCCGCTCTCGTTGATGCCGCGGCCAGTGAGTATTTCGATCTTCTGATCGCGGGCGCGCTGGAACAGCCCAACGATTTTCGGAATTTTACGGGCGGTGTTGCCCGCGAGTTGCTCCAACTCGCCCCTTGCGACGTTCTCCTCTTGCCCAACCCGCAGGAAGAGGCCCCCGAAGTCCAGAGTGCGTGTCTGATGATCGAAGCTCATCAACCCAGATGGCGGGCTGCCCGGGAGGCCATCAAGGCCCTCGGGCCCGCGTCGATCTCGATTCTCGCCGCAGACAGCCCGTTCGCTCATGCACGGGAGGCGGCACTTGGACATGAGGAAGATGGCTCGATCATGGACGAAATGGCCGAGGCGATGGAGGCGATCACTGCAGAAATTGATTTCCGAAGCGTCCAATCCAATACCGGATTCACGCTGTGCGATATCGTCCAGGACATGGCACCTGACTTTCTTCTGGTTGAAGCCGAGTGGAGAAACCGGCGCAGGTATCTTCCGCCGCACCTCGATTGGCTCAACCAAGTGATCCCGGCGAGGCTCTTCCTCCTCGGCAAGCCGCCTCGGGATGAATGACGATTCCGCCGGGCTCGCGGCTACTGACCCATCGGCACGGCGGGCCGCGACGAGTCGCGAGCTGCGGGAACGCCTGCAGGCCTGAGCGTCGCCATATAGGAGACTACGGCGTCGATCTGGCTTGGCGTAAGATTTTGTCCGAACGCGGGCATATTCCCCCCACCCTGCACAACCTGCCGAATGAGTTGCGGCGTCGTGAGTCGCGTTCCCACATCAGTGAGATCCGGGCCACGCTGGCCGCCGATCCCATCAATCGCGTGGCAGTTTCGACACTGCATTTTTTGCATGACGACGGCCCCCTGAAGCTCCAAGGGCGAACGATCAATGATTTGTTCCGTCGGAGTAACCGCCGACTTCCAAGCGATCATGTCCGGAGACCACGGCGACGTCTGGCCAAGGTAGGTCAGCATTCCGAGCGCGATATATGTCAGAAGAACGATGATCACGGCGAAAGGACGCCGACGCCAACTCTTCTCGCCTGTCCCGTTCACAAACGGAAGAGCCACGAGGATCACCCCGATCACCACCGGCCCGACGAGGAGCGCGACCGTCTCGATCTCCGGCGGCATCAGCGCGGCAACGGCGAAAATCCACAGAAACCAAAAGTCCGGACGCGGTGCCGTGTCGATCTGAACCGGGTTTGGCGGACCGAGCGGACCCTTCGGACCGAATACCGCCGCGCAGGTCAGGATTCCCAATATGACAACAGCCGCGGCGATAAGATCTTTGCTGATGGCTTTTGGGAAAAACGGCACGCCTTCTTTTTTGATGATGGCCGCATATTCTTTGTCGTAGGTCTCGCGGCGAACGAGCATGCCGGGCTGCGGGTATTCATTGATGCCCTTCGTGAGCACCATCCGAAGGTGAAGACTCACCAGCGCTAACACCGCACCGGGCAGCACAAAAACGTGAAGCGCGAAGAAACGCGACAGGGTTTCAGATGCGATGATCTGGCCGCCCAGCATGAGATTTAATAGTTCCTGCCCGATAAATGGCACTCGCCCGACAATCGCCGCACCGATTCCCAGCCCCCAATAAGCATCTTCATCGAAGCGCATGACCTGCCCGGTGAAGGCCAGCCCGAGCGTCAGGACCATGAGCACCAATCCGCTCAACCACGTGATCTCTCGCGGGTATTTGTAGGCCCCAAAAAGGTAAACCTGCGTCATATGCAGGATCATGATCCCGACCATGAAGTTCGAACCCCAATAATGAATCCCACGCAGAAACCAACCGAGGTTCTGCTGGAATGTGAGATACTCCAGCGTGGTGTAGGCCTCGGCTCCGGATGGCACGTAGACGAGCGCGAGCATGATCCCGGTCATCACCTGGATCATGAAACACAGCAACGTCGCGCTCCCAAAAACGTAGAACCAACTCCCGGCACTCTTGGGCACATGGTGTCCGGCCGTCGACTCCCAGAGCTTCGTCACGTGAAGCCGGTCGTCGACCCACAGGAAAACCCCTTGGGCGGCGTCTGCAGCTTTTTGGAGGACGGGTCTCATACGTTCGGCGTCGCGAGCGTGGGCATCAGCCCGGCCTTGATGAGGAGCTCACCATTGGCAACTTTAAACTCGTATTGGAACAGCCCGCGGGGCGGCGGCCCCGCCGCAACCTCACCATTCTCGTAGTAAACCCCGCCGTGGCACGGACACATGAACAGCTTGGATTCCTCAAACCATCTCACCGGACATCCGAGATGCGCACAATTGATGGCGAAGACCTGAAAATCATTCCCTTCCAGCCGGCGGACCCAGCACGGGATATTGGCCGTCTCGCCATCCCACTCGCGCTTGACGGGATTGGTAAAGCTTGCGAACCGCGTCTTGCCTTCGGGGAAAGAGTCGACCGTCCCGAGGCTCACCCAATCCAGCACCGGTGCTTTGAAGACCGATGACAAAACATAGCCGATGAGCGGAATCCCCATGGCCGCTCCCGCGACGACATTCAACCCCAAGCCAACCTTGAAAAGAAAATCTCGGCGGGTGTCTTTGGCCCCAGCTTCTCGACCTTCGGCGGACTGGCACGGGCAGGCTGGCTCGGACGCGGGATTTTTGGGTTCGTCTTTCATGGCGGTGTCATGGGCTTTCCGAATTCGTTACGACGCTGAGAAGCAAGCCACGCAACAATATTCGCGACGGATGCATCGTTCATCGCTTGACCGGGAATGCGGTGAGCAAAGTCCGGGCAGCCGAGCTCGGGTCGCCCGGCAATCGTCACGGTTCGGAGGTATTGATCGCTCACCATTCCCAGATATTTCGGATTGACCACCGAACCCGCCTTCTCCCCACCCTTCCCGTCCGCCCCGTGGCAGGAACCACAATAAACGCCAAAGGCCTCGGCCCCCGAAGCCACATCGCCCAATGAGCCCACGTAGGCAGGAATCGGCGCCGCCGGCAAGGCTGCAGGATCTTTCCAAGCAACGATTCCAGCGACAAGCACGTCGATCTGCGCATCGGTCAATTGCCCTCCGGCGGAAATTGCGAATGCCGGCATATTCGAGCCCGGAATCCCCTCCGCGATCACTTTTCGCAGGACCGCCTCGGGAAGAACGGCAAGATAAACCGGATTCTTCAAGGTGATCGAACCCGCAATCGATTGGCCGTCCCCGTGGCAACCCAAACAGTTTTGAGAGTAAAGCGTCTTGAAATCCGAGATCGACGACGGGGCCTGCCAACGATCTGCCATCTTGGGCTTGCCCGGCATCCAATCGCATCCCACGAGACCGACAGCGACAAGAACGATGGGGAGGAAGCGTTTCATTTCTCTTTCTCCGGCGCTTCGACCCCGAGCTTGGCCGCGAGAGTCCACGTCTGCATCGTGGCCACTTTTTCCTGAGTGAAAACCACAAATCCGCAGACCAACCCGAAGGCGATTTGGCAAAAGATAAACCATGGCCAATCGACATAGGTCGCGAGCGTTGGACTCACGAACCTGAGCGTTGCAAAGATGAAGGCCGTCCAGATGATCGGCGTCATGATTCCACCCCAGAACCACTGGAATCTCGCCGGCAACATCGGCAGCAAGACGATGTAGAGCAGCCCGATCATGATCGAAATCGAAAAATGACTCACCACCGCCACGAGAAATCCGGCCAAGCTGAACGCCTTGAGCGTCGCCACGCCGGCTGTTGCCAAGCTCGGGACAGCCGCCGCCGCCAAGAGATTGATCGGATACCAGATACTCCCATACTTCCACAGCCCCCAACCGCAGGCGAGGACGGCCATGACCACGGCTCCAGCGATGCCCCCGATCACGCCCGAGAAGAAGGGCGGAATCGCAATCGGCAACCGAGTCCGGTGTCCGCGCTCGCCAATCGTGAGATGGGCAACCGACCTCGCCGATGTGCTGGGCGCCACATCGAAGCCCGGGCCGGTCTTCACTGGCACCGCCTCGTGCTTGGGATGAGGAAAGACGTCGCCGAACCAACCCAAAGCCCCCACCAGACCAATCAACACCCCAATAAAGGAAATGATCAAGCTCGTCACCAACCCCGCAAATAGCAGCGTGATGCCGAATGCGGTGATGATCGGCCAAGCTGTCGGCTCGGGCAATTCGACCGTTCGCGGATCTGTGGGTTCTTTGGCCATTATGTCCTTGTGCTGATGATGTAGACGACGGTGAGGACGACGATCCAGATGCAATCGACGAAATGCCAGTAATACGAAATGACTTCGACGTGCTCGTGGTGGTCAGGGTGAATTTTTTTTCGGACCGCCGCCAAGAAGACGCACAGCAGAAGGATGATCCCGACAATGACGTGGAAGGCATGGAGTCCGACGAGCGAGTAAAACGTCGTCCCGAACGTATTCGTGTCGATCGTGAGTCCATCCACCGTGATTAATTTCCACCACTCGCTGGCTGTGAAAAAAATGAAGTAGATCCCGAGCGCGGTCGTCAGCCCCCACCAAAAGAGGAACCGTTGATGACTTCCCCCTCGCAACGCCCGCTCGGCCGCAAGGATCGTCGCGCTGCTGCCGAAGAGCGCGATGCTCCCGAGCCACGGGAACTCCAGAACCTCGTGCGGATACGGACCGTTGAGGCTTTTCCCCATGTAGTAGAGATACGCCACGACAAAGATCGTGAAGAGCGCGGACTCGGCGACGATCAGCGTCAGGATCCCAACTTTCCGTGGGGACGGAAGCTTCCAGTCGGATGTGAGGTCGGTCGCGGCGTTCATTCGTGTTTCCAATCCGGGTCGTCAGGATGCTTGGCGTCCCATAGCGGTCTCCGGCTTCGCACTGCTGGGAGTTCGGCAAAATTATACTCCTGCGGCGGTGAGGTCGTCGCCCACTCGAGCGTCCAGGCGTCCCAAGGATCGTCACCGGCTTTCTTTCCCTTCCAGTAGGAGTAGATCAGATTCGCTACAAAAAAGAGGAGTCCGAGCGCCTGAAAAATCACGCCAATCGTGGAGACGAAATTCCAGAGATCCCAGCCACGATCGGCTTGGTAAGTATAGATTCGGCGGGGCATTCCGAGGAAGCCCAAGAAATGCTGCGGAAGGAACGTGAGATGGAATCCAATCGTGAAGAGGACGAGATGCGCCATCCCGAGCCGGGTATCGAGCATCCGACCGAAAGCTTTCGGATACCAATAGTAGATCCCGGCAAAAATCGTGAAGAGCAATCCGCCAATCAACACATAGTGAAAGTGGGCGACGACAAAATACGAGTCGCTCAGTTGCCAGTTGAAAGGCGCGATCGCAAGCATCACGCCGGTCAGGCCTGCGATCAAAAACTGGAAGAGAAACATGATGCAAAAGAGCATCGGCAGCTCGAGGCGGATCTTTCCCCCATACATCGTGCCCAGCCAGTTGAAGATCTTGATGCCGGTGGGGATCGCGACCAGCAGGGTCGAGATCACGAAAAACGTGTTCCCGAGCGCCGTCATCCCGATGCACAGCATGTGGTGAGCCCATACCCCCAAGCTGATAAATCCGATCGAGACACTCGCGGCGACCATGATCGGATATCCGAAGATCGGCTTCCGGGAAAAGACCGGGATAACCTCGGAGGCAATCGCAAACGCGGGCATGATCAGGACGTAGACCTCAGGATGCCCGAAGATCCAAAAAAAGTGCTGCCACAGCGTCGCCGAACCGCCGGCCTGCGTGTCGAAGAAGTTGGCCCCCAAATACCGGTCGAGGCTGATCATGATCTGGCACGCCGAAAGGCAAGGCAGCGCAAGGATGACAAGGAAAACCATCACCAGATTCATCCAGACGAAAAGCGGCATTTTTCCGAGGGTCATCCCCTTGCAGCGAAGGCAAAAAATGGTTACGAGGATATTGATCGATGTCGCCACGCTTCCGACGCCTCCGAGGAGCAGCGAAATCGTCCAGTAGTCGGTGCTATGGCCTCGCGAAAACGCTTTGGCGGTGAGCGGCGAATACGCGAACCAACCGACATCCGGCGCCGACCCAGCCCCGTAGATCCCGGGCGCACCGAGGTAACTGAAGTAGAGAAGGAGTCCGCTGAAGAAAAATATCCAGAACCCAAACGCATTGAGCCGCGGGAACGCCATGTCCCTCGCCCCGATCATCAGCGGCACAAGGTAGTTCGCAAATCCGAAGATGATCGGCATGCCAACCAAGAAAACCATCGTCGTCCCGTGCATCGTGAAGATCTGGTTGAACGTCTCGGGCGCGAGAAACTTATTCTCCGGCACTGCCAACTGGATCCTCATCAAGGCAGCCAGCGATCCAGCGAGAACGAAAAAGAGCAGGCCGGACCCGATATACATCAGGCCGAGCTTCTTGTGGTCCACCGTGAAGATCAGGCTCTGCACAATGGACGTGAGCGAACCGGGTTCTCTCCCGACCTTCTCCGGCGGAGGCATCCGGAAATTTTCGTCAACCGTGATTTCTTGGGACATGCGCAGGTTCCTCTTTCTACTTCAATGTTTCGAGATACGCGACAATCGAATCCAACTGCGGCTCGGTGAGCTGCATGTCGGGCATGTTGCAGCCGGGTTTCATTTCCTGCGGATCGACCAGCCACGCGCGGAGCGTTTCACTGGTGAGCGGCGCCACGCCGGCTCCGATCGTCTGCCGGGTCATTAATTTTGTGAGGTCGGGGCCGAAGACTCCGTCAGCGACCGTCCCGTCGACCGAGTGGCAATTGATGCAAGAAATCGCATCGAAGTCCGCCCTCCCCTGCTTGGCCAGTGCGGACGCGGGTGCAGCGGGCATTTGTTTTTGATTCGCCACCCATCGGTCAAACTCCTCGGGTTCCTGAACGATCACTCTCAGGAGCATGTTTGCGTGTTGGGTGCCGCAATACTCGGCGCAATTTCCGAAGAAAGTTCCCGTGCGAAATGGCTCGATCCACGTGCGGTTACTCCGATTCGGGATGAGGTCGGTCTTGCCGGCAAGTTGGGGAACCCAAAAGCTGTGAATCACATCGGCGGACTCAAGAATGATCTCGGTCGGCCGCCGTTTTCCGTCGCGCGTGCTCACGGGAACATGGATTTCGTTGGCGGTCACGATTCCGAGCTCAGGATAATGAACCTCCCACCACCACTGATGCCCAACGAGGCGGACTTTGAGAGCGTCGGCGGGCATCGGCGCCTTCTGGATCTCGACAATGGACCTCGCCGTCACAAGCACCAGAACGAAAACGATCAGGCACGGAATGACCGTCCACGCCAGCTCGATATTGTTGCTCCCATAGACCTGAGGCGGCTCTCGCTCGTCGTCGGCGGGGCCGCGGCGGCGGAATTTCCAGACGACGTAAACCAGCATGAAAAACACAACGAGAAAAATCCCGAGACTCGTCAGGAGCACGAGCACGGTCGGCTCGAGGATCATTTCTGAGGGGCGAGAGAGGGGCGAAAATATATCGGCCACCCGGCGCATCTCACCGCCCTCTTGTCCGAGGGCGACCCCGCCGGAGAGGATGGCGAGGACAGCACTGAAACGCCAGGTCGCCACCGCATCGAAAAAATTCCGTCGCCCGAATGCCATCTCCCTCCCGGTTACACATCGAGGCCCGAAAAGTGAAGGATTTTCGTGCCCTCCATCACGAAAAGTTTTCCGCTCAATCCGCCGCATCGACGGACCAAGATGCTGCCGCATGGCACAAAATCTGCTCAGTTTTTTTCAAAAAACCGCTTTCGCTCCGCGCGATTTGTGCTTTTGTGTCGCCTTTCCAAAAATGGAGATCCCGCAAACATCCCTTCACCATGTCCCTCGCCGCCGCCTGCTAGGGCTCATTTTCTGCACCGGCACAGGCCTGCTTCTTGGCTCGGGCAAGGCCGATGCCATGTGGAGCGTCATGGACGTCCTCCGCGGCATTTCCAGCCCGGTCGATCGGCCTGTGGACTCCAGCATCCCTCCAGCGCTCCGCGGTGTGCTGGGGCCCCAGTCGGCCGCCTATTCCAAATTCCTTGCCCGGCTCAACCTCAGAAGAATCTCGGTCCGGCAGATCATCGACTCCCATGCGAAAGCTCGCGGAAACGTCCATAACACACTCCCGCCACGCCAACTCTGGGGGAACATCCGGCATACTTTGCTCGTCCTCGACAAAGTCGCCATCCGCCTCGGCGAACCGGTTGGCGAAATCCTCTCCGTTTACCGGTCTCCGGCCTACAACGCTCTCTGCCCGGGCGCCCGGAGCAACTCCTACCACTTGCGGAACAACGCCATCGACGTCCGCTTCAATTCTTCGCCAAAGAAAGTGGCTGCCGCCGCGCGCGACCTCCGCAAACAAGGAAAATTCGAAGGCGGTGTCGGCCGATACTCCGGATTCACACACATCGACACGCGCGGCACGAACGTCGATTGGTAGGATCGGCGGGTGCCGATGGTGGCTTTCACCACTCCGCCGATTCCTAGTCTCGCGCTGACGTCTTTTTTAGATGCGGATGATTGACAGCTCCGAGCATTCGAAATAACTACATTCTAAATACAAACGTAATGAAAACACTACAAATCCGCCTGCCAGAGGAACTTCGTGAGGAAGCAGATTTGGTCCTAGGCGCCATCGGGCTCGATATGCCAACAGCCGTGCGATTGTATCTCACCAAAATCGTTCAGACGCGCAGCATTCCCTTCGCGCTGGAAGCCGGGCCAATCGAGGTCGTTGCCGTCGACGATGCAACACAGACGAGAATGGATGATGTCGCTGCTGCGTGGCGATCCAAGAAGCGGGTAAAATGAAGTTGGTCATCTCCCGGCACATCCTCAAAAGGGAGTTCGGTCGGGAGCTATCAGCGGACGACTTAATCGTTCTCCGCCGAACTTCGAGGGTCGCCCTGGCAACTCCTATCCCCGGATCCAGTCTCCCCGCAGGAACACGCCTGCTCAAAGCCTATGGCACGGCAAAGACTGGTCCCAGACGAGTCATTTATTTACTCGCAGTGGCTGAGAACGATTTGTTTCTTCTTTTCTACCGTAGTAAAGATGATCCGCTTGGAGCGAATGCGAGCGTCAAGAATCCGGTATTTCGCACGGAACTTCACAAATACCTCACCTTGCTGGAACAAGACATTCAGGCCGGAGAGATCGATACCATCGACCTGCGCGAGGGAAAACACTAGCCCCCCTCACCTCGCGAGTGGCCTTTCTACTTCTGGATGTCAGACCACCAACGCCTCGCCAGCGATGAGGTCGTCGAGGGATTGCCGAGAGCGGATTTCATGGACGGTCTCTCCCTCGACAAGGATCTCGGTGACAAGCGGGCGAGAATTGTAGTTTGAGGACATGACGAACCCGTAGGCTCCCGCGCTCATCAGAGCGAGGCTGGCGCCGGGGTCGAGCGGTGGGAGCGAACGGTCTTGAGCAAAAAAGTCCCCGCTTTCACAGACGGGTCCAACGATGTCCATCGGCGACTTCTCGGAGGATGATTCGCGGAGGGGGACGATTTCATGCCATCCCTCGTAGAGTGCCGGACGGATGAGGTCATTCATCGCGGCGTCGACGATCGTGAAGGTTTTGGACGGCGTTTTTTTTACGTATTGGACGGTCGTGAGCAAGACGCCCGCATTGCCAACGAGGAAACGTCCGGGCTCGAATAGAATTCTCAGCCCAAGCGGCTCGAGGATCGGAACGATCGCAGCGGCGTATGTCTCGGGCGTGATGCGGTCGGGGTGCACACTCCACCACGCCGAAGCCCCGCTCGCGAGTGCCTCATCGTAAACAATCCCGATCCCGCCGCCGATACTGAAAAATTCGATCTCGTATCGGGCCTTCAGTTCGACGACCAACGCGGTCAATTTGCTGGCGGCCTCGGCAAATGGCGTGGCATCCAGAATCTGCGAGCCGATGTGCGTCTGAACCCCGCGAATCCGGATATTCGGCAAGGCCGCCGCGACGGCGTAAACCTCAAGTGCTCGGTCGAGGCCGATGCCAAATTTATTCTGGCTCTTCCCGGTGGAAATATACTTGTGCGTTTTCGCATCGACATCCGGATTCACCCGAATCGCGATCGGTGCCTTCAATCCGAGCGATCCAGCGACATCATTGATCCGCTCGAGCTCGCCCTCACTCTCAACATTGAAACAATAAACCCCTTCGCGGAGCGCGTAGGCCAGTTCGTCGCATGTTTTCCCAACGCCCGCAAAAGTGCAGCGATCAGCCCGACCTCCGGATTTTAAGACCCGGAACAATTCCCCACCTGACACGATGTCGAATCCGGCCCCCTCACGGCCAAGTAGGTCGAGGATCGCGATATTCGAATTCGCCTTGATCGCAAAGCAGATCAAGTGGTCGAGCGGCGCCAGCGCTCGGTCGAGGCGTTGGAAGTTCTCGCGGATCGTGCGCGCGGAGTAAACGTAGGTTGGGGTTCCAAATTTCGCCGCCACATCTTGAAGATTTACTCCTTCGCAATGAAGCGATTGCTCACGATAAGAAAAATAATGCACGGCGGAAAAAATGCTTCGCAACTCCCGGGGTGTCAACCGTGCATCGCACGTAGCCTCCGCTCGCGCATTTGTATTTTCAAATCTGCTGCCAATGTCTTTAACAAATTTCACCCATGCAAACGTCACCTAGCCTGAGAGAGAATTCCCCGCATCAGGCGTGGGTCCTGGCCGTGGTCTCGGGATTCTCGGACACCGTAGGGTTCCTCTCTTGGGGAGCCTTCGCTGGGCTGATGAGCGGCAACTCCGTCCTGCTCGGAATCGCTCTCGCCGGGGGGCAGATGGGCGATGCGCTTCACCGGCTGGGCATCATTGCCGCGTTCCTCGCGGGCATCGCCGTTTCGACGCTCCTCGTCAAAAAATCCCTCCCCCTGCCGGGATTCGTCGCCATCGAGGCCACCCTCCTCCTGCTCGCGGCCGTGCTCCCCGTGGCAGGTGCGGCGCCCATGCTCGGGCTGGCTATGGGAATCCAGAATGCCATGGCGAACAACTTCGCCGGATTGACGCTGAATACCGTCTTCATCACGGGCAACCTCCAAAAGCTAATCCAAACGCTCATCGGTCGATCCCGACGGAGCCGCGAGGTCGCTTCGGAACCCGACCACGCGGGAATCATTGTCGGGCTCTGGATTTTTTATCTCGCAGGGGCCGCTCTCGGTGCCGCCGCGCACTCGCATCTCACCCATCCGCTCCTACTCGCTCCCCTGCTCCTTCTCCTCGTGCTGTTCGGACCGGCAAACTCTACCGCCCGAAAATAACTTCCGGCCCGGTCGTTTCCGGCGCAACCGGCGCAACGGGAACCACAGGCGCCACGGGCTCGGCTTTGGGGGCCTGTTGCTTCACGGCGAGCACGAGATTCGACTCGCCGACGCGCCATTTGTATCCGATCCCGAACGGCAGCGCTGGCGTTGCTTCCTGAAACGCCGCGTCCATCTCGGGCTGCCAATACTTCTTGAAAATATCAAGCGTGCCTGTGTAACGGCCGAAGAACCACAGCCTCCAGTTCTCATCTCGAAAATATTTTAGCGGGATCCCGGAGTCGTCCTGCAAGACCGACTTGGACTGCCGGAGGAGAAACTGCCGGATCTTCGAAAAATACGCTTCGTGCATGAGATACGAGGCGGCCTTCAAGTAGGCATTGCCTTCTCCAAATCCCGCCGCCCAAGTGGTGACAGCGCCGTTCGATCCGATGCCACCATCGGACACGTCGGCTTGGATATAGTGGATCCGACGGGGGACCGACTGCGAATTCGGGCGAAACGTGATCCTGACCCCCGGCAGCATTCCGGACGCACCGCGGTAGGAGCTGCCAAATTCCACCGCCGCCCCGCTCGATCCCACACCAAAATACGAGACTTCCATCACCTCGCCGCCACTCATCGCAATGAAGGCCATCATGATCGGCATCACCCCGCGGATGTCGGTCAACTCAAGCTCGGCCTTCATATCCTTCGTAATAAAGTGTCCGTAAGACAGGATCACCTCGGTGGATTTCCGGAGATTCGCCAGCGCCGCTTCCAGTCGGGGACCGTCGAGGGACTCGGGGGGCGGCACGCTTCCGACAGGTTCGAGGCCGCCGAGAATGTAGTCGATCGCATCGGGGTAAAAAGCGCGCACGGCCAACGCATCCGGACCGCTGAAAAAATAAAACACCGGCAATTCACCGGAAATCCGCGGAGCCAGCTCGGCATCGGACCACTGACGCATGGGCACGAAAAAGTTCTCTCCATACCTGAGCCAATATCGCTCGAAGGCCTTCGAGTGCTCGCGATACTTGCCGGACTTCTGCAACTTCGCCAACGGGGACGATTCCGCGACCGGGATTCCGGCCAAGAACTTTGCTAAGTTATCGACGGGCGAGCCTTCCGCCGCGACCGGCACAGCCCTCCGCACATCCTGCGCCTGAGCGAGCGTCGCGAGGAACAACAAGGCGAAGAGAAATTTCATTACGAGACCTTTCGCATCTTCATAAGGAAATACAGAAAGAGGCCGCAAACAAGCGTCAGTGTGCCCGCGACCGCCTCGACGGGACGGCAGACCACCGCATACCCGAGCGTAAAGAGGCTGCTCGCCAAAAAAACCATTGGCACCAGCGGATAGAGCGGACACCGGAACGGACGCACCAGCATTGGCTCACGCCGCCGCAACACGATCAACCCGATCACCGTCAGCGAGGAACACACGATCAACGCGAACTGCGCCGACACGAGCACGGATTCGAAGGACGCCGTGAGGAGCAGCAACACGACGACACCGGTTTGAAAAAGAAGGGCCCGAACCGGAATTCCGCCCTCGCTCCGGCCGCCGAGCCACCGGAGCGCAGGAAAATCCTCGCCAGCAGTCTGCGCGACGCGCGGACCAGCCCACGTCAGCGCGCTCAATGACGAGACGAGTCCGATGGCAATAATCGCCGACATCAAATGCCCGCCCTGCGCCCCAAAGAGGTGCCTCGCCGCCACTTCGCCGACCTCGACTTTTCCCGCATAGTCGCTCATCGGTGCACTCGCAAGGAACATGGCATTGAGAAGAACATACAGCACGGTCACTGCCAGCGTCCCGAGCACGAGAGCCATCGGGAGCGTGCGTCCGGGTTTCTTCACCTCGCCCACAATGTAGACGGCTGCATTCCAGCCGGAATACGCGTAGGAAACGAACATCAGCGAAATGCCGAATGCCCCGCTCGCGATCAAGACCCCGTCGCCACTCTTCGGACGAAAATCCGCCCCCTCCCCGAGCACGAAGCCGGCGACGAGAAAGACCAAAATCAATGTCACCTTGAAGCTCGTCGCCACAATCTGAAATCCCCCGCTCACTCGCAGCGCAAACGAGTGGACAAGCGCTAGCAAAACCACAATCGCCACAGATGCTGCCATCGCGGGAATCCCCGGTGCGGCGGCGGACGCGTATTTTCCGAAAGCGATGGCTCCAAGAGCAATCGGCGCGGCGAAGCCTACGAAAACCGAGACAAACCCAGCCATCACGCCGAGCGACGGATGAAAAATCCTGCTCAGAAAATGATACTCCCCGCCGGATCGCGGGAGCGCTGCTGCAAGCTCGGCGTAGCTCAGTGCCCCGCAGAGCGCAACGAGCCCGCCAACCGCCCACAAGACAACAATGACGAATGGCGACGGCAACGATCCGACTTGGAATCCCAGGCTCGTAAAAACTCCGGTCCCAACCATGCACGCCACAACCAGTGCGACACAGACCAGCAGGCCGACGCGTTCACGTCCCACGAGGCTCAGACGGCTGGTGCCGGAACGGGAGTTCGCTCTCCCAGCACCGTGGATTCACGTCGGAGGAAAAGCGTCTGCACCTCGGCGCGAAGCCAAATTTTCATTCCCTTCCAAACCATCTTGAGCGCCTTCGGGGTTGGCTCAAATCCCGTGACCATCATCCGGTGATCGAGATTTGTTGCCCCATAGACCCCGCATTCCCTGCGCCGCAGAGCGAGGGATTTCAGTCGGCGGTTCGCAAACGCCATAAACCGACTCACCGCCCCGTCGACCGGCCCGTCGAAAGGAAACCGTTCGAACCCTCCCTTCGGACATATCGCCAGCTCGCGGACCGGGCCGAAGAAAAACCATCCGAGATCCATAAGAAACGCGGCCTGCATGAGCTGCGCGTCGCCGAGGTAAAAATATTTGTCGCGGTAAAGCGCCTCGAACCACCCGCGATAAGATCTCGAAAACCGTTCGTTGATGTCTGCCAAGTCGACCGCCTCGCCAGCACGCTCGGCAGCGATTCGGCGGACGGCGGAGTTTACCGTCCAGGAGCAATAATCCAACCCGGCACTGTAGAGCGGATCGAGAAATCCGGCGGCGTCACCGACAATCTGCCACCCGGGCCCGGCGATCTTCTCGGAGAAATACGGTAGGGCAGAATAGGCTTTGACGTCACCGTCGATCGGCTCGGCGTTCGCAAAAAGCTCGCGTCCGACCGGGTGCGCGAGCACGTGTGCAAGAAGCCGATCGACCAGCCGCCCGCCCTCGGGCGGTGTAAATAGCCGCTCGTCATATACAAGCCCGACGCTCGTGTCTCCGCCCTTCAGCGGGATGATCCAACACCACCAACCATAGCCGGTGAGGTGGTTCGTGGCGGCCGTCCGGCTCGCATGGCAGGCGCGCGCATAGTCGGGATTCTTGGCGCGCAACTCGTGACCATCAAAATCCTTCACGTTCCGAAATCTCGCCCAGATTGAATTTGTCGGATGATCTTCCAGCGGGCGATGGACGCCGAATTTTCGCGCCAGCATCGCCGCCCTCCCGCTGGCGTCGACGACCCATCGCGCACGGAGCGTCTTCCGCTCGCCGCCCTGATCGATGACAACCGATTCCCCGGGCTCGACCAAGACGACTTTCGCCGGACGAAAAATCTCCGCCCCTTCCTCGCAGGCGGTATCGAGCACGTGTTGATCGAGCACCGCGCGATCAACCTGATACGATGGCATCCGGACTTGATACTTCGACCCAAGTTCGCCGCACCTCGCAAATTCCTCGTTGCCTTCCGACGTAAACCAAAATCTCAACCCCTGTTTCGAAATGTGTTGGTTGTTCAAATGCGACGTGAGCGCGAGCCGCGTGGTTAAAAAACTTCCGCTCACTTCCGTCGTCGCCTCACCGACCTTCCGGTCAAACGCGACCGAGCGCTCGACGACTGCCACCCGAAGGCCCGGACACTCGCGACGGAGAAGCAACGCCGTCGCTGCTCCAGAAAATGCCCCGCCCACCACGACCACGTCAAATGACTCGCTCATCGCTCGCAGTGATATCGCATATTCCCGCACCATGCAAACGCGATGGTTCAACAGCCCGACCCGTAAACGGCCGGACCGGACCGAAAAACGTCGGAAAAGATGAGCCACATCAAGACTTCGCCGCAACCAGATTGCCAATCGAGAATCACTATGCCTTCTCTGGCAGCAAGGTTATGTCCCCCTCATCCCGCCGCTCTATCTGCCTCGCACTTCACCTCACCGCATCATGCCTCCAGCTTTCGGCGCAGACCGTTCCGGATATCACCCTTTCGATTCCGTTTTCCCCGGGCGGGTTCAATAACATCGGCTCGGCGACCGCCACCCGCTACTTCGATACACACGGCGGGGTCCTCACGATCGAAGTCGATCCCGCCACAGCCCAGGTCATCGATGTCATGAATTCCTACACGGCGAGATCGAATTCCAACCTGCCGATCAATTTCAGCTTTCTGAATGTGGACACGGGAATCCCGACAACATTTTTTGGTCAAAAATGGAACTTTCTGAACGGCGGCCCGTTGGCGCAGTTCCAGAGCGGACATTTCGACTTTGTTCTCTCCATCAGCGGGGCTCCGAATATCCTGCCCGTGCTCGACATGGGCTCGGATGTTTACAGCAAATCCGTCCGCTTTTGGATGATCTCCCAAACGAACCTTCTCAACGGCCGCTTCTATCCGAATGGAGTCCCCGTGCCGGCCGCTACTCCGGGACCGACTCCAACCCCAAACGCCAGCGTGCCCAAAAATCCCGCGACCGGAAAAACCTTTGCCTCGAACCTGAATCCCGACAAGCCGCTCAATACAAATGTCTATCGGGCCTCGGGATTGTCGGATCATCTCGCGAACAACGATCCGACGAGCAACCAAGACTTCAATAATGTCCTCTCCATCGTCGCCCTCCTCCCCACGGCAGCTCAGACGGAAAGCTCATTCCACCAAGTCATCGCGGAGCCTTACGCCTCGATGCTCAGCGTCGCGCTGGAGTCGATGGATCGGTTCCGCCAAGCCGCACTGGCTGGTGCTGGAACGGGAAAAATTCCGCGCCAGCGCATCGTCAAATCCCCATCGCCGGATGCACCGAAGTCCGTGATCGAGGAAGTCGAAATCACCCCATGGAGCGTCTTTACCGACATTAGCAACACGCAGGCAAACTTGGATGGCACGAGCAGCGGGCTGAGCGATTTCAACTACTCGATCTTGCAGAGCATCCTCGGAGTGGAATACGCACTCACGCCGTCGGTGACCATAGGGGGAGTTTTTGGCTACGGGCGCGATTCCCTCTACAACTTTGAGTTTGCCGACGTGGACATCACCTCGAACAATTTCAGCGCAGCCGTCTTCGGAACATGGCGGCCTGGTCGCTTCGCGCTGACCGGCCTCCTCGGCTACACATGCTTTAGCTACGAATCGACCCGCCAGATTCAATTCGGAACTCCCCAAGCGGGTTACGTCGACCGCACGGCGAACGCCGGATGGGTCGCCCACGGCCTCACAGCAGCAGGACGAGCGACCTACACATGGTCGCTCGGACCGGTAAATTTCATTCCTGAAGCCATGTTCGCGACCGCATGGCAGTTCCAGCCGGGCATTACCGAGTCGGGGGCCGGCTCGCTCAACCTCGCCATCGATCCCACCACCGTCGGATTGCTCATCGGCGGATTAGGCTTGGAAATCGAAGTCCCGATCCAGATCACAAAATCCATAGTCCTAACCCCAAAAATCCGCGCCGCATGGGAACACGATTTTCTGGCTGGTGACGATCAAGACCACGAGGTCAATGCCTCGTTTGCGAATGTTCCCGAACCTGGCAGCCTCACTGTCCTCGGGCAAAACCGCGGCAGCGACGAACTCAGCCTCAGCGGAGCCATCGAGCTCGCCGTCAATGATCGGTGGGCATTTTACGGGGGCTTCGAGTGGTCAGATTGGACCAACGGAACCGAAATCACCTACGGCGGCGGAATCCGCTACAGTTGGTAGAGCGAACGCTGGACGCCCCGCCCGGGCAAAATCCCACGCGAACGCTCAAATTGCCAAATTCCACTGGGTGCCGAATGTTATGCCCGGAATGTTCTGGAAATTCCTCCCAAATCCGAGAACTTCTCCGCAGCAAACTTCCGCCACCACTCCAAGCCTCCATCCATGCATCTGACCTCCGCCACTGAAATCCCCGAAGAACAGAGCCTCTTTTTTCCCAATGCGGACCGACCAGCCGGCCGCAAGTCGCCGGGCGAAGTGAAGAACTTCGTCGTCGACACAAACGTCCTCCTCCACGATCCGCACAGCATTAACCGGTTTGAGAACAACCACGTCTTCATTCCCGTCGAGGTCCTCTCCGAGCTGGATCGATTCAAAAACGAACAGACCGAGCGCGGAGCCAATGCCCGGAAAGTCCATCGCTTCCTCAACCAAATTTTCGGACAGAAGGCAAAAAAAGTTACCCGTGGCGTCGCGACGGCCGGCGGCGGCTCGGTTCGGATCCTGATCAATGACGCCGTCGGAAAATCCGGCAGCTCCCCGGCCATGCGCCGGTTCTTGAGAATCTTCCCGGACCAGGACCGCATGGACCACCGGATCATGGGAGCCTGCCTCGCGCTCCAAGAAAAGGAGCCGCATCCCACGATCCTCGTCACGAAGGACCTCAACATGCAGCTCAAGGCCATGGCCATCGGGCTGACGTGTCAGGACTATTTGAATGACAAAGTCGACGTGAAGGATGCCGAGAGCTACGAGGTCCGTTCGATCGCCGTTGAAGCGCACGAGCTCCAACGCTTCGGAAGCTCGCGATCGCTCACCCTCGACGTTTCACGCACCGGACCGGTCGAAATCAACGAATACGTTCTCCTCACCGTCGATCCGCACAAGCTGATGCCTGCCCGTCACATGGGCGACGGACAATTCGTCCGGCTCAATGTCCCGCCAAGCCTGCAAATGCCGAAAGGCATCGAGCTGCGCCCCGCAAACCCCGGCCAGCAATGTTTCCTCGACGCACTCCTCGATCCGGATATCTCGCTCATCACGTGCTACGGCCAAGCCGGCACAGGCAAAACCTTGCTCGCCGTTGCCGCTGGACTTTTCCTCACCAGCCAGCGGGTTTTCAACGGCATGACTGTCAGCCGCCCGGTGGTGGCCATGGGCGACACACTCGGATTCCTGCCTGGCACGCTTAATGAAAAAATGCACCCGTGGCTGCAGTCGATCTACGACGCCTTCGAGGTGCTCCTCCCACTCAATCCCCCCAAGCCGGAGGGCAAGGCCCGCAATGCTTCGGAGCGAAAAAATCACGACCACCGGCCCGCAAATCCCCATACCAGCGGCAATGTCCAGCACACCGTCGTAAAACCCTACGAGCAACTCATCGAACGCGGACTCCTCGAGATCGAAGCCCTCTGCTACATCCGCGGACGCTCGATTCCGAACCGGTTCTTCGTGCTCGACGAAGCCCAGCAACTCACCCCACTCGAAGCGAAAACCGTCGTCACCCGCATGTCAAAGGGCTCGAAGCTCGTCATGGTCGGCGACCCCGCCCAGATCGACAACCCCTACGTCGACAGCCGATCGAACGGCCTCGTCTACGCCCGCAACCGCCTCCGCGGCCAAGCCATCACCGCCCACATCTCGCTCAGCAAAGGCGAACGCAGCGCCCTCGCCGAACTCGGCGCCCACCTCATGTAGCCCCCACCCGCTGCGGCGATCTTGTCCATCTTGTTAAAAGATTCACTTCTTTCACCCTTACAGTTGGGCTGACGCGAATCAACTGCCCCGCCCTCGCCGGCGATAAACACCGTTGCTGTTGAAACTGTCCCATCGCTGCGTGCTTTTCGTGTCATTCGTGGTTCCATGCTCTGCGAAGTCCGCATTCCGCAGCGGTAGCTGGGGCGATATAGCTTGCCGTTCTTGATTCCCGGCCCCTTACTTCAGTCCGAGGGTTGTCCCGCAGGGCACCCGGAGACTTTTGCTCCTTTTTGACAGCAGGGAGGGAGCCGGGCGGATGCGAGCTGATCAGGAGCCGGATGAAAAATAATAACCCTACCAACTACCGCGGAAAAGGGTCGTATCCGGAGCGTTTCTCGAAGCCGCGCGCCGAACGTCGCCCGACGATTTGAGGTATCTTCCGAACTGGCATCTGAGAGCTCCGGCCTCGCGACCCCCGATAGGCGAGCAACCGCTGAGGAGCGAATTGTTCAGCCTCGATCAGTTGGTCGCCCACGCGCGGGGGCTTGCCTTGAGCCATCGGGTCTCGACCGAGCGCGGAACGAACCGGCTCTTGGAGCGCCTCGACGATAACGCCGAAGTCCTTCAGGCCTTCAACCGGCAGACATTGGCAATCGACGTCGATCGACGCGTGACCCACGCCGCCGAGTGGCTGCTCGATAATTTCTATTTGATCGAGGAAGAGATCCAGATGGCCCGGCGCCACCTTCCGCCGAGCTACAGCCGCGAGTTGCCGCGGTTGATCAATGGATCCTCGGATGGCTTTCCTCGCGTTTACGGAATTGTTTTGGAGCTCATTTCCCATGTCGATGCCCAGATCGATCTCGATCCGTTGAGGGCCTTCGTGACGTCCTACCAGACGGTTGTCCCATTGAAGCTCGGCGAGCTGTGGGCGATCCCGATCATGCTCCGCCTCGGCCTGATCGAGAACCTTCAACGCGTGACGACGCGGTTGGAGGCGGCACGCCATGATCGGAACCTTGCCGATCAGTGGATGGCCCGGCTGCAGAAGATTTCGGAATCCGTCCCTTCGCGCCTCGTGGGCGTCCTAGCCGAGATGTCGAGGTCCGAGTTGTCGCTCTCGAGTTCGTTCGTCGCGGAGTTCTGTCAGCGCCTCTCCCAGCAGAGTGCCTCCTCGATGCATTGGGTTCGGGACTGGCTGACGCAACGCCTTGCCGAGCAGGGCGACTCGATCGAGCAGCTCGTGCACTTGGAAAACCAAACTCAGGCCGCCGATCAGGTTTCGGTGAGCCACAGCATCAACAGCCTGAGGTTTTTGGCGGGGATGAACTGGAAGGATTTTGTGGAGAGCGTCAGCCACGTCGAGCAGTCGCTTCGGAGAGATCCTTCCGAGGTTTATCCTAACATGGATTTCTCGACGCGGGATGCCTACCGACACATTGTTGAGGAGGTGGCTCGGAGGTCATCCAAGACAGAGCCAGAGATTGCCGAACTTGCCATCCAGTTGGCGCACGAGCAGGTCGCAAAGGTCGGCCGTGAGGACCGCCGCTCGCACGTGGGATATTTCCTTCACGATCGGGGGCGTCGCACATTGGAACGTGCGGCGGCAGCGGGGGTTGATTGGAAGCACGCGATATCCAACACGGTTCGCCGTGCTCCGCTGACATTTTATGCTGCCAGTATCCTGCTCACCACCGCCCTCGGAACCGCGCTCTCGCTCGTGTGGGTCGCGGAGTTGGGATCCTCGTCAGGTTGGCTGGCGGCATACGGGTTCGTCTTGGCATTAGCCTTCAGCCAGTTAGCGGTCTCACTAACGAATCTCGTTTCGTCCCTTCTCATTGCCCCGCGGCTGATTCCTCGTTTGGACTTTTCGCCCGGGATCCCGGAGCCGCAACGCACTGTGGTTGTCATCCCGACGATCTTGGCGAAGACCGATGATGTGACTGCGCTCGTCGAGGCCATCGAGATCCACTATCTGGCCAATAGGGATTCCCACCTTCACTTTGCGCTCCTGACGGACTTCCCAGACGCCCCGGAAGAAGACCAGCCAGGCGACGAAGCCCTCATCGCCGCTGCAAGAACCGGAATCGAACTCCTGAACCGAAAATACCAAGCAGAGGGAGATGGAATCTTTTTCCTCCTGCACCGGCCGCGTCGATGGAACGAAGGAGAAGTCTGCTGGATGGGATTCGAACGGAAGCGAGGGAAGCTGTCCGAATTCAACGCCTTCCTTCTCGGTGGTTCCGATGAGCGCTTTTCCGAGATCGTGGGCGACCGCGCGGTGCTGCGGGCCTGCCGGCTCGTTATCACATTGGATACCGACACACAGCTGCCCCGCGGCGCGGCTGGGGAGTTGATTGGGGCGATGGCCCATCCTCTGAATCGCCCGGTTTTCGACTCCCAAAGAAATATTGTCATCGAAGGCTACGGGATCTTGCAACCGCGCGTGGGCGTGTCTCTGCCGAGCGTGGGAAAATCATGGTTTGCGCGGATCTTCTCCGGAGAAGCCGGGATCGATCCCTATACTCATGCGGCATCCGATACCTACCAAGACCTGTTTGATGAAGGATCGTTTATTGGAAAGGGAATCTACGATGTCGAGGCATTCGAGCGCGCAGGCGCCGGCCGGTTCCCGGAAAATCTCATTCTGAGTCACGACTTGATCGAGGCCTGTCATGCGCGCTCAGGACTGATCACCGATGTCGATCTTTATGAGGCCTATCCGGCCCGCTACGCGACGGACGCAATCCGCCGCCACCGATGGATCCGGGGAGATTGGCAGATCATCCGATGGTTATGGCCGAGCGTCGCCGGGGCGAGCGGGGTCCGCGCACCAAATCCGCTCTCCGCTCTCTCCCGCTGGAAAATCGCCGACAACATCCGCCGGAGTCTCGCCCCGGTTGCGCTCGCTGCCTGCTTTCTTGCCGCCATCGTGGCTCCACAGGCTTTTAGCCTCGCGTTGCTCTTGCCGGTGTTCGTTGTTTTGCTGACTCCTGCGGTGCTCGGCATTTTGCTCGAACTCATCCGCAAACCCCGGGAGATCCCGTGGCTCTTGCATATCCGAGGCATCGACGCCTCTGCCGAGCGCCACCTCGGACAAGCGATTCTGGGCATTGTCTTCCTCCCGCACGATGCCTTTCTCAATCTGGATGCCATTCTGCGAACGCTCTGGAGAGGCCTCGTCAGCAAGAAGCACCTCCTTGCATGGAAGACCTCTTCCGATACAGAGCAAAGCGGTCGAAATGATCTCAGAGAATATGTCCGCACCATGTGGATTGTGCCTGCCATGGCACTTTTCGTATTAGCCTTCTTGCTCGGAATCCGGGGCGAACTGCCGCCGACTGCACTCTTCCTCGCGATCTGGTTTGTGTCGCCATGGATCGCATGGCGGATCAGCCAACCGATTATTCCGCCCGCCAGCGGCCTCTCCCCAAGCCAGCACACGTTTCTTCGAAGGACCGCCCGGAGAACATGGAGGTTCTTCGAGACATTTGTTACCGCCGAGGAAAACTGGCTGCCGCCCGACAACTTCCAAGAAAATCCAGGGCCGATTGTTGCCTCTCGCACGTCGCCGACAAATATGGGACTCGCCCTGCTGGCAAATCTCGCCGCGAGCGATCTTGGCTACATCCCGGTCGGCGAACTCATCGTCCGCACAAGGGATGCCTTCGCAGGCATGATGAAGCTTCGCCGTCACCGTGGCCATTTCCTCAATTGGTATGATACCCGCACGCTCATGCCACTTCGGCCGCTTTACGTCTCCAGCGTTGATAGCGGAAACCTTGCAGGCCATCTGCTGACTCTCGCTCCCGGGCTTGCCGAGTTGCCCCACCGATGCCTGCTCGATCCGGAAATCTTTGCTGGCCTCCATGATATCGTTTCTATTTTGAAAGATTTCCCCCATGTGACGACACAGAATCTCGGGGACAGCCTGAATCATCCTCCGACGACACTGCGTGAGGGATATTTGCTCCTGCGGCGTGTTCAGGAAGATGCGGCCACGATGAAGTTCTCATTGGGCAGCGCATCTGAAGAATATTGGTGGACGTCTGCCTTGGAGCGAGGAGCCACGAAACATGCGGAGGACATCCTTTCTCTCGCACCTTGGTTGGCCCACTCGCCGGGGTCATGGACCAATGCTTCTATTGACCCCGGGCTTAGGGATGAGCTTCTCCACATCGAGCAGTCCCCTACCCTCCACGACGTCGCCGAGTTTGATCAGACTCTCTGCCCGCTCATCGAAGCGGCCCTGGAAGGCGGCGTGTCGGATACGACCGAATCCGCCAGCCTCGCCCACCTCCTTCCCCTCCTGCACCATGCGAGCGATCGGGCCGGAGCCAGGATCATCGAGTTAGATGCCCTCGCCCGCCAGAGCAACGAGCTCGCCGATATGGATTTTCAATTCCTATTCGATAGCCGCCGAAAACTCTTCTCCATCGGCTACAACATCGAGGAACATGTCGCTGACGCTGGCTGCTACGATCTTCTAGCGTCGGAGGCAAGGCTCTGCAGCTATGTCGCGATTGCATTGGGTCAGGTGCCGCAGGATCACTGGTTCTCCCTCGGGCGACTCCTTCAGGCCCCCCACGGCCAGCCCGTGCTCGCCTCATGGAGCGGGTCGCTCTTCGAATATCTTATGCCACTGCTCGTCATGCCGACCTACGAGCATACTTTGCTCGATCAGACTTACAAGGGGGCTGTCGGACACCAGATAGAATATGGTCGTGTCGAGGGGCTCCCTTGGGGAGTTTCGGAATCTGGTTACAACCGGACTGATGTCAACCTTAACTACCAATACAGAGCCTTTGGGGCTCCTGGACTCGGCTTGAAACGCGGCTTGGCAGACGACCGTGTCATCGCGCCCTACGCCACCGTCATGGCCCTTATGGTCGTGCCAGAGCTCGCCTGCGAAAACCTTCAGCTCTTGAAAGAGCAGGGGCGCGAAGGATTCTGCGGCTTCTACGAAGCGATCGACTATACTCCCTCGCGGCTTCCGCCCGGACAATCCGCCGTGGCCATCAGATCGTTTATGGCCCACCACCAAGGCATGAGCTTGCTCTCCTTGGATTATGTTCTCCGAAACCAACCGATGCAGCGACGGTTTCTCTCGAGTCCTCTTCTCAGAGCGACAGATCTCCTCCTGCACGAGCGCGTGCCTAAGGCTGCCACCTGCATTCTATCTGACGACTGGACGGCCGGATCAATCCATAGACTGACCGGCCCGGATGAGGGGATCATGCGGGTTATTACCAATCCGGGGCTTCCAGCGCCTGATGTGCACCTCATGTCCAACGGCCGCTATCATTTAGCGATCACCAGCGCGGGCGGGGGGTATAGCCGCTGGCGGGATCTGGCGGTTAACCGTTGGCGCGAGGATGCTACTCGTGATTGTTGGGGGACCTTTATCTATTTGCGTGATGTCGAGAGTGAAGAGATGTGGTCCACCAGTCTCCAGCCAACCCTCCAAACTACGACCAACTACGAGGCGGTATTCACGCAAGCCCGAGCGGAATTCCGCCAGCGCCACCTTGGCATTGAGAGCCACACCGAAATCAGCGTTTCGCCCGAAGATGATCTTGAGCTCCGACGGGTGACTTTGATCAACCATTCCGACCGTCCCCGCACTATCGAACTGACAAGCTACGCGGAGGTTGTGATGGCGCCGCCCGCATCCGATGCGGCGCATCCGGCATTTAGCAATCTGTTCGTCCAAACCGAGTTTCTGTCCGCCTATCCCGCCATTCTCTGCACTCGACGAGCCCGCTCGGAGACTGATCAGCCCCCGTGCCTTTTCCATCTTCTCGTGGGCCAAGGAGGCCTCCAAGGCGAGACGTCCTACGAAACCGATCGTGTCAAGTTTGTCGGGCGCGGAGGATCTCTGGTCCGGCCTGCCGCGATGGAGAGAGCTGGAGAGCTCTCGAACACGGTCGGACCAGTCCTCGACCCGATTATTTCCCTCCGTCGGAATGTCACGCTTCAGCCTGGGGACAGCGCGCGGATGGACTTCGTGATCGGAATGAGTGGTGACCGCGACGGCGCCGTTGCGCTGGTCGACAAATATAATAGCATTCGCATGGCGGACCGCACCCTCGATCTCGCATGGACACACAGCCAGGTAACCCTTCGGCAGCTTAATATCACGGAAGCCGAAGCCCAACTTTACTCACGCTTGGCAAGTAGCCTGATCTACTCCAACCCATCCCGCCGGGCCGCACCGAGCACACTTCTGGCAAACCATCGCGGCCAGAGCAGTCTCTGGAGCTACGGGATCTCAGGAGACTTGCCCATCATCCTCCTCTGCATCAGCGATCGCGAGAACATCGACCTCGCCTGCCAGCTCATCCAAGGCCATTCCTACTGGCACATGAAAGGTCTGAGCGTCGACCTCGTCATTCTTAATGAAGACGATTCGCTCTACCGCCAGCCCCTTCATGACGAGATTCTTAGCATGATCGCAGCCGGGAGCGGAGCCCAGATGCTCGACAGACCGGGCGGGATTTTTGTCAGGCACGTTGAGCAGATCTCGAATGAAGATCGCATCCTCCTCCAATCCGTCGCACGGATCGTCCTGAAAGACGAAAATGGAACGCTTGCCGAGCAAATGGAACGCCCGGGCATCCATGAAGCGACCATAGCACCGCTCCCCCTCACTCGCGCAGCGAACTATTCATCGCCGGAGTTGCCATGGCGCGACCTCGTCCTCCATAACGGATTAGGTGGTTTTACTTCCGATGGCCGCGAATACGTGACGACATTGCGCGCAGGCGAAACAACGCCAGCTCCTTGGGTTAATGTGCTCGCTAATCCGACATTTGGCACAGTGGTCTCCGAGAGCGGCAGCTCCTATACTTGGGCCGAGAACTGCCACGAATTCCGCCTGACGCCCTGGACAAACGATCCCGTGAGCGACACCGGCGGAGAGTTCTATTACATCCGCGACGAACAGACCGGACGGTTCTGGTCCCCTACGCCATTACCGGCTCGGGGCGAAACTCCCTACGTCATCCGCCATGGATTCGGCTACTCGGTGTTTGAGCATATCGAAGAAGGAATTGCCTCCGAGCTTTGGGTCTATGTCGCCACCGACGCGCCCGTAAAGTTTGGAGTTCTGAAGATTTGCAATCTATCCGACGTGCGACGGCGTCTATCGGCCACAGGGTGCTGGGAGTGGGTCCTGGGAGATTCCCGGCAAAAGAGCCTCTCCCATTTGCAGACGGAGATTGACCCAAAAAGCGGAGCACTCATGGCTCGCAACCCCTACAACACAGAGTTCCCGGACCGCATCGCATTCATCGACGTCAATGATCCGACACGAAGTTGCACCGGCGACCGCAGGGAATTTATCGGACGAAATGGGACGCATGAAAAACCCGCGGCCCTCAAGCGCACTCGGCTTTCTGGAAAGGCCGGGGCCGGGTTTGATTCCTGCGGCGCCGTGCAAGTCGGATTCGATCTCGATCCCGGCGAAGAACGGGAGATCACCTTCCGTCTCGGACTCGGGCGAAACATCGCCGAAGTCCAGAGCCTGATTCAGCGCTATAGGCGTCCATCGGCTTGTCGAATGGCCCTCGAGCAAGTCTGGCAATTTTGGAACCGCACACTCGGCACGGTTCAAATCGAAACGCCGGATCCAGCAATCAACACCCTTGCTAATGGTTGGCTCCTCTATCAGACGCTGTGCTGTCGGATGTGGGCACGAACCGGATTCTATCAATCGGGCGGAGCGTATGGGTTCCGCGATCAACTCCAGGATGCCATGGCTCTTGTGCACGCCGAACCCGGGCTCGTCCGCGAGCATATTTTGCGAGCGGCATCGCGGCAGTTCCACGAAGGCGATGTGCAGCATTGGTGGCATCCTCCGCACGGCCGAGGCGTTCGCACCCATTTCTCCGATGACTTCCTCTGGTTGCCCTACGTCACTTGCCGCTACGTCGCGTCGCTGGCCGATACGGGAATTCTGGACGAGCAGGTCACTTTCCTCGATGGGCGCGCGGTTCGGGCGGATGAGGAGTCCTTCTATGAACTTCCCTCGCGCTCGTCCGATTCCGCGACGCTCTACGACCATTGCGTCCGGGCGATAAAGAACGGCCTGCGCTTCGGTAGCCATGGACTCCCGCTGATTGGATGCGGGGATTGGAATGATGGCATGAACATGATCGGGAAAGACGGCCGCGGGGAAAGCGTGTGGCTGGCATTTTTCCTCTACGACGTCCTCGTTCGTTTCGCCGATCTCGCCGCGAGCCGTCAAGATGACGTCTTCGCCGCGCAGTGCCGCACCGAAGCGGCCAAACTTCAAAATAGCTTGGAGCTCCATGGATGGGACGGCGAATGGTATCGGCGGGCCTACTTCGACAATGGCGACCCACTTGGGTCCAAGGCAAATCCGGAATGCCAAATCGACGCGCTCCCCCAAAGCTGGGCGGTCATCAGCCATGCAGGGGATCCCGACCGAGCACGCCAGGCGATGGATTCTCTTGAGCAGCGCCTGATCCGCCGTGATGCCGGACTCATTCTCCTCTTCGATCCTCCGTTCAATCACTCCGACCTCAACCCTGGTTACGTGAAGGGATACATTCCGGGCGTCAGAGAAAACGGAGGTCAATACACCCATGCTGCCATCTGGACGGCGATGGCGTTCGCTCTCCTTGGTGAGACAGAGAAAGCGTGGGACTTGGTCAACATGCTTAACCCGATCCGGCATGGCGATTCGCCCGAGAAGATCGCCACATACAAAGTCGAACCCTATGTTGTCGCGGCGGACGTCTACGGTGTCGCCCCGCACGCCGGCCGCGGCGGTTGGACATGGTATACTGGATCGGCTGGTTGGATGTATCGACTGATTGTCGAAACCCTCGTTGGCGTCGAGCGGGTCGGCGACAATCTGCGGATCTCCCCTCGCCTTCCGGCATCCTGGCCGTCGATCAAAATTCACTACCGCTATCACCAAACCCAATATCACATCGAAGTCTCGAAAGTTGCCGATCAGGAATCCCCCGCAAATCGGGTGTTCCTTGATGGTCAGGAAATCGCCGAGCACGGTCTGATTCCGCTGGTCGACGACGATCGCGACCACATCGTTGAGGTGCAAATCCCCTCGCCCTAGGGCCAAGGCAGCGAGCGAAACGGATTTCGCAGCAAACGACTCGTCCAACATGCTCGGTCTTAAACTTTTGCTTTCGCGTTCGGTGCGTTCCGTCTAACTAACGAAGAACTCTGAAGACCAACGACTACCCCCCGGTTCAGATCGACCCAGCATCTCCCTTCGATCGAATTCGCGAACTCTACCTCTACGAGGAACCGGCGCTCCTGTCATCCATCCGGCGAGGCGATCGACGGGAAGCTACGCGGGTCATCAACCTCATCCTCGTCCATATCTACAGCGTCGGCTCCGAGCGGAGCGAACTTCTCAAGGGCTTGCTGCTCGAGCTCATCGTGATGATGTCCCGTGCTGCGGTCGAGAGCGGTGCCCCACAGTCCGAAGTTCTTGGCCTAGGATTTCGACACCTCACCGAGCTTGCCGCGCTCGATGACGACGAGCAGCTCGCCACTTGGCTTCGCGAGGCGGTATTCCGGATTTTCGATGCCGTCGAACGGCACCAAGATTTTGGCACTCCCGTTTTGATTTCAAAAATTCTGAGAGTCATCCGGGAAGAGGCCGCCGGCGAGATCACGCGGGAAACGGTTGCCAAGCTGGCAGGCGTATCCCCTTCGCACCTCGGCGACTTGCTTCGCGAGCGGACCGGTCGCACGTTTACCGAACTCTTGCGGGAGGCCCGAGTCGAGAAGGCCTGCGAGCTCCTCAGGCATTCTGAAATGACCATGGCCGAGATCGCCAGCGAGGTCGGGTTTTGTGATCAAAGCCATTTTACGCACGTCTTCCGAGACCTGAAGAAAATGACTCCGCGTCAGTATCGACTGACCCTTCCAGGCGCTGCAAAAACACAAAAGTTTCCGCTCTAGGCACAAGACGGACGCATGGTCCGAGTGTAACCTTCGCGAAGAAATAGCATCTTCTCGAACCCACCATTATCCACTCCATGAGCCATCTCTCCGATCTCAACATCGCCATCGAAAAAGGAAAACGCAACGACGCCAAGGCTCTCACACAGGCACTTCTCGACGAGGGCATGAAGCCCCTCGACATTGTTGAAGGCGGCCTTGTTCCGGGAATGAGTGCCATCGGCGAAAAGTTTAAGAATAATGAGGTCTTCGTTCCGGAGATGCTCATCGCCGCGCGGGCCATGAAGGAGGCGATGAGCCTGCTCGAACCGCTCCTCGCTCAGGCAGGTATCAAGCCGAAGCACACGATTGTGATCGGCACCGTCCAGGGCGACCTGCACGACATCGGGAAAAACCTCGTCGCTATGATGCTGAAAGGCGCGAACTTCGGCATCGTGGATGTCGGCACCAATGTCGCTCCAGAGAAATTTGTTGCGGCGGTGCAGGAAAGCAACGCGTCGGTGCTTGCACTGTCGGCACTTTTGACGACTACCATGCCAGCAATGAAGTTGGCCGTGGAATCCGTGCGCGCGGCCGGACTCAAGGATTTAAAAATCATCGTCGGGGGTGCTCCTGTGACCCAGAATTTTGCGGATGAGATCGGTGCAGATGGCTACAGCCCCGATGCCGCGAGCGCGGTGGATCTGGCGCTGAGGCTCCTTGGAGAAAACAAGTGAACCGCTCCGTTTTTCTCGATCTGGCGGCGTCTGGACACCGTGCGCCCATTGGAACGCATCTTGTGCTCCACACGAAACCCGATCCCGCAACCATCCTGCTCGACGGCGCAAGCCTCGGGGGAGTGGTCGCCGAAACGGCTAACCGCTTTCAGACTCCCCTCGCGATTCCCCTCATGGATCTGACCCTGGAAAAGGCCGCGCTCCTAGGCGCAATCGGAGTGTCCGAGGTGGAGGTGGACTCTTTTCATTTCGAGATGCCACCTTCCGATCCCGGCACTCTTCAGGCCACACCACGGATGAGGGCAACCTTCGAAGCGATTGACTTCATCGCCTCCAAGACTTCGCTCGTGCCCTTCGGGATGGGGATCGGCCCGTTTTCCCTGATGACCAAACTCGTGAAAGACCCAATCACCCCGGTCTTTCTGGCCGGCAGCGGGATGACTGCCGAAGAGGAACCCGAGGTGGCCGTTGTTGAGCGTTGCCTGGAAGCCGGCACCGAACTAATCCTCGCCTATCTGTCTGCTCAGTCCGATGCGGGAGCGAAAGCCATCATCGTCTGCGAACCCGCGGCAAACCTCGTTTATTTCTCCCCGAATCAACTCGCAGAAAGCTTCGAGATTTTCGACCGCTACGTCATGGCACCAATGCGTCGGATCAAAGCCCTGTTGGATCAAAAAGGCGTGGATCTGATTTTTCACGACTGCGGTGAGCTGACATCCGAGATGATCGAACGATTCTCTACTCTCGACCCAGCCATGATGAGCCTTGGATGCTCGCGCCGCCTGTGGGAGGATGCGGCCATCGTGCCGAAAACCACTGTCCTCTACGGCAATCTCCCCACGAAAAAGTTTTATTCCCCGCAGCTGACCGTCGCCGACGTCGAATCACTGTCCTGCGAACTGCTCGAGAAGATGCAACTGGCCGGACATCCGTTTATTTTGGGCAGCGAATGCGATGTCCTCAGCGTGCCGGGGAGCGAAGAGGAAATCCTTCGTAAAGTGGATGCGTTTCTTGAGGTAAAGTCTGACGTTCTCACCCCCGCATGATCGAGTGGGGATAGTTCTTTCAGAATCATTTTGCAGTATCCTGTGAAGGAAACAAATGGACACCGACTCACAGAAAATGCCACTCGCGGATCGTGACGCCGTGTCAGGCTTGCCGGGTGCGACTCCACCGCCTCGAATCGCACTGATCGCGTGCCGTGTTTTTGAGGAGGAGATCTTGCGACACGGGGGAAGCGCCCCTCATATTGCGGAGACTCGCTTGCTAGAAGTTGGTCTGCATGATCATCCGGATAACCTCAGGAAAGTCCTCCAGACCGAAGTTGACAGATTCGATTCGCGCGATGACATCGAAGCCATCGTTCTGGCTTATGCTCTGTGCGGACGAGGCACGGCAGGACTCCGGGCCGGGCGTCACCCGCTCGTGATCCCGCGAGGCCACGACTGCATGACCGTTTTCATGGGCGGCAAAGAAAAGTTTGCCTGCCAGCAAGCCGCCAATCCGGATTCGTATTATTTTACTCCCGGCTGGATGAAAGCGAACCGGACCCCCGGCCCAGCGCGACTCGAATCCCTCCGTGCAGAGTTCAGCAAAAATTTCGACCCTGACGACGTTGAGTTCCTCTTAGAATCTGAAAAGGCGAACTGGGCACAGCACGGACGCGCTGTTTATCTGGACCTGGATACGCTGGGAGCTGATGAGAAGGCCGCCGAGGCTGAGGCTGCAGCTGATTCCCTTGGATGGAAATTCGAGCGTATTCCGGGAGATCCCAAGCTCTTCCAAGATCTCCTCGCCGGGCGATGGGACGTTGAGCGCTTCCAAATCATCCAGCCGAACGCGATCCTCGATCACTCGCCAGACGAAAGAATTTTCCGCGAGCGTCCACCCGGCGTCTGACTTCTAAGGCTGCCGCATCTCACCATCTTATGAGGCGAGGGCAGCGCCAAGTGGTCGAGATAGCGGTCCTCGAATCCGGGATCGAGATTGAGTTCGACGGTTGTCGCTTCAAGGTCCGCCATCTCTGCGGCGAGCGACCGGTCGATCATCGCGAGGTAGGCACCTCCGAGCGAGGTATTGCCGACGGCCGAAACTTGGTCCTCGCGAAATCCCGGAAGCAGCCCGCACGCGATGGCGTGGGGAACGGAAAGGTGGAGGCCGAAGCCTCCGGCCAGAAACAGGCGACCGATCTCGGATGCGGGGATGTCCTGAAGATCGAGCAATGTCTCGATGCCAGCCGCGATCGCTGCCTTGGCCTGCAGAAGCAAGGCCACATCGACCTCTCCGATCCGCAGGTCCGGATGGGCAGGCGAGAGGAGAAAGCTGAGCCCATTTTCTTCCTGCCGAAAAGAATCGGGGTGCGAGGCCGCAAAGGTTTTATCGAACCGACCGCTCTCCGCCAGCAGTCCGACACGACGTCCCTCCGCAAGAAAATCGACATAGGCCGAACCGGTGATTCCATGAGCGCTCCCGCAGTCCCCGCCGATTGTCTCGAAGTCCACGTGGAAGGGACTGGTTTTCAAAGAAATTCTGCTGACCACCCCATGAGCCGCGCGCATCCCACAGAGGAGGCCACAGCCCTCAAAGGCAGGCCCGGCAGCGGTTGCGCATGCCAGCGCACCGCGCGGACCGCAGAGAAGGATCTCGCCATTCGTTCCCACGTCCACCAGCAACTGCGGGCGCTCGCCATAACGCACTCCGCAACACGCCGCACCGGAGGTGATATCCGCTCCTACATAGGCCGAAAGTCCCGGCAGAAAAATCACCGACGTATCTGTGGGGAGTCCGAAGACCTCTCCCGGAAAGTCCCTCCTTGCCAAGAAGGCAGGCGTGAACGGAACCGTTCCCATCGGCGTGGGATCCTCGCCGCAGGCAATGTGTAACATCGTCGTGTTGCCAGCCACCACCAGGCCCGCAAGGTCGCTCATCATTCTTCCCGACTGCGCAAACACCTCTCGGAGAAGCGGGCGAAACGTCCTGTCCCAAAAGTCAGCTTGAAGAAGGCCGATGTTTACCTTGTCCGACTGGCATAGCTGGATCCGCGTGAGCACATTATCGCCGCGAGCGACCTGGGCATTCAGTGCAGTGGCCTTGCCAAGCACGTTTCCGCTGGTCAGCTCGACCAGCAGGAGGGCGACGGTCGTCGTGCCAATATCGACCGCCAGACCAAGCGTCCCCGATCCGCTGAAAATCGGATCGTTCCCGACCGACACGCCGGTCTCGAAATCGCTCACCACCGACGGCGCATGAGACAAGAGAGAACGCGCGGGAATGGCCAGCCGAAGGGATTCGCCCGGGGAAAGAAAAAACTGACACGCCAAGAGGTCGTCGGGGGGATCTCCGTCCACAGTCACCCGACATCCCCGGCAAAGCCCGCGCTGGCTGCATCGGGTATTCAGCGGATAACCGGAGGCTGCCAAGATATCCGCAAGGGATCGATCAAGGCGATCGACGGCGAGTCGCGTCCTCGCTCCCCCGGCCTCGATCTCGATGTCAGCCTTTGAGATCACATCAAGCCAATGCACGAGCCATGGCAGCGAGGTGAGCTGGAGACGTGCCGCAACATCCGCCTACAATCGAGATTCCCGCTGCACGCAAACGCTGGGCAGCGGCCGCCATGTCGTCCGGCGTGGCATTGTAACGCACCCCGTCCGGAGTGGACTGGGGAGCGCCCGCATTCGGCTGAAGGATCGTTGGCGCTGAGCCGGCTGCCCCACAGATTTCGAGGGCCAAGGTCGCGTAATCATCGAGGGTGAGATCGGTGCCGCAATTTGCGCCAACGATGTCGGCACCCGCCTCAAGCGCCGCCGAAATCGCATTCCCCACTGCCGTGCCCATCATGGTGCGAAATTGTCCGTTCGTCTTTTGGAAGGCAAAAGTCACTGCCACAGGGAAGTCACCGAATGCTTTAGCGGCCCGCACACCGACTGCCGCCTCGGCCGGATCGCTCATTGTTTCAACGAGGATCGCATCGGCACCGCCCTCCACCAACGCGGCCATTTGCTCGCTGAAGATTTCCATGAGCCTGTCCTCGGTCATATCGCCGAGCGGCTCTAGAAAATCCCCAAACGGTCCAACATCCCCAAAGACCCAACCGTCCGGTCCGACAGCCTCCCTCGCGAGGGCGGCTGCTAGGCGGTTCCACGGGAGCACCATCTCGCCCAGACCGTGCCGGTCGAGCATCGTTCGCGTGCCGCCGAAAGAATTCGATGTAATCAACCGGCAACCGGCCTTTGCATATTCCGAGTGGACGGATCTGACATCTGCCGAGCGCGAGTCATTCCATCGCATGCCACACTCACCCGGGGTGAGTCCCCTCATCATTAACTGGGTTCCCATGGCCCCGTCGCAAACCAAGCCGACGCTTTTGCACGCTGAGAGGAGGTCGGGCTTCACGCTTGAATCATCCATTGCGCGCTGCATCGATTCAATCGCAATCTCATCCGGATTTCTCCATCATCTTCTTCGCTTCGGCCGGGCCGATCTGCTCAGGCACTGCCGCGGACCTTGGCCATAAGCGTCTTTGAAGACCTTGTAGAATTGCGCGTAGCTCCCGAATCCTGCAGCAAAGACAGACTCTAAAATATTTTTTTCAGGCTCCGTCCGACGATGTTCCAAAAACCGGGAGAGGCGGAGGGAATTGCGATATCTGTTAAGCGGTGTGCCGACTTGGTCGGCGAACATTCTGCTGAAGTAGGCCTCGCTCATCCCGCACTCACGCGCCAATCGCGCGAAGGACCCGCTCCATCCCTCATCGCTCAAAATAGCAATGGCTTTGGAAATAGATGGATGGATCGCCACCTCGCGGTGTTGGCCCGTCCCGGATTGCTGAAGCCTCCAACAGGTGAGCAGCAGATGGTGAAGCCCGGCATTGAGGCCGTCAGGGTCGGAATGGCGGTAACGAAAATCTGACCCGACACCGAATCCCGCCTCGCTATTGAGAAGGTCGGGGTCCAACGAGCCTTCCATCACATGATCCATCATGCGACGTAAAAATCCGAAATCCTCAGGCTCGAGGACGGTGTGAAGGACTTTCCCCGCTTCGGCATTTTTTCTCTTGAGTCCCTTGTAGTCTGGCTGTCGACACGAACGTGCAATGAAGTCCGGCTTGAAGACGGCGACATAATACTGGGCATCACTCGTCCGATCGACCAGCTGGTGTTCCTGAGACGGAAACATCCAGAGGAGCGAGCGCGGGCCAAAAGTAAATCGCCCACCCCCGGTCACATAGGTAATCGATCCGCGGGCGACGAGATTCAACTCCAGCTCGACATGGTGATGGCTCCGCAGCGATGGGGGATTCCTCGCAGACTCGGCAAGGAAAAGGAATCCATCGTAGACTTTGTCCAGCTTGAGGTCTTGTAGCAAGATCGCAAAATACGATAAGTATTTGTCATACGGCGAGAAGAAACGCCCACTCGGATGAGCTATAGATCCGAACTGCCCCATGAACTCTAAAGATCGTCTCCGTGCCGCCATCAACCACTGCGAGCCAGATCGCTTACCAGTCGACTTCGGCGCCTCGTTCATCACCGGGATCCATTGCAGCGTGGTCGAGCAATTGCGGGCTCACTACCGCCTTGCCCCGCATCCGGTGCAAATCTGCGAGCCCTACCAGATGCTTGGCTTCGTTGAGGACGACTTGAAGGATGCGATGGGGATTGATACGACGCCGATTTTTCCCAATCGAACGATCTTTGGGTTTGTGAACGAAGACTGGAAGCCGTGGCGGACGCCATGGGGTCAAGATGTGCTCGTCTCCGGTCATTTCGAGTTCGAGGAGAGGCCGGATGGCATCTACGTTTTTCCGCAAGGCGACCGGTCGGTCGCGCCGAGCGGGCACCTACCGAAGACCGGATACTTCTTTGATTCCATCATCCGCCAACTGGAGATCGATGAGGACAACCTGAAGGTCGAAGAGAACATGGAGGAATTTGGCCCGATGATGCCCGCCGAAGAAGCCTACTGGCGCGAGCAGGCGGATTTATTCCGGGGAACAGACCGGGCCGTTGTCACTCATCTCAATGGCACCGCACTCGGCGATATTGCGCTGGTTCCTGCACCGTTTCTCAAGGCGCCGAAGGGGATCCGCGACATCGCTCAGTGGTATATGACGGTCGCAACCGATCCGGATTTTGTGGAGGAGATCTTTGATCGGCAGGTTGAGATCGCGTTGGGAAACCTCGCGAAGCTCCACAAGATCGCGGGTGACGTGATCGACGTTGTCGTCGTCTGCGGGACGGACTTCGGCACGCAGGAATCCACCTTTTGCTCGCGCTCGACCTACGATGAAATCTGGCTGCCCAGATACCGCAAGATCAACGATTGGATCCACCGGAACACGTCGTGGAAAACGTTCAAGCATTCTTGCGGAGCGATCGAGGGATTCCTTCCCAGCATTATCGATTCGGGATTCGACATCATCAATCCCGTGCAGTGCTCCGCCAAGGGAATGGATGCGAAGACACTGAAGGAACGGCATGGCGACCGCATTACCTTTTGGGGCGGAGGTGTCAACACCCAGAAGACGCTCCCATTTGGCACACCAGAAGAAGTGCGGGCCGAAGTGCTCGAACGCTGCGAGATTTTTGCCCGCGGCGGCGGATTTGTTTTTAATGCCATTCATAATGTTCAGGCTCTCACGCCAACGGAGAATGTGGTGGCGATGGTTGAAGCGGTGCGTTCGTTCAACGGATGCGCGGATTGATTTCAATTCCTGAAATGCAAACGCGAGAATTCGGCAGACTCCCCAGCGGCGAACCGATCGAGTCCTATCGACTATCCGGCAGCGGTGGCGCTTTCCTAGAGGTCATCACCTACGGAGGCATCGTCACGACATTGAACATGCCGGACCGAGACGGGCACCTAGCAGACGTTGTCTTAGGGTTTGACCGACTCGAGCTGTATCTGGACGAGCATCCGTTCTTCGGAGCGATTACCGGACGTGTTGCGGGGCGAATCCCCGGAGGAAAATTCACATTGGAGGGGACTGCCTGCGAGTTAGTAAAAAACGATGGCTCGAATCATCTTCACGGGGGACTTCGGGGTTTAGACAAGCGGGTTTGGACGGCGCAGCGAAATGAACGAGCCGACGGAGCCGACTCGATCCGGCTAACTTATGAGAGCCCGGATCGCGAAGAAGGCTATCCAGGCCGCGCTTTTTTTTGCCTGGACTACACCTTGACTCAGGACAACGTTTTTATGATCGAGAGCGAGGTGACGACCGATCGTGTTACTCCGATTTGCCTCGCGAACCATTCGTATTTCAATCTTGCCGGCGAGGGCAGTGGCAATATTTTTGATCACGAGATTACGGTCTTTTCGAACCAAGCTCTCTGTGTTGACGAACGGATGACTCCCTTGGGCCGGGCTATGCCCGTAGGCGGCACCGCAGCCGATTTTTCAACTCCCCGCCGTTTGGGCGATGCGATTCCCCATTTGTTCCAAAGGCACGGGGACTGCTACGTTCTCCCCGGCGGCGACATGCTCTACCGGGCGGCCGAGCTGCGTGATCCAGCAAGCGGTCGGACACTCTCTGTCTCGACCAACGAACATTGTCTCCAAGTCTACACCTCCGCGTATCTCGATTGCGCATCCACAGGAAAGTCCGGGCGTCCGTATCATCCATTCGCCGGTCTTTGCCTCGAATGTCAGGGCTACTCAGCCGGTGTAGACTTTCCTGAATTCGGTAACATCGTTGTCAAACCCGATCACCCGCAGCGGCGGGTAACGCATTATGCTTTTTCAACCCAATAAGAACAACCCAAGCAACAAATGAGTGAAACATCTGCAACCATGAAGCCGCCATCCGGTTTGGATTACAGCCTCACTGGAATCAATGCGGCCCTAGCTGTCGAGAAAGGCTTGGCCGAAGCCGACTGGTATCAATGCCCGGTTCCGCGGGCGACGATGAGACAATTGCTCGAGCGGCGAGACGGTCCTGCGATCCGCGATACCATTATTTGGTTTGCTCTGATTTTCGGCAGCGGGATCGCGGGCTTCTTGCTGTGGCCGACGTGGTGGGCGGTCATTCCGTTCGCGATCTACGGGGTCCTCTATGCGAGCACGTCGGACTCGCGGTGGCACGAAGCCGGGCATGGAACGGCCTTCAAGACAGATTGGATGAACAATGTGCTCTACGAGATCGCGTCCTTTATGGTCATGCGAGAGTCGACGATTTGGCGTTGGAGCCACACGCGGCACCACAGCGACACGATCATTGTTGGGCGCGACCCGGAGATCGCAGTGCCGAGGCCACCGGACATTATGTCGATTATCATGGGGTTCTTTGCCCTCAAGGGCTACCCCAACTATTTTCGGCATCTCGTTCTTCACGCGATGGGAAGTATGACTCCCGAGGAGAGGACGTTTGTTCCTGAGACCGAGTTCCCTAAGGTTTTTTTCCGAGCAAGACTAAGCCTGCTTATCTATGCTGGAGTGATAGCACTGGCGATTTCCTCCCGGAGCATCCTTCCATTACTTTACATCGGGCTACCTAACATTTTTGGATCTTGGCTCATGTCAATCTACGGTCTGACCCAACATGCCGGGCTGGCAGAGAACGTGCTCGATCACCGCCTTAATTGCCGGACGGTCTATATGAATGCAGTGAACCGGTATCTTTATTGGAACATGAATTACCATGTCGAACATCACATGTTCCCATTGGTTCCCTACCACGCTCTCCCGAGACTCCACGAAGCCGTCAAAGCCGATTGCCCCGTTCCCTATGCCAATCTACTAGAGGCCTGGCGGGAGATCATCCCTGCGACATTCCGGCAGGTGAAAGATCCTGCCTGGCATGTTAAGCGAAAGCTTCCAGATCCGAAGCCCAGACAAAGCGACTCATCAGTCATTCAGAGTTCGGCGGGTATGCCCTGCGCTGATGGCTGGATCGAGGTTTGCGACGCCTTGCTTCTTGGTGCGGAAGACGTCATCCGATTTGACCACGGCAAGAAGACTTACGCCCTCATCCGCGATGCTGAGAACGGACTATTTGCAACCGATGGTATCTGCACCCATGGCAATACGCATTTGGCCGAGGGATTGGTCAAGGGGAAGATCATCGAATGCCCGAAGCATAACGGTCGTTTCCATCTGGCTGACGGATCTCCGGCTCGACCTCCGGTTTGTCGCGGACTCGCCACCTATCCCCTGGAGGAACGTGCCGGCAAACTGTTCCTCAATGTCGTGAAAGTGGGCGGCGCCGGGGCGCGGACACAGCATACGATGGAATTCCGTGTCGTGAGCAACCGGAATGTCGCGACGTTTATCAAGGAACTGGTCATCGAGCCGATCGATGCTGCGGGCAAGGTGGTGTTTACGCCGGGCGATTACATGCAAATCGACATCCCCCGTTATGATACCATCAGGTTCCGGGAATTTGATGTTCCGGCTCCGTATGCGTCCGTCTGGGAGGCTCAACACGTCTTTGATCTCCATGTCAGCAATCCTGATCCCGGCCGTCGGAACAATTATTCGCTCGCCAGCAATCAAGAAATCGAGCGCACACTTCGCTTCAACGTGCGGATCGCCACGCCTCCTCCGGGACAGGACTGTCCGCCGGGTGTTGGTTCCAGCTATGTTTTCAACTTAAAGCCCGGCGACTCGGTGACCGCCATCGGGCCATTTGGCGACTTCCATATCAAGCCGACGCAGAAGGAAATGATCTACATCGGAGGCGGTGCCGGGATGGCTCCGTTACGGGCTCATCTTTCTCATTTATTTGAATCCGAGAGGACTGCCAGACGAGTCAGCTTTTGGTATGGGGCTCGCTCCCGACAGGAGCTTTTCTACGAGGATTTCTTTCAGGGCCTCGCCGAGGCGAATCCGAATTTTGCGTTCCACCTCGCGCTGTCCTCGCCGCTGCCCGAGGATCATTGGACCGGGCATACTGGGTTCATCCATGACGTCGTTCTGGAACACTACCTCAAGGCACACAAACATCTGGGAGCCGTGGAGTTCTATCTCTGTGGCCCTCCGATGATGATCAAGGCTTGCACAAAAATGCTGGCCGAGCTTGGAGTCCAAACGAGCCAGATGGCTTACGACGAGTTTTGACTTGGGTGAGCTGCGCACCTAGGACCGGGATGGCTTTTTGAGCCACCCTTTCACGCTGAGAGATCCTAGAGCGAGGAGGCCGTTCGCGTTTTGTTTTCCCACCGCGTGAGCAGGTGGATGACCACGTTCGTCCCGAACTTATAGGTCAGTGCGAGTGCCTCGGGGGAGAGGTTTCGAATGTAGGCTTCGCGGTTGTTCCACAGGGTCTGATTGATCGCGACATATTCTCCCTTGGCATCTCTCCGGATATCGATCTGGCCTTGCTGGTTCAGGCCGATCTGCCACATGTCGCCATAGTCGTTGGGCGTGTAGATGATTGCGACCTCTCCGTAGATTTTCAGCGCATAGATTGGCTCGCGGTAAAAATTGAGACCCGGCGGCACTTCTTTGACTTCCGGGAAATAAGTTTGCGTGTAGATCGGATGATTGGTGGGCAATTCCTCCCAGTCTTTATCCACGTCGGGAATCACTCGTTTCATTTCTCGCCGAAAAGCGATGTCAAACCGGGAGTTCCTCCCAGGCACCGAGCTATCCCCCCAAATCGCTCCGCCAAGACGGACATACTTGCGCAGGTTCTCGACTTCCTTCTCGGTGAGTCGGAAATCCCGGGTTCCCGTCATAAAGATGAACGGAGGCTTAACGGAGAAAATCTCATCGCTGTCGAGCTTGATGGCTTGAACGTTGGTGTAGTTCGTCTTAACCTTGTTCTTCGACCACGAGCTCATAAAATATAGGAGGTTCGGCAGGCTGCCTCCTGTGATTTTGTTATTGGTCACTCGAATCGTGGAGTTCCAATTTCCGCCATCATAGCGTCCGATGTAGGCGACAAACTCGAACTCCCGCGAGCGCGTGCCAGTCCCAGAGCCGCTTCCCTTCCCCCACCCGCCTGTGAAGCCCTTGATCGCCGAGGCTTCCGCGCCCGTGAGCCCGCCCGAGCTGGAAGGTTTGGGAGCCGCCATTTGGGCAGCGGTCGGGGCGGCGGTCTGGGTTGGCGTGACAACCATTTGAGCCATGGTGAAATTTACGGCCGACGGTGCCATCGTCGTAATCGCATTCAACGAACTCGCTGTCGGACTTGCCGTCACCGTAATATTCGGGGTCTGGGGAACCTGCTGGGTCGTTGGTGGCGGTGCCGATACGTCCTCGCTCCCTCCGACAAATCCTCCGCTCTCTCCCTCAAAGTCCGGAGGCTCCTGCACGGCTTGGAACAAAACCGTCGTCCCAAAGATCGCAACGAGGATCACATGGAGCACGAACGAAATCGTGAAGTCCCTAGAATTGCTGAATTTATCGATCAGCTTCTGGACAAACGGGCTGGAGGACGGAGACGGCATCAGGCGAATGTAGATCGTCCGAGGAATCCGTGCGAGCGAAAAACATTCGAACCGAGAATTCTCCCACCGAGGAAAAACCGTCGTTCCCGCGAGGTCATCGCCAGGGAGCGCTTTTTTCTCACGCCCGCCCCCGCATCGATCTCAGGTTCGGGCTTTCCAAAGCGAGCACACGTCGGATAAGGTGCGGGGATGAGTCGTGAAGCATTGGTTGAACGCAATACGACGGAGACAAAAATCCGTCTCCGTTTCGGTGTGGACGGAACTGGCCAGTCGAAAATCGAGAGCGGGATTCCGTTCTTCGATCACATGCTGACCCTCTTCGCTCGGCATGGGGTTTTTGATGTGGACTTGATGGCGAAGGGCGATATCGACGTCGATTTTCACCACACCGTGGAAGATACCGGCATCACGCTAGGCCAGGCCCTGACCAAGGCACTTGGCGACAAGGCGGGGATCCGCCGATACGGGTTTGCTTACGTCCCGATGGATGAGGCTTTGGTCCGCGTTGTGGTCGACCTGAGCGGACGACCATTTCTTGCCTACAAGGTACCGTGCGACGTTGAGGCGATTGGCGGGAAGTTTTCGTTCCAGCTTGTGGAGGAATTTCTGCGAGCGCTTTCGGTCCATGGCGGAATGAATTTGCACGTGGACGTGCTCGCCGGGCGCGATGCCCACCACATGGCCGAAGGGGTCTTCAAAGCCCTCGCCCGCGCGCTCGACTTCGCCACGCAGGTGGATCCTCGCGTGCAAGGGATTCCCAGCACGAAGGGCGTTTTGTAATCCCGGATCGTATTCTGCACACCTCTGTGATGAGCAAAAAATCCATCGGCGTCGTTGATTACGGCAGCGGGAACCTTCGAAGCGTCTCCAAGGCGCTCGAGGTGACCGGTGCATCGACATGCCTGATCACATCGCCCGAACAACTGGCCTCCGTCGATGCGGTGGTCGTTCCCGGCGTGGGGTCATTTGGCGACTGCGCGAGCAACTTGCGGGCGACCGGCCTCTGGGAGCCGATCCGCCAGTGGGTTCTTGCAGGCCGTCCGTATCTCGGCATCTGCCTTGGCTATCAACTGCTCTTCGACGCCAGCGCGGAATCGCCGGGCGTGGAAGGGATGGGGATTGTGAAAGGCTCGGTCGTTCGGTTTGCGCCCGGCGGGCTGAAAGTCCCTCACATGGGCTGGAACTCGCTGCGGGCATTGCGAGGGCCGCTCTTCGGCGGACTGCCGGAGTCCACTCCAACGTATTTTGTGCACTCATTTTACCCTGTGCCAGCGGAGCCCGACATCGTCTCGGCGCTTTGCGAATACGGCTCGCCATTTGCTGCAGCGATTTCGTCTGGTGCGGTGCATGCCACACAGTTTCACCCTGAGAAAAGCCAAGCGGCTGGCATCAACATTCTGCGGAATTTTCTAAAAACCCTATGATCCTCCTCCCTGCGATTGACTTGATGGGTGGCGAAGTCGTCCGCCTGAAGCGCGGACTCGCCACCGAGAAAACGGTTTACTCGTCCGATCCTGTGGCCTTCGCCAAGAAATGGGAGGAAGCCGGCGCGGATTGGATCCACCTCGTCGACCTCGACGCCGCATTTTCCGGAGTGCCACGCAATCTCGCCGTCATCGAACAGATCTGCGCGTCGGTCAACGTGCCGTGCGAACTGGGCGGAGGGATGCGAAACTTTGAAAATGTCAGCGCGGCATTCACTGCGGGCGTCAGCCGCGTGATTCTCGGGACGAAGGCCTGCGAGTCTCCGGAGTATGTGGCCGAGATGTGCGCTGAATTTGGCGGAGACCGGATCGCGGTTGGGATTGATGCCAACCATGGAAAGGTGGCCGTAAAAGGCTGGACGGAAACCACCGGGACCGACGCCACTTCACTCGCCTTGACCGTTCAGAAAGCCGGCGCCGGGACGATTATCTACACTGACATCGCAACCGACGGGATGCTCGAAGGCCCGAACTTCGGCGAGCTTTCGAAATTGCTTCAACTCCTCGACTGCCGCCTGATCGCCAGCGGTGGGGTGTCCAGTCCCGAAGACGTTCGCCAGCTTGCCGCAATGCCCGGGCTCCACGGTGCGATCATCGGCAAGGCACTCTACGACGGTCGGATCACGGGTGACCTCCGCCGGCTTCTTTCGCGCGACGCCTGATCAGATTGTTGGCGTCCGGGGCGATTACGAATCCGCCATCAACATTTTTTTTGCGGACGCGAGGTCGGCGAGTTTCGCGTCACTGACTTTCGGATAATCGAGATCCAGCGAAGCCAAGGCATCAATCACTGCGGCAGCCACGACGAGGCGCGTGAACCACTTGTTGTCCGCCGGCACGACATACCACGGGGCCACCTTGGTCGCCGTCTCGCGAATCGTCTCTTCGTAAGCGGACTGGTATTGATCCCAAAACCCGCGTTCTTTCATGTCGGCGGACGAGAATTTCCAATTCTTTTCCGGGAGCTCGATCCGCTCCAAGAACCTCTTCTGCTGTTCCTTCTTTGAGACGTGGAGAAAAAATTTCAGCACGATTGTGCCGTTCCGCCGGAGGTATCGCTCGAAAGAACGGATGTCCTGATACCGCTCGTCCCAGATATTCTTCGTGATACATTCCTCGGGAAGCTTTTGTCCGGCCAGAAACTCCGGATGCACTCGGACGACCAGCGTCTCCTCGTAGTAGCTGCGATTGAAAATCCCGATCCGGCCGCGTTCGGGCAACTGTTTCTGGCAGCGCCAAAGATAGTCGTGCTCGAGATCCTCGCTCGTCGGCGTCTTGAATGACGTCACTTGGCAGCCTTGTGGGTTGACGCCCGACATCACGTGCTTGATCGTGCCATCCTTCCCCGCCGCATCCATGGCTTGGAAGACCAGAAGCACCGACCAGCGATCTTGGGCATAGAGCTTGTCCTGCAACTCTGCGAGTGCCGCCACTCCGGATTGCAGAGCCTCTTTCAACCGCGGCTTGTCCTCAGATTTGAAGTCACCCGTGTCCTTTGGATCGACGTCCTTGAGGCGAAATTTCTCACCGTCGGTGACGCGGTAGGGTTTCGAGAGTTTGCTGGCGGCGGCGTGGACTTGCTTGGTTTTCACGGAAGTTGGGGGCGAGAGGGTGGAGGTTGGTATGATCGCGGACTCTGCACCTTGGCTGAAGCGAACCGCGATCTGGCCGGTTTGTCACGTTTTTCATCGTGATCGCCCCCATCTCCTCGGACAGATTATTAAGCCGGATTGAATATTTTCTTTCCGACTCAGGACGCGATGGCCAATGTAATACCCCAATTTTTGATCAATGGACTTTCTTAGCTTCTTCGCTCTCGGCCTCATCATTTTTGTCATCCTGGTCTTCGCCTACGGGATGATTGCGATCCACGACATCCCGTATCACATTGCTCAAAAGCGAAATCATCCGCATCAGGATGCCATCCATACGGCCGGTTGGGTGAGTCTTTTTACCCTGCATGCCATCTGGCCGTTCCTCTGGATCTGGGCGACATCCTACCATCCGGAGGGAGGTTACGCGGGACGTCCCTCCGCAAAAAATGCAAGACCAGACGGCGAAACCGGTGAACCGGATGGCCGGATCGCCCGCCTGGAAGCCCGCCTTGCGGAACTCGAAAAGTCCGGTAACCAACCCAAGCCCTGAGCCATGGATCTTCTGATTATTCTTACCTACGCGGCCTTCGCCATCGGGGTATTCAAGGTGTTTAAAATTCCGGTCACGGGGTTCACTCTTCTCACGGCCGCGCTTGGCGGTCTTGCACTGATTTCCGCACTATTGCTGGGGATGAATTTCAATCATCCCTACAGCTCCGCAGGGCGCTTTTATTACGCAACCACGCCAATCACCCCGACCGTCGGCGGGCGGGTGATCGAAGTTCCCGTGACTCCGGATACCCCGCTCAAGGCTGGCGATGTGCTCTTCCGGATCGATCCCGAGCGGTATGAGAATGCGGTCAAGGCCAAGGAGGCCCAGCTCGCGGCGGCTACCCAAACCACCAAGCAACTCCAGTCCGCGGCGGAAACTGCCAAGCAAAATTCGGATGCCGCCGCTTCCGCCCGCAATGCCGCGAAAGATCTTTTTGACCGCTCGAAACCGCTGGCGGAAAAAGGGGTCATCTCCCAAATGCAGTTCAAGCAGACAGAGGAAAAATTTTCCGCGGCACAAAGCCAGGCACAGGCGGCTCGGGCCGAGGCAGAGCGAGCCGCGCTGGAAGCCGCTGCCGCCATCGAGGGAGTCAATACCGATGTCGCCCGCATCCAGGCCGAACTCGACACAGCGCGTTACGATCTCGAACAAACCGTGGTCCGTGCTCCCACGGATGGTGTCGTGGTCCAGCTGTTTCTGCGCCCGGGCATGTATACCGTTCCCATGCCTTTGCGGCCGGTGATGGTCTTTATGCACAGTGAACAAGCCCGTTTCGCCGGAGCTTTCCTGCAGAACAGTTCCCAAAGAATCATTGAAGGGTCCGAGGCGGAGGTGGTTTTGCCCGCAGTTCCGGGCCGGTTTTTCAAAGCCAAGGTCGTCAGTGCGGGTGCTTACATCCCCCAAGGACAACTTGTGCCAAGCGGCACGTTGGTTGATCCCGAACTCATCAAAGGCAATGGCCGGGTCATCGTAGGAATTGAATTCCAAGAGGATCTTTCCAAATACCACATCGTTCCAGGGAGCGTCGGCACCGTGGCGATTTACACGCATCACATGCATCACCTGGCGGTTATGCGCAAAGTTTTGATGCGCATGCAGTCGTGGATGAACTACCTCTTCAGCGACGGACACTAAACTAGGGATGCCGTAAACGCCGGGCCACCGCGGCGGCCGCTCATTTTTCCCGGACGAATTCGAGAATCTTGGCCGGGTCGTCACCCAGAGTCTTCACGGCCGCCAGAAAGCCGGGGAGCGTGAGGCCGAATTTCGCCAAGAAAGACCTGTCTCCGCTGCAACCATACATCACTTCCGTGCACAGAGTTCCCTCCAAAAAGCACCGCGCTTTCGCCGCGATCCGTGGAAGCCATGGAATGCCGTCCCATGCTTCTTCACGAAGTGGCAGGGCAGACTCGGGAACGACCTTTAGCGCAGCAACGCTTTTCAGTGTGTCCCGAAAATACTCGCTCCGCAGCTCGGCCACTCCGACAAATGCGGCCGCATCGGGCGCCCCATACCGGATGAAGTCCTCCACGTAGTCGAATAGAACCTGCGGCGAGATGCCAACCCCCGCGAGATATTCGCGATCATCCGCCCCCGCCAAGGCAGCAACGTCCCGAATGCCTTTCCCATAGGCCAAGGCGGCTCTTTGATGAATATCTGTCAGGTGGCGGGCGGTGATCACGCTCTACTGATAATGCGGGCACTGCGTGAGGCAAAGGGGAATATCGGTATCGCCGCGCGTGGGACCGAAATCGCCTTTTTCATTTGATCTCATCTCGTTTCCGAACGATACTGCGCCACTCGATTTTCTAATCATGCCGATACGTGCCCTGATCGCCAAAGTCGCCCTCCTGTCCCTCGCCGCGAGCCAAGGTGTGGTATTTTCATCGGAATTTGAGAATTTCGCGATGGCCCTGCGCCAAACCGCCATCCTCAAAGTCGAGCCGCAGGTCGTGGCGCCGACAAATTTTCGGGCGGGATTTAATCGGTATCCGTGGAAACGCGGGATCGTCACAACCGTCTTCTGGGTCGGCGAGCGCCCGACGGTGAACAATCCAGTGCCGAATCACAAAAGCTCATGGGATGCGAAATGGGCCGTCAACTTCGGCGGCTATGATAACCCGGACCCCCAGCAACGCCGGAATTTCATTCCTATCAAATTTGTCCCCCGGCAAAACCCCTTCTATGTCGCCCTCCCCTACAACGACGTGACCCGCGGCACGACGAAGCCGGAATCCCGCAAGGCAATCCCATGGTTCAAACAAGCCTTCGAACGGCCTGGAAAATCCGTCTGCAAAGGCCGTTGGGTCGCCATCCGGCGAGGCAACCGCATCGCCTACGCCCAGTGGGAAGACTGCGGGCCGTTCCGGACCGACCACTGGCAGTATGTGTTCGGAAACGACCGTCCGAGACCCAACCTGAACCAAGGGGCCGGCCTCGACGTCTCACCCGCCGTCCGCGACTACCTCGGCATGGGCGGAAAAGATGTCACCGACTGGAAATTTGTCGACGCCAAGGATGTCCCCCCCGGACCATGGACAAAACACGGCGATAACAACACATTCGTCCTCCAAAAGCGCGGCGCCGACCTCTTCGTCGCCGATCGCAACAACGCCTACGGCGCCAAGCGATAGCCAACTCGAGGCATGGTCGACCTTCGGAACGTCGCGGGCATCCGGTGAAGAGTGACTAGCCCCGGAAATGCTCTCGCCCTCATGCCCCATAGCGGGCTATGCTGCGGGCTCGCGTGCAACTTTCTTTCTCAGCCAAAGAACATTTTTTTCACGGTCTCGCTCAGATGTTGCGGAGCGGGTTGCCTGTCTCGAAAGGCCTCGAGCACCTCGCAAGCGGCAGGGATCGCGCGGCGGCTCAGGCAGGAAAGGTAGCCGTCCGTCTTTCCGAGGGCCTGCCTGCGGCGTTTGAGGCGGCGGGCTTTTCTACGGTCGATGTCGAAATCCTCTCGGCGGGAGAACAAAGTGGACGGATCGAGGAGGCTTGCGAGCGTCTGGCTGAATACTACGCCAGCCTCGCCTCGGCTCGGAGCAAAACGATCGCCGCATCGCTCTACCCACTTTTCATGGTCCACCTCGCCGCCCTGTTGCTCTCGATCCCGAAGGCGATCCTCGAGAGCGATCTTTCGGTCTACGTTTTCGCCGTGATCGGGATCCTCCTGCCCGTCTATCTCGCTGGGGGTCTGGCTTTCGGCGCTGCGTGGGTCCTCCGGAAATTGGTGGTTTCGAATCCGGGGGCTGAACGAGTCATTCGGGCGATTCCGATGATCGGTTCACTTTTTCGGAATGCCGCGTTGTCACGCTTCTGTCTCGTGCTTTCCCTCGGCATCCGCTCGGCCAGCGGAGTCCTTCCGAGTCTTACCCGGGCCGGACGGGCGAGCCGGAGCGCCCTTTTCCAAGCTGCCGCGGACGAGGCCGTAAAAAAAATCCGCGCGGGCTCGGGCTTCGCGGAATCCCTCTCCGGCGCTACGGTCTTCCCCTCCGATCTGGAGCAGGCCTTTCGTGTCGCAGAGGCTTCCGGACGCCTCGATGATGAAATGACCCGCTGGGCCGGAATCTACCGCGACCGATTTTTTGCAACCATCGACGCCTTGGTCGTCTGGCTTCCCCGATTGTTGTATCTCGCCGTTTCGATTGGCGTGGGACTCCAAATCATCGACACCGCGATGCAGGTCTCGTCCTCGGTCAATAGTGCGCTCCAAATTGAGTAGTTTGCGCCATTTTTGCTCATATTTTTGAGCCGATATGGCGCTATTTTAGCTGGATCGCGTAAACTCGCGATTTCGTATCATTCTTTATTTCAGGCTGTTACATGTTTCCCACCCGCGACTTTCCGCTGGCATGGTTTTCGCTAGATATCTTTCGAACGCAGGTTCACTCAAAACCGAAAGGAAACCATACGAAAATGAATATCACACGAACACAAACCAACTGGACACCGCTCTATCGATTGGCACCTTGGAGGGATCTTCTAGAAAGTGCTTTGGCATGGAACGTCCCGACGGGATCCGACGGATGGGCACCGGCCCTCGCTGTTTACGAGGACCAGGAAAACGTGACGGTCGAACTGGAAGCCGCCGGATTAAAGAAGAACGACTTCGAGATTTCTCTGGCCGACGAGACGCTCACCGTCTCCGGCGAGCGGAAGAGCGAAGCTAAGGAAGGTCGCGGGGAAAGCTTCCGCAGCGAACGGTTCTTCGGATCGTTCAAGCGCTCGGTCGCTTTGCCAGCCGCCGTCAAGCCCGACGCGGTCACAGCGACCTACCAAGACGGGGTCTTGACCATCGTCCTGCCCAAGGCCGACGAGGCGAAGCCCAGAAAAATTCAAGTGGAACTCAACTAAATACCCAACATGACAACGATACAAACAGCACCAGAAGCAAAACCAGACGCGAGCCGGATCGAGTTTGTCGTCCCCCGCGGCGATCTCCACCAAGATCCCGACGGGTTCACACTCGACATTGAAATGCCCGGCGTTGGCAAGGACGGCGTCGAGATTACGTTCGACGACGGGAAGCTCACTCTCGTCGGACACCGCGCCAAGCCAACTTCGGCCCGGCGCCCCGTCTACACGGAATTCGGAAACCGCCACTACCGGCGGATCTTTGATCTCGACCCGTCGATCGATGCCGGGAAAATCTCCGCGAGCATCGACCAAGGGTTGCTCACGGTCCACCTGCCGAAAGCCGAGACGAGCAAGCCCCGGAAGATCGCTGTGAGCTGAGGCGAGCTACAAAATCGGAAACATTCGCCCGGGGGACGCTTCTCCCGGGCGAATTGGCGGGATCAGCGGATCGACCTGCGGTGGATCCAGACGCTTTGCACAATGCCGAAGCTCATCAGCGTGATCATGACAAACGTTCCCCCGTAACTGATCAACGGAAGGGGTAGTCCGGTAATCGGCGTAACGGAAATTGTCATGCCGATATTCATGAAAGTGTGCGTGAAGAGGAGCATGACAATGCCAACCGTGAGCAACCGCCCGAGATCGTCATCGGCCTCGATGGCAATGTGCAGAAGAATGAGGAACACCAACGTCAGCGCGGCAATGAGCGCGATACCTCCTATGAATCCATGCTGCTCACCGAGCACGGAGAAAATAAAGTCGTTGTGAACGATCGTCGCTGGCAGAAAGCCGAGTTCGTTCTGTGTGTTCGGCGCCTTGAAGCCTTTCCCTGAAAATCCGCCGGACCCAATCGCGATGAGCGACTGCGTGATATTCCATCCGTCGCCTTGGGGGTCGGCCTCGGGATTCAAGAATGTCGTAATGCGCGAGTATTGGTAGGGCTTGAGTCCGAAATGGACGACGATCGGAGTCAGGGCGAGTCCGATAATTAGAATCGTGATCAGCCATCGCTTCGGAATCCCCCCGATAAACATCATGGCCAGCGCGATCGGCACCCACACGATGCACGATCCGAGATCGGGCTGGATCAGAATCAATATCCATGGTGGCCCCATGATCGCCCCGCAGCTCAGGATCCGCAGAAACGGGGACATGTGGCGGGAGTTCTGAAGAAAAACCGCAAGGGTCATGATCGCTGCGATGACCGCCAGCTGGGACGGCTGGATGCTCATCGGTCCAAGGTCGATCCAACTCCTCGCGCCGTAGCGCTTCTCCCCGAAGAGCATCGTCGCAACAAGCCCGAGCATGCCGATGACATACAATGGAATCGCGCCGTAGCGAATCCATCGATAATCCACAAGCGAGACCGCAAAGAAAATCGGCAGACACAACAGAATCCAAGTCAACTGCGAGCTCCAGAACGCCTGCTCCCGCATCCACGTCGCGCTATAGATCGCGTAGACTCCGTATCCAAGCAGAGCAAACATCAGGCCCAAGAGCAGCCAGTTCATGCGAAGAAAATTTCGAAGCAGAGGATGAATCACGCGAGTTGAGGCACGGCGGCGAGAAGAGATTTCGTATAGTCGTGGCGGGGATCGTTGTAAATCGCCTCGGCCGATGCGGATTCCACAATTTTTCCCCGATGCATGACGAGCACATGATCGCTGATGTGCTCGACGACGGCAAGGTCATGAGCGATGAACAGATAGGCAATCCCGAATTGTTCCTGCAAGTCTTGGAGGAGATTGACGATTTGGGCCTGCACGCTGACATCCAGAGCGCTGACCGGCTCGTCGCAGACGATAAATCGTGGCTCGACGGCCAGCGCGCGGGCGATGCCGATCCGCTGCCTCTGCCCTCCGCTGAATTCATGCGGATACCGGCGAATCATTTCCGGCTGAAGGCCGACGAGGCGAAGAAGCTCGGCCACGCGGTCATCCCGCTCGGTTCGGGACATTTTCGGAAAATGAATCTCCAATGCCTCGCGGACGATCTCGCCAACAGTGAGCCGCGGATTCAACGAGCCAAAGGGATCCTGAAAAATCATTTGGATCTCACGCCGGAGCGGGCGAAACTTCGTCTCGCTCATCGGGAGGATATCTGTTCCCTGATACCGAACGACCCCAGACGTCGCCGGCGTGAGCTTGAGGAGCGTCCGTCCAACAGTCGTTTTTCCACTCCCGCTCTCACCGACCAGTCCAACGGTCTGCCCAGCCTCGACCGTGAACGATACCCCATCGACCGCTCGGATTTCCCCGGTGCGATGGCGAAACACGCCCCCGTAAACCGGGAACCACGTGCAAAGATCTTGGACGTCAAGAAGTGACATGAGCGAAAACCATAATAGCCAGATCGCACGATGTCATGTGCGATTATGCCGATTAAACTTGGATCCAGCGATTGACGAAGTTTTGACGGAATTAACAGAATGGGTTACACCAAGTCCGCACCGTCCTGAAATGTTCAGCTTTTGATTCCTGTAAGTCTCTGACGCTAAGTTCTGACAATTCGGTTAATTCGGTTAATTCTGTCCAAAAACCGTTTTCGGGTTAAATCGGCAAGTTTTGCCGCCTCGAAGACCGGCTCGGAATCAGACGGTTGTCTTCTTTTTGAGAAGCGGCAGTCCGGTCCGTTCGTTTTCGGAAACGATGTAGCCCTCCGGCAACACATCCAGTGCCCCCTCGCCGGCCACTCCGGCAAAGTAGTAAAGGGTGACGACTTTCCCGCCCTTGAGCGGCTGCCGACGGTGGTGGAGGAAATACGGCTTTGCAGACTTCTTGCTCTGGACGCTGAACGACATAGTGCTCTTGGGGGGGGAGGAGGGCGACGGACTTTCCGAAAGAACGCTACTTGACGAGACCTGCCTTGAGCAAGGTCTTGTAAGCACCATTCTTCGAGAGAGTCTTAAACGCCCGCGCCGTGGCCTTGACGGTCACAAACTTGTTGAGCTCGGGGACCCATACGCGTTTGGACTTCAGGTTCGGCTGAAAAAATCGCGGTGTGACGGCGGTGACATGCATGCCGATTCCACCCTTCTTTTTGGCCAAACCACGACGGTGAATCTTCGATCCGCGGACGGGCTTGGCTCCTGTGATGCTGCACTTTCTTGACATAGTCGGATTGGGGAGAGTAGCGAGATGCGACAAGGCGTCAAGCCCGGGATTTCGCTTTTTTGTCGCTGCCGTCAGGGGACGCTTTCGCCCCGCGATCAGATCTTGTTGATCACCTTGCGCAGCACCGAGGTGCTGGTGCCGAGGACATCGGCGAGTGACGAAGACGCTTGGTTCAAAAGCGAGTGGGCTTTCTTTTTTGCCTCGATCCGGGCGGACTCGGTCGTCTTCGCTCCCGATGAAATTCCTTTGCGGAGGAGTTCGGCCGCCTCATCGACCATCTTCAACGCGGCTTTGGCGGCTTGATGTTCAGGAGATGGCTTCGCTGCCTTCGAAGGAGATGACTTGCTGGCGGGCTCCTTCGCGGCGGATTTTTTCTTCGGGGTTGGCATAGGCTCAGAAAATACTCCTGCGGAGCACGCTTGCCAAGCTGCATCTCGGTTTCCAAATGGAAGCGCGACTCTCCGTGTGAGCCGATCTTTGACGGCTCAGCCCAAGACTCGCACGTCCAGACCTGGCACTTGGCGGAAGTGGCTCTCGTCGGCGGGGCCAACCAAAACGCCAAACCCAAGGGTGCGGGCCGTAGCGGCAACGGCGATGTCGTTTTGCGGGATGAGGTGGCCGGCGAGGGAAAGTTCGGAGAAGATGTCGGCGTAGTGTTCGGCGACAAGCGGAGTGAAATCCTCGATGCCAGTGACTCTTCGAACGGCTTCCAGGCGTGCCAGCCGGCGGGCAGCACGGGAGGCGTCAACCGCGAGGCGAACGCCGACGAGAGCCTCCGCCCAGACGATCGCCGGAAGCGCGTAGGTTTCGTCGGGCTCTAGGGCAAGCGGGAACTTGCCACCAACGGCTCGCTCCAACGCCACCAGCGCCGACGTGTCGAGTATCAGGCCCACGGGTTGTCCGGGATGCTGTCCGCTTTATTCACGCTCTCGAGGTCGTCTGCGAAATCCGGATCGTGTGGAAGAACCGCGAGCGCCTGCATAACATCCGCCCCGTTTGCCCGCACACTCGGCCGCACCGGCACTAGGCGGGCCAGTGGCTTGTCGCTCTTTGTCAGGAGGAAGCTCTCCCCTGCATGCTTCACCCTCGCCAGGAAATCGCCCAAATGCCGGGCTGCTTCCGTTGAACTGATCGTTGTTTCCATACGCGTATCTGTAAAATACAAAAATATGTATATCAAGAGTCTTTCGACGAGCACGCTTGCCAAGCTGCATCTCGGTTTTCATGATGTCGCGAGATGGAAGCGATTATTGATCTCCTGCAACAGAACGCCCTGATGCCACGGGCGGATATGGCAAAACTCTTGGACATGAAGACCGAGGACGTCGAAGCGACGATTGCCGGACTCGAGCGCGACGGCGTGATCCTGGGCTATCAAGCGATCATCAACCGGGAAAAATGGGAGACCGAAAAAGTGACGGCGGTCATCGAGGTCAAGATGACTCCCGAGCGCGACGGGGGATTCGACCGGGTCGCGTCGCGGATCGCAAAATTTGAAGAAGTGCAGGGCTGCTACCTTGTGAGTGGTGGCTACGATTTATTGATCATCGTCGAGGCGGCCAACCTGCGGGGGGCGGCGGCATTCGTCGCGGAGAAGCTCAGCACGATTGATGCGGTTCAGGCCACAGCCACTCACTTCCGCTTAAAGACCTACAAGGAAAACGGGGCGTTTCACCAGATGGAAACTACTCCGGAGCGTCTCGCTGTCTCGCCGTGAGCATCCAGATAGCCGACCATGTCCGCGATATCCCCCGCTCGGGGATTCGTGATTTTTTTGAAGTCGTTCAGACGATGAGCGACGTCATCTCGCTCGGGATTGGGGAGCCGGATTTTGCGACCCCGTGGCACATCCGCGAGGCGGCGATCTATGCGCTCGAGAAAGGCCGGACCGGTTACACATCGAATCTCGGGCTCCCGCGTTTGCGGCGTTCGATCTCGGAATACGTCCACCGGCATTTTCAGCTCCGATACGATCCGCATGAGGAAATCCTTGTCTCCGTCGGCGTTTCTGAGGCCATCGACCTGGCATTGCGTGCGCTGCTGAATCCCGGCGACGAGGTCCTCTACCACGAGCCCTGCTACGTTTCTTATGCGCCAAGCATCGTGCTCGCCAGGGGAGTGGCACGGGCGGTGCAGACTCGCGCTGAGGATGGTTTTTCTCTGCGCGCGGAGGATCTCGAAGCGGCCATCACGCCGAAGTCGCGGGTTTTGATGCTCAATTTTCCGACGAATCCCACGGGAGCGACAATGGAACCTGCCGAGTGGGAAAAAATTGCTGCGCTCTGTGTGCGCCACGATCTTGTCGTGCTCACCGACGAAATCTACAGCGAACTGACATTCGAGGGTGGCGTGCATACGAGCATTGCGACGATGCCCGGCATGAAGGAACGGACGGTTTTTCTCCATGGTCTGTCGAAGGCTTTTGCCATGACCGGATGGAGGATTGGCTTCGCCTGCGCGCCAGCCGCACTCATTGAGGCCATGATGAAGATCCATCAATACTCGATCCTGTGCGCCCCGATCATGGGACAGGATGCGGCGATCGAGGCGTTGGAACGCGGCGAAAATAGCGTGGCCGTGATGCGCCGCGAATACGAGCTCCGAAGGAATTTTATCACCCGAGCCTTGAACGAAATGGGGCTCGAATGTGCGAAGCCGAAAGGCTCGTTCTACGTATTTCCAAAAATCACCTCGACCGGCCTGACAAGCCGCGAGTTTTCCCTGCGACTCCTCCACGAGAAGAAAGTGGCCGTCGTTCCCGGCACCGCTTTCGGCCTGGCTGGCGAGGGTCACGTGCGATGCAGCTTCGCCACCGCACTCGACCAAATCAAGCTGGCGATGGAGCGGACGGCGGAGTTCTGCGCCGAATTGCGCTGAGGAGGACGTCCTCGTAATCGGCGAGTCGGTCGGCGAGCTCGAAAGAGCGGGACTTTTCCACCGAGGCGGCGCGGAACGCTTCAAGCTGACCGGGAGCCGAGATCACCTGCCGAAGAGCATCCGCAAAGGCTTCGGGCGTCCGCTCGACGAGAAATCCATTGCGTCCATCCTCGACAATGTCAGCGAGCCCACCGATTCGACTCCCGATAATCGCAAGCCCGTGCTGGAGCGCTTCGATAGCCGCCATGGGCATTCCTTCCTGCAGTGAAGTCATGAGCAAAATATCGCTCTCGGCGAGTCGGGCAGCGACGGCGTCGGCTCCGAGCCAGCCGGAGAAAGTGACGCGATCCCCGAGCCCCTCCGCGGCAACGAGATCGCGCAGCGATGGGCCAAGCGGCCCTTCTCCGATCACCTCAAACGTCCATCCGAGATCTCGAATCCGCGCCAGTGCTCGAATCGCAAGGAGCGGGTCTTTTTGAATGCTCAGTCGACCGAGCATGAGGATCCGCGGCGGAATACCTGGCTGGGCTCGCGGGACCGCCGTCAGCGGATCGAGGCCATTGAGGATCACACGGGCATCGACGCCCGATGCTTTTCTCGCAAGCTCACCAACAAACGTGCTGACGGCCGTCACTCCAGAAGCCTCCTGCCAGATCGGACAGATGAATGGGCTGAGGATGCGGAAGAGTCCGGCGGTTTGTTCAGGAACTCCCCCGGGCACGTCCCCAAGGTGAGCGGTCAGGACATACGGCACTCCCGTAGCCTTGCGCAAAGCCCACGCCAGCGCGCCGGTGGGAACCACGAAATGTGCGTGGATGACGTCGGGCTTCCAGTCCTGACAAATTCGAAGAGCCGGAAAAAAGCTGGTCGCGAGATAGAGCGCCATTTCAGGCACCGAGCAGGTGTCCTCCCGGCGACGAAACGACTTGGGACGATGGACCTCTACTCCGCCGATCGTGGCGCAGGTTGGGAGGTGATGGAGCCCGGCACTGACGACCTTCACGTCGTGACCCCGCTTGACGAGTCCCTCTGCGACTCGGGCTGCAACGCGTCCGCCGCCTCCGCCGACAGGCGGGTATTCGTAGCAGAGAACAAGGATCTTCATGGGAGGAAACGCGTGTAAACAGCTTCGATTTCGCCAACCATCCGAGAGGCAGAAAACCGGGTCTCGATTTTTCCCCGAGCTGCACTTCCGATTCGCGCCGCCATTGCGCGATCGTTGAGCAGTTCATGGATCCGTCCGGAAAATGCGAGGACGTCTCCGGGATTTACTAAAAACCCATCGCGTCCCTCTTCGATGACTTCCGCCATCCCGTCCAATCGCGAGGCGACCACGGGAGTCTCCATCGCCATGGCCTCAAGCAATGTCATTGGCAAACCTTCGAAATGCGACGTCATCAGCAAAATATCCGCGGCAGCGTAGACCCGGCGAGTGTCCGAAACATAGCCCAAGAATTGTACATTCTGTGTGATCCCGAGCGAGGCCGCCTCTGCTTCGAGCGCACGTTCCTCCGGGCCGGTGCCTGCGATGAGGAACCGGACGCGAGGATCGATCTCAACGATTTTTGCCGCAATTTTTAGAAAGAGAGAAAAGTTCTTCTGAGCGTTGAGACGCCCGACCCCGGCGATGACGGGCTCGTCGAAATCAAGCCCGAATTCCCGCCGCGCCGAATCGCGATCAGCGGCCCCGGGAGAAAATTTCTGAACGTCGATGGCATTAAGAATGAGCGTAATATCGGACGGCTTGATCCCCTCACGGGCAATGAGGAAATCCCGGCACGATCCCGAGACGGCCACGATATGATTCGCCGCACGATTCGCCCAAGTCTCCAGCGCGAGGAGCCATGGATGTTGGCCACGCAGGGGATCGTTCGTGTGGTCGTGATTAATGATGACCGGTACGCCGCACCACTTCCCGATCGGCTTGGCGATAATGTTTGAGGCCACGAGGTGGCAGTGGAGGATGTCAAACCGCTCCCGACGCAGCAATTCCGCCAACTGCGGGATGTAGAGAGGGATCTGTTTTGCGGGCGACAGCGAGTGGAGCGGAACGCCCAGCCCCGCCAAACGATCCCAGTAAATCCCCTTCCCGTGCAACGTGGCGACCTCGTGACGAAAACGCGAAGGGTCTGCGCCAGCGACAATATTTAGAATAACTTCCTGTGCCCCTCCGAGGTGCAAACTGTCGATGACGTGGAGGACGCGGGCAGGCTTCATGCTGGAAAGTGCCTTGCGGTCCACTGCTGCCAAACATACTCGCCCCAAAGAAAAAGCCGCTCATCGGATTCGCCAGCGATATGCGCTGCAGACATCCTCCGAGTGAATTCCTCGTCAAGACCCGGACTGATCTGCCCGCTCTTAAGCCACGATCCGACCGGCGTGCCAAAGCCCTTCTTTTTTCGATCGATGATATCGTCTGGCACGAGCCCGCGCAGCGCGCGCTTGAGCAGGTATTTTGTTTGTCCGTCGCGAAGCTTGTAGCGATGAGGAAGCTTGCGTGCAAAATCGGCAACCTCCATATCGAGAAACGGACTACGAACTTCGAGTGAGTTCATCATGCTGGCCCGGTCTGCCTTGGCGAGGATTCCATCCTGCAGGTAGATCTCCGTGTAGAACTGGAGCGTGCGATCGATTAGATCATCGCTCGCACAGGCATCCCATGCCTCGATCGCTTCGCTGAAAATTTCCTCGACGCCGAAGTGCGAGCCGGTAAAGCGCGCGAGATCGTCCGGTTCCAGGGCACCGAGCCAAACCGGATTCCACAGCCTCGGGGGATAGCTCAGGCCGCGAAGCGTCCGTTTGATTTTGAAGTCGAGGCTGATGTTTGCGTGCGACACCGGGAGCCGCGCGGCCAGCATCCGTAGCCCCGCATGGAGCGGGCGTGGAACGAATCGGGAGTAAGCTTCGGATGCCCGGATCGCGCGGAACGTATCATATCCTGCGAACAGCTCGTCCCCACCATCCCCGCCAAGCGCGACCGTCACATGGCGTCGCGCAAACCGACAGAGCATCCATGTCGGCAGGAGCGATGAGTCCCCCTGAGGCTCATCCAGTTTGTCAAAGATCTCCGGCAGAAAGTCGATGGCCTCCGCCAGACCGAGGCGTTCCTCGCAATGGTCTGTGCCAAGAAATTCCGCCATGCGCCGCGCGGGAGCAGACTCGTCGAATGTCGGCTCCGAAAATCCAATAGTGAATGTGCGCAGATCCGCCGCCGGGATCTGTCGGGTCGCCAGCGCCGCCACCGCGGACGAATCGATGCCGCCGCTGAGAAAAATCCCCAGAGGAACGTCGGCAATCAAACGCCGGGCGGTTGCTTGAGCCAGCTTTTCCTGGAGTTCCTCGGCCAGACTGCTCTCCGCCACGCCATTCTCCTCAGGCTCGATGGCAAAGCGCCAGTAACGCGAAACGCGGCAGGCCGTCGCATCGGGCTCAACAATGAGATTGTGTCCGGCGGGAAGTTTCCAGATCCCCGAAAATGGCGTGTTCGGGGCAGGCAGGAGTCCGTGCGCAAAAAACTTCACGCGGGACAGCTCGGATAGTTCGTGTGGTGCCAGCGGATGTTTGAGGAGTGCCGTCAGCTCCGAAGCGAAGGCGAATGTGCCCGCACGGTGGAAGTAGTAGAGCGGCTTTTTCCCGAAACGATCGCGGCTTAAAAAAATCCGCCGCGAGCGTTTGTCGTAAATCGCAAACGCCCACATGCCATTCAGTTTTTGCAGCATCCCCTCCCCCCACTCGCGCCATCCGTGGAGCAGAACTTCCGTATCCGAGTGATCCGTAGCAAACCGACACCCTCGCTGCTCGAGCTCCTTCCTGAGCTCCCGGTGATTATAGATCTCGCCATTGAAGACGATCACCATCTCACCATCCTCCGTCTCCATCGGCTGGGCACCCCCGCCGAGATCGATGATCGAAAGGCGGCGGTGGCCGAGGAACAATCCGTCCCTCGCGTAGAAACCATCAGCATCCGGTCCCCGATGGACCAAAGCCCCGGTCATCGCCTCAATGTCCTCTCGCCCACCAGATCCGGAAAAACCGGCGATCCCGCACATCAGATGCCTCCCGGGTTATCAGGAATATTCTTCGTGCTCCGGACAAGGTAGATCGACTTGTTCTGCGACTCGTGAAATGTCCGAGTGATCATCTCTGCAAGCAGCCCCATCAGCACACAAATCATCCCGGTCATAAACGAGAAAACCGCCATCATCGGTAGGGGCGTGGAAGTGAAAAACCATCCCTGAGTCCGCATGTAGAGCGTCCAGAGCGTGAACAGAAGCGAGGCCACAAAAAAAACAAGACCCCAGAATCCAAAAAGATACATCGGCTTGAGCATGTATTTGTCGAGGAACTTCACGGTCACCAAATCCATGAGAACCTTGAGCACGCGCTCGAGCCCGTATTTCGATTTTCCCGACTGCCTCGCATAGTGCCCGACGGGCAACTCGCAGATCCGGGCTCCATGCCATTTCGCGTAAATCGGGAGGAACCGATGCATCTCGCCGTAGAGCCGGACGCCCTTGATGACCTCCGCCCGGTAGGCCTTGAGCGAGCACCCAAAATCATGGAGGTCCACGCCGGACACGGCCGAGATCAGCTTATTCGCCAAGATGCTTGGCAGGTTGCGCTGGAGGGCATTGTCCTGCCGGTCCTTCCGCCATCCGGAACACACATCGTATCCCTCGTCGAGCTTGGCGAGCATACGCGGAACGTCTTCGGGATCGTTCTGCCCATCGCCGTCCATCGGGATGACCGTTTCCCCGGTGGCAAAATCAAACCCCGCCATCATCGCGGCCGTCTGGCCAAAATTCCGACGGAAATGGACGACTTTGACCTCTGGAAACTTCGCCGCAAGTTCGTCCAAGAGTTTCCCGCTTCCGTCGGTGCTGCCGTCATTGACGAAAATGATCTCCCACGCCAAACCATGTCGGTTCATGACCGTGCAGATCTTCTCAAACAAAGGACCAAGCGCCTCGCGCTCGTTAAATACGGGAACAGTGAGTGAAATCATCTTGCGGTCAGACCATCCTTTTCCCTTTTTCACCGGCCCCGGGTCAAGGGAATCCGCCGAGCATCTGAGAAGCCGTGCTTTCCCTCCGCGATTCCAGATCCATTCGGAAGCCTGCCCCGAGGCCATGCCGCCCGCCAAATCGCCGCAGCCCGCGTTCTTCCCGCCTTGAAATCAAATTGACTAAGATTCGGTGCTCTGGTGCTGTCCCCTTTCGCCCTGATTGTTTCTGCCGCAGAAGCGGTGCTCATCGAACGAGCACTGGCCCGGCTTCTGTCAGAGAACTCGACTTTGAATACGCCCATTCCTTCCAACATCGAATTTTTCGAAAGGGGGTCCTACCGCCAGAAGGCCGGGGCGAAGGCCTACCGAAAATGGCTGGCGCATTATTTGAATCTGATCATCCCGACGACTGCCGACCTCATGGAGATTGGCTGCGGGAATGGCGAATTGCTGGCGATGCTCCGTGCGCGAACGAAGACCGGGATCGATGCCTCAGCGAGGCAGGTTGCGGAAGCTAAGGCCCTTTGCCCGGAAGCCGTCCTCCATTGCAGCGATGCCACCGCGCTCACGCTGCCGGATTCTTTCGATATCGTTTTGGTCTCCGATACGTTGAACCATTGCAGCGACGCGCAGGCCTTGCTCGAGGCCGCACGAAGATTCGCGCGCCCCGATGCCCGCCTCGTGGTGACGACCTATAACACGCTCTGGCGCCCCCTGCTCTCGCTGCTGACCACGCTGGGCCTCCGTTCTCCCCAGCCAGACCTGAACTGGCTTTCCGGGGCGGACGTTCAAAATCTTGCCGAGCTTGCGGGGTGGGAAATCATCAAGTCCGAAAGCCGAATCCTCCTGCCGGCAAAAGTTCCGCTTCTCTCAAATCTCCTCAATCGCTGGGTCGCCCCGTTCGTGCCATTTCTCTGCCTCACGAATGTCATGATCGCCAGAAAATCGAAGGTGGCAGCCGGCGCCCCCTCCGTCTCGATCATCATTCCGGCCAGAAATGAGGCCGGCAACATTCCGGAGGCGATCTCAAGAATTCCCGCGTTCGCCCCGGATATCGAATACATATTTATCGAAGGCCATTCGACCGACTCGACGTGGTCGGAGATTGAGAAACTGAAAGCAGCAAATCCCGGAAAAAAAATCCAGACCGCGAGGCAGACCGGACGCGGAAAAGGCGACGCGGTGCGCCTCGGTTTCTCGATGGCAACTGGCGATATCCTGATGATCCTCGATGCGGATCTGACCATGCCCCCGGAGGACCTCCCAAAATTTTACAGCGCTCTGGCAGACGGTCACTGCGACTTTGCGAATGGGTGTCGGCTGATCTACCCGATGGAGCGCGAGGCCATGCAGTTTCTCAATCTCTGCGCGAACAAGCTTTTTGGAATTCTCTTTTCGTGGCTCCTCGGCCAGAGCCTCAAGGACACGCTCTGCGGGACGAAGGTTCTCAGCAGGAAAAACTACGAGGCCCTCGCCCGGAACCGGTCTTATTTTGGGGACTTCGATCCGTTTGGGGACTTCGATCTCCTTTTTGGCGCGGACAAGCTCAATTTGAAAATCCGCGACATCCCCGTGCGCTACCGCGAGCGCACGTATGGCTCGACAAACATCAGCCGCTTTCGCCACGGAATTCTCCTTTTCCGAATGGTCGCCTTCGCCGCGCGCAAGCTGAAATTCGTCTGATTCCATGCAGAAGCCGATTCCTGCCATCCGTTGGCTGCTCGTCTCTGTGGCTCTGCTCCTGCTTGCCGGGATCCTTTCATTCCCCGGTGTCTTTGGCCTCGCAACAACCAAGCCACTTCTCCAAATCGAGACAAAGGACGCGATGCGCCACTCCGCCAAGGTTCCTGAGGGGGTCCCGAAGCAACGCGGACGCGAGATTCTTTTCCCCGAGAAGCCGATTGTCCTTGAGGACGGAGTCGCACTCGCACGACCGGATTCGACGGCGGAGAAGATTTCCAACGCGGGCAGAGGCCGCTACCAGATCAACTCGGGGCGAGTGGATTTCTCCACGTCCGACGCCGCGCCGATTGGTGAGCGGGAAATCTCCATTCGTTCGCCGCTCTGGTCGCTTCCCGAGTTCTTGATCCTGCCGATCTGGATCGTTGCCCTCATATTTTCTGCGATCTCGATTCGCATGGTCTGGCCCGACTTTGCGAGCCGATCGCCCGAGAGCCGACCCGTGCTGGCGCTGGCGCTGACTTTCGTTGGCGTTTCGCTGGCGGGAATGTTCCTTTTTCCGGCAGTCCTCGCCGATTCGTTTTTCCTCGGGCTCGCGATTCCATCCGTCTGGGCGGTTGCGATGGGGGCACTCACGATCCAGCGCCGTCCGCTCTGGCGTGCCACCGCGTTTGCCCTCGCTTTGCTGCCAGCGCTGGCGGGCTTCTTCTATTACGGACTCAATGGCGCATCGAACAACACGTTCCTCGTGGGTGGCATCATCCCGCAGAGCGACGCCCGGATTCATTTTCTGCAGGCGGCGGAAATCGCCATCCAAGGCACGACTCCAACGATGTTCAACGGGCGATTTCTCTATCCGGCCTTTCACTCGGTCCTCTTGAACATTGCGGGGCTCAACGTCCTCCTGGCCAACCTTATCGTTTCGTCCTTGATGATGATCGCGATCGCCTTGACCTGCCGCCTCGTCGCCAAGCGCGTGGGGTTTGCCGGGACTGCTGTTTACTGCTTTTTATTCTGGCTCTATTTTCGAACCCACGGGTGCGGGCTGATGATGACAGAGAACCTTGGTCTGTTGCTCGGAGTCGTGGGCTTCGGGTTTCTGCTTTTGTCGGTTGATCGCAAGTCAATCTGGCTTGTTTTTACCTCGATCGTATTTTTGGGCTTGGCCTTGGTGGCGAGACCCGGGGCGATGTTTGTCCTCCCCGCGCTGGCTCTGTATGCGGGTCTCCGGGTTTGGTCGAACGGAGCCGGAAAGTCACGTCTCCCCGCCGCTGCCGCTGCCTTCCTTCTCGGGATGGTGGTGATCGGTGGATGCTTTGCCGCAAACAATATCCTCATCAAATCCCTGTCGCGCGGAGAGGCCAAGACCTTTGGAAACTTTGCCTTCACATTGCACGGATTGCTGAACGATACAACGTGGAGCACCAGCGCGAATGAGTTCGGTTGGGATTCCTCGCTCGTGATGAAAAAGTGCGTCGAGCAAATCAAGGAATCCCCGATGAGTTTGGTGCGAGGTGTTTGGCGCGCATACAGCGAGACATTCAAACGGAAGTTTCTCTTCCAATTTGGAGAGGGAAAACGGTTCGCCTCGGCTGGTATGATGATGTTTTTTCTCGCGGCATTCGGATGTCTTTTTTGGAGGCCGCTTCAACCCGATTCCGGGTGGATCCTGCTCTCGGTCGCTGCGATCTTCGCATCCATTCCCTTCGCGCCGCCGTGGGATGCCGCCGAGCGACCCTACGCGGCCACCGAAGCAATTCAAATTTTTTTGGTCGCAGCCGGGCTCGCGCTTTTGGTTGACCTATTGTGGCGGGTGACATCCCTCGTGGTGCCCGAACCATTGCGAGAGCCTGATTCCATCGATGATCGCGGGCGGCCCTGGGGCTTGATGGGGTTCGGTGCCCTCTGTTTCTTTCTCGTCTTGCCCGCTCCGCTCCTCCTCAGCGCATCTGGCCTCCGTCCCGAGATTCCAAACGATTCCCCCGCATTGCTTCCGGGCTCACATCGGGAGATTTCCCTCGACCCAACGGAATCCACGCTCACCCGCGAGGAATTTCTCGATCGGCTCTCCGATTATCAGGAAAGCCATCCGGAAGAGGCCAAAGCGTTCACCGCTCAGAAGGGAGATTTTATACTGGGCATCGACTGGAGAAATCTCGAAACGGTTATTGTCCCATTGCCGCCTGCCCCCCTGCCCGCTCCATGATGTCCACCCAGATCGGTAGCGCGAGTGCGCCGCCGTAGCCCGCCGGACGGATCGGCCGAGGCTGGTCAAATCCCACCCAGACCCCACAGGTGATCGCCGAATCGAATCCGACGAACCATGCATCGACATAGTCGTTTGTTGTCCCGGTCTTTCCCGCCGCCCGGTGCCGCAGCCCAAACTCCCGAGCCCTTGCACCGGTGCCGCTCTCGAGAACTTCTTCCATGAGCGAAGTCGTCTTCAGCGCGGCCTCCGGGTGCAGCACGGGAAGTCGACCCTGCGTGCTTTTGTAGAGCAGATGTCCGGCCGCATCGGTGACACGGTCGATCAGATACGGCTGCAGCTTCACCCCGCCGGTTGCAAAAACCGTGTATCCGACCGTGATATCCTTGAGGCTCGTCTCGAACGCTCCCAACGAAAGAGCCGGATACCGGGGGATCGAATCTTGGGCCACGCCAGCAAGGATCAACGAGTCAGCGATCTCGTTGAGACCCGCCTGTAGGCCCACGCGGACGGTCATCGTGTTCCGCGAGTCCACCAGCCCTTCGCCTGCAGGCCGCATGCCCCGATACGTTCGGTCGGAATTCGCGGGCTGATACGTGCCATATTTTTTCGGGATCTCGCCGGGTTGAATCGGTCCGTCATCGATCTTGTCGCCAGGCTTCAGCCCTCGCTCGAATGCCTTCGCAAATACAAAGGGCTTTACGACCGACCCCGCTTGACGGCGGCCAAAGAGAGCGCGGTGGAATTTACTCCGCTCATAGTCCCGTCCCCCGACGATCGCCCGGATGCCCCCGCTCTTGTTATCGATCGCCAGCGCGGCCGCCTCAAGGTAGGGAACGGATTTTTCGTTATCGAGAACGGTCCCGCCGAATGCGCTCATCGGCTTGTGCGGGTAACCCGGCTGGGATTCGATCTCGCGGAGCCGGGTCTGGACGGCCCGCTCCGCCAAGGCTTGGAGTCTCCCATCAATCGTCGTGAAAATTTGCAGCCCGCCCTCGTCCATCCGACCGGGCTCTAGGACAAGGTCCAGCTCGCGCAGGATCGCATCCATCGCCCAGTTATCTTGAGGAGAGAGACTTCCTCGGCCCGCCGTCTGCAGTTCCTCTGCCGTGGCTTCATCGCACTGCGTTTGGGTGATCAGGCCGATGTCGTGCATCCGTTTAAGCACGGTATTGCGTTCGCGACGGGACTTTGCAGGATCCTTGAGCGGGGAAAATCGGTTCGGACTCCGGATGAGCCCGGCCAGCGTGGCGGCCTCGGGGAGCGAGAGCCGGGAGGCGGGCTTCCCGAAGTATGTCTGGCTCGCCGACTCGATCCCGTAGGTGCCGGAGCCGAAATAAATCCGGTTCATGTAGGCCTCGAGGATCTCTTCCTTGCTCAGCTCGGTCTCGATACGAAAAGCCAGAGCGGCCTCAATCAGCTTCCGGTGGAGATTTTTTCCGCCGAGAGGAAAGCTGTTTCGTGCCAACTGCTGCGTGATCGTGCTGGCACCTTCCCGGAATCCACCAAGAAACAAATTCCGCACGACCGCCCGAGCGATTCCGATCGGATCGATGCCGTGATGACGATAGAACCGCGTGTCTTCGCGACTGATCAACGCGTTGACAAAATGGTTCGAGACTTTGTCGAACGGGACCACCACACGATTCTCGCCCGCCAGACGGCTGTAGAATTCTCCATTGTGCCCGTAAACAACCGAGCGCTGATCCATCTCATGGATTTCCCGCAAATCGAAACTGAGCGCCCACGCATAGTAGCCGAGTGCGACCACGGCCCAGAGCAAGAGCGTGACAAATCCGATCTTGAAGAGAAACCGGAGAGGCCCACCCCGACGACGGGCAGGGCGTGGACTCCGACCCTTCGAGCGCCGCGCGGAACCACGGGCTGCGGGCTTGTCAGTGTTTTTTCCCACAACGTCGAAACGCCCCTCGCATGCCAGTTCCCGGGAGAATTCTCATCCGCCGGAAACCGTAGTAGCCCACCCCCGCCGGGTCAAGAAACCCGATGGCGTGTTAGAAGAGGTTTTTGACAGAGCCGAGGTCTTCCCGAGACAGACTGCCGAAGGAAGCCCGCAGGGTGAACGAAGTGAATCAATTAACGGAATCAACGGAATTTTTTTGAGGAAGGAAGATGCTCCCTCTTGCTCTGCCAATTCCGGGCCTACTGAGGCGTCGGCGTCGTCTTTGTTAGCTCGGCAACGACGGCATCGGTGATGTCGAGGTCCGGATCGTTGGCGAGGACCGTGCTGTCGGTCTTGATCATTACGGTTTCGAGGCCCTTGGCGGTAGCGATTTTTAGGGCGACTGGCTTCACCTCTTCGCGGAAGCGATTCACGAGGGCCACTCGCTTCGCGTTCAATTCCTGCTGGGCCTGCTGCTGCTTTTGCTGGAGTTGGGTATTAAAGTTTCGCTCAAGCTCGGCGAGCTTTTGGAGATCGGCCTCTGTCGGCTTGGCACCAATGTCGGACTTGGCACTATCGAACTCGGCTTGGAGTTCCTTCCTAGCCTCGGTCAATTGAGCACCCATCGGGTTCCCCGCATCTTGAAGTTCCTGGATGATTGCGGCCTCCCGTCCCAGCCGCTTCGCCACCGCATCGAGATCAATCAACGCCACACCACCTTTCGGCGCGGGAACGGACGGCGCCGGCGTGCAGGAGGACAGGATCACAGCGAGAAGGATGGCTGTGGATGAAATGGTCAGACGAAGGGTGAACTTGGATCGGACGGTGGATTTCATATTTCAAAAGGCTCTCGACGGAATTAACGGAATTAACAGAATTTTTTTGAAGAAAGAAGATGTTCCCCCTCCCTCTGCCAATTCCGTTAATTCCGTTAATTCTGTCAAAAAACGCTTCTCCCCTGCTAGAAGCTGAAGTTCAGGCCGCCGGAGATCATGTTGCTGATGAAGTCTGGGCGTCCGAAGTCGGCATTGTAGTTCGCGTTGAAGTTCCAGCGGTCGCTGACTTGGATTGTGATTCCTGCTCCGCCATAGACCGAGTCGCGTCCGGGGACGGTGGTCGAGTATTCGAAGCTCGGTCCGGCTCCGCCGTCGAGCGAGGCGCCGATGTTGCGGGAGTTCTGCATGAACTCGTGCTGCCAGAGCATGCTCACGCTCGGGATGATCGAGATCGTTTCCGAGAGCTTCCAGGTGTAGGCGATACGGGCTCCGAGCGACGAGCGGAGGCTGTAGGCACTTTGGTTGCTTACGTCGAGGTCGAGCGCTCCGGCGCCGGTTTCCTCGAAGGGAGCGACTCCCACGTAGGTGAACTGACCGGCCACGGTCGGGGTGATCGTGAAGTCGCCAAGCTTCCAATCGTAGCCGAGGTCGAGCGTTGTGCTAAACAGCCCGCCGGTGGGATCACTGTTCGCGTTGCGATTGACGCCCGGGAACTCGATCGAGCGCTTCACTTGGTAGCCCGAGTAGCCGCCGTTGACGATGGCATTGACGTAGAACCCGCTCGGATCTTCATACGTCGCGTAGACGCCGAAGTTCACGGTATTCACATTCATCGCGCCGCCGTTGCTGTATTCGGCATAGACGCCTTGATATCCGGTAAAGGCACCGAGCGTGATGTGGTGGGCGAACTGATAGTCCACGCCCGCCATCACGCCGCCCGAGGTGAACTTCGAACCTGGCACATTGCTGACGTTGTCGAACTCTCCGAAGAGCCCGTTGCCCTGCACCCAGACGCCCCAGTTGTTATCGGGAGACGGGCGGAGAATGTCGTCCTTGTTCGAGTTCGGCGAGAGGGCGGTTTTGGAATCACTCGCGAGCGGGCTATTGATCCCGTTGTTGGTAAACCCACGCCCGCCACCAAGGCGCACCGAGTGAAGCCGTTGCTGGAGGATTTGGCTCAGGGCATTGGTTTGCTCGATGCTCGTTGCCGCGAGGTTCTCGTATTGCGCCGGGCTGATCGCGTTGAACGCGTCCGGGTATTGCGAGGCGCTGAGCAAGTCCAGCGCTGTCGAGACCGTGAGACGATCTCCGCTCGTGGCAGGAATGAAGCTATTGAGCGCACCGGCGACGTTGCGTTGATTCTGCGTCTCGGCGACCAGCGTGTAGCTCGTTGGGGCGATGAGGACCGTGCCCGTGCCGCCATTTTGAAGGAAGCGGACTCGGAAGTTCGACGGATCCGATGTCGTCATCGACGCGAATTGTCCCGTGATGCTGCCGGCCTGGAGCACTTGGAATTGCTGGCCGTAGTCGAATGAGAACCCGGTGGCGAGCACTTGGAGTGTGCCGCCGAGGTTGGCTGTGCCGCCGACGACGAGCCGGTCAAATGCCGTCTGGCTCGCGATCTCCATGAGCAACACGCCCGTGGTCTGAGTGTAGTTGCCTGTAATCGTGAGCGTTCCCGGCGAGTTGCCCGGGGCGACCGTGCCGCTGTTGACGACATTGCCAACGATGCGGCCGGCACCGGTGAGCAGGCCTGAGCCGTTTACATTGACCTGTGGGCTTGTGAGCTGGCCGTTGATGATGGCCTGCGATCCCGTGCTGATGCTCGTCGTGTTGCCAACCGTGACCAACCCACCCGTGTTGATGGTCAGACGGGAGTTATTTGTGAAGCTCGCGGAGCCGCCGACGGACAGCAACCCGCTGACGTTCATCGTGCTGTTGGTATCGATGAAAGCGTTGCCGCCGACGGTCATTGTGCCGATGACGTTGATCGTGGAGTTGGGATCGGTAAAGTCGTTCAACACATTCAGTTTGCCAATGATTGAGACAATGCTGTCCACCACATTCATAGAGCCCGTCACTGTGAGGGTATTCACGACCGGGACGATGAGACTGCTGTTCGGGACGAAGAGGTCCCTGACGGTCGTTTGTGATTCCTGAGTGCCATTAGAGGACAAGCCCGAGACGACATTGCCGACAGTCGTGAAGTTCGACGTTTCCGGAACGGACGGATTAGTAAGCTGACCACCCGCTACCGAAGAAGGGGTCGGGCTCGGTGTTGGACTTGGTCCCGGAGTGGGGCTTGGGCCTGGTGTTGGGCTCGGTGTCGGGCTCGGTGTTGGGCTCGGTGTTGGGCTCGGTGTTGGGCTCGGTGTTGGGCTTGGTGTTGGGCTCGGTGTTGGGCTC